>Ga0078972_1002902_pt1 | contig 54064 bp, 49 predicted proteins | sample YelNatPaOPGAMG01_FD_67568 | JGI IMG/M metagenome (GOLD analysis project Ga0078972, IMG submission 67568) | Hot spring thermophilic microbial communities from Obsidian Pool, Yellowstone National Park, USA - OP-RAMG-01 (SPADES assembly) (version 2) | ecosystem: Environmental > Aquatic > Thermal... | reverse complement strand
CCCGCCGGGGGGGGGGGGGGGCCACACACCCCGCCCGCCGCCGGGGGGGGGGAGAAAGGCCCCGCCGCCCCCCCGGCGGGGGGGGGGGGGGGGGGGGGGGGGGTGGGGGGGAAGGGAAAAATGTCCAATCTCCCCGTGCCCAATATAACACTCCGGTCGAACTCCAAGGGCGAGCGAAGTTGCGTGAGCGCCCCCGAGGATCTTTGTGTTAGCGCCCCGAGAGACCCCCCAAAAAGCGGGCGACGCCACGGAGAATCGTAACTGCGGCTCCTTGAAGAAATCGAGAGATCGGATAAAATAGGGCCGATTTTAATGCGTCGGCCCTGACTGTATTGATTGTTCCAATTGTCGCTGTACCTCGCCCGCAAAATATAAGTTGGCTATTGGTGTACTGATGAGTGTCCCAAGAAAACTAGCGTTGAACCTAGGCTGGCGGGCATTGGCCGTTTTAGGGCCACGTATGTATCTGCGATATCTTTTTAATTTTTTCTATAACTTTCGATCAATCCTTCACACTGGCGACTTTTCACCACTGGATCGGACCATGAGTACAAGTCCTATAAAGGTGCGCATGAATGGGGTGAAGTTTTTCATTGATTGCCAATACACTGATCAACATATCAACGATGGCACTTTCACTTTCGGAATTGTGCGAGAGATGTACATACGGAATTGTTACCTCCGATATGGAGTATCGAAGGTAGCGCGCAATGCGCGTACTATTCTCGATCTTGGGGCTAACCGCGGTGCTTTTTCGCTTATGATGGCTCAACGGGCTGAATTAGTAATTGCCGTCGAATTTAACCCTTTGTTTCGAAATGTCATTGCTCACAATATGGCAGTCAATGGCTTCACTAATTATGAAATTGAATCGGTTTTTGTCGGGGGGGGGCATGTGCGATGATGGCAATATGCATCGGGTGACCATCCTTGATCTGTTGCAACAGCATGCCCTTGAAACAGTCGATTTGATAAAAATGGATATTGAAGGGAGTGAATTCGAACTCTTCCGTTCACCAGAGTGGCTTAATCGCGTGTCCGCCCTTTGCATGGAAGTTCATACGGATTACGGTGATCCACAAACGATCCTTACTGCTCTAGAAAATTATGCTTTTGACTTCGTTGTCACAGATTGTGAGTTTTGTCCTGTCGAAGATCTAAAACAAGCGGAGTTTATCTACGCATGGAAATCAAGAATCGAGACCAAGAAGAAAAAAGGTACAGCATATTAATTTTAACTAATCGGAAAAGAAAGAGGGACAGCGTGAAGTATTCCAACAACGTCAGTTCGGGGAACAGGGATGGCTCTTTGTCCGGCTGCTGACGCGGTCGGCCAGAGGGCGAAGTGGAAATGGTTGGGCATCCGGCAAGAGGCGAGCAGACGCCTCGGCATACGCTCTCCCGCTTGGCACAAGAGTTTGAGGAAGGCGGCGCAATCGCCGTCTTTGCGGAAGACAGTTCGACGATCATTGCCCCGGTTGAGGACATGGTAGCAGTACCCCAAGGACCAAATCGCCATCGAGGAAGAAAATGTGCGCAAGAGCTTGGCATTTGCGCGCGAACGCCTAGAACTGTAGCGCATGCGATCGCAAGCGCCGCGCAGTGTTCGTTCCAGTACAAGCGCCCGGAGCAGTCTAATGGCGAGACAGATCGACTATAGCGCTTTGTTTGACTCGGATTTCAACTCCTCTGCCGTGTAGCGAATGCTCACGGACGGATTGCCGACCCGGCGGTACTCCAGCACTTCAGGATGCGTTTCGGCGTAACGGCTCAATCCGCGGTTGTCCCAGGTAACACGGCCGCGCATGTAGACGACACGAATCCCCTCATACGTTACACTTTCACCGACCGCGCGTACTGTTTCTTTCACTTTGCCCTCTAATCGGCCAACCTCGTCGTCCGCCTCGCGGAGCATTTCACGGAACTCGGCGTCTAATGCTTCCAATTGTGCTCGGACCTGTTCCAGCACCGCGGCACGGCGCTTTTCGTACTCGACATGGATCTCATTCGCGTAACGCTTGGCCTCCGCCAATTGTTCAAGACAACTGAAAACCTCCAAGGGGCCTACACAACTCGAATACGGACCTTCTGTGGCGCCAGATCGCGCTCGCTGCTTGGAGAATTTAATCCAGGCGTGCTCGAAATCGGTACGGGGTTCCTCGCTGCCGTGGGCGACGCGCACGAAACGTTCTTGTTCGGGGGTCAGTGCCTGGATAGCGCCCGTGGCCAATGCTTCCAGCCAGCGACCATAGCGGAGCAGCAACAGGCGCTCGCGCTCGTCCAATTCCATGTCGGCAGGGAGAACGAAATCGTGCTGTCGGAGCAAAGCAGCATGATCGATGGGCAGCCCCATAGGAGCCTCCTTTGGTCAGGAATCGAACTTTCGCTTTAGAATGCTCGTCGCTTTCCTCGTCATGACCATTTTACCTTTGGACTGAAGAAAATCACGAGGCTTGATTACGGGCAGTGAACTGAGCTTGTATCCATTCCGTCTGCGAGGAGTAGCAATCTTCACGAGCCAGAAGCGCAAGCGACGGATTGTCTGTTGTCGCTTACGCTTCCGGCTCGTGAGATGTTATTCCGTCTCGACCAGCAGCGCCGCGCCTTGGCCGCCGCCGACGCATAATGTCGCCAGGCCGCGGTGTAATTTGCGACGCCGCAGCTCCTTGAGCAGCGTCAGCACCAGGCGCGTGCCTGTCGCGCCAACCGGATGGCCCAGCGCGATGGCGCCGCCGTTGACGTTCAAGCGCTGGCGATCGATTTCGCCCAACGCCGAATCGCGGCCCAAATGCTCGCGGGCAAATGACGAAGAAGCGAAGGCTTTTTCGTTGGCCAAGACCACGGCGGCGAAGGCTTCGTTCAATTCGATGAGATCGATGTGGCGCAGGGTCAGGCCGGTCTTGTGCAACAATTTGCTCGTGGCGAACACCGGCCCCAGACCCATGCGCGATGGGTCGCAGCCGGCGTAGGCATAAGCACGGAGATAGCCCAACGGTCGGCGGCCCTCGGCGCGGGCGGTTTGGCCCGGCATGACAACCAGCGCCGCAGCACCATCGGTGATCGGGCAAGAATTACCGACCGTAACGGTCCCATTTTTCTGGAAGAACGGTTTCAATCGGGCCAGCGCTTCCATCGTTTGGTCTTTACGGGGACCGAAATCTTCGCGGACGGTATGGACCGGCACGATTTCTTCGGCCCATAGGCCGCGTTTCTGCGCTTCCGAGGCCCGGCGATGACTCTCCAGGGCGAAGGCATCTTGTTCCTGGCGAGTGAGGTTGAAATCGCGGGCCAAGTTCTCTGCCGTGTCGCCCATGATGAGGCCGCACACCGGATCGGTCAGGCCCAGCTGCACGCCCAAGACCGGCTTGAAATGCCGCGGCCGAAAGCGCAACAACGTGCCGAGCCGCTGCCGCCAATTCTTCGCCTTGCTGAGTCGCAAATACAATTCCGTCGCCTCGCGGTTGTACAGCAGCGGGATACGGCTCATCGATTCGACGCCGCCGGCGACAATAGTGCGCGCCTCGCCGAGTTGAATGAGTTGGGCCGCCGTTGTCAGCGCTTCCATGCCGGAAGCGCAGTTGCGTTGGACGCTATGGGCGATACGGTCGCGGGGAATGCCGGACAATAAAGCGATGACGCGCGCGATGTTGGCGGCATCGGGCGGCATGGCGACGTTGCCGAAGACGACTTGATCGACTTGCTCGGGACGCAAGGCAGCGCGTTGGAGCACAGCCGTGGTAGCGAGGCAGCCCAATTCCTGGGCCGAGACGGAAGCCAGCGGGCCATAGGCTTTGGCAAAGGGCGTGCGGACCCCTTCGAGAATGGCAATGTCGAGCATGAAAGCTCCTCCCGGTGCGCGGCACGATCACTTCTGACCGTTGCCGTTGACCGATGGTGGGGACTCACGTAATTTGCGGCGCAGCACTTTACCGAGGAAATTCTTGGGCAACTCCATCACTATTTCCATCTGCCTTGGGCGTTTTTGTTTGCCGAGGTGCAGTTTGCAATACTCCTCCAGGGCAGCGAGGTCGAGTTTGCTGCCGCTGCGCGGCACGAGCAGCGCTTTGACCACTTCACCGCGGTCGTGGTCCGGCATGCCGATCACCGCCGCCTCGGCCACATCCGGGTAACTGCGCAGCACTTCTTCGACTTCCGCCGGAAACACCAAATAACCGGAGGTCTTGATAATGTCCCTTTTGCGATCCACTAAAGTATAATAGCCCTCGGCGTCGCGCCGGGCCATGTCGCCGGTGAACAGCCAACCGTCCTGGAGCACTTCGTCCGTGGCCAGCGGATTGTTGAAGTAGCCTTTCATAATCTGCGGGCCGCGCACCACCAACTCGCCGACCTGACCGTCGCCCACTTCGGCGCCCGTGTCTGGATCGATCAGGCGCGCTTCGGTGTCCGGCAGCGGTTTGCCGATGGTGCCGGGACGATTGGCGTCTCCCGGCGGATTGGCATGCGTCACAGGGCTGGCTTCGGTTAGACCATAGCCTTCGACGATGGCGCCGACGCCGGTCTTTTCAAACTCGCTGCGCACGTTCGCTTCCAGGGCCGAAGCACCGGAGATGACGAAGCGGATGAACGACAAATCGTGCGGCTTGCCATGCATCAAGTTGTTGAGCGCCGCTAGCATGGCCGGCACTGCGGGTACAATCTGGGGCCGTTGCGTTTCGATCAAGTTGAGTACGGCCCGCGTCTCAAAGCGCGGATACAGGTGCAACGTGTCGCATTTAGCCCAGCTGGTCAACAGCGACACCGTCAACCCGTAGGCATGGAAGAACGGAAGCACGCCGAGCAGACTTTCGCTGCCGTCCGCGCCGCCGCACCAGTTACGCAGTTGAAGGGCGTTGGCGATCAGATTGCGATGCGTCAACATGACCGCTTTGGGCGAGGCGGTGGTGCCGCCGGTCGGGGCGAGCACGGCTACGTCTTCTTCTGGAATGACGGCGGCCGGTTTTTCCAGGGGCGGCGTTTGCAGCAGCTCGGCGAAACGATGGCGGTGCAGGTCGTGCGGCACGCGCAGATAGCCGTTGCGACGCAGGCGTTCGATGCGATAGAGCATGCCGCGCCACATGGCCATGCGCCGCGCCAGCGAAGTCAGGATGACGTGCTCCAACGGGCCGCGCTGAAGAGCGCTCATCACAGCCGGGGCCAGCAGGTCCAGAGTGACAACGATGTGACAGCCGGTCGCCTCCAGCCAATGGCCGACCTCCTCGGCCACCATGAGCGGACTCAGCTGTAGTGCCGTCGCGCCGGTCAGCCAGATCGCTTGCAGGGCGACGAGGTATTCCGGAATGTTCGGCAGCAAAACGCCGACGTGTCGGCCCGGTTTGGCCCCCTTATCGGCCAGGGCGCGAGCCAGCCGCCGCGCCTGATCGGCCAGTTGCGCAAACGTCGTGGAGCGGCCGTACAGAGTGCATGCTGGCGAGTCTGGCGCCCGTCGTGCCGCACGCTCCAGCAATTCGCTCAGCGGCACGCGCGGATACGGCACGCACGACGGCATGTCACACGGGTATTCCTGCAACCACGATTGCTGCCAAGTGGCCAGTTGGGGGGAAGTTTGGGACATGGATAGGGACGACACAGTGACTCTCCTGGCAGCGCAATCGCCTGCGATACGCCGCCTACACTTAATGTAGTATTCGATGGAGGGATAAAAGAGGCGTATCCTCAATTGCGCGGATAGGACCGTGCGAAACAGACAGAAGAGGCTTCGTACCGATGCCTCGTTTCTCTATCTCTCCAATGTATTTTACGCTGTTTCTGCTGGAGAAACAACGGCCCGGCAATGTTTTGCCCTGCCTGCATCGAGCGCCTTTGCCGCATCTAGCGGCGAATCAGACGGAAAGGAATATAATTGGCCCCATGACGACCCTCCTGCGCAGCGATATACCTGGCTACCCTTGCCGCCGCGGCAAGGTCCGTGATGTCTACGACCTCGGCGACCGTCTGGTCATCATCGCCACCGATCGCATCAGCGCCTTCGATTGGGTACTGCCGACGGCCATCCCCGACAAGGGCCGCATCTTGACCGCGCTGACCTTGTTCTGGCTCGATTATCTGGGCGTGCCCAATCATCTCGTGAGTACCAATCTCGCCGACATGGGCCCGGCCTTCGCCGAGCGTGCCGCCGATTTGACCGGCCGCGCTTGCCTGGTGCGTAAAGCGTCGGTGGTGCCGGTCGAGTGCGTCGTCCGCGGCTACCTGGCCGGCTCCGGTTGGAAGGAATATCGGCAGTACGGCTCCGTCTGCGGCATCTCTCTGCCGCCCGGACTGGCCCAGAGCGCCCGCCTACCCAAAGCCATCTTCACACCCGCCACCAAAGAAGAGAACGGCCACGATCAAAACATCTCCTTTGAAGATATGAGCGATCGCATAGGGTCCGAATTGGCGACGGAGCTACGCCAACGCAGCCTCGACATCTATCAGCGCGCTGCTGAACATGCCCAGTCGCGCGGCTTGATCTTGGCCGATACCAAATTCGAGTGGGGCTTGTCGCCCGACGGCGAAATCCTTCTCATCGATGAAGTGCTGACGCCGGACAGCTCGCGTTTCTGGCCGGCAGACCAGTACCGCGAAGGCGTCAGCCCGCCATCATTCGACAAACAATTCGTGCGCGATTGGCTGGAGACGACCGGCTGGGACAAGAACAGCCCGCCACCGCCGCTGCCGGATGATGTAGTCGAACGCACCGCCGCCAAGTATCGGGAGGCTTACGAGCGGCTGACGGGCAAAGCCTTTTGAATAGCTTGGTCCTATGGACGGCCCCGAGGGCCAGACCACCCGTTGAACTCTGCTGCCTCGGCGGAATTCAGCACAACTCTTTACTCCCCCCTGAGAGCGAAAAATTTGGCGTCGTGGAGCCTACAATACGGATGCCGAATTGAATCTGCACGTAGACCTGCTGATTGTTCCCGTGGTCGGGCCTGAAGTGCTCAGCGGTTCGACGCGCCTCACGGCAAGCACGGTCACCAAACGGGTGCTGAATATCTTCAGCACGGGGGCGATGGCCTTTTGGGGCAGGGCTTACAGTAATAAGGCCCTGTTATCTTAATGCCGCCCGGAATGAGCCTCGACGCCAAGGTAACGCGTGAACCAGTCCACGGCGAGCCGAGCGACTTCCTCTAATTTCCCCGGCTCTTCGAACAGGTGCGATGCTCCCGGAACGATGACAAGTTGTTTTACCGCTGCACCCAGTTGAACCAGCGCCTTCTGGTTCAGACGGACGACCGGTTCGTCTGCGCCTCCGACGATAAGCAGTGTCGGCGTGGACACGACGGACAAGACCTCGCCGGCCAGGTCAGGCCGTCCGCCGCGCGAGACGATAGCGTGGACCCGATCCGCCCGGCGGGCTGCGGCCGCCAAGGCAGCCGCAGCGCCGGTGCTGGCGCCGAAATAGCCCAGTGCGAGGTTAGCCGTCTGCGGCCTCTGAGCCAACCAATCGGTGACGCCGACCAACCGGTCGGCGAGCAAATGGATGTCGAAGCGCAGGTGGGCGGTGTAGCGGTCCGCAGCCTCTTCCTCCTCGGTGAGCAGATCGAGGAGCAGAGTGGCCAGGCCCGCTTCGCGGAGTCGCTCGGCGACAAATCGGTTGCGCGGGCTATGTCGGCTGCTGCCCGAACCGTGGGCGAACAACACCAGGCCGCGAGCTGCCTGGGGAATTGCTAAATCTCCTGCCAGCGTGACGGGGCCGGCCGTTATGCGGACCAATTCCTCCCCGTTTTCAGTGACCATCGTTTTGTTTCCCCCACTGCACAGCGATTGAGCGGATCGCCTTGCCTACTTTAATTCCAACAGATACGCCACAATGTCCACCAGATCATCTTCCGTCATATAGGCCAGCAGATTGTCCGGCATGAGCGATTTCGGGCTCTTTTCTCGATTTTCGATCTCTTTTTTGTCGATCTTCGTGTCCTTGCCGTTGCCGTCGCGCAGGGTGATCGTAGTCGGCGTTTCTTCAACGATGAGGCCCGACAGCGACAGACCCGTTTTCGTCTCGATCTGCCAGTTGATGTACTGATCGGCGATGGCCTTGCTCGGATTCAGGATCGACTCGAAGAGATCTTGCTTGCTGGCCTTTTTGCCTATAACGGACAAATCAGGTCCAATTTGTCCGCCGACGCCGCCGATGGTGTGGCATTTGAGACACTGCATGTCGTTTTTGCTACTGGCAGCGATCAATTGTTTGCCACGCTGAGGATCTCCCTGGCGTGTGAGCAAATGATCGAGAGACGGCAGTTTTTGGGGATCGAGAGGGCGCGGCAGCGGAAAAGCGATCAGGGCCTTGTTGCGGAGATCAACGTAGGGGCTGTTGCGCAGCAGCCGGCCGGTGTCGGCAACGAGTTCCGTCGGCAGCGCCTTGCGGGCGTGCTGATCGAGCAGCCATTGTGAACCGCGCCGGGTACCGGCCAATGCCGACAATGCCGCGAATCGTGCCGGTCCCTTGGTGGCCACGGCGTCTTGGAGCGCTTGCAATGCTTGCTCCGCCATTGTTTTGTCGCCCCGGTGTTGGGCCAAATGGCCCAGCGCGGCGACAGCCTCGTCGCCGACGATCTTGTCTTCCATCAATCCGCGAAGAGCGCGGATGGATTCGCCGCTCGGCAGCTGGCCAAGCGTCTGCACGGCAGCTTTGCGCGTGGCTTCCGTTTCTTTCACCTCACGGGCCACAGCTGTAATGCGGGCCACATCGCTTGTTCGCCCTGCTGCGCCGATTAACGCTAACCCGATCGCGCGCGATTCCGCTTTCGACAGCAGCGAATCCATTGCCTCTTTCAATTCCTTGCTGTCGCGCAGATTTCGCCACTTACCAGGCAGGAATTGTTTCAAATTATCAAGAATCTTGTCACGCACCTCGGCCGGCACGTCCGAACGCAGCACACTCAACAAAAATGCGCCGGTCTTCGCATCCTCGGAGGCGGCGAGAATGTCCACGATTTGGGCGCGCTGGGTGATAGGCACTTTCGCATCGACGAGGCGTTTTTCCAGCACCGGCATCATCGACGGCGGCCGCAATTCCCAGACGAGACCGGCAACCTGATCGTTCCATTCGGGGAAATGCTTGTCGAAATCGGCGAGGATGATTTGCCGTCGCTTCGGATCACGTCCAACAGCGATGCCGATGGCTTCGAGGTAAAAGCGATCTTTGCCGTCGTATCCTTTGACAAGTCCATAAAACATCGGGAAGAACTGCTCGGATGTTTTCGGTTCCCCGTCGCGGAGCAGCAGCAATGCTTCGCGCCGCACTGCGGCTGAAGGATCCTTCACAAGCCGCCACCAAGGTTCCGGCGTTTCGTGTACGACCAAATCACAGGGAGCGAGGTTAAAGGCGGCGTACAGAGTTCGCAGCGCTGCAATACGGAATCGAGGATCTGCATCGTTCAGGATGCTGCACGTCGAATCCACGATGGTTGGCCTGGGTTGACGCCCCAGCGGTTGGCCAATTACCGCGAAATGCCATAATGCTCGGGCACGCAAGAATGGCTTCTCTTTTTGAGAGATCGCCGGACGGAGGATTTCGACTGCTTTTTCCAACTCCATGCGATTCAGCATCGCTATAGCCATGTACCGCACCGCCCGATTCGGTGATGCCAGTCCTTGCAACAGTCCTTCCCTGCTGTCTATATCCACTTTCGGCACGCTGTACTTGTTCCCCTTCGGCGCCAGCCGGTAGATGCGGCCGCGCGTCGTATCGCCCATGCCGTGGCCGCCGACGCCGGGATCGTACCAGTCGGCGACGAAGACGCTGCCGTCCGGGGCGACGCAAATGTCCGAAGGGCGGAACCAATTGTCCGTGCTGGTCACCATGTCCTCGCGTTCCACGTCGTAGCCGGCGCCCTTGGGTTTGAGATGATAGCAGCGGACGTGGCGCGGGCCGGCGTCGGTATGCAGCAGCTGGCCCCAGTATTTCTTGGGCAAGAGGGTGCCTTCGTAAACGCACATGCCGGTCGGCGAACCGAAGTAGGTGCGCAGGATCTTTGGTACCACGCCGGGCTGTTCCTCGTGCCAATGGCTTTGACCAGGGCCGCGCGGATGATAGCCGTAATTGCCGCCAGGCATGACGTAGCAGATGCGTGTCTGCTGATTGCCGTCGTCGTCGTTGTCGGAGATGAACACGGTGCCGAAACTATCGACGCACGGCTCGTAGGGATTGCGGAAGTTGTGGGCGAGCAATTCGAGGTTTTTGCCGTCGAGATCACAGCGCCAGATGGTGCCGGCGCGGCAATCGGTGTCGTTGCTGTGCCACTTGCGGCCCCTGCCGTCGGCGCTTTGCAGGCCGTGAACACCTTGATCGCCCACGCTGAAATACAGTTTGCCGTCCGGGCCGATGAGGATGCCGTGAACGCCGTGATCGTGATCGTAACCGCCGAAGCCGCTCAGCAGCTTCTTGGGCGGGCCGTCGGCCTTGCCGTCGCCGTCTTTGTCCTCGAAAAGCAGAATGTCTGGCGAATGGCAGACGTAGACCTTGTAGCCTGGCCCAACGGGATCTTTGGCCACGGCGATGCCCAGGGGTGCGATGAAGTCCGGCGCTTGATAAAACGTGATCGCCTTGTCGGCCTTGCCCGCGCCCTTGGTGTCCTCCAGGATGACGATACGGTCGCCTTCGGGCCGGTTGAGCGTCTTTTTGCGGTGTAGTTTGTTGCGGTAATTGACCGACTCGCAGACCCAGACCCGGCCCTTGTGGTCGATGTCGATACAGGTGGGATTGGCGAATAGCGGCTCCGAGGCCCACAGTTTCATTTCCAAACCATCGGCGACGGTGAATGTGGATGCCGCTTTTTCCGGCGGCAGTTGTCCCTGTACTGTAGTGGAAAGGAACAGCACTACGATCAGAGAGACAACTCCCAGACAGCGATTCATGACGGATGGCCACTCCAAGACAAAAGAACCACACAGCCCGCGGCACGGCACCCGCGATGCCGAGCAAATGCCGCGCTGGTCAGTATAGCGGAAAATCCATTTGCGGTTTGGGGCAATTCTCGTCACAATAGTACGAGGGCTTCTTGATCCAAGTTACTCCACGGCGAACGAGCTTCGCGGAGGATAGTGGTATGAAACAGGGGTTGCTGGCGGTGGCATTTCTGGCAGCGAGCGCCGGCTTGGCTTCAGCAGATTATGTGGTCATTGTGGCCAATGTCGGTGCAAGCAAAGAACTCACTACGGTCGGTGGTCCCGGCATGCCCGGCATGAACGGTATGCGCCCCGGTATGCCCATGCCCGGCGGTCCACCAGGTATGACGACGCCGCCTGGTATGACGACGCCGCCTGGTATGACGACGCCGCCTGGTATGCGTCCGGGCATGCCCATGCCCAACACGCCACCGGGTGGGACGACAACGATGCCGCCAGGTATGGGGAACCAGGGAGGACCGCCTGCCGGCGTGGGCAGCGGTATGATGATGGGTATGCCTCCCGGCATGGGCGGCGGCACGATGCCGGGCATGCGCCCCGGCATGGGCGGCGGCATGATGATGGGCATGCGCCCCGGCATGGGCGGCGGCATGATGCCGGGCATGGGCGGCGGCATGATGATGGGCATGATGGGGATGATGGGCATGGTTCCCACTGATGTCGATGATGTCAATGATTACGTTGTCGCCGTCGTCGAAGTCAATCCGACCAACAAAGCGATGCTTCGAAGCCTGGAACAGCAAGGGCTTGCGACGGTTCGATTGCCCGAGCGTTTGGGCAGGTCGTGTCAATTGTTAAAGAACCCGCCTTTCGGCGAGCTGTTCGTCATCACCGAGAAAACAGATGGTAAAGACAAACCCATCCCGACGGTTTCCACTCGCTTCAAGGAAAAGCTGGAAAGCACCTTGAAGGAAAAACCCTCCGTCAACGATCTTCTGGCCTTGGCAGAATGGACGCTGGAGCATGGCCTGGTGGATAAATTTCCCGAGGTCCTGGACAAGGTGGTTGAAGCAGACAAAGGCCACTCTGCCGCGATCGCCTATGTAAAGATCAAGGCCGATCTGGAGCGTAAGGCAGGCGACGACCCCACGGTCGCCTCCTGGCGCAGCAAACTGCTACCGGGCTACAAAGCGACGGAAACACCGCACTATCTTCTGCTGCACAACCTCAGCGACACCGCTATGGAAGTCAAGAGCCATAGCGAGCACCTGGAAAACGCTTTCCGCGGTTTCTACTACTGGTTCGTCCTCCGCGGGATTGCCCTGCCGGTGCCGCCGAATCGTCAGGTCGTCGTACTCACCAGCAAGACGGACGACTTTGAGCTGTTACGCAAGATCCTCACGGCTAGCCCTCTTGTGGTAGACGGCTTCTTTGCGCGCCGCGAGAACTTGGCGGTGATGCACTCTCAGCGCCAGGACGATCCCTATAAGGCGCTGAGCACATTCTGGGAAAACTGGAAAAGCAAAGGCTACCAGCGTTACGAGCTTCTGCAAAGCCCCAACGGTAAACCCAAGAGCGGCATGCCGCAGAATGTCAAGGAAGCCCTCAGCGCCGTCCAGTTCACGGGCGATCCGACCCCTCTGATCAATGTTGCGGAAGCGCAGATGCTCGCTCTGATGCTCAAGGCGTTGGAACAAGAAGCGGAATTGGCAACAGTCAGCCACAATGCCAGCCGACAGCTCTTGTTCGCCTCTGGACTGCTACCGCACAATGTGGTCGTGCCGGAATGGGTCCTCTTCGGCATGGGCAGCTTTTTCGAGACGCCTTTGCAATCGCCTTGGCCGACCATCGGCGCACCCAGCCCCTACTACTTGCCGCGCTGGCGTGAGTTGAAAGGCAAGGCCCCCAACGAGGGCGGCCTGGAAAAAACCGCTGTGGACACGCTGCGCAAGGTCGTCACCGACAGCTATTTCCGCAACTTGCCCCCCGAAGGCAAAGCAGACGGCCCCGAGCACCTCGTCTATGAGGCAGCCCTGCGCAAAGCACGCACGGTTTCTTGGGCCCTGACTTATTACCTGGCCCAGAAACACCTTGACGGCTTGCGCCACTACTTTGTCGAGTTGAGCAAGATGCCCCGCGACATCGAGTTAGATGATACGGTCCTGCTCGGCTGCTTCGCACGCGCCTTCGGTTGCGTGGATGGAAACAACAAGGTGGACGAGGCCAAACTCAAAGCGCTGGCCAACGACTGGTATAACTATTGGCAGACCGTCCATTTTGAGTCCGAACCGATCATGAAGGAAATCCGCGACAAAATCGCCAAGAAGGTCAAGGAAGAGGAGGAAAAGGCCCAGAAGCAGAACGAAGCCAACAACGGCCAACAAGTCCCGGGTATGGCCCCCAACGGTTTTCCCCCCGGCATGAATCCTCCGCAAGGGGGCCTCCCGCCGGGGATGAACCCCCAGCAAAGAGGGCAACAAGGAGGACCGCCGTCGGGTGCTCCTCTCCCGCCTAATATGAATCCTCAACAACGCGGTCCCGGAGGGGAACCTGTCCCGCCTAACAACCCGGGGAACGTTCCCCCTCGAAATTCCCCCCGTCCGAAACGATAATGGTTTCTTCACCCGTCTCCCGCGCTCGCAAGAAGAGACACGTCTTGGAGGCGCGGGAGACGGGGAAGAAGAGCTTTGCGATCGACAAGGACATCGGCTGGTCATGGCAATTCTCGTGATTGACGTGGGCGGCACGCACGTCAAATTGAAGCTCCAGGGATGCGATGAAGTGCGCAAGTGCCCTTCGGGCCTGGATCTGACGCCAAGTAAAATGGTCGAGTTGGTGCATTCGGCCACAGCCGATTGGAAGTACGATCGCGTCTCCATCGGCTATCCTGGTCCTGTGGTAGACGGTGTCATTCAGGCGGAGCCGGTCAACCTGGCGGAAGGCTGGATCGGCTTCGATTTCGCCTCGGCTTTGGGGTGTCCGGTCAAGCTCGTCAACGACGCTGCTATGCAAGCACTGGGCAGCTACGAGGGCGGCCGTATGCTCTTTCTCGGTCTGGGTACCGGTCTGGGCACCGCCTTGATCTACAATGATTTTCTGCTGCCGATGGAATTAGGACATTTGCCCTATAAAAAGGGCCTATCCTACGAAGACTACGTAGGCCAGGCCGGCCTGAAGCGCCTGGGCCGCCGTAAGTGGAAAAACGCCGTTTTCGATGTGGTAGCCCGGCTGCGCGCCGCTTTCCTGGCCGACTATGTGGTACTGGGCGGCGGCAACGTCAAAAAATTGGACGAACTGCCGCCTGCCTGCCGCATGGGCGACAACAAGAACGCCTTCCTCGGCGGCTTGCGCCTGTGGGACGCTGCCAAGACAACGTGAATACCGCCACGCCATTTAGTGAAGCCATCCCCCCGGAGAGGGATAGGTATATTGCCGCAGGTTGTCCGGGACGTAGCGACAATAATAGCCTGCTAGAAAACAAGGATGCCGAAATTCACCGGCCGTCTCTTGCCAATTGTCCAAACCGAGGCAAAACTCCGTCAGGATCAATCTTTGTTGCCCAAGGAGGGTATCTTGATGCGAATCCGCCTCTTTGTTCCGGTCCTGGCTTTGGCAGCACTGACAGGCAGTAGCGCAAGCAGCGCGTGGGCCGGCAGTTTCTTCGGCCCGGTTTGTTATGGGGCCGACTACACGTATCAGTATCCCAATCGCTCGCACAATCTCTTCGGCTGCGGTCCTGGTTGCCATTGCCGAGCGTGGCACCCGCTTTTTAAGCACCGCTGGTTCCGGCGCAATCAAGACGCACCCGTCGATGGAGTGCCCGTCGACGCCATGCCGGGCCATAGCGTGCCGCTGGTGGACGGCATGCCGATCGAGCCTGTGCAAACCCCGGCAGTGCTGGGGCCGAGGACACGCCCCCTGACTGTAGTTGCGCCGTCTCCCACACTAGCAATGCCAGCTGTACAAACGCGGATCGTTCCCGTACCGGCGCCGATGCCGGCAGGCTCGGCAACGGCCGAACCTCCGCCCGCGGAGCCATCGGATAAACCGCCGTTCTGACTCCTCGAACCAAACCCATGAGCCAGAAGCGGGAGCAACGGAACGTCTTACTTTGCTTACACTTCTGGCTCGTCTCGTTCACTTGTCCGCCGACGCCGTCGTGGTGTACAATAAAAGCAGTAGGTTCGCTCTTTCGGAACGAGAAGAGATGAGGAACTCTGCTATGCCACGGATGGCTGCCTCAACGATGAGGGATCGTGGCCTGTTACTGCGCTTGCAGTCTCAGGCTTTGCAATATTTTCTGGATAACCAGACGTCGGGCGGATTGGTCCTGGATCGCCAGCGCAATCAGGGTCCGCTGCGCACGCGCGGGCTGTGCAGCTTGGCGGCCACGGGCATGGGCTGCATTGCCTTGGCCCTGGCTTCGAAAGGACCATATCAGCTTCTCCGTCCGCAAGAAGCTGTCTTGCGCATCCGTGCGGCGTTGCAGTGCGCCCTGCATGTGCTACCCCATCAAAACGGCATCTTGCCGCACTTCGTCGATTCGCACACTGGCCAGGTGTATGGCGTCGATCACTTCAGCACCATCGAGACAGCCTGGATGACGGCGGGGGCGTTATGGGCCGCTGCTTTTCTGCGCGACAGTGGATTGGAATTGCTGGCGCGGCAACTGGCGGAGCGTATCGACTGGTATTACTGGACGGCACCGGAGGAGTCGGAAATTCCTCTGCTCCGCCACGGTCAAGCTCAAGACGGCCGCTTCCTGCGTTCGAGCTGGGATCGCCTCAATGGTGAAACAGTGTTCATGTATGTCCTGGCCAGTGGATCAGCCGAGGACCGCGCGGTACCGGTGGCAGCCTGGTCCCATTTGCGCTCCTTTTCTGGTACTACTGCGGGACTGCACTTCAACAATAGCGATCTGGGTCTGTTTGTCTTTCAGTACGGCCTAGATCTGCTCGACCTGAGCGTTTGGTTGGTTCCCACCGGGGTTGACTTGGCAGCAGAGTCCGGCATTGCTACCGAGGCTAATTACCGAGTGTGCCGCGCTTTGGCCGACACCTTCACGACTTACCGCGAATACTGGGGTTTATCAGCCGGGGATGGGCCTGCCGAGCCACCGGCGGAACTCGCCTACCGCTGTTATGCGCCGGGAGGGCCGATCGACGGCACCGCCCACATCACCGCCACGCTCGCTTCCATCGCCCGCCGGCCTGATTTAGTTTGGGAGAACATCGATCGTGCTGCGCACGAACGACGCTGGCAACTCCTGGGCCGCTACGGTTTCAGCAACGTCAACGCCGATCGCGACTGGGTTGGCGCGGACATGGTGGGCATTGACGCCGGTGCTGCCGTCTTGGCCCTCGACAATTATCTGAATGATAATCGCGTGCGCAACGTCTTTCACACCCTTCCTTACGTTCAGCGCGGCCTGGAACGCTCTGGGTTCCGGGCCGCTCCTCTCGCGCCACCGGTACGTGCGGCTTAAAAACGCGCAAATGAACGAGTCCGCAGCGCAAGCCCGCAGCGCGAGTCCGCAGCGCAAGCAAGGGATAGGGGGAGCTGCCCTTGCTTGCGCTGCGGGCTCGGGAGGAGTGGCGCGAGCCCGCAGCGCGAGCAAGGGATAAGAGCAAGGGATAAGTAGGTTTTGTCTAGTCGGGTCTGGCACAGCCTTTGCTTACCACATCTGCGGATCGTTGATGAGCGACTCTGTGCTTTCAAGGAGCGACCCGATGCTTCACCACAAGAAGACCTCCCCTCTGCGCATTTCCTCGACGCGCACCGCTCTGGCCCCCCAAGAAAAGCTCGTAAATGATGTGCGAGCGGGCTTGACGCCGTCTCAGCTGGTGGAGCAGAAACTGATTTCTCTGCTCCGCAGCACCATCCTGCCGACCAGTCATCTGCAAGTAAGTAGGGTGCGACGTGCCCTTTCGTAAGAAGCGAAGTTCCCAATCAAAGGTCCGAGACCAGAAGTCAGAAGTCAAAAACGCAATCCTTGACTTCTGATCTCTGACCTCTAACCTTTGAGTGCTTATGTGCGACAACCAAGCCGCGAAGGGATTTGGCACGGGGTTCCGCCTCATCGTGCGGCGGGGGCGGCAGGCCTGGCACTTGGTGCCTCTCAAGCATAAGCTCGGTCTTGCCGGCGCGAGTGGCATCATGGCTGCGGTCAGCTTGTGTAACGTTGCCGTGGCGCTGCTGTTGGGAAAGCTTGTCGAAATCGTCGGCCACGGTTCTTATCTCATTGCGGTTGAGATCCTGAGTCTGCTTGCTGGGGTCTATCTCGTGCGCGAAGCACTCCACGTCGCTCGCCGCTATCTGGTCGAGAACATCTGCACGCGCCTGCACCGGGATACCTGTGTCCGCGTAATCAACCACCTGATGAAGGTCAACCTGGCCAGTTTCTCGAAAGAGAAAATTGGCACCCTCAACGGCCGCATCTATCGCAGCGTCGAGGGGTTCGTCCGTTTTCTGCGGATCAGTTTTCTCGACTCTCTCCCCGCCCTGTTGACCGGACTGTGCGCGCTAATCGCTGCCCTGTGTAAACAGCCGCTTTTGGGCATCGTCATGCTGGGAGTCGCTCCCGCCGCCGTCTACTTGACCATTCGCCAGCTCGTTGTGCAGAAGGAGGTGCGTCAAAGCTTGAACCGCATCTGCGACGAAATCGACGGCGCCATCGTCGAGCAACTGAGCGGCATCGAGTACGTGCGGGCAGCCAATACCTTCGCACAAGAACTCAAGCGGTTGGCCCGCGCCACCGAAAAACGCCGCGCCCTGGAGTTGCGCTATTATTTTCAGATGGCCCTGTTCGGCAGCGCCAAAGCGCTCAATGAAGGCTTCTTCCACGTTATCGTCCTGGGGGTGGCGGTTTATTACACCCTCACTCATCCTGGTCCTAATGGGCAACTAAACACCGGCGACATCGTGACGTTCTCGGTCTTGTTTCTCAACATCATGACGCCGCTGAGCGAGCTTCATCGCGTCCTCGTCGAAGGCTATGAAAGCAGCCTGCGAGTCGGCGATCTGCTGGAAATGCTGGCTGAGCCGTTGGATCCGTCCTTCTGTCTGCCGAGCAGGAAGACGCCAGCCTTATCGTCTTCGCCACGATTGCGGCCAGGCTTGCCCGCCATCGTCGTCAAAAACCTCTCTGTCAAGCATGTGACGGCGCAAGGCAAACCGATTCATGCCCTGAAAGACTTGTCGCTGACGATCCGCCACGGCGAGACCATCGGCATTGCCGGCCGTTCCGGCAGCGGTAAATCGACTTTCGTCCGCGTCTTGTTGCGTTTGGTGCATCCGCCCAGCGGCGTCGTGTTTTTAGGCGGCGTGCCTCTGGAGGAAGTCTCGCGGGCCGACATCAGCAAACTGATCGGTTACGTTGGCCAGGCGCCCTTTGTCTTTTCCGGTACCATTGCCGAGAACATCGCCTACGGCAACGAGAACGCGACGCTGGAAGATATCCGCCGTGCCGCTGAGTTGGCCCATCTTCATGACGAAATCATGCAAATGCCCGGCGGCTACAACGCCCTTGTTAGCGAGCGCGGCGGCAACTTATCGGGCGGACAGCGGCAACGCCTGGCCATCGCCCGCATCCTCCTCAAACAGCCGCCGATCCTGATCCTCGATGAGGCGACCTCGGCCCTTGATAACATCAGCGAGCGCGCCGTCCAGCAAGCCCTGGGGGTCCGCAGCGCCAACCGCACCACCCTCCTCGTGGCCCACCGTCTGTCCACCCTGCGCGACGCCGACCGCATCTTCGTCTTTGAAGGTGGCCGTATCGTCGAAGCTGGATCGTATCGCGAGTTGGTCCAACAGGGCGGCCTGTTCCGCGAATTGGTGCTGTCGGCGGAGAACGGCCTGAGCAGCCCACCCCTTGAAACTTTCTCTCTTCTGGCGGAGCCAAGGGCCCGGAGCGCCTGATTTGCCCTTGCCGAGGGAACGTTGCCACTAGACAATCAGCAACGAGTGTTCCCTTGGTTCCTCAAAGGGTTGCCGCCGTGTTTTTTGAACCGAATGAAACGCCTTACGACCTGCGCTGGCGCATGTTCGGGACGCCGGTGCGCGTCCATCCGATGTTTTGGCTGGTCGCAGTTATTTTAGGGTACGACAGTACCATTCGACTCGGCGTTGGTTTCGTTCTGGCCTGGGTGGCTTGTGTGTTCGTGTCCGTGTTGCTGCACGAGTTCGGGCACGTCTGGATGGGCCGTCTGTTCGGTTCCCACGGCTATATCGTGCTGCACAGTATGGGCGGGCTGGCCATCGGCAGCAATCAGGTGGCGCGTCGTTGGCAGCGCATCCTCGTCTTGCTGGCTGGACCAGGCATTCAACTTGTCTTCTGGGCGATTCTCCGATTTAGCGCCCCCTGGCTCCTGCTTTCTATGCCGGCAGCTTCTCGGCTTTCCGCAATCTCTGTTCTTGTGATGTTGCTAGAAATCAATCTGTTCTGGCCCATCTTGAATCTGCTGCCGATCTGGCCGCTCGATGGTGGACAGATCGCGCGGGAGGTCTGCCAAGCGCTCATGCCGGTGCGGGGGACCGCTTTTTCATTGGGCATCTCCATGGTCGTCTCTGGCGTTTTGGCGGCCCATATGCTCATGGCTTCGCATGGCCAGCCTCTTATTCCCTTCCTGGAGGACTATGGCGACATGTTCTTAGCGATCTTCTTCGCCCTGTTTTGCGTCAACAGTTTCACGGCCTTGCAAGCTGAGAACGAACGCCGCCGCTATTGGGACCACAATGAATGGACGTGAGGCCCCACGCTTCCTTTTCAGACCACGGCCCTGACCCTTACCGACCCGTTTTCGGATCGAGGGGCAGCAACGTCGGCATGGCGGTCGAATTGGGCAGCGGCGGCAGAGTGGACAAGGGCGCTTCCGGTAGCGTCGCTGGGGCGAAAGACGGATTGGCCGCGGGTGTCGGCTTGGCTGGCTGCAAGGCAACCGGTAGGATCGCCGCCGGATCATCGGCCGGCCGGATCGTGCCGAAGGTGCCAAGCGTCGACGAGGTCCGATGGGGCTTCGGTTCCGCCGGCGCCGGCGTGGGCGGAGCTGGCGGAGCCTCCGGGAGTTTCACACCCGTCGGCATCTCGCTCTCCGGGAGTTTCACACCCGTCGGCATCTCGCTCTCCGGGAAAATCTGATTGAGCGGCGCCGGTTCGAGAGGACTGGGCAGCTGCTCGCTCTGTTCCGGATTGGTGTTCTCAACCGGCGGCAATTCGTTGGCTTCTTTGAGCGGCGGTGCGTCTTTCCAGATGGACGGCAGCGAGCTGGCGTTGATCTGCGGATACAGGTTGATTGGTCCGCTCGCGTCCAGCGGCCGGGCCAACACGCCAGTCGGTGCGGTTCGTTCGCGCAGCAATAGCGCCTTGGTCCGTTCGCGCATGTGTTCGACCGCCCGCTTCTGGGCGGCGACCGGGATCGGGCCTTCCGAGATGGTCACGTTGTCATGCCGCATGATGGTGCCTTTGGCGAACTCCCAACCACAGATGGCATTGTTGTAGGTGACAATGGCCTGGTACTCGGTGGCTAGTGCCTCAGCCCAAAAACGCTGTGCTTCCAAGAGCAGGTTTAAGGTGACTGGGTTTCCTGTACCCGGCTCGTTGGCACCGGCTTTGTACAACTCGTAACGAATCTGCAACTGTGTGCCGAACGCCTCGCGCTGCGCTCGCGCCGCCTTGATTTGGAAGTATGCCGACGACATGTGGCGATACCAATAACCCAGATAGCGTTCCGCTTTCAGTTCTTGGTCTTGCAATACCAGATAGGCGCGTGCCAATTGCAGCTGCGCTTGCCGCAACTGCGCATGGGCAAAGCGGAAGCCAAGCGGCACACCCAAGCGCAAGCCGACCGTCCAATCGTTGTAGGTGTTAGAGGCCAGGTTGCGGAAGGCATTGGAGATGCCCGCACCGTCCAGCTGACTGCCAATGGAGTTGCTGTCGTAGGCCAAGAAAGAGCGGAGATCGGGCAGCAGGTAGTTCTTGGCCAAGCGCACGTTTAGCTGCGCCACCTTAACGTCCTGCCGCGCCATGTACAGTTCCGGACGGTTCTGCATGCATTCGTACCAGCCGGTCTTCCAGTCGGGACGGTATTCCGCCAAAGTCGGTGCATCGCTGGGCACCAGGCGTGTACCGTCTTCGATCTGCATGCCCATCATGGCCCGCAGTTGGCGTTCGTTATCGAGTAAGGTATCGATGGCTGCCAAGCGTTGGCTGCGGAAGAGATTGTATTGGCCCTCGGCCTGAGCCAGGGCGGCGCGGCTGACTCGGCCGACCTTGTACTGCGCCCCCGTGATCTTCCAGGTCTCATAAGCGAACCGCAGTCCCTGCTCGCGGCTGTAGAGTTGGTAGTAGGAACCGTAGAGGTTCCAGTAAGCGGTCTCGACATTGAGCAACATCTGATTGACGTTGCGCTCGAATTCGGCGCGGTTCTGATTGAAGCGGATGCGGGCGATGAGAATGCCCGGCGGCAAACCCAGACCGACACCGGAGAGATTGTTAAAGTTGTACGGCAAGTAAGTGGCCGCCGGCGCCGGCAGCAAACTATTGGGCGGCGAAATCGGCAGGATCGAGCCAGGATGGAAGGCCCGCAACTGGTTGATCTCGATGCCGAAGCCCTGCAACAACGGCTGCTCGAAGGTGAATTGCAACGATGGCTGATAGAACGGATTGGTGCGGGCCGGCAAATTGGTGAAGGTGTACGGCACGGTGAAGGTGATGCCGGCCACGCCGCCGGTCGGCAACGGCTTGTAAATGCCGCTTTGGAACTGGGCTTGTTGCTGCACGATGGCATTGATGCCTGTCGTAACGCCGCCGGCCTGCAAGTTCTGCAACGGCGAAACGATGGGCTGATCGGTAGCGGTCCACATCATGCTGGTGCCCACGACGGCGTCGAACTTGGCCAGCGAGGCGTCGATATTGGTCGCCGTCGTCGCCGGGTCCATGGCCAAGACCCGGATGGAATCGGAACCGGCCGGCGGTGATCCCTGCGGGGCCGTGATCAGGTTGTCCAAACCGACGCCGGGGAAAAGCAAGCTCGGCTGGCCGACCGTACCTTGTTCCAGGGCGATGGCGATGGCTTCGGCCAGCGACAGGTAACGGATCTGACGGTCGAGGTTATACAAGGTCGGCGGAGCATTGGTCAAGGGAATGGTAGGCGTGGCCCCGACGTTGGGGTTCTCCTGCAAATTGGCCGGCACCGGACCTTTGTAGACGTTGAGCTGGTCCTCCGTGAGGAAGACCCGGCTTTTGCAGCCCACAAAGATTGTTAGTAATAGCGTCAGCCCGCAGCAGGAGAACTTCCAGCCCATAATCATTTCCCCAGGCAACCGCATCTTCGGGTGCGGCTGAACAAGCGCCAGCGATGCCGCCACGGCGAAGAGGGCATTCCCTCACCGCGTACCATCTCTGGTTTAGCGAGCATGGACTCCGACAGATAATTCCTTATATCGGCAAGGTAGCCCATAACATCCAGGCGAGTTTTGCCGGCTTTGCGGAAAAAATCGATCGTAACGGTTGCAAGGAGGCGAAATGGAAGACCTGGGCAGAGATGAACTCAAGCACCGGCGCCAAGCCGCGAAAGGGGGAGAGACGGCCACTCTCGGCAGCGCAACGAGACAGCAGATCAGAGGCGATTTGGATCATCGGGGTTCCAGCGCGGCGCGACGCCGACGTAGGGCAGGCCGAGCAGACGTTTGATGGCCGCCCATTCGCCGACATCGTTCCCCTCGGCGCGATGGCCGATCCACTGCAACAGATAGCCGGCAACGATCGCTCCCACGCCCCAATACCAGGGCAGGAAAAAGAGCAAGACGACGCCGCTGACAGCCAGCGGAATGCCGATCAGATGGATATAAAAATTGAAGGGCAGGCGATGCCGCTCGCGCCAATTCCGCAGACGGCGACGGAGGAAGCGCAAGATGGGCCAGCGCCGCCGAGGCGCAGAGGGCCTTTCTGCCGTTTGCGCATTCGCGTTTGCCATCACATTCGCTCCACGGTGCGAATCCCCAAAAGATCAAGGCCGCGCTGGATCACGCGCGCCGTCAAGTCGCAGAGCAACAGCCGGCTTTGTCGCAACGGAGCTGTCTCCGCTTTGAGCACCGGACAATTCTGGAAAAAGCCGCTGTACGTCTTGGCCAAGTCCCAGAGATAGCCCGTGATGAGGTTCGGTTTCAGCTCCGTTGCCGCTGCCGTCAGGGCTTCATGGAAACGCAACAATTGCAACGCCAACGCCCGTTCTTCGGGCGTTTGCAGTATCACCGAAGGCGGGTCGCGCCGCAAGGCCAGTACATCGACGCCGCCCTTGCGGAAGATGCCGCGATTGCGCACGTAGGCATATTGCATGTACGTCGCCGTGTTGCCCTCCATGGATAGCATCTTGTCCCAGTTGAACACGTAATCCGATTCGCGGTTCTGCGACAAATCGGCATACTTGACGGCCCCGTAGCCGATCGGTTCGTAAATCTGCTGCAGCTCTTCGTCCGTCAATTCCGGGACGTCCTCGCCGCGTGCGATCCGCTCCTGCCGTGTTTGCTGATAGCGCCGCGCCGCCTGGGCCACCGCTTCATCCAGCAGCGCCCCCAGCTCAACGGCGCCGCCTTCGCGTGTCTTGATCGGCTTGCGGTCGGCGCCGAGGACGGAACCGAACGAGACGTGCTCCAACTGGACTTTGTTGTAGCCCCAGCGGCGCACGATGTCGAAAAGCTGCTTGAAGTGCAAGGCTTGGCGAAAATCGACGACATAGAGGATCGCATCGGGATGCCATTGGTGCATGCGATAACGGATCGTCGCCAGATCGGTGGCCGTGTAGGTATAGGCGCCGTCGCGCTTTTGGATGAGGGCGGGCGATTCGTCCTGGCCGAAAAAGACAACGATTGCTCCCTCGCTTTCCTGGGCGATGCCGCGCTGGCGCAATTCGCGCACCACGTCGGCCAACATCGGCTGATAAAAACTTTCCCCGAGCGTGTAATCGAAATGTATGTCCAGACGCTGATAGATCCGCTCGATTTCCGCGTAGCAATACGGCATGAACTCTCGCCACAACCGTAGGTTTTCGGCATCGCCGGCATGGAGTTTGGCGGTCTCCGCGCGTGCCGCTTGCGCGATGGGATCGTTCGGATCTTCTTCCTCTTCTCCTTGAGCGCCCCCTGTCTTCTTGATCTGACTGCGGACATAAACGTACAGACGCGCCAGTTCGCGGACAGGATCGTTCTGGAACGCTTGGGCGTCGAGAAAATGCTTGTATCCGTAGAGCAACATCCCGAACTGGGTGCCCCAGTCGCCGAGGTGGTTGTCGGTGATGACTTTGTGTCCCAGGAAGCGTAACAACCGCGCCAGCGCATCACCGATGATGGTGCTACGGAGATGGCCGACATGCATCGGCTTGGCGACGTTGGGAGAGCTAAAATCGATGACGAAGGTACACGGCTTTTCGACCGGCGCCACGTCGAGCCGGTCGTCGCCAGCCATGTGCCGTACTTGTTGGGCCAGCCACTCGGTCCGCAATGTTAGGTTGATGAACCCGGGGCCCGCGATTGCCGGCGGTTCCAGCACGTCCTCCAGTTGCAGGCGCGCCACGAGGGTTTGCGCAATCTGGCGAGCATCGCCGCCCAAGACTTTCTTAAGCGGCATCGCACAATTGGCCTGATAATCGCCGAAACGCGCCTCCTGCGCCGGCTTGAGCATGGCGGCATAGACGGCAGGATCAGCGACCAGGCCGGTCAGCGCCTCCTGGAATTTTCGCTGCAACAAGTTAAGGACGTTCATGGTCCCCAATCAATACCAGCGTTGCCAATCGACCCGGGGGGCGTCGCCCCATAACTCCTCCAGAGCATAGTATTGCCGGGTCGGCTCGTCGAACACATGGACGATCAAGTCGCCGTAGTCCTGCACCACCCATTTGCTGGCTTCGTAGCCCTCGATGGACAGCCGGCGATCGCCCTGTTCGTGCAGGGCGGCGTCGATTTCTTCGCTGATGGTGTGGATTTGCCGTCGGCTGAGGCCGGTGGCGAGGACAAAGAAATCGTACAGGGGAGTGATCCCCCGCATGTCAAGGACCAGTACATCCCGGCCCTTGTTTTCGGTGGCGACGTGTGCGGCCAGGCAAGCGCGTTCCAGAGAGGTCGAGATGAGGAACGGTTCAGTTGCTTGGGTAACGATTCTCAAGAGACCTCCTTCCGAACTTGGGATCGCGGTGAGGAGGTCGGCCAATTACGGATGGAGATGGTCGATGCTTCACCGTCACCTCCTTTATCTGGTCACCTCCGGACCGGATCAAGCCAGTCCCCTAAGGAACAACAAGCCGCGGAAAGCTCCGCACTCTCCGCAAGGCCCGAACCAGCGTCGGCTCGGACTATCCCTTCTCGCTTATCATCTCGCCCACCGCCACCCCCGTCAAGCATTTTTTGCCCAAGTTTTTGGGTTGCGGCGGTTCCGAATGAGATTATGACATCAATTATAGCAAATCTAACGACGCGGATAGCCCATTCTGTTTTTTCCCTTCTTTCCTTCAGACAAAGCACAAGCGGAGAGGTTCGCGAGCTTTTCCTTTCTTCCGCCTCAGCGCAGCAGATGTTCGCAGCGCAAGTTAAGGACGGGCTTCTATGCCTGCGCTGCGGCTGGACAGGACTTGTAGGGTTTCGACCGTCTCGTTATATTCCGCCCCGCCTTGTGCCAGTTCGGTCCCTGTCCAGGAGCAGAGGAAAATTATGCGTAAATTGATCTGGTGCTGTTCAGTCGCAGCAGTGTTGGCCGCCGGCGGGTTTTTGTCGCTGGCCTACTACGCCTGCTGTTGCCCAGACTCACTGATAGGCCGCGCCATGCAGGTGATCGCTGAGGCGTCGGTCGCCTTACAGCCGTTGACCGGTCTTACCTCGCTAGCCATGCGAGCGAATCAGGCCCATGCCGCAGTACAGGAAGCGCCTCCTCCCCTGGAGGAATGCATTCCTGCTGATCCGCAACCTGTTGCTCTCGAACCGGCGCAGGAACCGGAAAAGGGCATCGAGCAAGCCGCACCGGGGGCCGAGAAGGAATTCGTGGAAGCGGCGCCGATCGTTATCGGCGATGACGATCCGATGCCCCGTGAAGGAGAAGCCGTAGTCGTTTCCGCACCCCTCGAAGCGGATGCGATGCAGAAACAGGAGATACCGCCCAAAGACTGTCCGATCGTTATGCCTTACTGTCGCGACGAAGATGACGAGGCGACACCGCCGCCGGTCATGCCCCACACCGAGACCGGTGAAGAGTCGGAACAAACCGTTTTTAAAGCGTGGATGGAGCTGTTTACGGAAGGCAAGACCAACCAGGATAGCAAAGAAGACACGTCTGCTGCTGTGGAACAGCTGCCTCCTCCCCTAGAAGAGGGGCTGCAAGCCGAGCCGAAATGCCAAGAAGACAGTCATCTGCACGAACACTACCCCGGCTGCCCACGCACTACCAGTCCGTATCGCAGCAAAGGCAAAGAAGAAAGCAGCGAGGAGCCGCCGCACTCCAGCAAGAAGCCGTCTCTCCCCAAAGACAAAGAAGAACGTCCACGGACAAAGGGCGTAGATACGATGGAGTATCGCCCCAGTGACGCCGGACTCGATGAATATGGTCCGGCGCAAGTACATTGATGCATACGTTTAGCCGCGATTTGCGAAACGGTCCTATTTCACCTCGCACACCAGCTCTTTCGCCGGAAGCACTAACAATCGCGCACCGGCCCCGTGCGGCAGAATCATGACCTCCGCTGGCCGCGCCTTCTTGTCGGCGAATACCGAGACCAGCTGCCGTGTTGAAGCGGCGCTCAAGCCGGCAATCACAACCAGCGAAAAACGTTTATTCGCCGGATTCTCGGCGGCCACGATGACGGCGCTGTCCGGATGCGCGTACACCTCTTGGTCCACGGCAAACGAACCGCGGCCGAAGGAAATGGGCAGCTCCTTGTGGAATTGCTTCACCAGCGCGTTCGTGTCCGGCCGGCCGATGAAGAGGAGGTGATGCGCCTTCAGCTCTTCTTCGCTGACTTCGGTGTCCGCGCGAATGGGAACGGTGATGTTCGACCAGCGTTCGCGGAGGGCTTGTTGTAGCGCCTCGGCGGCTTCGTGCTGGCTGGGCTGCTCGCCGGTCGTGCCATAGACGATCAACGATTGCTCCAATTCGGTGCTGAAACTGAAAATGGAGAACGGCCCGCCGTTGCTCTTGGCCGCTTGCCCGTATTTATCCAGGACGACGCGCAACGGCTGTTCCTTCGTCTCGACGACCATTCGAGCGCTGGCGCCGTTCATGCGCAGCTCGCGCGTCTCTTCGCCTTTGGCCGTTTCCACCGTGACATCGAGTACGGTTTCCGGGCCGTCCTTATCGCGGCTAACCTCGACGCTGATTGTGTGACCGCCGGAAGTGGAGGGGCCATTGGAGACCGAAATCTGATAGCGCGGCAGGCCCGTCTGCTTCAGCCACGCATCAAAAAAGTCCGCGCAGGAATGGCCGACCCATTTCTCGACATGAGCGCGGAACTGTCCGGCGCTGACCGGCTTGCCAGCGTGTTCGCGGCCAAAGGCATCCATCATGGCGTCGAAGGCGCTGGCCCCCATCTGCCGGCGCAGGCTGTGCAACAGCCAAACGCCCTTACCAGCCGCTACACGATACCAGTCACTCTGTCGCAAATCGGATTGCGTCGCATCCAACGGAGCTTCCGGATGGGCGCGGGCGCCGGCTTCGTATTCGGCGCGATGAGCAAACAGCACCAGGGCCAATTGCTCACGATCGGCGCGGCTCAGCTTGTGATCAGAAGCGCGTTTGTGCAGCGCGTTGTCCAGGGCAGCGATCTTCTCGTAACTGGCGAAGCTGGCCGCCAGCCAGGTAGCGGCGTCGCTCTGGGGCAAGAGGGTGCCGTGCCAAGCGGCGCGGGTCGGCGGCAGGTGCGGCGTTGCCAACGCCGCCGCAGCGATTTTGCCCTCGTGCAGGAGATCGGGGAGATCGACGAGGAGGGTAGGCTGCGATGTCCCCTTTGGCGGCGCTGCGTGCAGCACGGTCCAGGGATTGCTGACCAGCGGCCGAATTTCGGGAAATTGCTGGCGTTCCTGAAAAGTCGGTTTCCAGGTCCGGCCCAAGGGTGGACCAAAGAGCGCCCAGGTCTTTAATTCTCTGGCCAGGTCGCTGGTGGTGAACTTGGCGTCGATGGAGTGATAGGCGGCTAGGGGCGGCGTCGTGAAAGCGAGCTTGCCGAACTCGGCGTCGATGCGGCCCTTGTAGCGATCGTACAGCTCCAGCCATTTTTTGTCGCGGTGCGAAGGTCGAAACACTACCGAAGCCGGCCGCCCTTCAACACTGGCAACTGTTTCCAGCCGAACCTCCATGTCTTTGGCGTTGTTGCAGCCCCAGTAGAAACCTTCCGTGCCGCCGAACCATTCGTTTTTGCTGCTGCGGTAGAGCTTGCTCTTGTGCGTGCCCAGCTCGAACAGGGCGATCTCGTTGGTCTTGATGTCGCCGAGCAGCCATTCGTTGGTGTACAGCCCGTTGTTGCCTTCTTGGAGGATCTCGACCGCTTTGTCGATGCTGTCAGCGTATTGCAGGGCATGGCGAATGCGCGAGGCCAGGGTCAAGCCGCTGCTGTCGAAGCGCGTTTGCGCCAACGTCGTCTCGCACACGATCAAGCCCGCGTCGTTGAAGTAATAATCCAGGCCGCTTTGAATGCCGCCCGGAAACGTCTGCATGAAGACACGATGGCCCTGCTCCGGTTTCACATCGAGCCACACATTGCAGAACGAACCGGGATAAAGCCCGGTCATGGTGATGTGGCCGAGGACGATCTTGCCGTCGCGGGTGGCCTTGCCGGTGGCGGCGAAGGCGCTACAGTGCATCGGCTTGGGGACCGGTCTCGTTTCCGGCGAACCGGGATGAAAACGCTTACCTTCCAGTCCATTCGGCGTAGCTAAAAGGGCGGCGTCGAGTGTTTCGATTTCGGGCCAGGCATTGAGGGCGACGATGTCGATCAGGTCGAGCTGCCGGCCGTGGAAGCGGGCACCAGCAGCGCTAGCGCCGTCAGCGATGCCTTTCATCTCTTCGAGATATTCTTTGTGGTAGCGGCGCAGAAACAAAGCGTTGACCAGAGTGCGTGTCGCTTTCCAGCCCTCGGCGGGCGCACTCGGACTACGAACAGCAGCAAAGCAGCGGACATGGGCGGCGATCTCTTCGGCCAACAGCCGGCCATGCTGGAGACCGCGTTGATAAGGTTCGCCTTCGATGTGCAACACGATCCAGCCAGCCTGTGGATAGCGATAAGCTGGACCATATCGCTGCACCGAACGCGGGTCTGGCGCAAAGTCCGCCCCCGCAGAACAAACGCAGTTGACAAGAGAAAACACCACTACAGGAACAAAAAGGCGTCGCATGGCAATGGTCCTCTTGGGTTCGCCTGACCTCGCAAAAGCATTGCTCAGGGTCGGTTCGCGGACTCATTATATGGTTTTGGCGCCCATTTTCTGTTTGTACTGCTCGGAAACTCCGGATAAACTAGACGGTGGCGAACGTGGGATGGGTAGCTTCTCGTTGCCGCGCTCCGCGTGAAAACGCAAAGGGAGGAAAGGGCCATGCAAGCGGTGTCACGCCTCGTCGCATTTGTCTTGATAAGCTCGTTGTTGGGTCTGCCGATACTTGGCGCTGACGATAAAGATAAAGCAGCCGATCCGCCCAAAGACGAAGGCAAAAAGACCAAAGTGAAAAAAGATGAACCGGACAAAAAAGATGAGCCGGACAAAAAAGACAACGCCAAAAAGACGCCCCCCGCCAAACTGCCCCCTCTGAAGGGCAAGCTCAAAGGTTACGAGACTGACAAGGACGCTGCCGAGAAAAAGCTGCTGCGCCAGCCCAAGGTGACGGCAACCGTCATGGCCGTCGTCGAGGACAAAAAGTCCCTGCGTTTGAAGCTGACCATCCCCTACGTCAAGATCAATCAGGGACAATTGCAGAGCTATGTCAACGCCCAAATGAGCCTGATGCAAGCGACAAATCCCCAAAGCGTTCTTAACGCCCAGAATCAGATGGCTCAGGCGGCGGCCCAGCTCTATCAGCTGGACAAGATCGAAAAAGAAGTCGAGTGGACAGCAGCCGACGAAATCAAGGTGCGCACGAAATATCCCCCGCCCAAATTTGATGACAAGGGCCGCCCCAAACCTTACACCCGAAAAGAACTCCAAGAACTGCGAGGCAACGACAAGTTGCCGGGGTTCCCAGCCGAGTTCTCCGACATTAAGGCAGGGCAAATCGTCGAGGTAACGTTGCTCCAGGACAAAAATGGAACACGCCCGGTCAAACGCAGCAGAGATGCCGAAGGAGAGGCTTCTGCCGACAACTCCCCGAAAATCTCGATGATTATCATTGTGGCTGACCCGAAAAACTGACCCGACAAAGCCCTCTCCCTAGAACGGCCCTCGCTTCGGCGGGGGCCGTCCATTTTTGCTGAGAGATCCATTTCTCATCGCATGGACAACATATATAGACGCAGGAAGAAGAAAACGCCGGCCAGATCGAACGAAAGCAAAACTAAGCCTCCTGTCAGCAGCCAACTACCTAGCAGGTTGTCATCCACAGCGATCTCGGACAGACGGCGGCTCAGCTCAGCCTCGACAACGCGGCGCAACGGCGCCGCCGCTGGTTCCCAGCGCAGCGTTACGTGATGCATCAGGGGAAAGCTGTCCACTTCCAGAATGACCCCTTGTTCCTGAAATAGAAACACATTGTCCGAACGCATCGGGCTGGTCTTTATTTCCTTGCAAATATCGGCCACAACACGCGCGATCTCATCGGCGTTGGTGTTGTAAATCGCGGTCAAGGAGCGTTGATGCCAAAGGTACAACGCCGCCCCACCGACAACCAGCAAAAAATAGAGGAGCGCCAAAAAACCCCAAGGGGGAACGTCACCCCTGCCGAGCAGCCAGAACAAACGCCAACGTTCGCTGAGTGTAGTGAGGACGGCAGGTCCAGCGAAGAGGAGAAAGCCGGAGACGCCGAAAAGCAGACCGATACCATCCCAGACGCCGGGGACAAGCAGGGGATGGCGGCGGCGGTTGAGCGAGCCGAGAACGAGCAGGTAGACAGCTAAGGGGAAGAAGAATGCCAAGAGGATCAATCGCAGGCCCTTCGCTTGAGCTTAGGTGGTTAGGCGGTCGGATTTCTTAACCACCTAACCACCTAACCACCTAAATTCATGCAGCAACTCCAAGGGCCATTCTAAGCGGCCGCTAGGGTTCGGGTCAATTGGCGGCGTTTCCACCAGCACCTGAAGCCCAAGCAAGAGAAGCCCAAGCTGCTGAGCAACAGGCTGGTCGGCTCCGGTGTGCTGTTGACCCCGCCGCCGCCGCCGGTGGGAGGAGGTGTACCGCCGCTGCCTGAGGCATTGGTCACGGCAATCGAGGCCATAATGTAATGCTGCATTGGGCCGTCGTTAGGCGGAACCAATGTCTGCGGAAAGATCGTTGCCGTGTATGTATGCCCATCGAAGATTATCGAGTTGGAAGTAGTGGGAGTGAACGAAGCCACAACGCTTGACGAGGTAGGGGTCAACTCTCCTGCCAGAGAACCGGTGAAATTCAGCGTTCCGGAAGCGCCGTTGCCGTCGGTGATTTTCAGGGCCAAGCTAAACGTCGAGGGCTGATTGGTTGTAGGGCCAAAGTTGGCCGGCGCACTAGCAGAGGTCACATAAGCCTCAACCGGGATGAGCGTACCTCCGGGTTGCGGATTGGTGAAACTGGTCAACGATACGGTGGCACCCCCATTGGGTGACAGGCTGTTGACAGAGACGCCGGAAACGTTGGAACTGGTGGTATAGGTCCAATTCAGATAATCTGCCCGAACTTGGCCGGCGGCAGTTAGTATCAACCCCGACAGGGCTGTCCCGAAGAGAATTGACAGCTGTTTCATATGCCGGAATCCTTTCCGGAAAAGGGTTTTCAGGTCGTCGCTGGCCGGGGGAAGCAGGCCAACGTCGGCGGGATATTACGGCAAGTTCTCTGCGCTGTCAATGGCGTCAGGGAGGTCTTTTCCTGCTTATCTGGGGCTATTCTTTACTTAGGCATTGCTTTTGCGGATAATTCTTTTTAGGTGCATGCCCAGCCTCGGCGGTTTCCGAGTTGGGCGCACGAGAGTATCACGCTGGAGGATTTGTTGTTATGACAACCAAGAAACGGGGATTTGCCAGTATGGACGCGGCTCGGCAACGGGAGATCGCCAGCAAAGGCGGTCGGGCCGCGCATGCCAAAGGAACGGCCCACGAATTCACCCCGGAGGAAGCCCGTGAGGCCGGACGCAAAGGCGGCATGGCCGCTCATTCTCGCGGCACGGCCCATCGCTTCACCTCCGAGGAAGCACGCGAGGCCGGACGTAAGGGCGGACGCAAGCCACGCGTCTAGGCGATGCTTTGTCTCTGTTATTTTGAGGAAGCGCCTTTCCAAAAGGCGAGCACGTCTATTCGCTTGCTTGCAGGAGCTGTCGATTCCCTGGCTAGAGCAACAGAGGTCCGTTGCTCCCGTTTGCGACCCGTTCGAGGGGTGGTTCGCGGAACAGTGTCGCTCCGCGAACTGCCGACCACCCCGCCCCTTGCTTGTCCTGCGCATATGGTTAGCAGCTAAGGAGGCATTGACGCAGAAAGCGGATGCCGTGGGCCACGTCCCGTAGACGTTCTTGTTGATTGCCCACCTCGCGTTCGATGCACAAAGGCCCCCGATAGCTGATCTTTTTCAGGGCCGACACAAAGGCAGGGATGTTGACCTGGCCTTGACCGAGCGGCACTTCCTCGCCCCAGATACCCGGTCTTGTCGGCCGATTGGCGTCCTTGACGTGAACACTGCGGATGTCTGGTCCCAAGATCTCCACGGCACGGAGCGGATCGCCTTTGTCGTAAAGCAACATATTGGCCGGATCAAAGTTCACCTTCAGATTGGGGCATTTCAATTCATCGAGGGTAAGGCGAAGCAGGTCGGCGGTTTCCTGGCCAGTCTCGAAGGCCACAGTAATGCCCTTCTCTGCGGCCAAGGCGCTGACCTGGCCGAGCGTGTCGAGAAACGGTTTGCGATCCGGGTTTCCCGGTTCTGGCAGGAAACCGGCGTGCAGCATTAGGTCCGTCAGACCCAGAGCGCGCGTGCGCTCCAGTGCCCAGCGGAAGCGCTCCAGACGTTCGCTGCGCGTCGCCGGATCGCCGAAGCCGCCGGTACGCTGAATAGTTTGCGGCGTCGTGTAATCTTCTCCGGGGAAGCCGAGCATGGCCCCGCTCATCTGCAAACCAGCTGCCCGCACCGCTTCCGGCAGACGATCGCCCTCATCCCAGGCGGCATGATGCGGATCGCCACAGGCGATTTGCACCACCGAGACGCCGAGTTGATCGAGCAACCGTTTCAATTCCGGTACATTTTTGACTTGCAGCGACCAGCTACACACGCCGATGGCCAACGGTTCGATTGCCATGATTAAGCCCTTTCGCGCGAACTCTAAGGATCTATCCGCCGATAGTAGGGCATCTCGAGAGCGGAGGCAAGCGAAAGGAAAAAAGCAAGGCGGGGCTTGCCATAACCAGCAGGACGCGGTCCCTGGATCCAGACGAGTCGTAGCGGCGTTTCCTGAGCCGATCGACTCGGGGACGGACGGGCTCTTCACCTGCCCATCCCTTCGGCAGCCTGGCAACCTCGCATGGATGGACGAAAATAGAGGGTCCGGTCCAAGAGGCCCATGGCTTTGCGTCACCGTCTCACGACGGTTTTGCCCTTTTCGAGGATGAAAAGGCGTTGGGGTCCAGGCGAGACGGCAAGGCCCGCCCCCGAAACCGCCGCCAAAACCGGCGGCTTCGTTTGCCACACAACTCTAGTGCGCAGTTGCCACCGAGGCAAACCAAAGAAATTCATGCCGCATCCCGATGGCCGCCCGGAGGCAGAGGCTCGCTTTGCCGCAGCGCTAACGAGGGGGGGTATGTTTCTTTCACCAGATACAGCGGCCGCCCTTTGACCTGCTCGTAAATCCGTCCCACATACTCGCCGACGATGCCCAGGGCACACAGGATAGCGCCGCCGATCAAGAACAGGGCGATCAACACCAGTTGCGATCCCCCGATCTCTGCGCCTCCCAGCGATCGTCCCAATATCACGGCACCGAAGCCACCGCCCAGGACGATAAGCAACAGTCCCAGCAGTAGCGACAGACGCAGCGGCAGCTTCGAGAACGACAACAGGGCATCGACAGCCAAGGCCAACATACGCCGCAGGGTGTACTTGGTCACGCCTGCACCGCGGCTGGCAGGATGAAAAGCCACCGTGGTTGTGCGGAAGCCAAGCCAGTTGACCATGCCACGCAGAAAGCGATGTTTCTCGTGCAAGCGCAGCAGAGCATTGACCGCCTGGCGCGACAGCAGCCGATAGTCTGATGCCGCCGAGCTGACGGGCGTATCGCTCAGCCAACGCATCACCGCGTTGAAAGCACGCGACGACAAACGCTTGAAATAACTCAGCCGTGGATCATCTTCGCGGAAAGTCAAGACAATGTCGTGGCCCTTGCGCCATTGCTCCACCAGTGCGGGAATGAGGCTGGGCGGGTGCTGCAAATCGCTGTCGAGAGTGATGACGGCGTCGCCGCGGGCATGTTCCATGCCGGCGGTCAAAGCAGCCTGCTGGCCGAAATTGCGACTGAACGACAGGTAACGGATGCGGGCATCGCCAGCAGCCAACTGCCGCAGAAAGTCGAGGGTGCCGTCGCGGGAGCCGTCGTCGATGTAGAGGATCTCAATGTCGTAGTCGTTTTCCAACGAAGCCAAGACGGCGCACAACTCGGCATGGAAGCGGGGCAACACTTCCTCTTCCTCAAAGGCAGGGCAAACGATGCTCAGCTTGTAACGAGGTGCAGCCATGTCCCTACTCCTTACCAACCCACCGCCTCGGTTAGCGCGGTTTCTTCGGCGCGCCATTGTTCCGGCTGCTTTTCCGAAACGTTGCCATCCCTTTGCCGTTTTCCCTTCATCAGCTCCCGCATAAGGACGATCACATAGGCCAAGCAGAGCAATAACGCCGCCTGAGGCTGCAATCCCAGAGCATGGATACGGTTGACCCCCGGCCAGAGACCCCGGACGACGCAAAACAAGAATAACACCAAGGCCATGCGGGGCATCAAGCCGAGCAGCCGCGGCCAGCGTTCGCTTTCGGCCCGTTGCACTGTCCAGGCTAGCGCCGGCGCCAACAAGACGTAGGTGGACGACTCGGTAGCCGGGCCGCATAGCGTCATCCAACATGTTCCCAACACGAGGATGACGGCCAGCACATCACGCTGCGGCCAGCCGCGCAGCCGCGCTGCCAGACACAAAGCCGCACAAGCCGCTGCGCTGCCCAACTGGACGCCGAGGTAGCCGCGCGGCGTTAGCGGCACGTGAAAGAGGCGGATAAGCAGCCATAAATCGCGGTAAGCCATGTGCAAAGGCCAATCCCAACGATGGTCCTTGCCCAGTCGCGCCAGCCATTGAACGTACTGGGCGGCCACGTAATCCCAATGTTGGCAAGCGAAGGGCAGCACCGCCGCCACCACCAAAGCGAGCAATAGCCGCAGGGCAAAACGGCGTGGATAAACAACCGCCAGCAACAGACCGATCGCCAACGGATAGACTTTCACGGCCGTAGCTAAAGCAACCAGCGCCGCCGCCGCCGACCAGCGCTCCCCCTCGACGGCGGTCAGTGCAGCCAGCAGCAGGCCAATAATCAGCGGGTTCGGCTGGCCATTATTCAAACTGCTCAGTGACAACGGCGCCAACAGCACAAACAGGACGGCCTGCTGGCGCGGCGTCCGCGGCGACGGGGCCGCGCGCAGCCACAGAGCGAAGCCGCCCAGTAGCACGCCAGCGTTGAGCAGGCGCCAAATTACGCCGCCCAGACGGATCGGCAGATGATGAAACGGCACGAGCAGGACGGCCGTCAGCGGGCTGTAGCGGAACTGATCTTGATCGGGGCCCCAGGAGTTGCGATAGAGGTCGTGGCCTTTTTCCCAATCGCCGCCGGCTTGCTCCCAGGTAGTGAAGAGGGTGCGCTTATATGGCTGCACGACAGCGCGGGTGCAAACGAAGGCGAGGATGAGGATCCAGATCAGGACCGCCGTCCGCACCCACACGTCCCTTCTCCTCGGCGCCTCAGGCAGCATGGGCGATCCTCCCTATCCGGTGAGCGCGTAGTTCGGAGACGGACACGAGCGTGAAGCCGGCCTGTCGACAAGCGTCGAGAAAATTGGGTTGCTGCAAGAGACGCAACTCCTCGATGCGCCGCTGGAGCATGCCATCATGCTCGGTGCAATCACGGCCAATCAAGGTGGGATCGCGGCGGCCGGGGTGACAAGCCAGTTCCACAATACGTCCGGGCATCTGTACCAGCCAGCGTGCGAAAAAGGCGGGATCATTCACCCAGGGGGGATCAGTGATGCCAGCCAACCAATCGTTTCCGGGGAAGCCGTCCTGGGCTTGATGTCGCGCTTCGATGCGGCCCAGCAGCGTCAGCAGCGTTCGCTTCCTCCGTGCGCCGCGAATGCGGCCCAGCATCGACCACGGCTCGGCCACGCGGCGCAGATACGGCAGCGGTGCTCCGCGCGCCAGAAGGACGCGACGCAAGATCGAGCCGATCGGCGGGAACAGGGAAATATGCTGATGCGAGTTGACCAGCGTCGGTGCGTGTCCGATCAGTTCCAGGAAACGATCGTACTGTGCGTGCAGTTCGATCTCGATCTGTCGCGGACAAATTTGGTGCATATAGAGGCGGGCCAGGAAACGCCGCAACGGCAGCATCCGGCCATCGTAGTCAAGCAGGCTGGGGACGCGCTGAGCAGGGGCGCAGGGACGGTCGAGAGTCAGGCAGGGATGCCAGCCTATCTCCAGTTCGCACCCGGATTGCCGCCAGGCGCGAACGGCCTCCTCGGCGTACAGCGAGTTGACAATCAGGACGGTCCCGGTGATGAGGTTGCGCGCGGCCAATTCCAGGATGCCGCGCGAGGTCTCCGGGCCGATGCCGTAGTCGTCGGCGATGACAACGAGAAAGCGAGTCGCGTCCATGCCCGGGAGTCTCCTCACCCTGCCACGGGAATAGCGGATTAAGCAGATGCCGTCAACCCATACTAGGCAAATTCGGCCCTTCCGCCGTCCCCGCTGAAGAAAAACTGATCGCTCAGTCAGACTGCGCTGGATCGGCAGGTTCGGCATGTTCGTTGTCCCCTTGTCATTTTGCCCCGCTTGCGATAGAGTGCTCCCTCGCGCGCAGGAAGCGACGCGGGTTCTCCGGCGAACCGGCAATCGTTAGCTGCCGGGGAGGAACACACAATGGCCGACAATAGGCATGGACGGCAAAGCATAGCGATAGGGGTATTGTTCCTGGTGGGCTGCATCGGCCTGGGGGACATGTCATTGGGCACGGTAGCGGCCAAGCTGCCCCGCTTGCGCCGCTGGCAGCGCCCCGTTCCCGATAACGCCGTTGCTCAAGCCGAAAACGACATTCCGATCGTGCCGGTGCCGCCACCGCCGATAGCACGCCCCCCGGAGAACCGGGAACACTCCAACGGAGGATCTCAGCTTCCCGAGCCGCGCCCCTCTCCAGGAACCGATCCTCCGCAAGCGGGCAACACCTTTTCCCAGCCCGATGGCTCAACGCAGACGACACCGCTGACGGCTCGGCAGCTACTTCAGCGGGCCGCCGAACGCTGCGCTACTCTGGATTCGTACATTGTGCGCCTGACACGCCGCGAAAGCCTCAAGGGTAAGCCCGGCCCCGAAGAGATCATTGCCTTTTCCTTCCGCAAGCAGCCGTTCAGCGTCCATTTCAAATGGTTGGGCAAGACGGCTGAAGGACGCGAGGTGGTGTACGTCAAGGACCGCTTCGACAACAAGATTCATACCAAAGTCGCGGCTGGCGACTCCTTGCTGTTGCCGGCCGGCGCCCGTTTGTCGTTGGCGCCGGACAACCCCCTGGTCCGCTCGGCTAGCCGTCATCCCATCACGGACGCTGGCATCTGCCATTGCGTCCAATCGCTCATCGCCCTCCTCGATGCCCAGGAGCGCGGCGACCGCCGCCAAGGCACGCTGACAGTCCTCGCACCGCAGCAGCGGCCTGAATATCCCCAGCCGGTCGAAACGTTGGAACGCCTCATTCCGCCAGCGGTTGAACCGGAGCTGCCGCGCGGCGGGCGTCGGCTGATATACTTCGATCCCGATTGGCACTTGCCAATGCTGGTCATCACCTACGATGACAAAGGCAAGGAAGTCGAATATTACCGCTATGATCGGCTGATAACCCCCGTACCTCTGGACGACGACGACTTCAATCCCGATAAGCTGTGGCCCCGACAACCGCCTACCCCGCAGCAGGGCAAGCCAGGACCGCCCCTGTCACAATGACAGCGCGTCGGGCCAGTCTGGCAGGCGCAGAGAAAAGAGGGAAGCATGCTCACGGTTGGCTCTTGATTTTGCCGTGAACCCATGATCTACTGATATAAGCAGTTAGGTCGTTCACTAGTTGTCCGTGACAGGTGGTACGACTTTTGCTCACAGGGGTATCTGTTCCCTCGTGGGAACGGATCCTTCCGTGGTCGTGCCGCCGGCTTAGGTCAGGATTTGAGGAACGGCCAGAGAGGTGAGCGGCATGAAGGCGACATCCCCAGAGCGTGATTATTCGATCCTCATCGCCGACGATGATACCAATTGCCGGCAAGCCTTGCGCGACATCATGGGCGCCGAAGGTTTCCGTACTTTCACGGCATCGTGCGGGGAAGAGGCTCTCGATATCGTTCGGGAAAACGACGTGCATTTGGCCCTTTTGGACATGCACATGCCGACCCTGACCGGCTTGGAAACGCTGCAATTGGCGCGGCAGATCAAGAGCATGTTGCCGGCGATCCTCATCACCGCCGACTTCAACGAAGGGCTGATTCGTCAGGCCTGCCAGCTGCACTTTTACAGCGTCATTCCCAAGCCAATCAACAAAAACGTGGTGCTGTATACCGTGTTGCGTGCCCTGGCTGGCGCCTATGGCACGACGCTAAAAAGACACACGGATGGAAGCGGTGAGAGGTTCCCCTTGTGTGAAATCAGGAGCGAATTGAAACATGACAGTCGTACCGTTGAATGACAAGATCGTCGTCAAGCGCTTAGAAGCCGAAGAGAAGACGGCTGGCGGTATCGTGTTGCCGGATACGGCCAAAGAGAAGCCGCGGCAGGGCAAAGTGCTCAGCCTCGGCGACGGCAAACGTTTGGAAAACGGTCAACGCGCCCCCTTCCAAGTGAAGGAAGGCGACCGTGTCTTGTTCACCTCCTACGCTGGCAACGAAGTGACCATCGACGGCGAAGAATTGCTCATCATGACCGAGGATGACATCCTCGCTGTGGTCGAGTAAGCAACGTGAACAAAAGCCGTCCGAGCCGGAAGCAGAAACGAGGGAACACATCCGTCGCTTTTGCTTCCGGCTCATCTTTTTCGGCATCGCGTTTGCTCTATCCAAACCGGGCACGCAGCTGCGTGCCCGGTTTGGATGGGGAGGGAATTCCGATGACTTGCCGATCCTGTGTGTTCTTGATGGCGGTGTTGATTGGCCTGTCGGCCTCGCTTTCTCTTGCCAAAGCCGGTGCCGATCCCAAACAGTGGAACGACAGCGTGGACAAGGCCGTCGCCTATCTGCGCAAGCAGCAGAACGACGATGGCAGCTGGGGCAAATCGGAACAAGAAAAAGTCGGTGCCACGGGTCTCATCCTGACTGGCTTGCTCCAAAGCGGCAAGGTTGGTCCTGACGATCCGATGGTAGACAAAGGATTGAAATATGTCGAATCGCTCATCAATCCGCGCGAGAAGCACATCGCCGGCAAAGACCCACGTGTGCAGTTGAAGAACTACGTCACCTGTATCAATGTACTGGCCCTCGTCAGCGCCAAGCGCGACAGCTACAAAGCGGTCATCGCCGACGCCGCCCAATTTTTGCGCCAGCTGCAATGGGACGAAGGCGAAGGCAAAGATAAAACGGACGATTTCTATGGCGGGGCCGGCTACGACAGTAAATCCCGCCCGGACCTATCGAACACACAATTTTTCCTCGACGCTTTGACAGCGGCTGGCATACCCAAAGACGATCCGGCCTTTCAGAAAGCGGCCACCTTCGTCAGCCGCTGCCAAAATCTCAAAGGCGAATATAACGATCGCAAATGGGCGGATAAGATTAACGATGGCAGCTTCATCTACAGCGCCGCAGGCGGCGGACAGACCAAGACGCAAGAGCAACCCAACGCCGACGGTGGTTTACCCGGCTATGGCAGTATGACCTATGCCGGGATCAAAAGCCTCATTTACTGTGGCGTCTCCAAAGACGATCCACGCATCAAAAAGGCGTTGGAGTGGATTCAAAAGAACTATACGCTGGACGCCAACCCTGGCATGCCGGAACCGCGCAAGAAGTGGGGCCTGTACTATTACTACCACACGATGGCCAAATGCTTAGACGCTCTGGGGCTGGACAAAGTGAAAGACGCCAACGGCACAGAACACGATTGGCGCGCCGATCTCACCGCCGCCCTGGCCAAACGCCAACGAGAGGACGGCAGCTGGCGCAATGACAATCCGCACTGGATGGAAGGCGATCCGCTCATCGTCACCGGCTATGCACTTATGGCCCTGAGCTATTGCAAGCCAAAATAGCAATGACCCAGCGAGCAGGGGACGTAAGCCCTCTGGTACGAAGAACAGGAGACTTACGCCCCCCTCGCCGAGTCGGCAAGCGTCATAACCGATCTACCACGGCAAATCATCCAGGTTGACATTGCCGCCGCTGAGGACGACGCCGATGCGTTGCAATCCCTCCAGCGCTCGCAACGGGTCGCCCAGCACGGCTGCGACAGCAACAGCGGCGCTAGGCTCGATGAGGAGTTTGCCGCGTTCCCAGGTCAGCCGCATGGCAGCGATGATCTCTTCTTCCGTCACGGTAAGGACGCACTCGACCAAATCGCGGAGGACCGGCCAGGTCAAGTCCCCCAGGCTGGCGCGAAGTCCATCGGCAATGGTACGTGGATCGGTTTGCGGGAGCAGTACACCAGCCGCTTTGGAACGTGCCGCATCATCCGCACCTGCCGGTTCGGCGGCAAAGACGCGCACGTGCGGCGCCATCGCCTTGACGGCAAGAGTGACTCCTGCCATCAGTCCGCCGCCGCCTATGGGCACGACCACGGCATCCAGTTGCGGCACTTGTTCGAGCAATTCCAGGGCGATTGTTCCCTGCCCAGCGATCACGTCGGGATGATTGTAGGGGGGCACCAGTGTGGCCCCCGTCTCGGCCAACACTGCCGCCGCCGTCGTCTCCCGAGCCGCCAGCGTCGGTTCACATTCGATCACCCGGCCGCCATATTTCTCGACGGCGCGGCGTTTGACCGGCGAGGCGTTTCTAGGCATGACGAGGTGCGCGGGGATGCCACGCAGCGCGGCAGCCAGGGCCAGGGCTTGAGCGTGGTTGCCGGAGCTATGCGTCACCACGCCGCGCGCCGCTGTTTCCGGGGGAAGCCGCAGCACGGCGTTGCAGGCCCCCCGGAACTTAAACGCGCCCGCTTTTTGGAACTGCTCGCATTTGAAAAACAGCGCGCGCCCGGCCATGCGATCGAGCGTGGTGCATGTCATCACCGGCGTGCGATGAGCGCGTCCAGCCAGACGTTGCCTGGCCTGCTGAATGTCCGCAATATCAACGGCGAATGGCGGCATAGAAAAACCTCGTGGGTTGGGACTCATTTTCTAAACTATGGGAAAGCGCCCTTGGGGACCGCAACAAATGACCCGCAAATACCTGCACCGGACGCTGATCGTGCTGGCAGGATTGCTTCCTGTCGGCTGCGCAGCCGACCAAGCCGCGCCGGCACGGCCGGTGATCGGTCTATCGGTGCTGACCCTCACCAATCCGTTTTTCCAGGAAATTGCCGACAACATGCAGAAAGAAGCGGCGAAGTACGGCTACGATGTCGTCGTGGTCAGCGGCGAATTCGACCCGGCCCGGCAGCAGAACCAGGTCAAGGATTTCATCGTGCAAAAAGTCGCCGCCATCGTCCTGTGTCCCTGCGAATCCAAGGCCATCGGGCCGGCCATTCGGGAGGCCCACGACGCCGGCATCGCCGTGTTCACCTGCGACATTGCCTGCTTGGCGTCCGAGGCCCAATTTGTCGTCACTCATGTTGCCACAGATAACTACGCCGGCGGCAAACAGGCTGCTCATGCGCTTCTCGAAGCGCTCGGCGACGCTGGCGGCAAAATTGCTATTCTTCATTACCCAGCAGCGGAATCGTGCTTGCTGCGCGTCGCCGGCTTCAAGGAAGTGATCGAGGCGCACAATCGCGGCGGCGGCGCCGCCGTGACGATCGTCGATGAATTGCCATGCGGCGGCGTTAAAGACCAAGGCTACAAGGCAGCCGAAGATCTGGTACAGGCCCATCCCGACTTGGCCGGCATCTTCGCCATTAACGATCCATCGGCACTCGGCGCCCGCGCCGCCTTGGAGAAAGCCGATAAAGACGATCAGGTGAAAATCGTCGGCTTCGACGGCCAGCCGGAAGGCAAACAAGCCATCAAACAAGGCAAGATCTACGCCGACCCGGTGCAATATCCCGATCGCATTGGCCGCGAGACGGCCCGCATCATCGCCCGCTATTTCGAGGGCGAGAAAGTGCCGGCGCAGGTTCTCATCCCAACAGGATTGTATCGGCGTGCTGATGCCTTGAAAGAGCAGGAAAGAAAATGACTCCTGAAGCATTCAACGGACCACCGCTGTTGTCGATGCGTGGGATCGCCAAATCGTTTCCCGGTGTGCGGGCGCTGCGCGACGTGGATCTCGATTTACACGGCGGCGAAGTGCTGGCCCTGGTAGGCGAAAATGGGGCTGGCAAAAGCACCCTCATTAAAGTGCTGGCCGGAGCACATCTGCCGGACGCCGGCAGTATTCACCTTCACGGCCATGCCGTTCGCTTGACAAGCCCGCTGGAAGCCCGCAAGGCCGGCATCGCCGTTATCTATCAAGAATTCAACCTGGCGCCGTCGCTGACGGCTATCGAGAATATTTTTCTCGGTCGAGAACCGGCCTGCGCCGGTTTCGTCCGCCGCAGCGAAGAACGGCGTCGGGCTGCCGAACTGTTTACACAGCTGGGAGTCGCTGTGGGTCTCGACGTCCCCTGCCGTGAGTTGACGGTGGCCCAGCAACAGCTTGTCGAAATCGCCCGCGCGCTGGCCTTGGAAGCCCACATTGTTGTTATGGACGAACCGACTGCCACGCTGACGCCGCAGGAAGTCGAGCGCCTGTTCGGCATCATCCGCGATTTACGGACAAGAGGCATCGGTATTCTCTACGTTAGCCACCGTCTGGAGGAAGTCTTCGCCATCGCTGATCGCGTCTTGGTGTTGCGCGATGGCGAGGCGGTCGCCTGTCGGTCCATCGGTGCGACCACGCGCGAGGAACTGATCCGCCTGATGGTCGGCCGGCGGTTGGAAGAGGAGTTCCCGAAACGCCAAGTACCCATCGGGCCGCCCCGCCTGGTGGTGCGCGGTCTGCGGTGCGGCCGCAAAGTACGCGGGGTTTCCTTCACGATCCGCCGCGGCGAAGTGGTCGGCCTGACGGGATTGGTTGGTGCAGGACGGACGGAAACAGCGCGGTTGATCTTCGGCGCCGATCGCAAGGAAGCGGGTACGATCGAGCTGGATGGCCGAAGCCTCGCCATCTGCTCGCCGCGCGACGCTATCCGCGCCGGCATCGCGCTATTGACCGAAGATCGCAAAGCCCAGGGTTTGGTGCTGGGACAATCGGTGCGCGATAATTTTGCTCTCCCCAACCTGGAGCGCTTTTCGTTTCTGGGCTTTGTGCGCTGCCGTGCCGAACGGCAAGCGTTGGCACGCCACGTCGAGCGATTGCGTATCCGCCTGGCCAGCCCCGAACAGGCCATCCGCCATCTTTCTGGCGGCAATCAGCAGAAGGTCGTCTTGGCCAAGTGGCTGGAGCGCCACTGCGAAGTTCTGCTCTTCGATGAGCCAACGCGCGGTATCGATGTGGGAGCGAAAGTCGAGATTTACCGGCTTATCAATGACTTGGCCGCGGCTGGCAAAGCCATTTTGCTGATCAGTTCTGAGTTGCCCGAAGTTCTAGGCATGAGTGACCGCATCCTCGTCATGCATGAAGGCCGGCTCACCGGCGAAATCACCGACGTCAGCCGAGCAACTCAAGAAGACATTCTGCGATTGGCCGTGGGGTAATACTTGCCACATTGTCAGACCTCAGGGACAATGAAGGCATTGGCTGATCCGATGGGGACGGAGACGGCCCCCAGCATGGCGCAAGAGGTCAGCAAGCCAGGGTGCGTCCCGAGGAGTTGGGTGAGCGAGGGCGTGTCCGCGCCTCGAGTAGGGCTACTCGGGGCGCCGACACGACTCCGCTCACCCAAACATAGCGTTTGCCATGCTGGACTTGAAAAGGCCTTATCCCCTCTCGGAAGAGGAGGTGCGAAGTGAACTTTTCGGAACAGCCTCCCTCGAAGCAATGGGCCGCCTTGAAGTACAGGGGAGAAAAAATTGCGGAGGTGTGGTTCAAACCCGAGGGCGAGCCTTTCGCTCTTATATTTCGCATCCCCCAGAAGAGTTTTCAAATTCCCGGCATGGACCAGCTCTTGACGGCAGAAAACCTTCTGAGTGCCGTGGCCATCGCAGCAGACGAGGTGGAATCTTGGCGCCACGGCGATGTTCTCCATTCCGGCATGAACGGGGCCAACCCTGAACTGCAACTCCCTCTTCCACCACCTCCGCAAGATGTCGCCCACCTGACAGTTCACATCCGCCTGAAGCCGCCGCTCCCCACGGCACCTCTCAAGGAAAGCTCCGGGCCGACGATCCCTTTAACAAAGTGGCAGGACTTCGAATCGCGTTGGAATGCCATATTGGGTTTGGAAGCCACCATAGATGGTTTGCGCCAACGGATGGAAAGTCTTCGTACACAAATGGAAGCCGAGTCGCGGAAGCTGTTGACGGCGGATGAAAAAGTACATGCCTTGAACGCCGATGTGGCCCAATGGGAAAAGGCCAAAAGCCGCGTGTACTACGCTTTGCCGAAAGTGCGCGAGTTCATCCATCGGGCCACTTGGGCGATGGGCTTGCCGGAAAGGAAAAAACTTGAAGAGATCTTCAAAAACTACATTCAACTCCAACTGCCTTTTCCAGAGATAGATAAAGTGCCCGAGCAACTGGAACACTTGCTAAAAGACCGACAAGTTCTGTCCGCGCACGGCGTAGCCGTCTGTCAGGAATGCTCAACCATCTTAGCAGATATTCAGGGCGCTTACCGGGCCTTGCAGAGCAATGCCGCGGCGAAGGCCCGCGATAAAATGAGCGCAGCCCGTAAAAAAGGCAAGTTTTTCTAGCAGATGCGACGCGTTCTTTCCGATTACGGCATGGCCCTGGTGCTAGTGCTGTTGTGTGCCTATTACAGCGGCGTGACGTTTGCCTTGCAGGAACCTGGCGGCGCCTCCGGCGGCGAGCAGGTGGCGCGCGAGGTGCTAGCCCGCTTCGGTCCTGCGGTGCATGTCCTGCTGGTGACCCGAGATACACGCGAAGACCTCGCCTTTGCCGAGGCAGCGCGGCATCATCTCGAAGCAGCCGGCGCCCAAGTGGTCGGCGACGTGCGTGGCCGACCCTACGATGCCCGCGCCGAGTTGGAGCGCCTGGCGACCGCTGGTGGCAAACTCGATGCCATCGCCGCCAACCAGGCAACAAGCAGCTGGGCAATCTTGCGCCATGTGGCAGCCCGCTTTCCGCAGCTGGGTAATGTGCCGGTCGTAACGCCGCCGCGCTACTGGTGGCCCAATTTCCTCAAGGCCGACAATCTGCGCAATATCGCCGATCAGATTGTCATCATCGCCATCTTGGCCGCTGGCATGACCTTTGTTGTCATCACCGGCGGTATCGACCTCTCAGTGGGCAGCCTTATTGCGCTGTCCGCCGTAACTACGACTTTACTGATCCGCGATGTCGCCGGTGCAGAAACAGCAACGGCCAACGGCATGATTTGGTCCTGCTTGGCGGCGGTGTCGCTGTGCGGCTTGTGCGGCCTATTTTCCGGAGCCATGGTGACGTTCTTTCAGGTGCCGGCGTTTATTGTCACGCTGGCGATGATGTTGGTAGCGCGCGGCATAGCTTCGGAGATATCGAGGGGCGCATCGATCTATCAGGTACCCACCTCGTTTCTCTGGCTGGGCGGCGGCGCGGACTTGTTTGGTATTCCTAATGGCGTTGTGCTGATGATGGTACTGTACATCGCAGCAAACGTCGTAATGACACGCATGACGCTAGGGCGCTATATCTATGCCATCGGCGGCAACGCTGAGGCGGCGCGGCTGTCGGGAGTGCCGGTGCAGCGCGTACTGTTGTGGGTTTACGCTTTCTCCGGAGGACTGGCTGGTGTTGGCGGCGTCGTCATGGCTTCCCGGTTGCGGAGTGGCGCACCGACCTATGGACTGATGTATGAACTGTACGCCATCGCCGCTGTGGTCGTCGGCGGCGCTAGCCTTTCCGGAGGTCAAGGCAAGATGTTCGGCACACTCATCGGGGCTTTTATCATCGCCGTTATCAAGAATGGCATGAACCTCACTGGCGTTACACCGTTTCGCCAAGAAGTGGTTTTCGGAGCAGTTATTCTGGGCGCCGTGTTGCTCGACCGGCTCAAGGGCTACCTACGGCTGCGCACCGCACCCCAAGCGACAAAAAGCCCTTGACACATTCTGGGCCTTTGCTATGGTGGGGCCGCTTCCTATTCTTTTTCGCCTGTCGGAACGAAGACTTCCTCAAGGAAGGGGGCAGATCATGCGCAAGGTTCTCTGGTTGACGGGTTTCGCTCTGGGGATGATAGGAGCGACGCCGGCGCACGCTCAACAAACGTCGGGAACATCTGTTCTCACCAACATTCTCAAATTTCCCAAAAACATCAACATCACCGTCCAGCCAAACATCACGAACAACTCGCCGATGGATTACCGCAATTTGAACGCCCCCATCGCCACCACCACCTATCGCCAGAACACCACCGGAACCGCTTTCCCCTATCGGTTGAGTTCGATGTTCTATCAGCCAACGCGGACCAATTTCATCAGCAGCACGACCACGTTCGGCACAAGCTTCTGGCCGACGCCAGCCCAGATGCAGGCGGCTGCACCTAACTATTTCAGGCCGTTCCAGATGTATCGCGCTGCACCTATCCAACCTTGATGTTTGCACAACCGTGTTTAGGCGAGCCGGGGGTGTCAACCCCCCGGTAGAACCCCAAGGCGAGCGGGGGGTGTCCCCCCGCTCGCCTTGGGTGCTTTACTCGCGGCGCAGCGCTTCGATAGGCTCCAGGCGCGACGCCTTCCAAGCCGGATAGTAGCCGAAAAACACGCCGACGGCGCCGGAGACGCCGCAAGCTGCCAGGATGGCCAAGGGTGAAATGACCAAGGGCCAACCGATCAGTCCGGCCATTACGAACGACGCTGCCAGCCCCAGCGTCAGGCCGATCAATCCGCCTGCCAACGACAGCACCAGCGCCTCGATGAGAAATTGCGTCAGCACATGGGCTGGCGTGGCGCCGATGGCCATGCGGATGCCGATTTCGTGCGTCCGCTCCGCCACCGATACCAGCATGATATTCATGATGCCGATGCCGCCGACCACCAGCGAGATACCGGCGACGATGGCTACCAACAATTGCAACACGGTCGTCACTGTCCGGGCTAGGTCAGTAATTTCGTTGATGCTGCTGACATCAAAGTTCTCATTGCCCGGCTGGACGTGCCGCCGCTGCCGCAGCAGAGCGGCAATGTCCGTTTTGACCCGGTCGAGGTCTTCTGCGGACGGAGTACTTGTGACGATCATGGTAAGTCGGTCGCCACCGCCCAGTTTGTACTGCAACGTCGTTAACGGCAGCCACAGTTGGTCGTCTTGGTCAAAGCCCAAGGGCGAGCGGCCTTTGGGCGCCATTTCGCCGATGACGCGCAACTGGAGAAAATCGAGGCGCAACGTTTGTCCGAGGACGTTGACCTGATGGGGAAACAACTTGTCTTTGAGAGTGGCGCCAAGGACGCACACGTCGGCCAATTTCTTGAGATCGTCTTCGCTGAGAAAGCGCCCGTTTTGCACGTGCCAACCACGCACCAGCGGCAGTTCTGGGGTCGTGCCTGTCACCGCCGTCGGATGGTGCAGGCCGTGCCGAGAAACCAGGCGCTGAAACTGTTGCACTTCGGCAACGCCCGTAAGCTCATGGCCGAGACGCTGGCGGATGGCGCGGGCATCGTCGCGGGTCAAAGGTGTGCCGTCGGCCGTCATGACCTGCGAGACGGGGGTGCCGGCGCGAACCAGAATGAGGTTCTTGCCGAGACTGGAAAGACGCTCCTCCAAGAGGAGCCGTGCTCCCTCGCCGGCCGACACCATAGCGATGACAGCGCTGATGCCAATGACAATGCCCAGACTGGTCAGGATGGACCGTCCTTTGTGGACCAACAAGGCATCCAAAGCAATACCAACAGCGGCAAAAAAGCTCATGCCTGGCCCCTTCTACTGTACTCGGCCGCAAGCATTCGGGCATAGTATTTTCCATGCCGTTGCCGGATCGTCGCGGCGTGGGTTACGCAGCCTTGCTGGGGACGTCGCTAACGATGACGCCGTCGCGAACCGTCACCTTGCGCGGCCCCCAGCGATCAATGGTGGGATCGTGCGTCGCCAGAATGATCGTCTGCTTCCGTTCGCGATTGAGGCGCTGGAACTCGTGGTAGATCTCTTCACTGGTGCGCGAATCCAGATTGCCAGTCGGTTCATCAGCCACTACGACCTGCGGCTGATTGGCAAGAGCGCGGGCGATGGCCACACGTTGTTGTTGGCCACCGGACAGCTCGCTCGGCCTGTGATACAGGTGCTCACCCAGCCCCAGGGATTTCAGAAGGTCCACGGCACGACGGCGGCGTTCCTTGGCCGCTATGCCAGCATAGAGAAGCGGCAGTTCCACGTTTTCGATGGCATTGTGGCGCGGCAGCAGGTTGAAGTTCTGAAAGACAAACCCCAATTTGCGATTGCGGAGATAGGCCAACTCGGTTCGGTCCAAGCGGCCCACGTCCTGTCCGTCGAAGCGATAGACGCCGGAAGTAGGGCGATCGAGACAACCGATAATGTTCAGCAGTGTCGTTTTGCCCGACCCGCTAGCGCCGACGATGGCCACGAACTCACCTGTTTCGATGGTCAGCGATACGTCATGCAAAGCGCGAACCTGGAGCACTCCCATCCGATAAATTTTGCTGACGTTTTCCAACGCGATAAGGGCAGGCATAACGAGAAACCCCCTCCTCCATGCAGCAAACTTCGCGTGAAGACGTCCGCCTTCTGAGGCTTCGCTCGACGGGCCGACGCCCCGCGCCCAAGCGGCCTTCTAAAACTGGATTTTAGGTATGTTAAAAATGCTTTTCTTGGGTGGCGGTGCAGCCGTGATAACTTGCAACGCCGCAGGGTCTTTCACTTCTTCATCCCATTGCAGGGCCTCAGTGAAACGATCGGCCGTAATGCCCGTCTCTCCATGCATGCCTTTGCCCCCGGTGCGGACGAAGAGGGGCCAGGGCTTGTCGTCCGCGCCCAAGGTCCAGACGGTCTGCCACTCCTCCGGATGCGGCAAGCGGTCTCGCTGCGCCAGTTTCTTGCGTGCGGCGGCGCTCTGCTGCTCGGCGGCCGGCTCGAAATTCAGCGCTGTGGACGGCACTTTCCAGGTATTAGGATGCGAACGGCGAATAATGTCTACCGACGCCGTCAGACCGGGACGTAACTTCCAATCGCCGCTCTCGGAATCGCGCATGTTGCGAACGTCAATCTCGACTTTGTAGTAAACAGCGCCATATTCATTGTCAGGCATCAAGTGAATGTCCTCGACGACGCCGCAGTATTTAGGGGCCTCATCTCCGGTATTGCCGACGGAGAAGCGAGCCGTCATGCCGCGGCGCACCTTGTCGATGTCGCCCTCACCTACCGCGGCCGTCACCCGCATGTGCTGAAGGTCGGACGCCAAAGTGAACAGGTGCCCCTGGTTGGCCGGACCAATTTCCTGGTTGACCGATACCTTGCGTTCCAGGACCACAAAGGAACGTTTGGGACGGGACGGCTCGATGTCCTCGACCACCACGCCGGTGCCGGGCCGCTGAGGCTGGGACGCAGATGCCCCAACCGATTCGAGGACGGGCGCGCGCACCGTCGTCAGCTGCAAACCGATCTCTGCTTGTCGCCGCACGTCTCTCGCTTGCCGTACCTTACTCCGCGCTTCCTCCACGGCTGCCTCTGTAGCACGCCATTTCCCTTCGGCAATGTCTACCTCTTCTGGACTGCGTATCTCTTGGGCCATGTCGCGCAGGCGCTTGAGCAACTTGGCGGCGGTGTCGCGCTGGACTTCCGCTTGGCGGACGGCTGACCGTGCCAACTGAACGGCCGTGTCCGCTTGTTCCAGGCGCGCCTTGGCCAAACGATCGTCCAGGCGCAGGAGCACATCCCCCTCGGCGACAGTCTGATTGTAGTCAGCCAGCACCGCTGTCACTTTGCCAGCCACTTCGGCGCCGACGATATAGATTTCGCGCGGCTGTAATCGGCCTGTAGCGCTGATCACTTCGTCCAGCGTGCCGCGTTGGACCCATTCCAAGGTATAGGCGATGTGCTCGGTCTCGTGTTCGCGCCACAAGTGCCAGGCATACGCTGCTATTGCCGCCGTCACGGCCAGTACCATGAGCAGGAGTAAAAGTTTCCTCACGATCGTTCACCGCTTTCTCAAGACGCTGCCTACTCCCAGAAAGTAATCTTTCTCTTTTGGGAAATGTTCTCCGCTATCTATTTTCCCTCAGGCCCTCGCGCAAGTATATGCAATTTTCGTGTCACATCCGGCGCATTTTCCTCGCCAACTGCGCACCGGGAGAAACAAAATCTGAGAAGAACCGTTTGCAACCGCCGTTCCGTAGTTACAATAGATATGTTCTCATCTTTTCTCCTCAGGAGGTTTGTTCGATGTTTGCTAATCCTTCTGGCTCACAGTCTCTAGCGAGATTGGCGAGGCGGTCCCTGTGGGTATTGCCGGCCCTGGCGGGGGCAAGTGTGTTGCTCACTGTCAGCAGCTGCCGCTGGTCCGCTTCTCATCCCCTGGAGTCGGTAAGTGAAGTTGAAGAAACGCCGGGGCCGCCACTGTTCCGCGAGGTGACGTCCGAGTCGGGGATCCATTTCACCTATCGCAACGGGGAGGAGGCCGATCATTACGCCATCTTGGAATCGTTGGGAGGCGGCCTGGCGGTGCTCGATTTCGACGGCGACGGCCTGCTCGATCTCTTTATCCCCGGCGGCGGCCATTACGAAGGGCCGGACAAACATCAGATTAAGGGCAATCCCTGCCGCCTCTACCGCAACCGCGGGCACTTCCATTTTGAAGATGTCACCGCTCAGATGGGCCTGGACGGCATCGATTTTTACACGCACGGGGCGGCGGTGGCAGACTACGATAACGACGGTTGGCCCGACCTGCTCGTCACCGGCTGGCATCAGCTGGCGCTTTTCCATAATGAACCCGTTGATCCCCACTACCCAGCCAAGGGCCGCAAGTTCGTCCACGTGAGCAAGCAAGCGGGCCTGCCCGATGGCCTGTGGACCACTAGCGCCGCCTGGGGCGACCTGGACGGCGACGGCTATGCCGATCTCTACGTCTGCCAATACGTCGATTGGTCGTTTGAACACAATCACCCGCTCCATTGCACCTACGACGGCCATACCCGCGATGTGTGTCCGCCCAAGAATTTCAAGGGGTTGGAACACAAGCTGTTCCGCAACCTCGGCGACGGTACGTTTCGGGAGGTGAGCCGGGAGGCGGGCTTGCGCGTCAGACGCACGAACAGCGAATATGAGCAGTTGACCTGGCTGTCCCCGCGTTCGCGCGAACGGCTCAAGCGCGACGTGGAGGAAGGCGATACGCGCTTCGGCAAAGGACTAGGTGTGCTTATGGTCGATGTCAACGACGATGGCAAACCGGACATCTACGTCGCCAATGACACCGTCGATAATTTCCTTTACCTCAATCGGGCAAGCAAACCAGGCGAGTTTCGCTTCGAGGAGTTAGGGATGGCCAGCGGCACGGCCCGCGACGATTTCGGCACGCCCAACGGCAGCATGGGCTTGGCGGCCAGCGACTTCAACGGCAGCGGCAAGCCGTCGATTTGGGTGGCCAACTACGAGAACGAACTGCACGCGCTCTATCGCAATGATTGCGTGATCCATCCCCAGGACCACACCAAGGACCGCATTGTCTTCACCTTCTGCACGGCCCCTGCTGGCCTGGCCGTGTTCGGCCGGATGACTGTCGGCTGGGGCACCGGTTTTTTCGACATCGATCACCACGGCGCCGAGGATCTGTTTCTGGCAACCGGCCATGCCACGCGCGTGCCCAAGACCTCGCCGCGCGCCCAAATCCCCATTCTGGCCCGCAATGAGAACGGCAAATTCAAGAACATCGTCGAACGGGGCGGCCCTTATTTTCGGACACCGCACGTGGCACGCGGCGCCGTGCTGGCCGATTTCGATAACGATGGCCGTGTAGACATTGCTGTCATCCATACCAACGAGCCGGTGGCCCTTCTGCGCAATGAAGCCGACACCGCAGGCCGACATTGGGTAGGCATTCAGCTGGCCGGCAAAGGCCATCGCGATGTCGTGGGTGCCAAAATTGTCCTGGAAGCGGGCGGACGCAAGCAGACACGCTTTGCCCAAGGCGGCGGCAGCTACGCCTCCTCGTCCGATCGCCGGCACGTCATTGGGCTAGGCGCAGCCGAACGCATCACCAAACTGACTGTAACCTGGCCCAACGGCCAGGTGCAATCGTTCAGCGATCTCCTCCCTGACCGCTACTATCGCTTGACAGAGGGCGACGATCAAGCTGAGCCACTGTACCCGAACAAGTGACCGCCAAGGCACCCAGGGGAGAAACGAGACAAGAAGAAGGAGGACATAGCCTATTTCAGCTCCCGAACATCTTTTATGTTTGGGGGCCGTCTTCTTTCTTCTGTTTCTTGGTGTCCTTGGCGGTCTGGGCGGTTAACCGTCTACCCGCGTTTGCGTAGCCATCAGCCAGGCGGTTGGGGCCATTGCCAGGGCCATGCCGCCCAATGTGAGGGCGTCGAAGGGGTGGCCCCACAACAACACATCAAGCACCAAAGCGAAGACCACCTGCATGAGATTGACCACGGCGATTTTAGCTGGAGGGCCGCTGGTAAACGCCTTGGTCAAAAACAACTGCCCGACCGTCGCCGTCGATCCCACGGCCAGCAACAACAACAACGTTTCGATCCGCGGCAGAGTCGGCGGTACGGCGGAGGGCCTTCCCAGCAACAAAGCTGCCAACGAAAACAAAAAGGCCACGCCAGAGAAGTGGGCGACGATGGCCCAAGGATGAATGTGCTGTAGCTGGTGCAGACCGAGCATGGCCACTGCTGTGCAAAGAGCAGCAAGCAACGTACACAGGACGGCGAGCCAACGCGGGAAGGCGGCGGTTTCGGCGCCCTCCAGGGAAGCGGAGGCGGCGGACAACTCCATGAGGGCGATGCCGGCGACGCTGCCAAAGGCCGACAACCATACTTGCCGGCTGGGGCGTTCTTGATAGAGCGGCCACGACAACAACGCTACCCAGATGGGAAATGTGCTGGTCAGCGTGAAAACGTGCGACGGCGGCAGCACTGTCAGGGCGAAGAAAGTACACACCAGGCTAATGCTGCCGGCGATACTGCGCACCCACAGGATGCGCGGCGAGAACAGCACCAGCCGAGCACCGCCGAGCACGGTCAACACCATCCCCAGGACCAGAGGCATCGAGCTACGCGCCAGGGCGATGATTTGCCAGCCGCAGCTGGAACGCAAAGCATGGGCCGCCGCTGCCATCCAGGCAAAACAAAAACTGCCCACAAGCATCCACACGTAAGGTTGTAACGATTCCTTGCACACGAGCAGTCAGCGACCCTACTTTGCGGCGGAGAGTCGGCGGGTTGTATACTGGGCACGGGGAGATTTGACATCTTCCCCCTTTCCCCCCACCCCAACCCTCCCCCACAAGGGGGGGAGGGAGGAAGAACAATTCCCCCACCCCAACCCTCCCCCACAAGGGGGGGAGGGAGGAAGAACAATTCCCCCACCCCAACCCTCCCCCACAAGGGGGAGGGAGGAAGAACAATTC
>Ga0078972_1002308_pt1 | contig 54084 bp, 53 predicted proteins | sample YelNatPaOPGAMG01_FD_67568 | JGI IMG/M metagenome (GOLD analysis project Ga0078972, IMG submission 67568) | Hot spring thermophilic microbial communities from Obsidian Pool, Yellowstone National Park, USA - OP-RAMG-01 (SPADES assembly) (version 2) | ecosystem: Environmental > Aquatic > Thermal... | reverse complement strand
CTTGGGGCGAAGATTCTGTCAAACGCAACAAAAAAGCTAACGGCCGAAAATTCAATGGCAAAGAATGGAGTGAATATCCTGTATATCTAACTTAATGAAATAGCAAAAGTATTTTATTATGTCAGAGGCTTTTATATACTTCAGAGATGACGAAATCGGAGATCTAGCATGTGCCATGCCATTCATTATTCACTGTAAGTCATTAAACATTCCTATGCATTATATACTGCCTGATTATCTTGTCGATATGCTTACAATGGTGCATGGGGATGTAACACGTCATGAGCAGTCAAACAAATCAAATATTTATTATTTTGCTGATGGTAGCATAATGTGTGGCGGACCCCGCATATTCGCAAATGGCAATCGATCGCCATTGAGAGACCATTTAATTGGAATAAATAAATTGCTGAATATAGTATCTAACAATTATGATGCCTGTTATCTTGTTTATGGAAAACGCTGCTTCTGGGTGTATCAATATGAATGGATACCCGTAATACGAATTATTAAAAGAAATTACCCCAACCTTAACATTGTTGCGCTGGAATATTTTGAGGAAAATAAAATGTATTCAACGGCGCTGGGGGTTTTTGACGAAGTCATTGCTAATAAAAATATTTATAGATTTGACGGAATAGAGCCAATAATATATACAAACCTTAAAATATTTAGCTGGGTTTTATCAAAAACTAGTAATCAGTCAAACATACAATGCCTACCGGAACAGGTAGCAAAATCATTGAATAACTGGCGTAATCAATTGCAAGTACCATCACCAATTCCCCTACCATATTTTTGCCTCGTAGCTGGGGGAAGACTATTATTTAGAAGATATAGACGCTGGCATAATATTTTAAACACCATCCTGAGTAATACCGACTTAAAAGTTGTTGTCATAGATAATAAAAGTAACATGTTTAATGTTGATTTCGATGCAATCATACATAAAAACCGCGTTATTGATTTAATTGGTAAAACCACAATAGGCGAATTATTCGGAATCCTTAAACATGCCAGCTTTGTTCTCGGAAATGATACCGGACCAACCCATATTTCTGCGTTATTGGGCAAAAATACTTATTGTATCACTACACCAGCGGGATATATGACTTTCTGGCCCTGGCCCACATGGCTCGCTTCTACCAGTATTTTCCATACTCAACCGACAACGGGATGTAATCTTAATCAACATTGTTGCCATAACACTGACTCTGATGGTGAAGCTAAATGTTTGAAAGAAGTGAACGATAACGAAATTATTAATAAAATATGCCATGATAATGCTATTCCACCTAAAATAGCTAAGGCAACGCCAGAAAAATATAAAACCAATTTACACGTTCTAATGCCCATTCTGGATGATTGCACATTAATTCCTTATCAGGTACAATGGCATGAAAGATTGAAAGCCTTTTTCAATGATATTATTTGGCATTTTTTAGTTTGGGAAGGAAAAGCAAATGAATCGCTCATTAATACTTTAAAATTAATTCCTGAAATTAAATATGAAACACACCAATGCACAGGGAAAAATTATGATGTGGCGTTCATTAATGTAATGAATGAGTTAATCAATAATTTAAACGGCATATTTGAACCATGCGATGTTGATGAGTTTTATTATTTTGATGGTTTCGAAAAAGATATACCAGCACTGATAAAATTACTTTCTAAACCATGCACGATAATTCAGACCGACACTGTTCTTGATCTACACAAGCCAATTCAGAAAATTAATGATAATTATTATATTCCTATTCCAGATTTAATAGATATGAGCAAATTAATTGTGGATCAATTTAATTATGTATCAATGTTATATAAGGAATTTTTTAATTTTTGTGCCAATAAAGTTTTGCTATGTTCAAAGAGCTCAAAATTACGCGTTGGGCATCACTTCGCAGACGCAGAAACTGAGGGCAATATAGGCCGGGTTTATCATGCACGATGGTGGGGCCTTAGGCGTAAAAACGCGTTGCGAGTTAAAATAAAAGAAGAAGAGGGTTGTGGTCCAGATGACGTATACTTTGCTGATATAATTAAACAACAACAAAAATTAACAACCATAAATGGCATGGATTATTTGCAAATTCCAAGACTGATTCCTTGCTCAAAAATTGATCCGCACTTAAAATTTTAATTGCAAAAATGGGAAAACAATATATCTTAATTATAAACAATGACAAAAAGAATAAAACAATATGAGCCACTGTTTAACTTGTTGAATAAGTCAATGCAGTGTTATTTGCTTATCTTGAAAAACTCAATAAACGGAAACGGTGGCTTTATTGTTAAAAAGAAAATAGACTCAAAAATAAAAATGATGGCAATGGCTGCAATTTTGTATAGTGACCAATCTGGGATAACTGACCAAATTAAAACCTCAGAGGCCAGGAATAAATATTTTGAATCAATCATGAGCGAATTTGCAGATAAATATATTCTTCAAGGTTTCGATAAAACAGGGAATATTGTAAATATTACCAGGCTAGATACTGCATTTGATAAAGCGGCTGTTACAACAATAATCGCAACCATTGTTAACGAAAAATTATAATATGTTTGTTGGTAAGAAAACCGTTCTCATCGATTAATGAGATAAAGCTAATGAAAAAAGATATGTTAAGAGCCCCATTTGTATGGTTTGGGGGTAAAGGTTTAATGATAAAGAAGCTTATGAATCATGTGCCATTAGGTGGTAAACCATATTGCGAGCCTTTTGCGGGAGCTGCAAGTTTATTTTTTGCACGACCACCAGCCCCTGTAGAGGTATTAAATGATATAGATGGCGATATTGTAAATTTATTCAAATGTCTTCAGGATAAAAAAACCTTTGATGAATTATCCCATAAATTGCGGTATACTCTATATTCCAGACAAGAATTTGGTGATGCCATTGAAATTATAAAAAGTAATACAGAAGACAAAGTTAAACGAGCATGGGCCTTTTTTGTGATGGTAAACCAGGGCATGAGTGGTATAAAAAAAAATACAATAGGAAGATGGGGGAGATCTTTTATATGTGCCCGCGGTGTGGCAAAAAATATAAATAGATGGCTTATGCGGCTAAGTATGTTAGAAGATTGGCATAAACGTTTATTAATGACCCAAATAGATAATAAAGATGCTTTAGAGGTTATTAAATATTGGGACTCAGAGGAAACTGTGTTTTATATTGACCCACCCTATATTCATGATACACGTAAATCGAAATATATCTATTGTCAAGAATTAGATAATGGTTATCATCAAAATTTGGTTAAAGTTATTTTGAATTGCAAAGGCGCAGTCGTGTTATCGGGATATGAACATGATATTTATCAACCTTTGGTTGATGCGGGTTGGGATTGCACTAAATATCATACTGTTTGCCATGCAGCGGGTAAAATAAGAGGATCTAAACTTCAAGGCGAAAATTCTGCCAAGCAACATGTACCAAGAATTGAATGTGTTTTTTCCAACCGTAAAGCTATTGAACTAATGAAAATGCAAAGAGAAAAAGTTAATGAAAAATATCTTGATTTAATATGTTTGTAAAAAAGAAAATTGCACCGGTAGATGTATCAATAGAACCCGAGTCATTGATATTGGCATTAAGGGCTATCCTGGAAACAAACGCACTATCAAATCAGGAATGCATTGTGATGCTTAACGACCTGGCAGTGTTATGGAACGCGGATGCGGAGGTTGTAAACTCTATATTCGGTGTTAATATTAATGCTAAGCCTGAATCCATAAAAATGGGCCAGGCCAGAGCGCGATTGCTCCTGCTGATTGTGTGGTTAAATGTGTGCCGAAATAAACCAGTTACCACTTTCAATGATTTGCTTGATAAAAATAATCGGCCGCAACTTGAGCCATTAAAATTGTAAAAATAGTTTTTGCAATTTAATTGAAAAATCATTAATATTAATATGAACTTAAATTTTAAAAATTATGAACAACGAATTAACATTACAAAAAGTACAAAATGAAGGCCTTGTTTTTAAAGGCGCGGGCAATGACCAAATAAAAATTACATTTTCAGACTTCAAAAAATACATCTGCCAGCCATCTAAAAATGGCAATGAAATATCAGACCAGCAAGCAATAACATTATTTACATTTTGCTGGATGCGTGGTCTGAATCCAATAGAAAGAGACGCCTATATAACAGGCTTTGAGAATAGCGATGGCACAACGTCATGGGAAATAATAGTAAGCCGAGATGCCTTTCTAAAACGCGCGGATCGCAATCCGGACTATGAGGGCGAACAACACGGAATAATCGTAATGACAAAGGATGGCAAGGTAATCGAACGCGAAGGTGAGTATATGTTGCCGGGCGAACAATTAATAGGCGGCTGGGCTATTGTTTATAGAAAAGGTCGTAAGCCAACAGTTAAAAAAATAGACATTAATGATTATCGAAGGCCAAACATAGTCTGGTCTAAAAAGGCAACAATGCTAATTGCCAAATGCGCCCTTGTAGGCGCGTTACGCGCGGCGTTTCCACAAACGTTGTCACACCTCTACATAAAAGAAGAAACCCCTGAAATTGAGCTAGACGAAAACACTGAGGCAACAATATCAGCTACAGAAATAAAAAACGGCATGGGATCACTGATTAAAAATAAAAGCACACAAGCACAAGAAGCTACAAAGGAGCAAATAATAGAACCGAAACCAGTTGAAACTGTACAAAAAATAGAAGTACAACACAAATCAATTGAAATTGCGCAACCAATAAAAATTCAAAATAAACCAATAGAAGTACCAACCACAGCGAACCCCCAGCAGGAATCAGTGGAAGTTGGTACGCCCGAATTCATTGTTGAGCAATTACCCCAGGATCTAATCGAGACAGAAGGTATTGCCATCAACACTAAACAGCAGGAAAAAAATGAAAATAATCACCCACTGTTTGATTCGGCAGCACCGCAAACTACAACTAACCGGACAATGTCAATACATGAAATTATTAAATCTCAAATCAGAGAACTGGGAATGACTGAAGCTGAATTCCTTAACAAATTCAGCAATGAACTCAAAATTTCTCCCGTAGATATTCCTGAAACCATTGATAAAATAAACGACAACGCACAACTAATTAGAATTAAACGTTTAACCAATAAATTATTACAAAATAAAAAATAAATAAAAAATATGGAAGCAGTAGTGTTAATATTACGCAAGTATGAGCATAACTATATTTTATGCTCAAGTGTGTGCATAAATACAAACCTCAACTCACGGAGTAAGAATTCATTTGCTTACTTTGATGCATTAATGAGTGGAAAGCCTGATGGTATTTACCTTTATTCAAATGATAAAATAAAAAAATTATTAGACTTTCCGCATAATGTGTATGTCTATAACCTTAGAAACAAATTCGAAACAGACCGATTGCGAGATGCCAAAGCACATAATGCTGAGGGATCACCGTCTGTTCATAACAAAAACGGGGTTTGAAATTCTGACGTCACGATTTAATGTGCTTCCTCGTAAAATTTATGCCGGGTTGTATGTTTCAGAAAACAATGATTTGTTCATACAAATATCACCGTACAACTTGTTCTATTCCTACAGAGTTGTTTATTACCCATACAGAGTCCTTTTTTACCTCAATAGACATGTTTATAAAAGGATTACCAGCATTCTGGGAAGCGAAAGACAATCATTTTTGCTAGAATATTATAAATTAAACTATTACAAATTAATTAAAATATGAAAATAAAATTAACAGCAAGCACGTTTACCCGTACAGTTAACTGTCCCGCGTGGCATGTGTTAACTGATTCAATACCAAAAGAACAAAGATTTACCCCAACATATGACTGGGCAATAGCAGGCACAAATTTACATGCAATTTTTGCCCGCCGAAACCGGGAGGAAATAAGTAAGCTTCCTGAAAAAGATAGATTATTTATTGAGCAAGCACTTGCGCAAGAATCATTAATCATTGCTAAATGGCGGAGTGCCGACTCAGTCGTTACATTCTCTGACCCCGTGTTTGAAAAAAGACTTACACTGGATGCAAATATTGATGGAATACAATTTTCCATTACAGCAATACCAGACCAATATATAATAGGTGAAAGCGCAAACGGCTATAAAACAGCGTTAATTATCGAACTAAAAACAATTGAGCCTAAGCACCAACATGATCCAGCGGAAAACTATCAGCTTGTACTACAAAGCCTTGTTGTGGCCAATGAATACCCTGATATTAAAAAGTTTTACGTTGCTCTAATCACTAATTATCCACAAAAAGACCCAGCAATCGCAACATACGACCGCAATGGTCTGGATGTAATATTGTCTGATATTGCCACGATAGTCGACCGCGCGCAATCAGCTAAACCTGAGGATATAAATCCGGGATATTGGTGCGAGTATTGCCCGGCACTTGGCCACTGCCAGAAGGCTATTACAGAACACAGCAATCCCGTCACGGCTATTACAAAAAGCCCGGCCAATGAACAGGCTATTGTAAGTAAACTGACTAATGAACAATGCGTTGAAATATTGGATAAAAAATCTATAATAACCAGAATTTTCGATGCAATTGAGGCCAGATTAAAAGCATTACCCGATGAAGAACTCGATAAACTGGGTCTTAAAAAATCGCCTAATGTCAGGTATGAAATAACTGATCAGAAACAACTAGTAGACCGCATTGAAAAGCTGGATATTAATATTAAAGACTTGCTTATCAATATTAAACTAACAAAAACCGGGCTAACTGATGCAATTAAAAATACTATTGGTGATAAATTGGGTAACCCTGAATCAGTTACACAGGAGCTGTTATCTGGAATATTAACTAAAAAGGAATTGCCCCCTAAATTAATCTTTAAACGGAAATGACTGAAGGCAATCTGCTGGCAGAAATAGAAAAATTAACACGGGCCCACCAGAAATCTTGGGAGCCAAGAAAGCGATATGAAATTCGCCAGTCAATAGTAAAATTAGTATCACAATATAACCTTGTTGTTAGTAAAAATAAAAAATCAAAATGCATTGACGCCAATAGTCTAATGCATTATCTAAAAACAAAAGAGGATATTGAATGGGAAAAAAATATTTTAGTGCCTATTGAGGAAGTTGAAAAATTAATTAAAAGCATGATTAAAACAATAAAAGTTTAAATTATCTATTATTATATGTCAAACCAAAATATGAACCAATCATTGCTGGAGGTTAAATTTCCGCCACACAGTCCAGACGCCGAAGCGGCTTTTCTAGGATGTGTAATATTAGATCCTGAAAATGTTTTAACCGAATGCCTTGATGAAGTTAATGAAGAGTATTTTTATCTGCATCAAAATAAAGTATTGTTTCGTGCGCTGCTTGACATGTATGCCGAGAACAAAAAAATCGATTTGCTCACAATTAAAGAGGAGCTTGAGCGCAGAAAACAGCTAACTGAAGCAGGTGGATTTTCGAATATTCTTGGGTTACCTGATAAAACACCGTCAGCGGCTAACTATAAATATTATCTTGGAATATTAAAAGATTACCATATCCGACGGAAATTAATTCAAATAACTAATGATTTTAATAACAGAGCGTTTGACGGCCAGATTAGCATTGATAGCGTTCTTGTTGACCTTTCAAATAAGGTAACAGATCTATTATCACACGAAAAGACTGTAATAGAAAAAGCTGCGCAACTTGGTCAGGATGTGCTGGCTGAACTTGAAAATGCATACAAGCGTGCCACTTCACCATTGATCGGAGAACCAGTTGGATACCCGCCATTCGATAATATCATTGGGGGTTTGCGGCCATCAGAAATAATTATCGTAGCAGCTCGACCGTCTATTGGGAAAACAACGTTTGCTCTTAACCTGATACTGAAACTTGCCCAGAAAAAACATAAATGTGGGTTTATCTCTCTCGAAATGTCAAGCCTAATGCTATCATTAAGGTTGCTGACATTAATTGCAAAAAGAAATTTTATAAATGAAATCATGAGAAATAAAGGATTATCAAAAGATTCTTTTGCAATATTATACGAAAGTCTGAAAAAATTCACTAATCTTGAACTTTATATCACTGATAACTGTAAACCCAACCTCAAAAATGTTTGCGCGGTAATAAAAAAGATGGCGAGCATGGGTATAAAATACATCTTTATAGATTATATTCAGCTTATATTTTCGGGTAAAGACTTGACAACTCGTAATGAGGAGTTAAGTTATATATCATCAGAGCTTAAAAGAATGGCTAAGCAGTTTAACGTGGTTTTGGTTGTAATTAGTCAGTTAAATAGAAACATAGAAAAAGAAAAACGTAAGCCGATTATGTCAGACATTCGCGATAGCGGAGCAATAGAACAGGATGCCGATGTAATTATGTTCCTGCACAAAGAGCCCACTGACCAAAAAGTTGAACCTCCTGTGATTCCAGTAACGGCTGTTATTCTGAAAAATAGAAACGGCATGGTCGGCGAATGTGAGTTTAGTTTTAATAGAAGCCTTTTTGAGTTTGATTTAAAAATAGATAGAGAGGTGATAAATGAGATTATCAATTAACAATACCGGCATTCAATATGCCCTCGCACTGGCCGAAACAAATAGAGCCAGCATCGGAAGAACAACATTGCCCTATCCATACATGGTAGATCTTACCTTTTTTGAAAATAAGCTCAAATTGTTCCATAGCAATACCATTTCTCAAATAGAATGCACATTATATAATTTTACATTACAACCCGTAGAGAAAGCAGTTAACATTAAAGTCCCAATCACTCAATTATATAATCTTTTTGATATTATTAAAAATGCTGAAACAATTGACGCGATCATTGATTTTAAATTCATAATTAAAGCTAATAATGATGAATTTCAGTTGCCCATCCTGGATTCAGATTCACCAATGCGAATAGAGAAAAACAATGAGATATATTTTAGCATTGACTTAAGTATTCCTGTTTTAACGAAAGTTATAAAACATGCAAGCCTTTTTACAGGTAGTGGTGATTTGCGAAAACAATTAACAATGCCTCAGGCTTTCTTGTCAGAAAAGAATATCTATGCAAGTGATGGGAAATCATTGTTTAAATATCATTATGGTGATGATTGTATAAAGACTAAAAGCATTGGAAAGAATGACGTGCTGTATATTGATAAAAATTTAATTAATTTACTTCAAATTACTTCTGAGAATAATCTTAATCTGACAATGGGTGATAAAGGCGGCGAAGTTGAATATTCTAGAGAAATATCAGGCAGCAATGTTAATGTGAATATCAGATTCAGCAACTATAATCTAAACAAAATAGAATTTCATGCTGCTGTACCTAAAAGTAAAACAAATATAGCGGATGTGCCTATTGAATGGTTGCTTGATGTAGTTGCAAAATCCAGGAAAGTAGGGTGCGAAGGAAAAACTACATTAACAATCGCTAATAATTATTTTAAAATATCGACTGTTCCACTGGAAGCAAACGGCAAAGAAACACTTTTTAGTAAGCCGGGGGTTAGTGTGCAATCATGGTTACCAATAAAAACTTCCAATGAAATTAAATTAGTTGTTAATTCAAAATATTTGTTTAATGCAATAACAGCTATTCATGACCTTGTGCCAGATTGCAAACAAATATCTTTTATAGGTGAATCGGCAAGAGACCCTGTAAAAATTCAGCCAGCAGAAAATGATAATGTTTTAATAGTGATAATGCCAATGGTTGATTTATAATGAAGGCTAACGATATTTATTGGGAAGGCTTTCGCCCGGGTGCGGATCATAAAAAACTTGCAATAGAGCTAAGAAAACATGATCCTGATGGCTATTACTCGTTCTTTAGTGGTTGTGATTGGAGTATAGTAAACAAGGATGTGTATAAAATCTTGTTTGAAAATATTAAGCTCAAAGACGCAACAGGTGAATTTATTTATGATTCATACACAAAATGGCAGGGGTGGCGGCCTGCTCCTTCGATGGTTGAACGATTATTGAAAAATGCAACAAACAAAAAATACTTACAAAAATTCTTAAATGACAGACGAAATCAAGGCTAAGGATTTTGCAAAGATGAATAAACTGGAACGCCGTGTTTATTCGCGATTACTCAGGTTTCGGTTTCAATATATCTACTTTGAAGGGTTAACCTTTAATATCGGGGCACGAACGACATATACCCCAGACTTTGTTTGTATCTCACAGCGGGGAATAACATATGTGTTTGAAGCTAAAGGCTTTATGCGTGATGACGCCGCTGTTAAACTAAAAACAGCGGCTAATTTATATCCTAATATTAAATTTTACCTTGTGAAATATAATAAAAAGAAAGGGAAAATGGAGTTTACCAGGATTAAAACTTTAAATAAAATCAAAAATCCTAATAAATTATTATGCACGGAGTTAACTCAATTGTCGTAATATCAGACACACATATAGGATCAGTATTTGGACTAGCAGACTTTAGTGATTTGAGATTTGATTCAGGCTGGCAGCCCCGGTTAAGCCGTGCGCAGGAAAAATTGCTGTGGTATTGGAATGATTTCTGGATGTTTGCTCGAAACATTCTTAAAAGGCCATATGCGATTGTCCATGTAGGCGATGTAATTGACAACTCGCATCACGGTGTAACTTCTTTGCTAACTCACAATATTCAAGACCAAGAAGCCCTTGCTATTGCGACCCTTGAATCGCATATCAGCAGAGCTAAGTATTATGTCCAGATACGCGGGACGGAAGCACACTCAGGCGAAAGCGCTCAAAGTGAAGAACGTATCGCGAGGCATTTTAATGCGATCAGAGAAGAATTAACTGGTCAATACTCGCATTGGGAATATAATTGTGTTTTTAATGGTATGCATATTAATTTTGCGCACCATATAAGTGGTGCAATATCGCCCATGAGTAAGGCTACACCATTAATGCGCGAAATTACTATGGCCCGAGTGAACGCCGCAAGAACAAAATCAAAGCCGCCCGACCTGTTAATACGCGGGCATGTTCATTATTTCATGAACGTCAACGATAGCTCGATGCGCGGAATGATATGCCCCGGATGGCAACTTAAAACACCATATGTGTATAGAAGAATTCGGACGGAAATAACGGAATTAGGTGGAATTATTTTGATTTCTAACGGCAAAAACGTTAATATTATTGAAAGAGTTTATCAAATGAAATATTAAATTTTATGAAAGCAAAAAAAGAAATACCAAATGTTAAGCCATTAACAGCTAACGAAATTAAGAAAATCAAGCAAGCAATGCGCAAGCTCAGATTTAAGAAGCATGTAGACGGTAAACAGGAATGTTATATCGCCGCAGACAGAGAAGATAATCGCATTATAATTGTGGCATTATTCAGGGACGGATTTTTAAATCTGTTTGCTTGTGATACTAGTAAGGGGGAAGAATTTGATTCATCGCCCACAATTGTTGCTGATGACCCTGTAATTTTAAATATGCTTAGAAGTGACACTAAAAAGGCATTGCTAATTCTAATTAACACTGCGGTTTTAATTCTACAGGGAAAATTAAAGATTGATTACAAAAATCAAACTGTTGAATTCAATGACAATGACGAAGAGGATTTAATAATTTTGTAGATTTAGGCAAACTGATGAGCCGCGAACGATTAAAAACAATTGTGAATAATTGTGAACGAAAAAGAATACCAAGAACATATATCGCATTTATTGAGCCAGTGCCACGCAGTTGGCAATGCTAAGCGGAAATCTTATGCCAATGCCAATGACGTCCTGGCTAATTTTAAACAAATTGCCGCAGCCACTGGCATGACTAAGTATCAGGTTTGGTCTGTGTACTTTAACAAACACGTTTTGTCTATTAACAATGCCATTAAATATCACCCCGAACGTCCCGAAGATGTGTCTGAAAGCATACAGGGCCGGATTATTGATTGCATCAATTATCTCTTACTACTGAATGCGATGCTTATTGAAGACACGCGTAAAAAGTCGCCGTAAACTTTTAAGTTTTATGATATATACTAATTATGACAATTAAGAACATTAAACGATGGATAACGGCAGAAATAATAGTAATATACAGGATAGCGGTAGCGACGACGTTATACAGACTGTTGCTGAAGCTATTCGAGATGGCTTTGAACGCCACGATGGCGTTGATGGGGAAGAATGTGCCGTTATCAATACGTTTAAGAAGACGGCGTCGGTGCAGCCAGTGCCCAATGATGGACAGGGAAATAAAGACATGCGGACCGGTAATTTGGGAGAACAGGGTAATGGGTTGCGGGTGCTGGCTGCCCCTCAAAGCAGCCAAACAAAACCGGCCATGTCAATTCTGGACACAATAAAATCCAACCAACAAAAAGAAGCTCCGCCAGTTGCAAATCCTGAAGATTACCCATTTATTTTAGACGCCCTAACTAAAGCTGGAGTTACGCCAAAAACGTCAGAAAAGTATTTATCACTCGTTAATCTCGCTAACAGCAAAAAACTCAATCCATCATTGTCATTGGCAAACCAATTATACCAGGCGAACATAGGATTTGCGTTGGATTTAATGAGCAAAATATCCGAACAATTAAATACGGCCGATGATCCAGAAACCATAACTAAACTGTCTGCTGCACTAATCAAGTTGCAACAAAACATGCTGAAAATTGCGTCAGGGATTGTTAATGTTAACGAAAAGATGGGGTATTGTGCGAAACCGCCGCCTTCACCATTGGCTAGTTTAAACCTTTTCCTAACAACTAAACAGGGGCAAAATCAGGAGTGATATTAGATAATGACGATGTTTTGGAAAGAAATGGATAATCACTATAGCGATATAATCAAAGTTTGGGTGGTAAACGCAGCATGTGCGGCTTTTGCTGTTGTTAGCAATGATGCTGCCGGCAACAGTTCGGGGATATCAATTACAACATATCTCGGAACGATTTCGTTATCATTAGGCATTGTTTATACAACCATTAAAATATTAATAGCCATTCAAGATTGTAAGGAAAAGTTTGCTCGTAACAAAAAACGGGATGGTGACTCAAAACAATCATAACTTTCATTCTTGTTTGTTGATATTATGCATTATTATTGCTATATTATTAATTGTAAGGGACAAAATTTATGAATATTATAATTTCAAAATGTGAGCTAACAAAAGATGGAACGAAGTATTATGTAGGTTTTACTTGCACAGGCGACTATGGCGTGTCAAAATATGTAGATACATTTGTTGATGTTACCGCCGCAAAAGATTATGATGATGTAATAAGGATAGCGTACTCAAATATAGAGGGCTTAGTTACAACAATCCTTGCGGCGGATAATGAAAAAATGCCGGTCACAGGCAAGTCGTTGTTTGAAATATTGCCTGATACTGAACGTGAGTTGCGGAATAAATTAGTAGAAATTAAAAAACCACAAATTGCTGGCGGTAAAGACGCCTTTACTCCAGTTAATGAAAAGAAAGGAGACAATAAATTATGAATATTGATTTAATGCCAGTTATAAATGCGTTACTTGCTAAGTACGGCTGGTTTGCAGCAGTTGTGACATGGTTGGGTGTATTACGCTTAATCAACAAGCCACTATTTACCATCATTAAAACAATTACAGCGGCAACAAAAACTCCCAAAGACGATGCCGTTGTTGAAAAAATCGAAACCAGTAAGGCTTATAAATGGTTTGAGTTTGTTCTGGATTATGTAGGGTCAATTAAATTAGATGCCATAAAAAATGCCAATAATAACACTAATAGTAACAATACTTAAGCAACTTCCCACACTAGCTGATTTGTTGCGGCTGATCCTGAAAGAGTATGATAAGTCAATAGACCAGAAGAATATCAATGCTTACCAAAAAGCAGATAATGATGTTGATAATGCTATCAACAACATTCGCAATAGCGGGGTGCAAGACCACAATAACGTTAAATGAATCTAAAAGATTGATGCAGCACCCGCAGTTCACAAATGCTGTTATATATGCGCCTGATTTTACAAGGGACGCATTAAAAACTATTAACAGGTTAGAATACCTTTATAAAACCAAATGACCGGGCAGGAGTTACTTAATAAAATTATAGCCGAAATAAATCCAGATAATTACTATGGACCATTGGATGATGAATATTATGTCTGCAGGCTGGAGTGGCTTAAAGAATTTATAGATTTCTTTAAAAATGCTGTGGTCACGAAAACAATAAAAAACACATTTGATTGCGATGATTTGGCGATGGAGTTCAGGCATTATGCAACACTGTCAATGATTAATAGCCTGAGGGTTTATGGTAAGGGCAATCCCGTCATGTTCGGCGTGGTCAGTCTGGGATTAAATAATAAACTTGGAGTACCTTTAACTAATCCTGACGTCTTAGAACGGCATGCGTTAAATTTAATTCTAACTAATGACGGGTTTTACTGGTATGATGCAACGCAACAAAAATTGTTTAAAAATGATGCGAACAATAATCTCGATTACTTTAATAATGTTAATTTTATGCTGTTTTAGTGCCGTGTTGGTTGCATGCAAAACTATACCCCCAATGTATTAACACATTGGTATGGCAAACGAGCTAGCAAAAGCATTTAAGCTGGCCTTAAGATGGACCCCGCGACAGTGTAGAATCCTGGCACGGGAGGGAATGCGTATGTTTACATTGCGGGAACTTGCGCGGCTTTCCGGTATTCCATATGCAATTGTGTTCAAAATGTCAAAAATGGAGTCATGGGATAATGTGCCAGTTAAAAGATTAGTTAAATATATTAACGCATGCAACAAATTTAACGGGCTTACTGAACCCATGAATAGTGAGGCACTGCGCATTTATATGAATAAATATAAAAAACGGATTTTCAGAAAGCTATAACTTTGTTTACCACTGAATTATCATCAGTAGTTAATCGCCGCGTGTTAGGACCAAAAACAATAGAATCTGAACAAATGGCATAGCGCAACGCATCAAGCGTGTGTTTGTACGGATTGTTTTCGCGTTTGACTGATTCACCTAATTTATTGCTTGCCCTAATTTCTTTGAACATTTCAATAACATTTCGGCAATTAGCTGAAATATAAAGCCTGTTGCTTTTGAGTAGTGATTTAATAAAATTAACGCTTGACTCTATTCCCTCGCGTGGGGCGGGAATAAAATTTACTCTACCATTGCTAGCATCAGCAATTGCCACTGAATTCAATGATAATCGAGTGGTAGTAGCCGATGACGGGTCGATATAGAATTTCCATTCAATTTTAGAATTCAATAAATTTTCCCAACGCTCCAGACGGTTTAAAAGCTCAGATGTAAATTCATCAATTGATAATTCATAATTAAGCCTAACATATTCATCAAAAACGCTAAAGACTGGCTTTCCTGAAGGCGATATGCGCTTTTCAACAAAGATTATTGCATTATTCATATAGCCCGGGTCAAGGCCAACAATGAATTCTGAATGTTCTGGGTCTGGCCATATAACCTCCTCCTCACCAGTTTCATAATCAACGCCACCTACGACATGTATCTTTTCACTGAATGTGGACGCAAATAATCGTTGCGAAAGTCCGCCCTTTATCCATAGTCCTTTAAAATATCTATCAAGAAGCGTAGGGTCGTAGGAACAACGTGCTTTTAAATCAGTAATATCTTCTTCTGTTAAAAATGGGTTGTCATGAATAAAAACCTCAATAAGCCCATAATCATCAGCATTAAATGACGGGTCATTTGCCCGATTTATTCTATCTTCATACCATATTTTATAGATCCAGGAATCCTCACCTTCATCAGCGGGATTAGTATCGGCAATCCACTGATGCTGATTGCGTTTTAAATGTATCATACGCAACTGTTCTGCTGATACGGTAAAAATTTTGCGGTCTTGAAAGTTTGATAATTCAGAGAAAAAAATCATTGAGAATCTAGTATTCTTTAACCGTTCCTCAACTTCATCATCGTTATTAAGAGAAAACAATCTGAATTCGGACTCTCCTCCGAAAATATTGTTAATTGAAAATTTAAGAGTTTTAGTTTGCGGATCAATAATAGCCCCGGGACTTTTATTGGATGCTTTTGATGTATAATAAAATCCCAGCTCAAACCACTGGGGCAAAATAAAATCTTTCAAGTCATACCAGAACCCCGCCTCTTTTGCGCTCTTGATGGTTTTTGCAAAAGCAGCAACACTGCCAAACGGAGTTGTTACCATGTGTAAAATGATTTTATGTAAGACGCCTATTGTTTTTCCGCTTTTACGCGGTCCTGACACTAACAAATACCTGTGTGTGTCTTTCAGAATAGCAATCTGTTTACTTGTAAGCGGTATACGGCCTTTGATTTCTTCGACAAAATCATTCAAATTCATAGTTTAAAATAATAAAAATAATCTATTATATAAGATATAACAGAATTTTATGGAAGACAAAATTAATATTTCAGGTGATAATGCCGCAGACATTAAAGATGTGGCAGTTGGTGATGAGGTTGAACTTATTGTTCCTGTGGTGATCGATTCAATTGACCCTGACACAGGAGCTGTATCGGCAACTATTAAAGGTTCCGTAACTATTAATGAGGCAGAGGGTCAAAATGAAACAGAAGGATCGGGGAATGCACAACCAGAAGAATTACCGGGTCCGATTAAAAAAGCAATCAACATGGAATAGCTTATGCTTGATCTACGGGTGTTAGAGCGGTTCGGCGCGACTACCGAGCGAGTACGCGAGCTTTGTAGTTCGCCCAATCCGCCGCCTGAATTTGTAAAATTAAATAAGCGCATTTTTTATCACGCGAAGTATGGTCTAGAATTTAATTTGCGCAATGGCCATATTTATCAGGCGATTAATGCCGCGTGGGATGCCCCGTTTTTCCAGACAAGTGCGACCATGTTATTAAACCTGCGCGGTCAAAAACTTGACCAAGCATTAGCCGATAAGATTGCTGAAGCATTAAACATACAGAAATATATAACCACTGAATATGACGAAAAAACCCAGAAGTATGTTAAGGTTTTTGATTATCCTAAGTTTATAGAGACTGTTATTCCATTTGTACGGCTATACGTTACTATGCGTCTGAGTAAGTTATTCAATGACAGACGCAATAAGCCTTTGCTACAATACGTGCCCGCCGTTCCTACAAAAGCCAAGAAATACAAAACAGATATTTTGACCAGACGCATGGATATAATGGCCGAGCAATATGATTATGAAAATAAACTAAAACAGGCTATACTTGGGATGCTTCTATATAATGTCCAGATTCAATTTATAGAACGGGAATGGGACCGACAATACGACTATATCATAGATGAGAATGGGGGACTTAAAAAGCGCATTGATAAGGAGGGCTTATCCTATGTGTTTCCTGAAGTTTATAGGACGTATTGGGATCTGGCTTACCCGCCAAGCACACTTTTAACTGATATAGGGTGCAAGTGGGTGGGGTATTGGAAAATGGTGCGATTCAAGGAGATTCGCGATAATCCAGCTTTCTGGAATGTTGACCGTGTTTCAATTTCGCCCGGAATGTTAAGCCTGTTTAATAATGCACAGTATTTCTTTAATGTATTGTATCCATGTAAGCTTGAATACCCATCACAAATAGAAGCGCCAAGCCAATTATTGGTAACAGGAGAACTCGGAACGCCATATTTAACGCCATATCTTGAGGACAAGGCTTGTCCATTGTTTGAACATTTTGAAAAGATTGTACCCGCAGAATACGGTATAGGCAGCTATAAAGAGCCCGTCTGGTTCAGGTTTGTTATGGCGGGGGAGGGAACAATAATTTATGCAGCGCCATTGCCAGCGTGTCCGGCAATACCATACTGTGATATTAGTCATGACGCGCGAACGATGAGTCCGTCTTTTGCTCTTGAGATTGTACCATTCCAGGACTTGGCCACAAACACAATATCACAGGCAATTCTTACCGCCAAGCAAAACCTGAAAAGCATGATTTTCATTGACAAGTCATTGCTTAATGAGGATATAGTACAATACCTACAATCAGCTGGTGACTCATTCTATGAAAAAACACAAGTCGTTCCTGTAGATAGCCGCAGGTTGGCAGCAGCTCAAATAAACCTGCAACAAGCAGTTCATGCGGTTTCATTTCCGCATCTTGATGTTTATACATTGATGCAGACATTAAATACCATTATCGGAATAATGGAACGGTGTGTCCAGGTCTCGGCACAGGAAGTGGGCTCGTACGCGTCACACCAGCAAAGCGCAGAGGAAATTCGTGTAATAGCAACTAGCACCACTAATAGGTTGGAATTAACAGGGCATGGCGTTGATGCTGCGATGAATGCATGGGCAAAGCAGTTATATAACTATGCGATGAATTATAACTCGGAGGATATTTATCTAGACATGGAGTTTGAGGGGGAAATAGATGAATCGGTTCTCGCAAAGTTGGGGATAACAATTGAAGATAAGACAGCGAACAACAACAAGACATTTGCTCGGTTAAAATTGAAAAAGAGCGCAATGGAAATTGAAACATTTGCTGTGGCGCGTTCGGGAATGGATAGGCCTAATAATGAGGGAATAGCAGCGGCAATGGCACAGATATATCAGCAAATCGTTGTAGCACTTGGCCCTGTGCTTGGAGCAGAGCAATTGGTGGAGTTAACCAATCAGATTTTAGACCAGTTAGGATTGCCGCGTGACTTCAGGTTGCGGATTCCTGAACAAGCACGGCAACAATTGCAAGGCGCCCCACCAGATGCCCAAAAACAGGTTATAGCCCAAGTATTGCAAAACCTCAAACCATTAATAGAGAAGGTTCAGGAATTAGACGTAAATAACCAGAAAACACAGCAAGTGTTAAATAAGGTTGTCCTGGCCCTTGAATCCTTTGCGCAACGGCAGCCCCAGCAAGGGCAGCAAGGGCAACAGCAAGAGTTAGTACCCCAATTACAGGGATTAGAAACAAATCAACAGCCGCAAATTTCAGCAGTATAATATATTATAATTAATATGAGAAAAAAATTAAATATTGATGTTGAGAAAGGCGCCCTTCACAGGCAGCTAGGGATACCACAGGATAAGCCAATACCGATAAGTTTAATTGAACAAAAATTAAAATCAGCGCCTAAAGGCAGTAAGTTGCAGAAGCGTTTGATATTTGCTTTAAATTTCAAACGAATAGCTGCCAGGCGCAAAAAAAGTTGAATAATCAAAAATTTGTGGTAATGTATACGGTATGAGTGAATGCGGTAGCTACGTGCTAATAAAGCTGGAAAATCTTGATATAAATGCTTTAAATGCGTTAACTGAGTGGTTTAACCATGCGGGCCGCATTGAGTTCATGAATTTAATTGAAAAACGGATAGAAGTCTTACGCAGTGCAATTTTAGCGGGGGAAGAAGAGGAAATGTTTAATTATTTTGAATATGGTATTGCCCCGCAAGCAGCACCTAGCAACGCAACAAAGGCTGGTTTGTATGCCTTATTAAAGGTTAAAGATGTATTTTGCCAATTAGATAAACAGCTTAAAGAATATAATAAAGGTGAAGATGGAAAACGAGAATAAAAACGATTTAAACCAACAAGCGCAGACGACGGTTCCAGGAACGTCTGGGCAAAATGTAGAGACACCTCAGAACCCTCCGCAAGACGGGGAAAACAAAGACATTGGTGGCGGCCAAACTCAGGAGACACCAGCATCTGTTGGTGCAAACCACCCAAACCCTGAGGATGGAAAAACTCAAAATGCTAAACCCGAGACTAATCCACAACAACCAACGACCATTAATCCTGATGATGAAATTGAAAAGCTGGTAAAATCAATGATGGAGCGGTTCGGTTATGATGAAAACCCGCAAAAAACTAATGATGAAGTCAAACCACAAAAAAAAGAACAAGAACGTTCTGAACCTATTAAAGAACAAAAACCAACCGCATCCAAAACACAACAACGGCAGTCTGTCGATCAATCTAAACAATCGAAACCAGTTAGGAAAATCACTTCTGCCCAAATTGACCGACTGCGCAACGAAATAATAAAAGAACCAGCACCGGCCGCCCTACAACCATCACCAATACCGATACAATCTCAAACACAAACCCCCACTGCTAATATAGATGAATACGTCCCAGAAGTTTTTGATCCTGATGAATTCAAAGAAAAACTGCAATTGTTCAAAACTTTGGAGGAATTATATCCAAGAAAATATAAAGGAATTACAGAAGAACTAATAAGATTTGACAAAGCAACAAAGGAATACATTGAAAAATGGCAGGAAGAAAATCCTGATGAACCGTTTGATCCTGCTGATGACGCGCACGCAGAGTTTTTCGCCAAGTATTACCCAGACGTCGATGATGATGACAGGGTAAAAGCATTATACCATTTAGAGACACGACGGATTTCCGAACAACAGCAGCATCACGAAAAAGTATCAAGGGTAGTTAATAAAATTAAGGAGGACTTATCAAAGGAACAACAGTCCTTTGTATCTCAATTTATAGGAAGCATAGACCAGGATGCTGTCAAAGTATTTGAAAAAGAAGGCTTTAAGGGCTTAGAGGAAAAGTATCCTGATATAGCTTTAGCATTAAACAGTGCAGCATCGAATGCTACTCCTTATCTTGCGGCAGCGGTAGCTTTAACAACACCTGACTTGCCGCAGGAATTTTTGCAAAACATACCACAACAGGTAATGCAAGACGTTTTAGGATGGATACGTGATCTTGACTTAAAGATCAGGTCATTACCGCCATCGCAGCAAGTTTATAATGGCAAGGTTTATGTGCCCCTTGATCAAATTAATAATGTAGATCCTAAGTATGCCGATAGGATCTGGACTTTAGCGTCAAATCCGGGATGGATACGTGAATGTGTTCAGAAAATAGCTGCATCCAATATTGCGAATCAATTCAAACCATACGTTGAGAGGGTACGTACTATTTACAGACAATCAGAAGGCAGTGGTTTTAATAGCAATCCGCCGTCCACTTCAAGCACGACTGAGAGGACCATTCCAATACCATCTACCAACCAAAAACAGGAAGACATAGCTGATGTAATATTAAAAAAGTTGTTTGGTTAATGATTCATAATATATATCAAATTTAATCACTCAGCTAGGGAGGAGCGGGGGAGGGTAACATGCCGTCGGCGGAAAAACTGGCGGCATGTTTTATTTGGTAAAACATTATATTCTTATATTAAACTTAAAAGAAAGGATCATTTATGGCTTTTAATGATAATATTTTGTTAAACCAGTGTTCGGTATATATAGGTAATACCTATAACACAACCGGGACACTTACAAAGTCGAAACTGCGAGCCTTGAGTGCCGCAGATAAAATCGCGCTGTTTACTACAGGGAGTCAATGGACAGAATTAAATTCATACTTCCTGTACCAGTTTGAAATGGCCGCCAACGGTGTTAAACGTAATGGCTTTTATGACTGGATCATGTCTTCACAAAAGCCAGGCCTCAAAAATCTAATCAATGTGCGCAAGATGCAACAGGGGGCATCTCTGATCGAGCCATTCATTATGGGCCGTCAAATATCGCACGTATTTACTGATTTCTGGACAATATCAAATGCATGGGCAAAAGGAGATTCGGGAGAACCATCAAATAGGTTTAGCAGCGGCCTGGCATATGAGTTTATTCTCAAAATTGTGCCGCCACAATACAATGGCCAAAACCTGAACGTGCTTGACCCAGCATGGTTCGCGCCCAAACAAATTGTGCTTACAATTAATGCAACAGGCGCAAGCTATAATTATGAGTCTCAGTACCAGCAATTTAGAGTGCTTGAGTCGAATACTGATAGTGATTCTTCGCCTACAGCATTATTGCTCGCAGTTGTTTCCGCACAAAGCGGTGCAATTATTTCCAGTGCTGACGTCTTAAAATCAGGTATATTGCTCCCGTCAATTAACAACGTTAGCGATTATGAATCATGGTGCCAAAACCCGGCCAACTACAGGAATATTAAACATGTGCCATTCTGGTATCAGACATACAGAACAAGCAGATCAATTGATTCATTATACAAAGAATTATACGCCAAACTGTTGCGTGACAACAAATTCTACGCTGAGTTTGTAGATCTGCCTATATCCGAACGCATACGCCAGGATGAAGATAAACGGCAAAAAGAGTTTATTAACGCATTCCTGTTCCAGAAAGCCTTGCCCAACCAGGACTTGACAAACTGGCCAAACCTTGAAAAGATATATGCTGCTAATGCTTCTACTAAAGGTGATTCAAATCTGGTATTCCCATTCTACCAAAGCTCTTCAGAGCCAGTCGTGGGCTATAGGGCTAATATGGTTGGCGTGCGTGAGCAATTAGCCGCTTGCGGCAGGGTTAAAGATTATGGCGGCGATACTATGGTGCTATATAAGCCGTCAGATAGATCTGGATTGATTGATAAACTATACGAGATTTACAGGGCTCGTGAATCTTCAAGGGCAACATCAGGCGGGGCAAATGCTAACGTAATAGACGTATACACTAACTCGTACTTTGCTGAATATCTGGAACAAGCTATTATTGACTTATGGAAGACTAAGTATGGGGCAGACACCGTCCGTATAGCTGTTAATGTTGAGAACGGTTATAACGAATGGGGCTTCAGCTGGAAGACATTCAAACTGCCAGTTTACAACATAACATTGAACGTTATTACCCATAAAGCACTGGATGATATCCAATTGTTCTTTAGTAATGAGTTTAACGCGCCTGCCCGCGGAAACTTCTTAATGGTACTGGATCTTGGACAGGGCGGGACAATTTATCCGGCCGTTCTAGGATCTAACCGAAGGGTTGTAACCAACGGCAGATTGGATGATCTGGCACGGATTGATAGGACATTCGCCTGCAGAATGGCAACAGTAACAGAAGAGATAACACTATATAGTGAAACTGTTACAGCTATAGTTGAGGCTCCAGAAAACTCGTACTGGGTTGAAAACTTTGCGATGGCGAAACCAACAATCGCAACATAATTAATTAATAATAACAAGTGCGCAGCCAGATAAAAATGGCTGCGCATATTTTATTTGTAAACATGCCTAAATTATGCTATTATAATATTAAATGAACAGGGCGAATGTATGTTATTTACCTTCGGATGGACATGGGTTTGTGGATGTTTTCCTGAACAATCTAAATGAAAATCCTGCATGTTATAAAACATTATTATTTTGCGAGGCAGAAATTCCGGGCACAATAAAAATTCCTAAAATTTCAACAGAAATATTAAAACTGGGGCGGGGCGCAGTTAAGAATGCCCCGTTTTATTATGTAATGCGCAAGTGCCAACAATTGGGCATTCAAGAAGTATTATATCTGGAGGATGATTGCAGGGTTTATGGAACGCACTGGGACGTTGATTTGTGGAGTCAATGGGACGCGGTCAGGGATAAAAAATTAATTATAGGATCATTAGTGATAGCGAACATTCAACGGTCAATAAACCAGACAAGTTTATATGAGCAATACTTGCAGTTGCTTGAGGAAGATTTGCAAAGTGGCAATGATTACAGAATGGTGTATCTAATGTCTTCTTATGTGCCCCAAACTTTTGTTTATTGCAATGGCGCCCTAAGTATTATGAATGTTAATAAAGTAATGGAGCTGTTTAGCTGTGATGACTTTACTAATATAAGGGATAATCCGCCCTTTGATGCGGCCATTGGGTATCTTGCTTTCCAGAAATACGGGACGAGGTCTATTGATTTGTTCGGTATTTTAAATAAAGTTGTTTCGCATTATTTAAATGAACAAAGCACAGAAGACGACCGCAAAAAATGGTTATTAAGTAAACATGTGCGTGCCATTCATCCTGTAAAAACAAATTGGAAACCATGATATATTATTAATATATATGAAATATTTTAAAACTAGCACTTACAATTTCAAAGTATATACCGATCGCGGTGTGTTGTTCTTTCAGTATATTACTCCAAAGGATGGTTATTTAGCTATTGATGATTCGCAGGAAAATTTGATAAAATCATTAAGGCAGCACCCGGAAATTAAAGAAATATCAGCGGCAGAGTATGAAGAACAATACGTAAAAAAAAAGAACAACTCGCCCAAATTTTCGGTATGGAGGGAGGAGCTACAGGCCCCCGTACCAGTTCCGCAAACCAGCTCACAAATAACACAACGACAATCACAGTTCCCTCAGTACCCGCCAACACAACCGTTACAAGCGCAAGAACAGCCACCAATCAATCAGGCAAAAAATGCCCGTGTTCAGGAAAATGATAATGTTGTACGGCCAAAGACAAAAAGAATTAAGGTTGCTAAATGAAGTTTAAAGATTTAAGGCAAAAAGTGTCATTAACTCTCTGGCCTGATGGGGAACCAGAGACATTATTTGAAGCTGTTACCTTAAAGGTTGAGGAAGCACTTGCGGATTTACAACGGTATTTACCAGGAACAAGATTAAGGCAAAGGAGCATTTATCCGCAAAGCTCGACATATTTTAGCTGTGGTTTAACGGTACTCCCCAAACCTAATGGCTTTATTGATAAGGTTTATACTGGATGTTATGATGCTCAAGCAGGCACAGTCGGTTACTGCTCCAGGTTAGAACTTGCCAAAAGCGATTATGATAATCTTGAGAAATGGAGCAGGCGTTTTTATTTACTAACAAAAGATGTAGTTGTTGATACATCGCATTTTGGGCCGATTCAAGATGCCGAGTTTGCTACAGTTGAATTTTCTTACCCCTCAAAATTATATGACTCTAAATTTGGGAGGGCTATTATAGGGAAATATGCTATTCATAACAATAAGATTTATGTAGCGCCATACATTCAATCAGATGAGTGCGTAATTGTTGAGTGGAATGGAATCAAGACGGAATGGAATGATGCAGATGATATTATTATTAAGGATGAGGTAACACTGGTGGCATTTGTAGCAAATTACGTGGGCAGGTATGTAAGTTTAATGCTAGACAATGGTGCTAAGTTCCCTATTTATAATAGTGATTACAGAGAGAAGCGTGCTGATTTAATGCTGGATGAGACAGAGGAACAATTTATTAAAAATTACAAGTTTGATTATCATATTGATTTAGCTTTAAATTCTGAATGCGGCGTTAACAGGATAACAACAGATGAAGTTATTGATTACGGAAAAGATCCTATTTTACGTGAATCTGCATTTGCAATACTTGGAGATCCTCAACAAGACACAACTGCCTTAAGGGCAATCCAATCATTGATTACAAATATTTATAAGCCGTCAATAATTTTAACCACAGGTGATAATGATGAGCTTGAAAATTTAGGCGGTAGCGCGCCATATTCACGAACGGCAATTAAATATTTTAGCGGATATATCCTTAACAACGAAATTGCTGAGCTTTCTAAAAACACGGCAAATTTCTTCTGGCCGATAAAAGGCAATCATGATATAAGCCAGTCAAATGATTTTGAAAATATTTTTAAGGCAATATTTTCGGTGTCTTCCAATCAGCTGTTTCGCAAAACATATTATGACTTGTTCGCGGGGCCGTGTCACTTTATAATGCTTGATACGAGTAATGGTTCTTTATCAGATGAACAAAAGTCGTGGCTAAAGTACAGGCTGGGTTTATCAACATCTACATGGCGGATAATATTAACGCATTTTCCGGTGTATGCTAGTTCAGACACAAATCATGACATGATTAACCCAGCATCAATGTATTCAGATATAGATTTTAACTATGCTGATATTGTAATTAGCGGGCATCACCACATTAATGAGATAATTAAAAAGAATAATACTTACTTTATTAATTTAGGGACGAGTTCGTTTGTTCGTAGCTTGGGTTTAAATAAATTATCCACAGCAGATGGTGTTTTGTATCAGAATGATGCCAATAATTGTTTTATCAGTGGCCGGGCTGATTGTAATAGCCTTGAGTTGAAATTAATCAATAAGGATAACCAGATATTATTCACAATTACAGACAATGAGCGAAATAGTTAAACCAATTTTACCAGCATCACAGTATTGGGGCTGGAAGCCGTATCCGTGCGGCACAGGCCAATCAGGTCCGGTGGCATTTTTCATAGTGCCGCATGAAAACGCGAATCCCCAATTTATTCCTGAATTGCAAAGCGATTCTCTTGAGTTTACTGCATTTGTGCAGCGATTGGGAAAGGATGATTTAGAAGAGGTAACAGACAAAACTCAATGGGAGGTTGAGGCAACTAGTATTGCCAGATTTGAAAAGAATATTTTAAAAAACCAGATATTAGAGGATGCTAACAATATTGCGCGCACAGTTGTTGTTAGGGGAACATTTATTGATACAGATGGCAAGGTATATACAGACTCAACACGTGTCAATGTTTGGCCAGAATGCATTCGTGTTCCTGCTGATATATTGCTCTTATTAGATGCTTCCGGGTCAATGGCGGAAATAGAAAAAGCGGCCGATAACCAGAGCTATAGTCGCGGGGCTTTAGTGGTCAATGCTGCCAAAGATTTGATTTCCAGCACAAACACAGATATTTTCAAGATTGGATTGTCGCAGTTTTGTTATAGTGGAACATATCAGCAGTTATGCGATCTTACAAGTGACAAAACCTTGTTGCAAAGTGGAATAGACAAGTATCATGTATATGCCACGCCGCCCAATAAGACTGCTATTGGCGATGCGTTGTTGTCGGCAAAGCAATCATTAACAGGGTCGAAAGAAGCAAGATCGGATGCGAAAAGGGCAATTATTCTAATAACTGATGGACTGGAAAACACTGGAAATACACCAGCGGCTGAAGCAGCTGCAACCATTAAAAACGCGGGGATTACATTAATTGTAATCGGTATAGCTGTTGATTCTGCAGCTGTTGCTCAAATGCAGACATGGGCAAGCGAAGGCAAGTTCTGGTCCATACCAAATGCGGCAGACTTATCTGCAGTAATAAAATCAATCCCGACATTAATTTGCCGTGAGGGAATGATAGAAGAATTTTATTACAGTGGAGTACCAAACGTCAAAAATACTAATTGGAAATCTTGTAGGGGCAGCAATCTGTGGGATGAGATTATAAGGTGGGGAAATATTGGCGTTACTATTGGAGATAACGTTGAGGTGGGTGAAAAATTATTAACCTTCAACGAGGATGGTGAGGTCATTCCATTGTTAAATGACTATATTTACTATACTTATTGTCAGAGAGTAGACACCGCCAAGTTTATAAAAGGCAAGGCTGGGTTTAATTTTTATGACGTAAGGAATGGGTTTAATAATATAACTGCTTATGGCGGACTTAGTGCTTGGAAATATCTCCTTAGCTTAACTCAACAGGAGCTACAACAGGCTGGGTATAATAATTTATTAACCATTTTAATGGTGGTTCAGGTATACTCGGCAGGCGGTATTAGTCTTAGTGAAAATATTAATCTTGGCTGCCCATCTGCCTGGATGAACAACCAAATACCGACAGGCAACCTTAGCGGGACAAAAGGGGCAAGTGCTATTATGGTGATTGATTTGGGTGACTTCATCAGGTACAAGTCAAACCCCAATTTTAGGAGTGTACCAGAATTAACCAATAGTTTGCCTGAGTCTTATTGGTCAATTGATGTAATTGCAAAGCCTAATGTAACTGCGGGTGATGGCTGGGATGGCACCGGGACACCAAGTACAGTAGGTAATACAATTCAAACAGCACGTGCAATGAGCGCATTAATTTCAGTTGGCATAAATGGTTCGTATAACGAAGATTTCTTTGGCAAGTATGACTCAAATAATGACGGGCAGACAAAATACCATCAATTAAACTCAATGCTTGTTGGGACCGATAAGAACGCGCAGGTTTCTATTTACCGATTAGATGTAGATGCTAATAAATTAAATGCTTTCGCCAGTATTGAAAATAAATTAAGTTTCCTTGCATTAATCGCAATGGGCGGCTTGCCGTTTACATGGCATGCGGCTGGCCTAAACTTTGCCGAAGTCCCCACAATTTATGTTGGCCCGTATATAAATGAAGTTGCATTACATAGAGCACCGGTTGGGTTGTCGGGGTTTGCCAACCATGTGATTAATGAAACAGCAGGTAGCGATATTGATGCTGTAAAGGAATATCTTGATAAATTAGGGGATACTGAGTATTATATTGTGGACACGTATCCAGATGGTTGTAAAGACGGTGTAACAATTGGGGGTGCGTGCTTTGTGAAGTTTTATTATATATTAAAATAACGGAGGTATAAAATGAGCTGGGAAAAACCACCTAGTCCAGATGACTTTAGAAACATAATAAAATATACGTCTGATAACGAAACGTTTTGTGAGTTTATTATGCGTGTAGGCAAGACGTTGCCGGATACTATAAGTGATTGGTATGAGTTTCTATATAATAGAACGGGGGGCTTTACAAATGTTGCTGGCGGTTCTGGTGGAGGCGGGAATATTTATCTAACAGCGACAATTGGTAGCGCAACTGATGAGATTGTTTTAACATGGCGAGTATCCTTTGATCCTGATAGTATTGACCATTTTGAATTGCGTCGTTTTATATGCCCAACAGACTCATGCAATAATCCCGACGATTGGTCTAAAAATGTAGAGGTGTTAAAAACAGACATAGCCGCGAATCAAACTGAATATTCAGACACAACATCAGGCTCTACAAACTTGAGATGGTATCAGTTGACAGTTGTATTAAAAAATGGTTTGAATTATACAGCGGAACAAAGTATACGTTTAACCACAACAGATTTTGTGAGATTAGTGGGCAATCAATCTTCCGACATACTTCAAATTACAAGCGGCCAATATTTGTATGTGATCGCAATAGCACGGGGTGGTGATAGCAAACCAAGAGTCAATCCAATTTGCCAAAACTATTATGCTATAGCGACTGGAACTGCCTGCGGCGGTTGTGGCGCGGGATATATAGCGAAATTACAGGCCGCGGAGACTATGAATATAAAATTCAATCTATATGACAACAAATACGAGTTAATAAAGGTTGACGGGTCTGGTAAATTTACAGATACAATATTTTCTTTAAACGCGGGCCAAAACGGCACTGACGATACGACACCAGGAGGAGCATCTGCCACAATAAATGTAAGCGAAAAAGGGTTCACTATTGTGGGGGATAGTATAATTCTTGATAGCCGATCGGGATACGTTAAAAGTGGTAAACCGAATAAAAGTCAAGTATTTTCAGATGGAAAATGCGCGGGATTAGATTGGAGTCAATTAGACGGAAAACCAGCGTACATTGACTATGCAGCGATTCAATGGCCGACATGGGCAAAACATTCAGATGGAACACTTTTAATTCCGAATGATGGTAGTGTAACATTTGGCTGGGGGGGTGAGAACGGTTATTGGGGTTCGGGGGGTATTGTGTACTATAAAATAAGCAATTCATAATATGGCAAAGGATAAAAATGTTATTACCATTATACCAGCTGCAACAACCCTTAACACAAGAACCTATGCGGGTTTAATAGGAATTAATGAGTGCCGATGGCGGCAAAATTTTGAAATAGCCCCGGTGCGGAATTTTGCTAGGGCTCGATTGTTTTCAAATTTCAAGTTACAGGGGGTAGATCTGGCTAGTATTGACGGGGAAAGCAAAATCTTAAACCTTATATCGTTGCCCCGCAATTCGGGAGGTTCTGATTTGGTAGCAATAACGACCCAAAAAATATATAAATTAAAAGGTAACAGATGGCAGGAAATTTATAGCTTTGGTAATCCAATTAACAATGCATTTGACTTTGCACAATTTGGGAATGGTAGCGCAGTATTAACCAATCTTATTAGGGGCGTTTACTATCTAAACCTATTATCAGAAAATGCATTTTCCAAGATAAGCGAAGTTGCACAATCACCAGTTAGTATTAGTGGCGCGAAGCGTGTTTGCGTATGGCGTCAGGTTGTATTTTTGGGCGATATAATAATGGATGGCACACGGGTTACCAATCGTGTTATCTGGTCCGGGTATAATAATCCAGAATCGTGGGTGCCAGCTACTGATTCTATTGCCGGGTATCAGGACCTGGATCTGGGGGAGACAATTAAAGCATTTGTGCCTACAAGTGATTATTTGCTAATATTCACAGACAGGTCCATTTGGATGGTTGTCCATGTAGGTGGGGATTCTGTTTTTAATTTCAGGCAGTTATATAGAGACAATAGCGGGGCGGGTCAATGTTTGTATTATGATAAGTCAATTGCAATGTTCGGGCATGTGATTTATTTCCTAAGCAGGAATCATATTCATACTTATACGATTGGATCGGTATCGCCACAGATCGTAGACCAGCTTGATAAACAGGCCAGTAAAATGTTGCAGGACTGTGAATCAGCATCAATAGATTCAGTAATAGCCAGTGTTAATCCGATAACTAATGAAATATTTTTTAGCTATAAGCAGCGAATAGGCGGACATTATAATACTTTTGTGTTAAATGCTGTTACTGGACAGGGGTATTATTATGAGTCGGGATCAGCAGATAATGGTTTTAGTGCAATGTGTTTGTATAATGGCGGAAGCCGGATTACTACAGAAGAATTAAAGGCAATACTATGTACCAGTAAAATATCATATACCGATGCATTAAATTCGGAAATTTGCTCGGTGGTTTATACAATGCCTGACGGCACACGGCTAACTCTAGGGAGTGCTACTATTAGTGATTTTTGTAAAGACTATCAACCACAGATAAAATATCTTGGTGTGCATTCGGCAGATAATCGGATAAAGAGTCTTGGGGAAACCTTTGAAATGGAGCTGGGGAATAATTTGGGGTACAAATCTGATTACATTCTTGGCCCTTATGATTTAGGGGCGCCTAACAGGGAAAAAATAATTACAAAAGTGGAAATTGAAATGTCTGTTGCTGAGGAAGAAATTGCTCCGCCAGTTTTAGTGTTACAGCTCGGGAGGTCCAACCAATCAATCGATCCGTTAAATTATTTAAACGCAGAATATACACCAATAGATTGGGTTGTTTTAAAATCACGGGCTACTTCTGGATTCAAACAAAATAACGGGTCTATTCCTGCTAATGCTTTTGTTGCCGCTGACGGTACGGCAATACGAAACACGTTATTGCGAGGACTAAATAAGCAAAAATATAGTGAGTTAAAACTTAAGCCGTCACTGCGGTTTATTTTTCCGTCATATTTAACAGGAAATTATTTTTATTTAAGGCTAATAGTTGAAGGTATTGGAGGAAATTATAAGATAGAAAAGATCCTGATTAATTATGCCGTATAAACAAATTGACAGACGAACACTTGATAAAAAGGCGATTAATCCGTCCGTGTTGGGGCAAATTCCGCCGATTGATATTAATATAACTGATTCCAGTAAGGACTTAAGGGCAAAAATTATTTCTTGGGTTCAGTCGCTTGAGGCGTGGCGGTTGAACGCACAGTCTGTGCTTGAACACGCACTTATGGCAATAAAAAATTCAGAGGCAGAGCAATTAAATACGGATTGGATTAATCAAAAAATTCAGGAATTAATTAAAGATCACACATTGCAGATTAACCTGGACAATTATTTACAAAAAACGGGGGGTACAGTTACAGGACCGATTTATTATAATGATGATATTGTATTTTCTAATCAACTGGCAACAAAAGACTATGTTGACCAGAAAATAAATGAGATCCCAATAAAACAAGGTTACAGGATTTTTGTTAGTACACCTTCGGAGGAATGGATTATTAATCATAACTTAGGCAGAATTCCAATTGTTCAAGTCAGGAATGAGGCCGGGGAAGTAGTTCTGGCATATATAAAACCCCTTGATAATAATCGTGTTTACATAAATGTTAAGCCAGCAATGCGTGGCTGGGTTGAATGCATTTAATTAGAAAAACATAATATTCTTATAGTAATATGACAAATATTTTTCAATTTAGGGATGATGTTGATTTTCAGGGGAATGCAATTTTAAATTGTCAATTTAATCCGCAAGCCAATTTACCCAATGTTAGCGGTAGTACATGGCAGGGAATATTTCACACAGCTACAGGTAGGGTGAAGTTTTCTGATGGTGTTAACTGGAATACTGTGCCATTCCTTGAAAAATCAGATACAATTACAGGATTATGGACATTTAATAATAGCAGTCAACCTTTTGCTGTTGGGAATAGCAATAAAGTTCTTAACCTAAATGCTGATCTTCTTGATGGATACCATGCGTCGTTAAATGCTGATTCAAATTCGATTGCATTACGCGACTCAGCGGGGCGATTAAAAGTATCAGATCCCCAGAGTTCAGATGACGCGGCCACAAAAGCTTACGTGGATAATTTTGGTGCTGGATTAATAGTTCATGATCCTGTAAGTTGTGCCACGACAAGTAATATATCGGATTTAAGTAACGCCAGCGTGGTAATTGATGGTTATACCTGTACGACTTCTGACAGAATACTTGTAAAAGACCAAGCTAACCAGACGCAAAACGGTGTTTATAAGTTTTCAAGTATTAATAATGGATATGGGCAATTAGTCCGTTGCGCTGAGGAAGATTCAACATCGGAATTACAGGCCGGTACTTATGTGATGGTCGCGAATGGAAGTACCAATGCAGGCACATCTTGGGTTCAACAAACAAAAGATCCTACAATAGGAACAAGCGCGATAATCTGGAAAAAATTTTATCAGGCACTTTCATATACGGCGGGTAGTGGCTTAGGATTAGTGGGGACTGAGTTTAGTGTTATTCTTGACAGTAGCAAAAACTACACTTCGGGCAGGCTTGTCGTTACTAAATCAAGCAATTCATTAGGTGTATTAGATATAGGGACAAATCCCGCAGGACGTGTGTTGCAATTGGCCGACAGCAATGGGACACTGTCGTGGTCCCAATTTATTTTACCTACAGGATCAATTGCAAATTTGTCTGTGCTGGGCACACAAAACGAAGGGACTTCAACCTTTTCAGCAATCACAGCAAACGCAGATAACACAGTTTTAGCCAGAGCTTCGGGACAATTGTTATTCAAGAGTGTTAATCCTGATATATTTAACACAAACATAATATTGGCCAAGATTAATGGAGCGACGGCTGGCTATATTCCTAAGGTTAATGCTGATTTAGTTACACTGGTAAATTCGAATATACACTTAGATAGCGGGACAGTTATATTAGACCAAAACAACTCCTCAATATTCCAAATTAAACGAACAACCGGCACAAAATTATTGGAAGTTTTTTCAAATGGGAATAGCGGCTTAAAATTATATGATATTTATGGCACATCTGTTTCTATCCAACTGGATTGCGATAATCCAAGTAGTTTTTTTAGGGGACTAAATGTTGGCGGCAACACCCAATTCAGTATTGATACTTCCGGGCAAATAACAAAAATTAATAACCTAAGTTATACTAGCTGGCCATCCAGTCATAACAACGGCGTACTCAAGAATGATGGTAGTGGAAATCTGACATGGACAACTTTAGATTCACGTGTTTATAGTGGATCATCAGAACCACTTGTAGGCAGTAGCTCCGGTAGCTCGGGATATATTGCGAAGTTTCTTGATAATGACACTATTACAAATAGCCTTATTTTTGACAATGGCTCAACAATTGGCATAGGTAAAACATCGGGACTTTTTGGAAAACTGCATTTATTTGGCGGGGGCTTAACAATAGAATGGCAAGATACAAATATTGGGGGCTTTGGAATAATTGCGAAGCTAAGTAGGACGATAACATCAAGTGGCTCTTATGATTTTGTGCCATATTATTTTACCGCATATAAAAGTGTTGCATCAGGTATCTCGGATAATGGGTATATGACAGGTTGTCACTGTGAGACATTTGCTGGACATGAAACACCACATAATGGAACAATAAATATCATTTATGCATCGGCAATTTATACTGGCATATGGGGGACAAATTCCACTGGCACAATTAATAACGTCTTTGGTGTTATAATAAATCCTTATTGTCAGAGTGGAGTGATTAATAACTTATATGAGTTATATTTGAATGGTTTAACCTCGGGCGGCACTGTAACGAATTTTTGGGGTATTTATCAGGCTGATGCTAATGCTAAAAATTATTTTGCCGGTAACGTTGGTTTTGGTGTAACTAATCCTACTTTATTTAAGGCTCAGTTTGCGGGGCATATTGGTCCGAACCTTGATAATACTTATAATTTAGGGTCTTCATCTTATAAGTGGGCAAACTTATATGTTACAAACATAACAGCATCAGGAACGGTAAGTATTACAGGCCAACTAAGCAAGATTAATAACGTATCCTATGCATGGCCGGGAGCAAATGCAGCCGGTATTTTAAGGAATGACGGTAGCGGGAACTTGTCATGGGACACAACAAGCTATCAAACAGCATTAACATTTACCACACCATTAACCAATTCAGGCGGCGTTGTAAAAGTTGGTGGTCTAACAAGCTACGGCACAGCGAATCAGCTGTTAGGGATGAATGCTGGGGCGTCGGGCTTTGAATATAAAACACTAACTGGAACAGCCGATAAGATTACAGTTACGCATTCAATTGGAGAAATTAACTTAGATATACCTAATCCAACTAAGTTAATTGAGTTACAACTTACGGGACAATTAAGTAAGATTAATAACGTATCCTATGCATGGCCGGGAGCAAATGCAGCCGGTATTTTAAGGAATGACGGTAGCGGGAACTTGTCATGGGACACAACAAGCTATCAGACAGCGTTAACATTTTATGCCCCGTTAATTAATACTAGTGGCGCAGTTAAGATAGGGGGATTAACTAGTTTCGGTACAGCTAACCAGATTCTGGGGATGAATAGTAGTGGATCGGGTTGTGAGTTTAAGACCATATCCGGAACAACAGATAGGATTTCTGTTTCACATTCAGCAGGTGTTATAACTTTAGACATTCCTAACCCCACAAGGTTATATAACCTGGAGTTATCAGGCCAATTAAGTAAGATTAACGGTGTTTCATATATTTGGCCATCTGCAAATAATTTTGGCGTTTTATGCAATGATGGGAACGGGAGTTTATCATGGAAGAGTACGATAACTAATACGCCATTAGGGGCAAGGATCGCACAGATTTGGGTGCACAATATTCCTACTAGCACATGGAATGGAACCAATACGGAATACACCTACAATCATAATCTTAATACAACAGAGTTAAGCATTGTAATTCAGTCCTATGAGAATAATCAATGGGTCTATTGGTTCGCCGGATATAAAATTATTGACAATAACAACGTTTATATCATGTTCACACCGCCGCCTGCCGCAGGGGCACAAATTAGATTATTGACAATAGTTTAACATATGGTATATTAAGTAGATATGGATAAGACAAAATATCAAGAAGCAGTTAACAACATAGCCAATATTCTGGCTAATATTGCAATGGTTAAAATTAATGGTGAAAAGTCAGGGTTAACCCCAGCTGAATCACAAAAGCTAATATCGGAGTTTAATGAGATATTAAAATATACCAGCGATCTTGAAAAGGAGATCGAACGGCTTAAAGCTGAAAAGACAGAATCTTGTGAGCACCCGAAAAAAGAAGAGATATCGAAATGAGACTTTTTTCGTGGGATTATAGAGAGAGCACACCACGATTCAGGGTTTGTGTGATCGGGGATTTCGGATGGAATACAAGCACGGATCAAACAAGGGAGGATTCGTTAGTTAGGATTATTTCCAGTCTGAACCCCGATTACATTATCACAACAGGCGACAATTGGCAGGGGCAGGAATCGCCTGTGCCGAATAATGCATATAATTATACAGTTAAGACCCCCTTCTCTAAATGGTTTAATGAACAAACTGCATTAAATCGGTTTTGGCCATGCTATGGCAATCATGATTATGACACGGGACTTTATCTGAATTCTACCTATGGCTTTAGTGCAGTTATTCCAGTAGATAATTATGCCAGCGGCTTAATGCAGTACACTTATGTAATACGGCTATGGCATCCGAACTCTAGTAATAGAAGCGGTTTGGTTAATAACTCTGGGGTAGCACCCATTGCAGAGTTTGTATTCCTAAGCTCTGAACACCTGACCGCACCATATGACGGAAATCAGCGAACTTGGTTGCAACAGTTAAATACAAATTTTCCGGGCACATATACATGGCGGTTTATAGTCATCCATAAGCCAATTAAACTGGATAATGGCGTGGCGGCGGGAATGACAACCCCTGATGCTTGTCATCAGACACTTGATGGTTCCTTAGATTTTCGGGGGAATTTTGGTGGTGCTACGGCTGTTTTTGCGGGGCATCATCACTTTTATGAACGGTCAGAGGGTCTAGGAATAACACAGGTTATTTGTGGCTGTGCTGCTATTCCGGGACAGTTGCGTGAGTATGTTTATAGCGGGATTGCAACCAACCATAAAATAGGTTACCAACTTGAACAGGCAATAGTTAATCTGGATATTTCTGAAGGAGCTGTTGAGTTAACGGCTTTAACTGTTAACGGAATAATATTTGATCGCAAGGTGTGGACACGCGGCATAACTCAAATTTACTAGAGTGCTCTTATAAAAATTAATGTATTCTAGTAATAGTTATGCCAACATTTCCAGATACATTAAATTTAAATTATAGCAGCGCATGGGCGGGGTTTCCGTCAGATGCATGGTATACAAAGCTGGCGGGTGGTGGTTATTTGCCCCAGACTAAACCCCGGGGAATGTCAGACATTGGATACCAGCAATGGTTGAAAGATCTAGATTTGGTCAATAAAAACCCGTACAGCGCAACTAATGTCACTAACTTTCAACCGCAACAACAATATTTTCTGAATCCAAACTATCCTGCCGATCATCCTGAGCAAACTCAAGTATTATACAGGACCAAATCTCCCGAATTGCAGAATTTAATAAACACACAGGTAAACGCATTAGGCCAACAGCAAAATAGACAGCAAAGCATTGAGTCAGCAATTGAGGAATTGATTAATGAATTTAATAAAAATATTAGACCTGAAGTTAAAGCGGCATCTGCGGCTGAAACACAATTTGCTAAGGGTATATACAGTGGGGACTTAGAAAATCGATTAAACACACTTTTAAATGCCCAGTCATCGGCATTACAATCAGCAGCTAATGCTGCTAAAAATGCAGCAACAAGGGCAATAGGTGCAGCTGGTACTGGAATGGCAGGCTCAGGAAATTCATACCTGAACGCACAGGCTAACAGTGTTATTGGTGATATTCTTGCTAAGTATAATGCTGAGATTGCTCAACAAAGGACACAATTACTCGGGCAATGGTTGCCACAATTTCAATCATCTATGATGGGGCGCACAGCAGCCGCAGCTTATCAGCCCTTACAATACGGGCTAGAAAACCTGGCTTCTGCACAAAAATTACGACAGGCGGAACAATCACAGACGGCAAACCTTTTAAATAGCTTGATTAACCAATGGATGGCTAATGCATTTTATGGGACATACATGCCATATCAACCGCCACAGGTTTATTACCAGCCAATTTACCTGCCGCAACAGCGACCAGCGAATAATATGGTGGATTTATCAGGATTTATTAACTCTTTGCAACCGCAACGGGCTATAAACTTTAGCCAACTACTGAGCAATTATCAAAATATACCGGGATTTAATGGCTCATCAGCAAATGACTTTTTAAATCAGATTCTTAATAATTATACAGGCACTGGTCAATACAATGGTCAATATAATGATCTAAGCAGTTTACTAGGGTATTAATTGAATTATTATATAAGTATGTCGTGGATAATTGGAAATGATTTTGGGCAGATGCAGGCACTTGCAAACCAGCGGTATGCTGAAGATTTGCGCGCGCAACAAGCACTTGCTGAAACTATTCAGACCGCACTTAATAATGCGGCTAGAATAAGAGCGGAACAACAGATGGCACAACAACAATTCAATCAATCAGTGCCATTCAAACTGGCTGAACTTGCATTGAATAAAACACAATTAGAGAACCAGGGGGCTGAACAGCAAACAGCCGCACAGGAAGCTGCTGCTAAATTAGGATACATGATAAATAACGCACGAGAAGCAAGGAATATACAAAATGCTGCTGTTTTACAAAGAGCGTTAAATAATCTTGGGATAACAGGTAATAAAGTGTATGATGCCCAACAGGTAGTTGCAAGAACAATTAATCCGCTTATTAATACATATTTTAAAGTGCCCGATGTTGCCCAACAATTTAGAAATATATCAAGAACAATTAATAATAATAATGTGCCTGAAATAGAAAAATTACAAACATTAACTGGGTTTGTTAACCAATATTCAGATGATCCGCTTGCTTTTGCTACAGCTAAACGCATGGTGGGTAATTTAATTGAGCAAAAGCAAAATACAATTAGCGACTTCCTTAATCAATACAGTAAAAACCCAACCAACCCCGATTTAATGACGGCGGGAGTACGAATATTTGGAGATAATTTTGTTAGCACCTTTAACAAGAAAGACATTAATACTGATGACTTGATTAAACAAATACAAAGAGCTAGTCAGATTAAATACCCTGATCAAAATGATATTGCCAATGCCTTCCTTAAGGTAAACAATGATTTTACCCGAATCATTCAATCATCAATACCAGCGTTTGCGCGGCAATATCTGCTGGAATACATCGAGCCATTAGTAGGAGAAGCCCTTAAACCATACTGGTATGAATTGTTACCACCAGACAACCAAAAACCCCTAAACATCAAACAACAAACAACGGGTAAGAGTGGTCCGCCAGATAATTCAATAAACACCTTGTCTGGGACAGGTGCTACAGGGAAAATTCCCGGTATTAATTATCTTAACCAACCCAATAAAACGATAACGGCATATCCTTTTTATAATCTACCAATAGCATTACCATAAACCAATAAAAGGACTACACTGCCTCCTGAAAAGTTTAATTTCAGTTGCGTTTGCTATATATTAATGTTATATGGCAAACGTTATTAATTCACCATTCAGGCTAAGTATTGGTCAAACAAGTGATTTAGAATTAGCGCAATCGCAGGCACAACTTGAAAATGCACTAAAACTTACAGACGAAACCGACCCAAGCACACAAAAACTGGAACAGGTCTGGCAGGCAATACAATCATTAAAAGCTTCAAGAAGTAATATTCAAAATATTCCAGAAACTCCTGCAGATACCAATATAACATCTGAAACCCAAGAACCCTCTCAATCTCAAACTGGGATTGAGCAGGAACAAACTGGTTTCATTCAAAGTATACCAACTATAGCAGCTAACGCACAGGGACAAGATCAAGAACAAGGGGAGTCTGTATTTTCTCAAATAGGGCGGAAAGTGTTGAATGTCATTGGAGCTATTGGACGTGTTCCTAGTGCTGCTGGAATATATTTAGGATCAAAACTTGGGGCCTGGTATTCGTACCTCACAGACCCCAACAAGGACCAGTACACTTCATTTGATGATTATGCTCAAAAAACAGGTGTAGCAAATCGCGCATGGGATTTGTTCACGCAAAGGATGGAGGGCAAAGATCTACAACAGGCAAGCACAATTGAAAAGATTGCTTATGATGCCGCAGACTTTCTCATGCCGATTATGGCACTGAGAGGTGTTGGCGTTTTGGGTAAGTTAGTAGGCGGCGAGACAGCTCTTATAAATCTTGGGACAAGATATCCTGCAGTTGGAACATTACTTAAGTCAATGAGCAAGATTGCTCCAGAGGCGAGAAGTGTTGTGGAACAAGCAGATGAAGCAAAAAAGGCGGCAATGTCTTTGCAGGTAGGGGCCAAAACGGCTATGGACTTGATTTCGGAGCTGGGGACATTTACAACATTTATGGCCGCTGATGAACTAAAGAATGACCAGTCTAAGTCATTTTGGGATGCCATTATTCAAGGAGGGATTGATTCAGTTAAAATGGTGGGAATAGGCAGACTTGGGTTTAATATATCCAACAAAATTGTAAATAAACTTTTTCCAGACGCGCCTGAAGAATTAAAGACATTCTTAAATTCAATTGGATCTGGTGCCTTTATGGCTGGCACTGAAACTGCGATTAACCAGAATATTCCGCCAGATCAACGCGCTAAAGTGGCTACAGAAGGATTCATCAATGTTTTTATGGCGAATCTATTGCCAACCCTGCTAGGGATGCGCAGTATTAGCCAGGCAAGATCAACTGAAATAGCTGCGGACTTATTACAAAACCTGAAAACATTGAACAATGAAATGATTGTAAAACGCCAGGCCGAACAGTCTGTTAAAATTGAAAACCCACTAACAGAACCGCTGCTAGGTTTAAGTACACCACAACAAAGGGAAATACCCATTGCCCAATCAGAAATAAAACCGGCCAATGAAAGTGTCGAAAAAGCAATAATATCGCAGGAAGTTAATGCGCCGGCGCAAATAGAAAAACAAAAATTTGCCATACCAGAAGAACAATTTCAACCGTTAATTCCTAAGATTGGGCTTAAACCGGAGGAAAAAGCTGAAAAACCCGATCAGATTGCAATACCAACGGAAACACTGACTGAGGGACAAAAAGAAAATATTGTGTGGACTAAATATAGAAATGCACAAGAAATTGCTGATATCATTGCCGCCAGTCAAAAATTAGATGAAGTGCCCAATACACCCGCAACGCAAGCCACTAAGGCAAGAATCAAAAAAATAGCTGAAACAATCAATAATGTAGAGGAAAACATTCGCAGTATTAACCCCAATTATAAACTGGCCATTGTCACTGATTACAATACATTCAGACAGCTTAAACCTGATGATACTACTAGTTATATTTATATTGGAAAAGACGATTCAATTAAGGCGGGGATTGCTGCGGCTCTCGTAAAAGCCACAGCATTAGACCGTGCTATGGCAAGAACATTGTTGTCGAGATTAACTGTCAAGGATTTAACAGCATTAGCGGAGGTAGATAAAAGAAAATTAATCAACACAGAAGAGCTTAATAATTATCCTGCAAATACAGCAATAAAGACAACAGATCAATTGCGGCAATTCCTAGCTAAAGACGTTTCACCGGATGAGTTTGAAAACTTTTTAACTGATTTATTCAGGAAAAATTTATTTAACAAGCTATTGGGCAGTCAAAGCAAATTACAAGAACCTTTCAAAGAGAGATTCGGGCACGAATTACTTGACACGATTGATCAATTCTCATATTTAACAGGTGAATCTGCGCGGGTAAAGTCGGCATTATTTAAGGCGGCCGAACGTATATTTGACGGGCTTAACGCCCCATCTAATAAAAATTTGTTCAAGAACTTACTTTCAAACGACACTTACTACAGGAAATGGGCTGCCGATAACCCGCTCATTGCTAGATTTCTATTAAGTAGTGATAGTAAAAAGTTTCCTAAAATTGCTGGGATCTATCCAATGTTTAGCCGTGCGTATGATATTATTAATAAAACTCTGGAATCTTTGGGGCACACGGGGTTAGCGCCAATACAGGATTTGTCTAATGTTTATATAATGTATGGTAATGTTCCAGAAAAATATAAAAATGATTATTTTATTAAGTTAGAAGATGAAAAAGGGAAAAAGGCTTATATAATTAATGCGGCTAAAGTTTTTAAGGAGGGCAACATAAACAATGGTCTAGTTCCTGATGCTGTTAAAGAACTAGATAAGATTGCAGAGATAAAGTATATTAAACGACAACAAGAACCCCCAAAAGATTCATTGGAAATTTTTAAGAATAATGATATTGCAAGTGCTGTTGCCAGTGGTTTAGGTGATAAAGAGACTAGTGCATTCGTGACAATCCTGAAATTATCAGGAGCTAAAGAGTTTAACGTTGCACCGGTTTCTACCTTGCAAGGGTTGGGAGCCAGGATGGAAAAATCAGAACTGCCACTAAACCGTATCTTGTTTGTGGAAACCACACAGACAAAAACAAATAACGTTATTCCACCGTCTCCTTTCTACATTATAAAAACTAAAACTGACAAATATGATGCAGTATGTTTCATAGACCGGGATCTCCTTAAATTTATAAACAGTGCCTATTCTAATAGTAATAAAACAGTACGTGTTGCTGAGGAAATAATCAGTGAATTAAAGGCTGCTGTGGGACTCAAGGAAGATAAGACAATTAAGCCGTCAGAACCAGTGTTTAATGCAATTGCTGAGGAAATGCTGGACAGAATTACGGCCAGAAAATCGGCGGATGCGCCTCTTAATGATCTTGAAATGACAGCAGTTATAATGGACTGGGTATGGGAAAAATATAATATTAAAATTCCAGGAATGTATGAAGAAATTGTTGATTTAATAAACAATGGCCGGTATAAAAATGTTTATGCCGCTTTTAAGGAAACCCTGAATAAGTATGAAACTATTGGTGATCTGATTAAAGAATACAGCACAAATGAGCAAACAAAGACACTGGCAGACTTGATTAAAATGCGCATTAAAGACGCTGTGTTTGTTAATCGCTCAATTATTGAATCGTTGTCTCACAAATTGCAGGATAATCTTGCTGTTGTTGGAAAATTAATCAGTGTAATTAAGTCAAGAGAAACTGCGGGTGATTTTCAGTCTCTAGCTTTATCTTTTGAAATGCATCTTCAGAATGCTTTCTTTAGCAACGCAATCAATCAGCTTATGGGTAGGCTTGCGGAAAGAAAAATATTGTCACAGCAGCAGATAAAAGCGCTAGATATAATTAACAAAGAATTAGCCCTTAACAACCAGGATGCTATTAAAATCGTAGACACCATCGCTACCGCTATTAATAAAACTGATTTGAGTAAATTTGACCTCGCACGGGAAACAAACAGGTTAACATTGGAATTAATGAAAAACCTGCGCACGCTCAAGTTTAATGTCGAAAATGCGGGCGTGCCAGTAAATGCCCTCATCAGACTATTTCTGAATGATAAACTGATGCCCAATAAGATTTATATTAATAATGTTGGTTTTGGCATTGCCGATGTTTATAGGTTAATGGTAAATCGTAAACTAGGGTATATCAATAGTTTTGAAAAGATTTTATCAGAAAACCCGGACGTTTTAAAATCTCCTGTTGAAACCAGAGAAATCCTTGACCAAGTATTGAATGTAGCCAGTTTATTAAACGAGAAGAAACAGGCATTAGCTTATAATCCTGCAGATGCAGAAAGTAAATTGGATTTTCTAAGACTGGCCATTGTAATTAATGAGGGTAACAGCTATTTTATTGGCCCAATATCTGAATCCAAAATCAAGTTTGTAGAAGAATTGGAAAAGAAAAATGCGCCTCTGGTTATTTCAAACAAGCTGCTTAATATAGCTGAGGTGTTAGAAAAGTATACTAATGGTCTCGCTGCTTTGACACGAGATATGGGAGACCCCGTTAAATATTTACAGGTTGAAGACAAAATTAATGAAGGTCCCATATTAACAGTAAAAATTCCGGGTGTGAAAAATGAAATAACATTTTTTGCCAACCCGTTGACAACAAAAGAATACCAGCATAACGTTCTCTCCGCACTCGCAATTAAGGAACAAGCCGCAAGGTTTTTTACTACTAAGATGCAATACCTTTACCCGGATGTTGCTGCTTTAATTGAGAATGTGTTAACACGATCGCCAGCTATGTATATTGATCCAGCAACGGCTCCGCACTTTCTGCTCCCGGCATTGTCACCTATTATCGGTAACAATAAAATGGGGCAAATGCTTATTCGGTTAATGCCCCTGCAAATAATTAGTCAATTTCTACCCAAAACGTTCTCTGTGCCATTAACTAAGTTGATCGATTCATTTAGTCTAGCCTCACATAAAATTGTGATGATTAATGAAAAACACAGCGATAAACTGCTCGCTCTTGCTAAAGAGGCTTATCAATCGCATGGGTTTAAACAACCATTCGACCCGCGTGATAGAAGTAACGAATGGATACGGGGAATGAATGAATTGATATATAATTATAGCACGGAACACTCAGCCGCATATCTTTCTGAATTTCCTAAGGTTGGTGATGGACTTGGGAATACAAATATGCTGCTCACGCCTCAGGATATAAAATATCTAAGCGCACTTAATGATTATTACCAGGATGTTTTTAAATTAATCTATAAGGCTCTCGACCTTAAAGTTTCGGAGTCACCTAAAACATTCCGGGAATCATTGCGAATATCCAGGCTCATGCTGCCAAAACTTGTTAATGCGGAGCATTATGATATTTGCGATAGGTTTGCGAATTATCTTAAAACAAATGCAAGTAAAGAAACAATTGCCGAATTTATTATAAATTATTTAAAAGATCACCAGGATGCCACTGATCTATTGTTAATCGGACATTTGCGGTCCTTAGGAATTAGGGATTATAAATTTAATATAGATTCTATTGATGGACTGGTTTTAACACGTGCCATTATCCAGCGGTTGTTTGAAAATATTAATTATGGAATGAGTTATGAGGCGGTACGAGAAAAATTCTTAGACACATTAACTACTGTTGGCCGTGAAAAAGGCATGAATGAAAAAAGTATAAGTGCTCTTACAAAAGCTGCGATTGTTTATTTTGATGAAAATATTCCTCAGGTAATAAAATCAATTTTAGATGGAGTAAAATCCACTCCTACACGCGTAGGCGAGGAAATGCCCGCTTATCGCGGTATAAGAGAATCGGGAAAGCTGGTGTATATTGAACCGCGCCAGGATTTGGGCTTGCCTATTTCGTTTTATGATTCAGTAATGGCGGGACGTAATGATTTTGTTAAAACTACCAATAACGTCGTCGGCTCAATTGCCCTTAAATTGTCAGAAGAGATGAAAAGGATGTCTGCTACTATATGGGACCACATTAAAAATATCCAGACAGTAGCTGAAAAAATGCCCTCAAGAAACAGGAATAAATTTATAGATGTTTCAAGAGATTACCAGGCGCTTAATGATGCTGCGCGTTTATCGGGCATTAATATGGGATACAGGCAGCTTGAATATTTATATAAGGTGCTTTCAGAAAAATATGATGAAATCCAATCATTTAACACTGCCAAACCTTATTACCTGGATTCGCTTTATGTATCTAGTTCAATTGCCCAATTATTAACAAGGCCAGCAACAATATTGCTTAACTTCTTTGGATCGCCGTTTCACGCTGCAAGGATGCAATATGCAATGGGGGCTGATTCATTGCGCGAAACATTGGAGGGGCTTTCGGTGTTTGGCAAACTCGCGACCAAACTAGCATACATACCAACAATGACAGTAGTTAATGCTTTGCGGTTGAGTTCACTTGGCGTGCGCACGTTAGCCTTGCGTGCATTAAACGAGATTGCAAAGACAAATATATCGGGGGTAGGTTTTATTCGCAAACACATAGATGATATTAATAAAATTGCTGAAGAATTATTGCGGCAGTCTGCTACGGGAGATGCAAACATTAAAGACCAGGCTAATGCAATACTAATGAATCAGTTTCTGACACAATATAAGGCTTTAGATGTTTGGATGGGCCAGGCAAAATATATACTTAAAGCCGCTGAAGAGGCTGGCGCCTCAAGGGATTTATCGGAACACATTGGGGCTTTTGCACCAATTAAGGAAAAATTATCCGAATATAAAGAGGCTGTTACCAAAATTGATAGATTAAAAAAGCTAATACAAGTAGGTCTGAATTTGCCCGGAATTCCATTCACAGCAACTCTCAAAATGGTCGAGGGCTTGTCAAATGCTTATTCTGTGGTTGTTTATGATACATTTATCAGACATGTCGATTCGACATTAATGGCAAACATTAAACATGGGCTGCTGCAAACATTAATTGATAATAATGTTATATTTAAATCAGATGATGGTAGGGGGTATGTGTCAGTCGCTGCTTTGCGTGACTTTATCAGGAATAGTGCCCCTGATTTGTTTCAGATTTTATTGCCTAAGCTGGAAACGTCTGATGACCCGTACCTGGCCAAGACAATTAACAGAACAGTTGACTTATTCCAATCTATCGATCTTCGAGATTCTATCCGCAGACTTCTTATTAATCTGGTAAAAGATGTCAATCCCCAAACCTATGCCGATAACGTGGTTATTCCTGCTGATGACTTTATTAACAATCTTAATAAAATAACAAGTAGATCATTGTTATCGGAGGCGGACAGAGACAGATTGGTTAACAGACTGGCTGGAGAAATTAATATGCCATCAGTGGTAAGCCGGTCACTTGCTTTTAAAACAGGAAAGTTTTCATACCTGCTTAGCCTGTTCTGGCAATACCCGCTCTGGCTTATGTACAAGTTTTCCGAAGCCAGCGCATATTCGACTTTATATTCAAAGGCTAATCGGCACATTATTGTAACACCCAAGAATTATGCTGTTGAGACGCTGCAACGGTTGGCCGATATACATAATGATCCGCAGTATCTTGGGCTTGTATTAGGCGCGGCAACTTCAGCTTTCATATCATCTACAATTGCTAGTCCAATTATTCATTTACTGTGGCAGCAGCAGTCACCTATTTACAATGTCTTTGCTGTTGATGAAGGCGATGAAGATTATTACGCAGCTGCAAAAGCTATTTCAAGACAGGCTATCCGGGCATTACCGCCGCATCTTGCAATGCTTTTAAATATTATTGCATCAACATCTACTCAGACGTCTAAGTATGGTGGTGACTTCGGTGTATCATTAGTTCCTGTTGAGGGTATCTCTTCTATTGTTAGAACAGCACAAAATATAGCAACAACAAAAGATTTCGCTTATCCGATTGCATCTTTTATAAGCCAATGGATGCCTTATTCTAGAGGCCTTATCAATCGGTTGCCTGGCTGGGAAGGCTACCAGAAATATAAAGACGCCAATACAATGCTTAGAATGGTCGTTGATTATTCTGATATTAAAACTCGGAGAACAACAGTTGGGGGGGCTGTAAGTGAGTTTACTCCTTACTACACAAGCCTGATAAATGAGCTAATGAAAGATACACCTGACCTGGCTAAAATCCTGGAAATTCGGGCAACATTAATCTTAATGCGATTAATGGACGGAGATAAGAACGCCAAAAGGTCTGTAGATCAATCTGTCTTAAGCCGTAATCCACTACGCTTAATTTTGGGACGAAACCCCACCCCGACCGATTGGTATACCATTCGAAAATTCCTTTCCACTGAACAGCTCAACCAGCTTTATAATGTTATTGCCAGATTTAACTTGTATAATGAAATCGCCCGGAGACATTAATATTTAAACATTATGATGAAACAACTAAGAAAAAAAGAAGAAAAGGCGTTACTAATCTTTCTTAAAAAAACCAAATCAGGCAAGTATGCAAAAGTTGATGTGCATTCTCAGCGCTATACCAGGATCAAAGTGCAAAGAGAAGATACTTATAATGAAGATGAATATTACTATACCTTTAGATAAGATTCTTGCAATTAAAAATTTTGTAATCAATTGCGGCAGAATAAGTTACAATATGACATTTACTCGATTTTCCCCGATTCATAGTCTTTGATTATCTGTCTCAAATGTTCTAAAGCCCGCCGTGTAATCTTGCGAATAGATTGTTCTGGGCAGTTCTGTTCCTTAGCAATCTCAGCATAAGTCTTCTTTTCATATTCATAAACACCATACAATGAGCATAACACTTCACGTTCACGCGGCGGCAAATAATATACCAGGTACCCTAATAAATTAATTAACTCATTCTTTTCCGCCTCCTTATCAGGCAATAATATTTGATCATCTGAAAGTAATGCTTCCAGCTTGGTCGTAGAATCGTTTACTATTTCGTTAATCGGCATTTTGTTTTGCAGTGCCGATCGTATCAACCTAATAGTGCCCATTCCCGTTCCTACTATATCCGCAAGCTCGTCATCAGTATAAGCATGTTCTCTGTCTATTGCCGCCACTTTTGTCTTAATGGATTCCTTAGCCAAAGACAGTCTGGGGTAATCTCTTAATTTGTATAATAAACACTGGATTTTATTTGTTATCCAGTACCTTGCATATGGTATAAACGGTCCCTTGCGGTAATCATATCGCTCAGCAGCGTGCAACAAACCCAACCACCCCTCATTTACAAGATCTTCTGCGGGCAAACCACAACCTAAAAACTCATAACATACCTTGCATAAGAAATGAAGATGTGCCTCAGCCAGCTGGTACGCGGCTTCCTTATCACCCTTTAGAATTTTCTCGCCAATCTCCTTAAGATCAATATTCCATACACGGTCCGATGTTTCTTCGTAAAACCTGCGCAAAAATTCAATATCTGCACTCCTTGAATTCATTATCAAGCCCTAGTTTCCTCCCAATCTTTCCAAGTTCTCTAATCGTTTTGGCACACAATGTTTGTACGGATCTTGGCTTAAGGCCGTACTCAGCAGCAAGCTCTTCAGGATCATATTCTTTACCGTCAACACCATATAATTTACATAGCATGTCTATATAATTATTTTTTATCCTGCGCTTTCCAATAGTCAATAAATAATCTAGAATTGATTTTATACAAATTTTATTAAAAGCCGAATTCACTGTGTTGTTTTTAATCTGGTCAATTGGGCACATTTTGCCAGCTAAACGTTTAGACCGCATATGTACAATGGGCATCATCGCAAGCTCCGAAAGCACTGATCCGCGTATATACCGGTAGGCAAACTGCCCAAATGATATATTCTTATCGCTTATTTTCTCAAACTTTTCATAAGCCTTGCACGCCGCAATCCAACAAATCGATTCAATATCGATTGATAGAAACCCGTACTTTCTTTTAATGTTACGAATAATACGTTTTACTTGTTGAATTTCTTGTTCTTTCATAAGTCTTATTTGTTAGTTAAAGTGATCTTTTTAATATTTCTTCTAAACCAATTTCTATAAATTTTATTTAAACGTGGTATTACCTTATTAAAGTTCACTCCACGTTTTACTAAAAAACGGCATAATTCGATATTCCTGGTTTCCACAGCACGCCGTAATACGAAATCATTATCTGCATGCACATCGGCCCCTTGCTCAATTAAAAACATAAGCATTTCCAATGTACCCTTGCTTACGCATGTTCTTAAAGGTTTATCATTGCATATATGAATACTCGCTCCCTTTTCTAATAATAATTTGACCATATCAAAATTATTATCAATTACTGCATGTACTAAGCACGATCCATCACAATTATTAGGATCTGCACCGGCTTCAAGCAAAATCTTGGCAATTTCAACACTACGATAGATAAAGGCAAGAAATAATGGATAGTCATTCCAATAATGAATATCAGCCCCAAGCTTAATTAATTGCCTAACTAGTTTAGCATTTTTCGTTCTTATACTCCACTTTAGGGGGAATTCCCCATCCACGTGTATGTTAGCCCCCTGTCTAACTAAAAATTTAATATTATTTATAACCTTGCCTATGTACTTCAAGTTGACTGCGTGAGCTTTATATACTTTAGGAGTATCCCAACAATCAACAACGGGACCAACAGGATCGACTTCGTACAAATCTGTCCCCAAATCAATAAACGCAAGGATATCTTCCCGGGCGAAATGGATTCCTCCTGGCCCGTAGTCGGGTTTTGGGTTAAACGGTAATGGGTCTTCATTGTAACCTTCGTGATATACAAGTCCATTGTGGCCGTCGGGGTTAATTATTTTATAGTACTTCATAATTACTCCTTTCTTTGTTTGTTTTTTGTTGAATTATTGGGAATTTGCATCTTAAAATTACAGTATTGACGTATAACCTTTATGCTTCTTTCATCACCTCTTGATTCAGCCAGCTTGATCGGTTCATCATTATTCGCATGCACATCAGCACCATACTTAAGTAATAATTTAACAAGTTCTGAATTGCTATACGTAACTGCAGTTATCCTTTCTTTGTTTTTCTTTTAATTTATTTTTTCGCGTTTGACTTTTATTTGTTTTTATTTGGCCGCCAGGCTACTGGCAAGAGAATCTTGGTTTTTAATTTTAGAAATTACTGTTTCTTAGTTTTTGAAATTTGATAATGCCAAGTTAATGTCCGCCCCTTGTTCAATCAAAAACTTGACCAGTTTAAAATTCTTGGACACTAAAGCCCGCCACAAGGGCCATCCGTGGTCGGTGTTAACGTCGGCGCCGTGATCAATTAAAAATTTTACAAGTTCACAGTTTTTGGCAACGATAGCTTTTCTTAAAGGCCACACCCAACATTTATTTGGATCGGCACCTGCTTTGATTAAAATTTTAATTATTTCAACGAGGTTGTAAGACCAGGCTAAAATTAAAGGCTTACCATTGCGAGCATTAATATTGGCCCCGTGTTTAACTAAAATCTTAACAAGATCAATATCTCTTTTTTCAATTGCGTAAATTAGCGCCTCGTCTTTCCCAGCGTGAATATTGGCACCTTGCCTAAGTAAAAACTCGATTTTGTCTCTAATAGGCCCTATATATTTAAGCTTGGCCGCGCGCGTCTTGTAAAGTACAGGATGTTTTAAATCACTATAGATCGGACCAACAGGCTTGACTTCATATAATTCAGTTCCCTCCCATAAGAATGCCAATATATCCTCTTTAGCAAAATAGATGCCGCCTGGCTTACAATCACCAGATGGTGTGAATGTTAAGGTATCCTCATTAAGTCCCTCATGGTAAATTGGGCCATTGTGTCCATTCGGATCTACAATCTTGTAATATTTCATAATTACTCCTTTCTTTTTTTTGTTTTTTTATTGTTGAATTAAAAATTTAACAGTGTTAGTTGTTACCCACTTAATCGCAATCCTTAGTGGCGAATCTTTGCCACTAGGTGTTGCCGATTCATTTTGAATTGAATGTTTACTAACATCAACAGTAGCCGATTTAACGGCTTTTGTTGTTGCTTTATCATTTTTAATGTTTTTATAATTTTTCATACATGCTCTTTTTTTAAGTTTTTTGTTTACTTTAATATTTAGTTTTGTTGGGCTTCTGATATTAAACAGAAGCCCGGACTGGAAATTTACATGTTAAGATTAAAAGTACTGTCGTATAACCTTTATGATACTTTTAACGCCACTTGATTCAGCCAGTTTGATTGGCTCATCATTATTTACGTGCACATCGGCGCCATACTTAAGTAATAATTTAATAAGTTTTAAATTCACATGCTTAATAGCGATCCTCAATGCGAGACCGTCACTGCAGTTAACATCCGCACCATGCTTAAGCAACAATTTAACCAGTTTAAAATTGTTTTGCTCAACCGCAGCGCATAACGGTGCACCAAACTTGCAGTTAACATTGGCGCCGTGCTTGATCAACAATTTGACAAGTTTTAAATTGTGCCGTCCAATCGCATACCATAAGGCGGCTTCATTATCAGCGTGCACATCAGCACCTTCCTTTATTAGAAATTCAATATTATCAAGGACCCGTCCTATGTATTTTAGATTAACCGCATGTGCTTTGTATTCTTTGGGCTTACTAGAATACTCATAGACCGGTCCTACGGGTTCAACCTCGTACAACTCAAACCCATAATCCAGGAATGCCAAAATGTCCTCTTTGGCAAAACAAATGCCACCGGGCTCTCTTACGATTTTGTAATATTTCATATCACACCTCATTTTATTTTTATTTTTCTTTTTCTTTTTTTGTTTTACTTTGTTGTCCATAATTTATAGTTTCAGTTTTTTATCGGGACCGTCTAACACAAGACGGTCCCAAAATTTTTTGTGTTAACTTGCCTGGCTAACTACTTGGTTGACTTTTCTTACAAACCTTTTGGCAACCATTAATGTCGGCCCCATGGGCAACCAACAATTTAGCAATTTCTGAATTATTATGCTTAATCGCAAGTTTTAACGGGAGACCATCTCGACAGTTAACATATGCGCCATATTCAAGTAACAATTTGGCAAGCTCTAAATTGTTTTGTACGACTGAATGTATTAATGGGGACCCTAGCATGCAGTTAGAATCAGCCCCGTGTTCCAGTAACAATTTGACAATCTGTAAATTTTCTTGCTCTATCGCAAGGATTAGCGCGAGACCGTCTCTGTGGTTAACATACGCATTGTTTTTTAGCAACAATTTAATAATTTCTAAATTTCCTTGAATTACCGCTGCAATGAGTGGCAAACCCATGAGAGCGTTAACATTTGCCCAGTATCTAAGCAACAACTTGACAAGTTCTAAATTGTTTTGTTTAATTGCCCATAACAATGCGAAATCATCATCCGCATGCACATCCGCACCCTCATTTATTAAAAATTCTATATTGTCAATAACCTTACCCACATATTTCAGATACACTGCATGAGCTTTGTATTTTTGTGGTTTGCTAGGATTTTCATAAACCGGGCCAACAGGTTCAACTTCGTACAAGTCAGGGCCGTAATCCAGAAACGCTAAAATGTCTTCTTTTGCAAAATAAATACCACCTGGCGTACAGTTACCAGATGGGTTTTTCTAAAACTTCAGGCCTAACTTTTTCTAAAACTTCGGGACTAACCTGGACACCACACTTCATTAAATACTTAGATGCTCTGATTCGGTTTCTTTCAAGCGCAACTTGAAGTGCTAGACCGTTTTTTAAATTAGGATCAACACCGTGATTTACCAGAAACTTAAGAAGTTTGAGATCCCCGCGACGCGCAGCGAAAATGAAAAAGTCAGGATCTATAGGGTTTATTCCTTTTTCCTTTAAAAATTTCAGAAAATCTCTTTTTCGATATAGACTGAATTCAAAAAGAGCTTGAAGAAGTGAGTTTTTTAATTCCTGGCTAATTCCCACTTTTGAAATTAAAAAATCGGTAAAATCAAAGTCACCATGTAAAAAGGGGCTGGCGATTAAATCGGGGTGTTCATCTAACCTTAAACCGTTTTTTAACAAAAGATTGACCATTTCTTTATTTCTTTTTTCGATTGCTTCGAATAAAAGTCTAACGCAAACGTTAGAATCCTTAACGTTAGCCCCCAAGTCAATCAGTTTTTGTGTTAATTCAAGGTCGCCTTTTTCAACGGACCGCTTAATCGGCCAGTCATTTTCAATGTGAACGTCGGCACCCTCTTTAACCAAGAATTCAAGTTTTTCTTTGAGAGTTCCTACGTATTTAAATTTTGCCGAATTAGCAATGAAAAAATCGAAAGTTTCAACTCCAGGAATGCAGTGAATGATTGATTTTGATGAATGCTCAAAAACCCTCCCAATCGGAGTGACTTCAAACAACTCAGTGCCTTGATTTAAAAAAGCCAGAATTGTTTCCTTCGCGAAATACACCCCCCCAAAGTCAATTTCTTGGCTCGGATCATGGGCTTTTTCGGCTATGATGAAAAATTCATCACCGCCGTAAAAGTCTTTTTGTTCTTTGGTCATGATTTTGTAATATTTCATAGCTTTTAATTTGGTTAATGTTTTTTTGGTTTAAGCTAGGCCCACGCCTAACTTTTTATTTTCAGAAAAAATTTAACGCACTCTCAAAAAAAATGCAAACTTTTTTTGAAAAAATATCTTGTTGCTACACAAGGACTTACAAAAAAATTAAAGATTTTTTGATATATTTTAAAAAATGTTATGAGTTTTTAGGGTGAAGGAAGAAAATCATTTTTTCAGTGTTTTTAAGTTTCCCTTAAAACTATTCTTTTTTTGTCATTCTAGGAACAATTCACGAACGTCAAACACTCTCAAAAATCAATATTCTTGTTTGTTCATTTCAGGCACCGACCTTGTTTTTCAACCGAACGCATAACCTGGAACACGTTGTTATGTCAATCAAAAATCTTTGAGGATCACAAGGACAAACAAACACAGATTAGCCCCAAAAACCAAGCAAAAACTTTTGAATGATTGTATATGTTGCGGAGCGCCAAATTGTCTCAAATCAAACCCCGTCAAAAAGTAAAGTACTTTTTTAGCCAGTCAATGATTGTAGCTTAGATTGACTGCCTGGCTAGTGTTAGTCCTGTTCAAATAACACACTTTGAAATTGAAAGAGACATGAAATCAAACTGGGTGCGCATTATGTCGCAAGGTAATTAAACCGACGTTGTCAATGTTGAAGTTTTTTGTTTAATTTAATATTATAAAATAATATTAAAAACCAAAAATCTGGATAAACTGGATTTGCCAGGTAGCAATTCAGACAATCCAAAAGGTAAGCAGGCCAGGCAACAATCAGGCAAGACCAAAAGCATCAATCAAAAACCAAGACGGGAGGCATTGAGAATTTGCGGACCGGGGGGAGGAATTTGGGGTAGGCCGGATGGCCTTTTTAACTATGATACATAGACTTTCTA
>Ga0078972_1002901_pt1 | contig 54087 bp, 49 predicted proteins | sample YelNatPaOPGAMG01_FD_67568 | JGI IMG/M metagenome (GOLD analysis project Ga0078972, IMG submission 67568) | Hot spring thermophilic microbial communities from Obsidian Pool, Yellowstone National Park, USA - OP-RAMG-01 (SPADES assembly) (version 2) | ecosystem: Environmental > Aquatic > Thermal... | reverse complement strand
GGGGGGGGCGGGGGGGGGGTTGGGGGGGGGTCCGCGGGGGCGGGCCCCCCGGTGGCCGCCCCGGCACCGGCCCCCCCGCCAAATCCCCCCTCCCGAGTCAGAGCCGGGCAGGCGCACAGCGCCTTGGCCGGCTGTTACCGGGAGCCGGCTGGATCAAGTGCGGTTGCAGTACTAGGCCTTGGCTGGCGGGTTGGAGTCGCCAGTCTTGGGCTCGTCGACCTTGGGCTTGCTCAAGCTCTCTCGGATCTGCTGGCGGATGGCCTCCACTTCGGGTGAGGGTTGCCCGTCGGGATGGGCGCCCGTTACCGGTTCGCCCAGGTGCTCGGTCAGGAGGAGCGTCAGCAGGGCCTCGAGGACGCTGCCGGTGCCGCCACCCTGGCTGCCTTCTTCGCCGCGCCCGCTGATCAGCACACGAGGCACGACGTCGACCTTGGCCTTCTCGATCGCTTCTGAGAAGCGGTTCATGACCTGCTGTGTCACCTGGAAGCGCGGCCCGCCGTAAGCGCGGACCTGCTCCTGAATGGCCATGGCCTGGGCGGGCTCCAGCGGCAGGCCGTCACGGGCAAAGACGTAACCGATCTTGCCCTGCGGAATGGTGATCAGGGGCACGGTGTGCACGCGGTACTGGAAGGGGATCAGCAGATGCAAGCCCCCGCGCAGGACCTTGGGCTGAAAGCCCGCCTCGCCCTGCAGCGCAATCAGGCCCGACTTGAGCGATCCCTTGCCGCTGAACCGTTTCTCCACGATGCCGATGCGGTTGTTGGGGATAAAGCGCACGGCCTGGAAGAAGATCCAGAGGGCAATCACCAGCATCACGCCCCAGAAGAAGAGAGCTACCATGGCGTTCAAGTACATAGGGTAAACCTCACTTGGCTGCCTTGAAGCAGCCCGAAACCAGGCGGCGCAAAGGCATGCCGCCGGACCAAAACGACGCCCCATTATAGCACCCTTTCAGGGGCGCTTCATGACCCCGAACTGACCGAGAGGAGACAGGAAGCTGACGCGGCGGCCGGAGTCTGCCAGTGCAAGGTCGGGCGGCCCCTGGGGGATGGTGAGGCCGTTCGGCGGGCCCGGTAATGATTCTGTGTTATCCGGAGAAACGCAGGCGCCTGCCGGGGTGCCGAGGCCAGAAGGCATTGGGCTGAGAATACAAAGCCCTGTGGGCTGATCGGCTCCCTCGAAGGGGCTCTGTACTCTCAGCGCGGTGGCTCTAGCCCCGCGGAACAGGCGCCGGCCGTGTTGTCGCTCCTGTCAGCGCCCGGCGCAGGGGGTCGGGCAGACGGCGGGCGTGGCCGTTCTCATCGATGAACAGGTGAGTTGTCTGGCCGACAGCGAGGCGGGCGCCGCTCTCAGCGAGCAGGCACTCGTAGCCAAAGGTGATGCTGCGGCTGCGCAGCTCGATGATGCGCGTGCGGATGACGACCAGGTCGCCATAGCGCGCTGGCGCGTGAAAGTGCGCCTCGGCGGCCGAGACGGGAAAAGACCCTGCATCCTGCATCTCCGGCGTCGAGGCCGCCCCCAGCGCCCGCCAGTAGGCGCCGCGGCCAACCTCGAACCAGATGAGGTAATTCGTGTGGTAGACCACCCCCATCGCGTCCGTCTCGGCAAAGCGCACGCGCACATTCGTCTCGACCACTGGGCCTTCTGGCGTGGCGAGCACACGGAATTCGGCTGGGGCGAGGGCATAGTTGTTTTCTGTCATGGCATGCACTCCAAGTAGACGTAATGCGTAATGCGTAAAGTGGCCGTCGTGCAACCTGATTTGCTTCGACCGATCTCTGCCGGAACGAGCCCAGTGCATTGTGCGGCGCCCTTAAATAGTGTAAACTTTACGCATTACGCTTACGCTTTACGCATTACGCACTCCGCCACACGGCGGATGGCTTTGACCTCTGGAATAGCGAAATCCACGCCGGGCACGGGCCCGGCATGGGGGCCGACCCATACGGTGGTCATGCCCAGGGCTTTGGCCGGGATCAGGTTCCCCAGGCTATCGTCGGCGAGCAGACATTCGGCGGCCTCGGCGCCGAGCCCCGTAAGGACGTGCCGGTAGGCGGCCGGGTCGGGTTTTTGCTTGTAGCCCATGGCGATAACGTCAAAGATGCGGAAGAAGTGCTGCCGGATGCCCAGGGCGCAGAGCACGCGCTCGACGTGCGGGCGATACGAGTTGGTAAAGATCACACATTCCCAGGGCAGAGTAGACAGGACCGCATCGAGCTCGGGGTCAGGCTGCAAGAGTTGCTCGATGGGCACATCGTGCACAAAGGCCAGGTAATCGGCCGTGTTGGCGGTGTAGTGCACCCGGAGGCCACCCAGCGTCGTGCCGTAGCGATCCCGATAGTCCACACGCAGAGCGGCGGCTTGGGCAGGGGTCATGCCCATGCGCTCGACCAGGTAGCGCTCGATGCGCTGGCCGACCTGCTGAAGGACGCCTGCGCTGCGCGGATAGAGAGTTTCATCCAGATCGATCAATGCGTACTTGATCATGTTACCCCTTGTTGCTGCGACTCACTGCGCACTGCCAGGCCGATGCCGAGCAGCAGGACGAAGCCTCCCAAGATAAGTGTCCAAGGCGGGCGCTCGCCCAGGAAAATCAATGCCAGCAGGGTAGCCCCAAGGGGCTCGCCCAGGACGGCTACCGTGACAAAAGTCGGCGAGAGAAAGCGCAGTGCCCAGTTGGCCGAGGAATGCCCCACGATCTGTGGCCCCAGTGCCAGGAGCAAGAGCAGGCCGTAGGTGCGCCCGCTATAGCCCACAAGCGGCTGCCCCTGCAAGGCGCAGCCCAACAGGAGCACGACGGCGGCCAGCCCGTACATGGGCCAGATATAGGCCAGCAGCGAGAGCCGGCGCCGCACCACACGCCCAGCCATGGTATAGACGCCGGCCATCAGCGCGCCAGTGAGGGCCAGCAGGTCGCCGACCCATGCGCGATGCGGCCCGCCGGGCTGCGCATCGCTCACGCCGATGATCACGGCCCCGAGGATGGTCAGCACTACGGCCAGGCCCATGCCGCTTGAGACGCGCTCATGCAGCAGGAACGGTGAGGCCAGAGCCACAAAGAGCGGCGTCATCGAAACCAGCGCCGCCGAGCTGGCTACCGAGGTGAGCGATAGCGAGGCAATCCAGGCGGCAAAGTGCAACCCGAGGGCAACCCCAGAGAGAGCGACCAGGAGCCATTGGCGCGCCGGTAGTGCGCGCCATTCCGGTAGCGCGCGCGGCCAGGCAAAGGGCGCCAGGATCAATGTCGCCGCTGCAAGGCGGCCGGCGCCCACCACCAGAGAAGGCGCCGCCGCCCACCGGATCAGGATCGATGCCCAGGCCATGACCAGCACCCCCACAACGAGTACCGGCCCGGCCTGGGCCACGTTGGCATCATGCGAGACGCTGGCAAGGCGATTACTAGACATAATTGGCCAGGGTTAACATGGCCCGCCAGGCGCGGAAGAGCACCAGCATATCATCGTGCTGATATGAGACTGTGCGGTCATCGACGCGCAGCGCCCCGGGGATCATCTCTGCCATATCGGCCATATCGGTACGGATAAAGGTGACCTCGATGGTCATGGGTGGCGGCAGGATGTAGGGCTGGCCGCGGAGGCGCACAGCGTCAGCGGCCGCGGTCTCGATGCGCTCGTGCGCCACGGCAGGGGGCAGGCAGCGAGCGGCATTGCGGGTCATCGCCTGCTTGACCGCGACACTGGCCGGCGGTGCAAAGAGGCGCTGTGCCTCTTCTACCACGGCCTGGTCGCCGGTGACGAGGCCGATTGGCACGCCCATGGCGCCGGCCACAGCGGCATTGATGCCGGCCTCGCCCATCGGAATGCCGTTGAGCGTTGTGCGAAAGACACGGCCGGTATAGGTATGGTTGAGGGTGCCGAGGCGTGTGCCCGCCTGCGCGTGATAGCCTACCAGGAATGCCACCGCGAAGGAGCCATCCAGCCCCTCCAGCATCGACATAGGTTTGGGTGAGCCGGTCACCAACTCGGCTCGCTCATCGAGTTCTTCGATCAGCAGGTTGCGCATGTTGCCGTGCGAGTCGTTCACCACGACCTTGCTGGCGCCGCCGGCAAAGGCACCGGCGATAGCCGCATTCACCTCACGCGTCTGCAGGCGTCGCGCGCGCTCGAACTCTTTCTGCTCATCGTCGGTCTGCAGGCCGGCCACCACGCCGGAGATCCCCTCTATGTCCGCTGAGATGTAGACTTGCATGTGTCTCCTTTCTCAGGACGGCCCAACATGCCCCATCAAGCCGTCACCGATGGTATTGTATATCCAGTCGCGGCAATGGGCAAGAAAATGACAGTGAATCAGTGAATGTAATGAGAATACCATATGATGGAGGGCTGACCATCTCCGAATTGTAAGGAAACCCACGCCCACCCCTGGACCGTGACTTGCTATGCCGTCTTCGGCGGGCATGTGGTGTCACCAGTCATTGGGCAACTCCATCCAGACTGTCGATGGAGGCGGTGCTGTGACGACAGTGCATCGGATGCAGAAAGGGGTTCATACTGCATTCACTGTGCGCGAGCCCGACTGGGCGGTGCGCCAATGGGCTGCGGTGTTGCTGCGCCGGGGGTGCCGGCGAGTGCTCGATGTGGGCTGTGGCAGTGGGCGACATACGGTGCTGCTGGCACGGCTGGGGCTGGCGGTCGTCGGGGGTGATCTTGCGCCCGTGGCCTTGACGGAGACGGCGCTGTGGCTGGCACGGGAAGGGCTGCAGGCCGGCCTGGCGCTGCTAGAGATGACTGAGCTACCTTTCCCCGATGGGGCCTTTGACGCCGTCTTGAGCGTCAATGTGCTGCATCCGGCCAATCCTGCACAGGCGCGGGCGGCGGTTGGTGAGGTCTGGCGGGTGTTGCGGCCGGGCGGGCTCTTCCTGGCTGTGCTGGCCGATGCCGGCGATTGTCGCTGTCTGCTGGAGCGACCAGTCGCTCTTTCTCTGCACCAACCGGGTTGCCCCCACCCGGCCGTGGGAGGCCACCTGGAGGGCCTCTTTGCCGGCTTTCGCATTCTCGGCACCCAACGGCAGCCACGGAAGCAGACCGCCGTTAACTGGCGCGTGTGGGCTGAGCGGCCGGGTTAGTCTCTACGCTCGAATATGACCACCCCACCCTGGTCATACACACGCAGCATCAGCTTGTCGAGCACTGGCAGGTTGGTGGGGCTGAGGCTGTATTTCTGCTGCTCAACAGAACCCACGTAGACGTAGCGCACGCCGTACTTGTCCAGCAGTTGCTGCACCTGGTTGGCGTTCGCGCTCTGGTAGATCGCCGCGACATCATTGGCGCGTTGCTGGATTTGACTATAGGAGCGTCCCCATTGTCCTTCGTGGCCAGCCCAGCCCAACACCGTGGGGAGGCCGGTCCAGCCGGAGGCGCGATTGTCGGAGGCGTTGTATTCGTCGCCCGGCGCTTCGACAATGACGGATCCCTCGGGGGCGTGCTGCCCCAGCCAGGCGATGGCGGCGCCGTCGCCGGAATGCGGATCGGCCCAGGCGGTGCCGTCGAGGGTCGGCGGCCCGGCAAAGAGGCCCGCCTTGGATGTGGCGGCCGCTACCGGGTAGTAGAGCGTGGCCACGAGCAACAGGGCTACTCCGCCCAGCCAGAGCCGGGCGCCCCAGGCATGCCGGCCGCGCAGCCGGGACGCAATCTCCCCTGCACCCCAGGCGGCTGCGATTCCGAGCAGCACCCAGGCCTGATAGTAGAACTTGAACATGGTGTTCATCCGCGTGTTAAAGCTATCGCGGATGTAGATAAACTCGGTGCCGAAGGTCAACAGCAGCCCTGCCAACAGCAGGAGCAGGGCAAAAGTCGAGGCAGCATCCCCATCCGGCTGGCGCAGGCGCCCCCAGAGGAGGGTGGCAGCCAGGGCAATGAGCAGGGCCAGCGCCAGGGCCACAAAGGGCCCCTGCAGCAGAGAGCCGATACCCATGAGCAGGGCGCTCCCCAGCCCGCCGGCGACCAGCGTGAGGGCGAGGGGCAGGATGGCCACTGCGACCAGGGCGATGGCAAAGGTGCGCCCAAATCGCGGCGCCGTGGCCGTCCGCAGGCTTGATCTCAGCAGCCACGGCACCAGCACGGCCAGGAAGAGGCCAAAGATCAGTACATACTGCAGCCAGGGGGTCTTGGCATAGACCACAGCGCCCAGCCCCGATGCCTGCGAACGGAAGCCGATGTAGAAGGGCAGATAGAGCACAAAGCCGCCCACCAGCACGAGCCCGCCGAAGCAGAGTGATTCGCTGGCCCAGGCCCAAGAGAGGCTACGGCGGGCCCAGGCGCGGCCCAGGGCATAGGCGGCGATGCCGACCAGGGCGTAGGTAGGGAAATCCCAACTGTTCAGGAAGCCCAGGGCGCCGACCAGGAACGGCATCAACATGGCGACGAGGGGAGGCAATGCGGGCCAAACGATGCTGAAGCGGCCCCAAACGGGCACGGGTTCACCTTTGGGCCAGTCCGGCGCCAGGCGCAGCAGGTTCCAGGCTGCCGCCAGCGCCAGCAGACCAAAGGGCAAGGCCATCACGTGGGGGTGCAAATCACCCAGGATAAAGCTGAAGGATGGGAACTCGGTAATGACCTCGGGCATCTTGCCCATCACGTTCACATCCTGGATCAGGCGGGTGGCGCGCCACCACCACCAATCGAGGCCCGGCAGCCAACCGGGATTGAGCGGCGCCTGGGTTAGGGCGGGGATATTGACCCAATGCCAAAAGGCTGCGCTGCCGATACCGTTGGCATGCGCAAGCTCCAGGATCCCCTCCAGGTTGCCGGCGATGGCTACAAAGAGGCTCCCTACCAGCCCCCATACCCACGGCCGCCGGCGCCTTGCGCTCAGATCGCTGACCAGGCCATAGGCGCCGGTCACCGTCAGGGCGAACACCGTGCCCAGGGCGAGGTTGTAGGCAATCCCGCCTGGGACGCCCGAGAGCTTGGTCAGCACAGCCATCAGCAGGTAGCCAAAGTAGTAATAGCTGATGGCATAGCCCGAGAACCACATATCGTTGGGGGGGAACGTGCGGCTGTGGACGATCGCGTTCAGAAAGCCGAAATCCATCGGCTGTTCGGTGTGGTTGATGGCAGGGTCAAAAGCGCGGAAGGCCAGGTAGGCCAAAAAGGCGCCCAGGAAGAGCAACTCTCCTGCCAGGAGCTGGCGCCGCTGAGCCCGCCATAGCTCGCTGAGGCGCTCGCGGCGGCTGGCCACGAGGGAAAGCGCCGCCACACCCACGATCACCAGCAGAATGACCACGCGCGTGTTTTCGAGCACGTGGAAGGAAACGAGCAGCCACAGGAGGTAACCGGTGAGGAGCAGCCCCAGGTGCTTGCACCACGCCGCGCCGCGGCTGCCCAGCCCGCGGAAAAAGCTCGCGGTCAGCGGCCATGCAGCCCAGCCGATCAGTTCCAGACTGAGCCACCAGGCGAGGATGGCGAGCAGCGTGTTCACCATGGACCTCCAGGTCATGCGTAAAGTGGAATCCGACTCGCCAAGACGCAAAGAGCGCGAAGGGAAATTGAAAGGTGATCACCTTTGCGCCCTTCGCGCCTTGGCAAAACTTGCCCTTGTCGCGCATTATGCGCTGATAGTGCTAAACGCGCGTCAGGTAAGCCCCGGTACGGGTGTCGACCCGAATGGTGTCACCCTCGTTCACAAAGAGTGGCACCGTCACCTTGAGGCCGGTCTCCGTCGTCACCGACTTGGTGGCGCCGGTCGCTGTGTCGCCAGCGATGGCCATCGGCGCGTCGGTCACAACCATATCGACCGTCGTCGGCAGCTCGATACTGATCGGCTCGCCCTCGTATGACTCCAGTTCCAGGGTGACGCCCTCTTTGAGATAGTTCACGGCATCGCCCAGCGTCTTGGCGTCAAGCGCCGGCTGCTCAAAGGTTTCCGTGTCCATGAAATAATACAGATCGCCATCGGTGTACAGGTATTGCACCGTCTTGTGATCGAGGCGTACATCCTGCACGCGCTCGCCCGAAAGAAAGTTGCGATCGACCGTGCCGCCCGTGCGCAGGTTGCGCAGCTTGGTACGAATGATGGCATTGCCGCGGCCGGGCTTGTAGTGCTCATACTCCAGCACACGCCAGAGCTGCCCGTCCCACTCAAAGGTCACATTCTTGCGCAGGTCGGTTACATTGATCATTGCTTTTGCCCTCCCACACCTAACAGCGAACGATTATAGACAAGCGGGAAAGTGCTGTCAAATGTGAGAGCCGACCGACGTATAGGCTGGCTTCTCCATCTGGCACGGGTGTTGCTGGACGATTGGAAGGCAGGGGGAGGCGGTGGGCGAGATGGCTGCCCCTACCAACTCCCCAACCTGCCCTTAGAGAGGATGACGGCCCTTGCGCTCAGAGGAAAGGCAGCCTGACAACTACAAATGGTATGTGCTGGGCGTCACTACCATCGGGGTGCTCATGTTCTCCATCGACGGTACCGTGGTGATCCTGGCACTGCCGGTCATCACCGTCGATCTGCGCTCCAACCTGGTGAACATGATCTGGGTGTTGATGGCCTACATCTTTGCCGCGACCGCACTCCTCCTTGCCCTGGGCCGGGTAGCCGACGTGTATGGCCGCGTCCGCCTGTACAACCTGGGTTTTGCCGTCTTTACGGTTGGCTCAGCTCTTTCTGGCCTCTCGCGGACGGATATCGAGCTCATCGGTGCGCGGGTCGTGCAGGGTATCGGCGGGGCACTGCTCATCGTCAATGCCCTGGCCATCCTCACCGAGGTCTTTCCTCCCTGGCAGCGGGGCACAGCGCTCGGCTTTAATGCCATGACCTTCGGTGCAGGCGCCGTTCTGGGCCCTATCCTGGGCGGCCTCATTCTTTCTGTGGCGAGCTGGCCGTGGATCTTTTTGATCAACATCCCCATCGGCATCGTCGGCACCTACCTCTCTTACCGGGTGCTGCGGCCGCTACCCCGGCTTAAGGGGGAAAGCCTGGATTTGGTGGGAACAACCGTCTTCAGCGCCAGCCTGCTGGCGCTGCTGCTGGCCCTGACGCTGAGCATCAGCGTGGGGTTCACTGCGCCGCCCATTCTGGCCCTTTTCGCCGCCTTTATCATTGGTCTGGCCTATTTCATCTATCACGAGGCCCACACCCATTGCCCCGCAGTGGACCTGCGGCTCTTTCGCAGCACGCTCTATGACTTTTCGGTCGTAGCGGCGCTCCTGCAGGCCCTGGCTATCTTTGCCGTGCAGCTTCTGGTTGTCTTTTACCTGCAGACCGTGCGCGACTATGCGCCGCTCCAGGCCGCTTTCCTGCTCCTGCCGCTGCCGATTGCCCTCGCTATTGTCAGTGTGATCAGCGGCCGCATCTCCGATCGCATTGGCGCCCGCATACCGGCCACGGCGGGGCTCCTGCTCCAGGCCGTGGGTGTGTTTGTGCTCAGCACTCTGACCGTGAGCTCACCGTACCTGCTCATCGCCGCTGGCCTGACGCTGACCGGCCTGGGGGGAGGTCTCTTTTTCGCGCCCAATACCAGCGCTGCCATGACTGCCGCAGCCAACGTCGTGCCCGGCCGGCTGGGCGTTGCCTCGGCTACCCTGGCTACCCTGCGCAACACCGGCCAGGTTATCAGCTTTGCCCTCGCCCTGGCCGTCGCCGCCAGCAGCCTCCCCCGGTCCGTGGCGCTCAGCCTGTTCACTGGCACCGAATCTACCCTGACCTCTATGCTCAAAGCCGCTTTTGTCGAAGGCATGCGCTCAGCGTTCCATGTGTCGCTCGCCATCTGCCTGGCTGCGGCTGTCCTCTCTTATGTGCGCGGGCCTGAGCAGCGGCGGCAGAGCCGTTGATACAGTTGGTGGGCGCCACATCGTGTTCCCTGGTAGCCGCTCGGGCTGCGCTGAGACGTGCCATTTGCCCAATTGCCGGGATTGGCGCATGATAGGAGAGGGACCTGCCCATACCGGTAATTGTACACATTCCACAGGAGGATCTCCCATGGCAGCCGTCACCATCCAGGATGTACAGACGATCCTGACCCAGCCCGCCGGCTCGCGCCTGGTGGTGGTCAAGATCATTACTTCTGAGCCAGGCCTCTATGGCCTGGGTTGCGCCACCTTTACGCAGCGTTTTCATGCCGTGCATGCGGCCATTGAGAAGCATCTCAAACCGTTCCTCATCGGCCGTGACGTCTCGCGCATCGAGGAAATCTGGCAGATGCTCATGGTCAGCGGCTACTGGCGCAACGGGCCGGTGCTGAACAATGCCATCTCTGGCGTGGATATGGCCCTGTGGGATATCAAGGGCAAGCAGGCCGGCATGCCCGTCTACCAACTCTTGGGCGGCAAGTGCCGGGAGGGCGCGGCAGTCTATACCCACGCTGACGGCCGCGACCCGCAGGAGGTGGCGGAGCGGGTCCAGGCGTTCATGGCCGAGGGCTACCGCTACGTGCGCATCCAGATGGGGGGCTATGGCGGCCGGGCCGGCGGCATGGTCAAGCCGGAGGGGGCTCCCGAAGGCGCCTACTTTGATCCACGAGCCTACATGCGGGCCATGCTGCGCATGATGGATCACGTACGCTCGACAGTCGGCGAGGAGGTCGAGCTGCTGCACGATATCCACGAGCGTCTGAGCCCCATCGATGCGGTGCAGTTCGCCAAAGACGTAGAGCGATTCCGACTCTTTTTCCTGGAGGATGCTCTGGCGCCGGAGGATATCGCCTGGTTCGTGCGCATCCGTGAGCAATGCGCCACGCCCCAGGCGATGGGTGAGCTCTTCAACAGCCCGCATGAGTGGATGCCGCTCATCGAGGGCCGCCTGATCGATTTCGTCCGCATGCACATCAGCCAGATGGGGGGGATCACGCCGGCCCGCAATGTCGCGGCCTTTGCCGCCATGTACGGAGTCCGCACGGCCTGGCACGGCCCGGGCGATGTATCGCCGGTGGGCCACGCCGCCAATCTGCACCTGGACCTGTGGGCGCCCAACTTTGGCGTGCAGGAGTGGTGCCGCTTCCCCGAGATCGTCTACGAGATGTTCCCCGGCACGCCCGAGGTGCGTGATGGCTACATGTACCCCAACGACCGGCCCGGGCTGGGCATCGACATTGACGAAAAGCTCGCCGCGCGTTACCCCTGTGTAGACGAGGTGGAGCAGTGGACGCAGACCCGCCTTCCGGATGGGGGCCCGGCGCGCCCCTGAGGAGGGTGCCATGTTCGCTCATTTCGGCGACGGCCGCGACGGGTTCTTTGCCAGGCGTTTCGGCCTCTTTGTGCACTGGGGGCTGTATGCGATTCCGGGCTGGCACTAGCAGCAGCAGTGGCGTGCCTGCATCCCGCGCCGCGAGTACAGCCAGCTTGTGTATGACTTTAACCCACACTGCACATGACCGAGGGTGGCGCCGTGCGTCCCGAGCTGCAGCGTTATCTGCGCCTGCGCAAGTGGCGAGCCCCCGCCATGCCGTAAGGGGGCTCGCCGGCTCGCCATCGAGTTTACCCCGTTTTGCGGCCGTGGTATAATAACTGTGGCCTGGGCCGGTGGCGGAATGGCAGACGCTGCAGACTTAAAATCTGCTGGGCGTAAGCTCGTGTGGGTTCAAGTCCCACCCGGCCTACTGGGGTACAAGTGTAGTGAACCCTTTTTCCAGTCTTGCCCGGGGTGCAGGGCCCTCCCGCAATGGGAGGGCTCTTTTCTTTGCCTGCCTCCTTTGTGGGCTCAGCAACCTTTTACCAACCTTCCCCAACCCAGACCAGCGCGGTTCCCAACCCGATACACCGTCTGCAAGCCACGGTCTGTGTTATGCTGAGGGGGATGAAGCTCAGTGCGCCGGGCGCTCTGTATGCCCTGGCGCTCTGGGATTGGTAAGCTTGGGGAGAGTACGAGGAGATCGGGTGGCCTTGGGAAGGAGATAGGGGCATGCCGGAGCTGCTCAATCCATACAGCAAGACGCTTGAGCAGGATATGGCGATGGAGGATCTGATGCGCGCCGTCCGCCAGAGCATCGCTGCGGAGCAGGAAGCCATCCATCTCTGTATGACCTGCGTCGAGGTTGCCGGCCACCCCCTCGCCAGACGTGTGTTGACTGACATCGCCAATAAGGAGGGCATCCATAGCGGCGAGTTCCAGCGTTTGCTGGAGTCTCTGAGTGACATGGCACAAGCCTCCATTGGCCTGGAGTGGGGTCTGAGTAGCTATGATCTGGATGATAGGCCGCGTGGCGCAGGGTGTAAAGCCCAATGCTCGCCCCAAGATCGTGAATGAATTGTCATGAGTCATCAACCCGGCTTTAACGCTATTTTAACTCTTGTCTGTTAGAATGTAGGAGCAGTGTTTACCGGGGCACGAGGCCCGGGACGTCTGCCAGTAATCTACCAAACTATGCAGTATGTGCTGGCTTTGCCAGAGGTGAAAGACACCCGGAGGCCGGCTCAAGCGCGCACTGTTTCCGCTTGAGCCGGCCTTTTGATTTGATCGGGTGAGCGCCGTTTGCTTTGTCGAGCAGGGGCGAAATGACATCTTTGCTGGGGGTGCTGGCTCATGTTCGACCTCGCGCATATGGCTCTTATGCCCCGCGTTCTGCGTTTCTACCGGCGCTATGTGCCGGCGCTCGCAGGCGATGCGGCGGTGGTGCTCCTGAGCTTGGGCCTGGCCTGGTCCATGCGTTCCATCACGGCCGCGCTGTACTTTGAGCCCCTCGTGCCCTTTGGCCTGGCCGCAGTGCTCGTCTACTGGGCCTTCAACGCCCTTTTCAGCACCTACCAGCGGCTCTGGTGCTATGCTTCGGCAGGCGAGGTGGTGGTGCTGGCCAATGCTGCATTGGCCGGCACGTTAGTGCTGTTGGCGCTGGACACTTGCTGGCCTGGCGTGCGGCCGCTGCCCGTGAGCGTGGTGTTGCTGTGCGGTTTCTTCTGCCTGGCCGGGTTTGTGACGGTGCGTTACCGGCGGCGCGTGTTCACCGGCATCAGCTGGCGCTGGCGTGCGATCACCGGGCAACTGCCTGCGGAGCGTACGCGCACGTTGGTCGTGGGTGCGGGTGAGGTGGGGCAGCTCTTGGTCTGGCGGATGCTCAACGAGAGCGAGGGCAAGGCCTATCACGTGGTGGGCTTTGTGGACGATGACCCGGAGAAGCTCGGCCTGCGTGTGCATGGTTTGCCCATCCTGGGCGATCGCAGTTGCATCCCGCAGATCGTGGCGAAGCAGCGGGTGGAGTTGATCATCATCGCCATCCACCACATTACGCCGGGCGCCTTTCGCTCCATTCTGGCCCTATGTGAGCGGTCGGCGGCGCGGGTCAAGGTGCTGCCCAATATCTTTGATTTGGTGCAGCGGACCACAGGGGTCTTGCCGCTGCGCGATGTCACCGTGGAAGACCTCATCGGCCGCTGCCCGGTAACGACCGACAGTGGGTCCTGTGCCGGCATTCTGGCGGGCAAGCGGGTGCTGGTGACAGGCGCAGCCGGCTCGATCGGCTCGGAGCTGTGTCGGCAGGTGCTGCGCTACGGTCCGGCGGCGCTGCTCATGCTGGATAACAACGAGTCGGGCCTGTTCGACCTGGGGGGAGAGCTGGCCACATGCCCAGGGTCCACACGGGTGCAGCAGATTGTGGGCGATGTGACGCATGCGGCCAAGCTGGAGGCGCTCTTTGCACAGCGGCGGCCGCAGGTGGTCTTTCACGCCGCGGCCTACAAGCACGTGCCCCTGATGGAGGAGTATCCCGACGAGGCGGTGCGGGTGAACGTGGGCGGCACGCGCACCGTGCTGGACCTGGCGTGCCGCTACGGCGCCGAGCGTTTTGTTCTCATCTCGACCGATAAGGCGGTGAGTCCTTCCAGCGTTATGGGCGGAACCAAGCGGGTGGGCGAGCTGCTGGTGGCGGCGCGGGCGGCACGCGGCGGGAGCGCATGCCTGTGCACGGCGGTGCGCTTTGGCAACGTGCTGGGCAGCCGAGGCAGTGTAGTGCCCACCTTTGAGCGGCAGATCGCGCTGGGCGGGCCCGTCACCGTCACACACCCGGAGATGACGCGCTACTTTATGAGCATTTCTGAGGCGGTGAGTCTGGTCATCCAGGCGGCGGCGTTCACAACGGGGGGTGATCTTTTTGTGCTGGATATGGGCGAGCCGGTGCGCATCGAGGCGCTGGCGCGGCGCTTGATCCGTTTGCGGGGGTTGCGGCCGGGGCAGGATATCGCCATTCAGTACACGGGCGTGCGCCCGGGGGAAAAGCTGCACGAGGTACTCACGGGCGAGGGCGACGAGGTGCGGCCGACGGCGCACCCCTCAATCTTGCGCATTTGCTGCCGTTGGGCGCCCGATGGGGCTGCACTGGACGAAGCGATCGATGCGCTGCTGCGTGCGGCGGAGGCGCCGCAGGACGGCGTGGTGACAGAGCAACTATGGCGGATCGTGGGAAGGCGCATGGAGCAGGCGGAAGAGGAAAGTGTAACCGCAGATGAACGCTGATAGCTGAGAGGCAGACCGTGGCTGCGGAGGCGCTGCGGGGCGACCTGGTGCGGCACACAGGGCACGTGTGCGAGTATGCCCTGTTCAGGCTGCTCGTGTTCCAGGCGCTGTGCCATCCGGTTGCCCCTCGCCGCAGAGGGCGCAGCAGGGCGGGATGTACCCTGGCATATCTTTGCTCCTTTCGCGCCCTGGCCGGGCTGGTGGCGGCGCCTGCTCTGCCTGGGGCCGGCATGATCGACTCTTCCCGGAGGTTTGCATGATCCACTTTGGCACAGACGGCTGGCGAGCGGTGATCGGTGAGGAGTTTACATTCGAGAATGTGCGCCGGGTGGCTCAGGCGGTGGCGGATGAGCTGCGGGAGCAGGTGCGAGGGCGTCGACCGTGGGTGGTAGTGGGCTATGATACGCGCTTTCTCTCGGATCGCTACGCAGCTGAGGTGGCCAGCGTGCTGGGCGCCAATGATGTGGACGTAGCTTTCTCAAAACGGGATTGCCCGACGCCTGCGCTCTCCTATGCGGTGGCCATCCGGCAGGCAGATGGGGGGGTGATGGTCACCGCGAGCCACAGCCCGCCATGCTACAACGGCCTCAAGCTCGAGGGCCCAGACGGAGGCCCATTTCCGCGGGCGATGATGCGGCGGGTGGAGGACCGGCTGGCGCGGAATGAAGAGGCGGGGCGCGAGCCGCGGCGGATGCGGTGGGGGCTCGAGGATGGCAACCGGGCGGCCCGACAGGGGCACGGTGCCATTGAGCGCTTTGATCCGCTGCAGCCCTATCTGGAGCAGCTACGCAGCCTGGTGGATTTGCAGGCGATTGCCCAGGCGCGGACGCGGGTGGTGGTAGACCCGATGTATGGTGCGGGGCGCGGCTACCTGGCCGCCCTGTTGGGTGGACTGGGCTGCCCGGTGCGGGAGATACACGGCGACCTGAACCCCGGTTTTGGTGGTGTGCACCCAGAGCCCATCGCGCGGAACCTGCAGTCGCTGGTGGAGACCGTGCTCGACGGGGGTTATGACCTGGGGCTGGCGACCGACGGCGACGCGGATCGCATCGGTGCAGTCGACGCGTTGGGACTCTTTGTGAACCCGCACCGCATCTTTGCCCTGGTTCTGCAGCATCTGGTAGAGGTGCGGGGGATGCGAGGCAGCGTGGTCAAGACCGTCTCGACCACCCAGCACGTCGACGCTCTGTGCCGGCGCTATGGGCTACCCCTGCGCGAGACGCCCATGGGTTTCGACCATATTGCCGCCTGGATGGCGCAGGGGCGTGCCCTCATTGGCGGTGAGGAGGCGGGCGGGATCACTATCCGGGGGCACGTCCCGCAGGGCGATGGCCTGTTGATGGGGCTGCTGCTCTTGGAGATTGTGGCCGTGCGGGGGGCGCCGTTGCACGTGTTGGTGGACGATCTGGATCGGGCGCTGGGACCCGTCTGCTACGCGCGCGATGATCGGCGCACACGGCCGTTCAGGAAGCAAGACCTGGTGGCGCGGTTGCTGATGCGCGCGCCCGATCGCATCGCCGGGCTGTCGGTGAGCCGCGTGGATAAGGGGGACGGCGTGAAGTATTATCTGGGTGAGGATAGTTGGTTGCTGATCCGACCATCGGGCAGCGAGCCGCTGCTGCGCATGTATGCGGAGGCCAGGGAACAGGCAAAGGCGAAGGAACTGTTGCAGGCGGGCGCGACGCTGGCGGAGCAGATGCTGTAACCTGGAAATGCCCCAGCAGCCCATTGAGCCGGGCGTGCGCAAGACCACATTATTGCGGACGGCGTGATGCCTCGGAGGAGTGTAATCGGACTCTGCCGAGGGATCACGCCGTTTTGCTTTCCGGCTCGCTCCAGGGAAGGGAAGAAGAAAAAGATGGCACGGTTGTTGCTCACGCTGTCGGGCTCATGCTGGAACTCCAGATGTGCATATGGAGGCAGACGATGACCATTCGCTTGTGGGCCCTGCTGGCCATGATGGTGTTGGCGCTGCTCGCAGTGAGCACAGGCTGCTACCCCAACCCGCAGCCGCCAGGGCTGTCGCCGGTGCCCACGCTGCCAGCAGGTATGACCCCAACGCCAGCGCCACTGGTCCTGACGCCGCTGGGTCAGACGCCCACGCTGTATGTGCCGCAAAGCATGGGTGAACAGGCGCCATTCGTGCCCGAGATGCAGACGGTGGTGGCGCCGCCGCCGATCTCGACGGCAGCGGCCGGGGGGAACTCGGCGGCTGCGCCGGCGCCGGTGGCGGCGAACCAGGTCAGCGGGGCGGTCGGCTCGGCGCTCTATCTGCAGGGTTGCCTGTGTCATGGGAATCAGGGGCAGGGGATCGATGCGCCGCCGCTGCGCAACAGCCAGTATGTGCAGTCGGCCGGCGATCAGGCGCTCTACACCACGATTGCCTATGGCCGCAACAACACGCGGATGCCGGCGTGGCTGCTTGGGCAATGCGGCCCCCTGACGGATGCACAGATCATGAGCGTGGTGGCTTATCTGCACTCGTTGCAGGGCGTGCCAGCTCTGCCCACGGCCACCGTGGGCGTCCCGCCACCCACACCATCTCCTGCGGAGAGCGCAGAGGCGGCGCGGCTGGCGACGCCGGCCAGCCCTGGACCAGCGGTGAGCCTGGCCGGCGATGCAGGGCGCGGCCGCGCCGCGTTCGGACCCTATTGCGCAGGCTGCCACGGTCCCGAAGGGCTGCAGGGCATCGCCAACCCGGGCTCCAGGGATGGGCAGGTGCCGGTGCTGAACCCTATCGACCCCGATATCGCCAACCCCGACCCCAAGGTCTTTGCGACGAACGTGGATCTGCGGGTGCAGTATGGACGGATACCGGTCGGCCCATCGCCCGAGATCGTGATGCCGGCCTTTGGGGAGAGGAACCTGCTCAGCCAGCAGCAGATTGCCGATCTGATCGCCTATATCATCTACCTGAACCAGACCTGCCCCGGGCTGTCGTGCAGTTGATTGGGATTGACCTCTACGGCCCTGACCATTGGGGCTACAGGCACGCCTTCGACCTCCGGCACGCCGGCCGCGACGGCTGCAGGGGGCGCCGCCGTTACCCCGGCGGCCACGAGCACCTCGGGCGCTGGCCCAGCCTATTAGGGCTTGCGCACAAGGGCAGCCCACAAAAGGAGCAAGTGTCCTTCCCTTTTGTGGGCTGCCCTCTTTTGTTCCGGTATCAGACTCGGCGGAGGAGCCGATGACGCACTTTCTCTATGCTCTTCAGGAGGTTCCAGGGTGTTATCTGGCGGCCATCGCCAGGGCGGGAAGCACGCCGATCTCTTTCACAAAGCCCAGCTGGTCCTGGTAGCCCCAGTGCTCTACGACCTTGCCATTCTCGATGCGCATGATGTCGATGCCCTTGATCGTTACCTGTTTGCCAGTAGCTGGTATCTGGAGGAAGGTGCCTCTGTGGGTGGCATGCGCCGTCCAGCGCGTGGCGACCTTGTCGTTCTGGCCGAACATGTCGTCTATCTCGATCTTGAGGTCAGGCAAGGGTGTGTGGAACATGGTCACAAACTGGGAAAGCCCATCGCGGTCGGGCGCCTGCCCCGGAAACGGGCTGTGATCCGCAAAATCGGGGGCTACCAGTTCGTTGATGGCAGCGGTATCCCCCTTGTTGAACACCGCGTCGTAAAAGCGGCGCACTACTTGCTCGTTGCTTTCGACGGACATCGTTTCCCTCCAGTTCTTATCATGTATCGCCGCCGCGCAGCGCCCGAGCGTGTGCAAGGCGGGCGCAGAACTTGAGCAACCTGTATGCCACGGAAACGGGATCATCTGTCGCTTTCCTGGCACAGCATTTGCTGGGCCCTGGGTCGGGTGGCCGATATCTACCCCTATGACCTTCACTGCAGACACGAATGCTTTGATGGGATAGTTCCCTTGACGAAAGGAGATAAAGTGCCTACAACGGCTGACCTTCTGATTGAGCGCCTGCTTGATTGGGGTGTGGATACAATTTTCGGGCTGCCCGGCGACGGCATTTCAGGCCTGATGAATGCCCTGCGCACGCACCAGGAGCGCATTCGCTTCATCCAGGTGCGCCACGAAGAGGCGGCCGCATTCATGGCCTGTAGCTATGCCAAGTTCACTGGCAGGCCTGGAGTTTGCCTGGGCACCTCGGGGCCCGGCGGCATTCACCTGGCCAACGGCCTCTATGATGCTGCCATGGACAACCAACCGGTGGTGGCGATTACGGGCGATACCTTCCATGACCTCATGGGCACCTGGCAGCAGCAGGACGTCGACCTGGCGCGTTTCTATGCGCCCATGGCTGTTTACAGCCAGCGCGTCAGCGGGCCAAACCATGTGGTCAACGTGGTAGACCAGGCCTTTCGCCTGGCGCTCGCCCGCCAGGGTGTGTCGCATATCACCATCCCTACCGACACGCAACGCGAAGAGCGCTCCGACGAGCAGCTATCAGAACGCAACATCCCCGGGCACAGCGCCAACACTTACCCGCAGCTCCGCTCACTACCCCCGCAGGAGCATTTGATCTCAGCAGCGCGTATCCTCAATCAGGGCCAAAAGGTAACCATCCTGGCGGGACGGGGCGCCCTGGGGGCCGCGCAGGAGCTGGAGCAGGTTGCCGAGCTGCTGGGGGCGCCGATCATCAAGGCCCTGCTGGGCAAGGCCTGTGTGCCCGACGACAGCCCCTATTCTACTGGCGGCCTGGGGCTCTTGGGGACGACGCCTTCGGTGCATGCCATGCAGAGCTGCGACACCCTGTTCATCGTCGGCTCGAACTTTCCCTATATCGACTATTTGCCCAAGCCGGGGCAGGCGCAATGTGTGCAGATCGATATCGACCCCGCTCGCATTGGCGTGCGCTACCCCGTCGATGTGCCCCTGGTTGGCAACACCCGCGACGTCCTGCAGGCCCTGTTGCCGCTGCTGCGAGCCAAGTCCGACCGCTCGTTCCTGGAGAGGCTCCAGAACGAGATGGTCGATTGGCGGCGCCTGGTCGAAGAGCGGGCCGCTCGCCAGAGCCTGCCGATGAAACCGCAGGTGCCCGCCGCCGAGCTGAACCGACTGTTGCGCGATGATGCGATTGTCATAACTGATAGCGGTACGATTGCAACCTGGGCGGCGCGTGATATCTCGATCCGCAGGGGGCAAATGTTCTCCGTTTCCGGCAACCTGGCCACCATGGCCTGTGGCCTGCCGTATGCCCTGGGGGCGCAGATAGCCTATCCAGAGCGCCAGGTCGTGGCGCTCGTCGGCGATGGTGGCTTTTCCATGCTCATGGCTGAGATGGCGACAGCCGTCAAGTATAATCTGCCGGTCAAGATCCTCATCTTCAAGAACAATGTCCTGGGCGAGATCAAGTGGGAGCAGATCGTGTTGACCGGCTATCCCCAGTTTGGCGTGGAGCTGCAGCCAATCGACTTTGCCCAGGTCGCCGCAGCCGTGGGGGCAGGCGGGTTCACGATCGAGAGACCGCAGGAGGCGTCTGGCATCCTGGCGGAGGCCCTCGCCTATCGCGGGCCAGCTGTCATCCAGGCTGTGGTGGATGCCAATGAGCCGCCCATGCCGCCTGCGTTTACTCTGGAGCAAGGCGCGCACTTTGCCGAGGCCCTGGTCAGAGGGCAGCCGGAGGCGCTCACAGTCACGCGTGAGGTGGTCACCGAGGCGACGCGCCAGGTCGTTGAAACTGGCGGCGAGGCCGCCATTCAGGGGCTGCGCCAACTGGTATAGGGCTATCGGTTTGCCATGAGGGCCTGAGCGATACCAGGGCGCAATGATGGCCTCAACCTTCGGGGTTTAGGGAGATTATCACCATCGGAGGCAGCCGTGCAGATTGCATTCCGCTATCCGGGCATTCCTCCCCTTGAGGTGCCCGAGACCAACCTCTTGGGTGTCTTCGGGCCCCAGAAAGCGCCGGTCGGACCGTCAGCAGAGGCCCTGACGCAGCAAGCTCTGGCCGCGCCAATCGGCAGCCCTCCGCTCCGTGAACTGGCGCGGGGTGCGAAACAGGTGCTTCTCCTCAGCGATGACTATACCCGCCCCACGCCAGTGGCCGATCTGCTGCCGCCGGTGCTGGCGGAGTTGCAGGCGGCCGGGGTACACAGCGATGCCATCAAGATCATGATTGCTACGGGCACGCACCGGCCGATGACCTGGGAGGAGCTGACCCACAAACTCGGCTCTGGCATCGTGTCCAACCACAGCATCCTGCAGCATCACTGGCATGATGAAAAGAACCTGGTGCATCTGGGCGAGACGGAGGGCAGGACGCCTATTGTCGTGGACCGCCGGCTCTTGGGTGCTGACCTGGTCATTGGGCTGGGGCATATCGTGCCCCACCGCATCCTGGGTTTCAGCGGCGGCGCCAAGATTATCGAGCCGGGGCTGGCCGGGCCGGCATCTGGAACGAAAGAGATCCACTGGATGGCGGCTCAAGTGCCGGGGCGTGATCTCCTGGGCGTCGCCGATAACCCGATTCGCCGAGACGTGGACGAGATCGGCCGCCGGGCAGGTCTGCGTTTTATCGTCAATGTGATCCAGGGGACGGAAGGGGAGGTGATGGCGGTCTTTGCCGGCGACCCGGTGGCTGCTCACCGCCAGGGGGCGGAGGTTTCGCGGCGGGTCTATGGGGTGCAGTTGCCTGGCCTGGCCGATATTGTCATCACCGACTCGTACCCGGCTGATGTCGATTTTTGGCAGGCCGCCAAGGCCGTCTATGCCACGGAACTCGCCGTACGGCCGGGCGGCGCGATCATCGTGGTCACCCCCTGCCCCGAAGGCGTTTCGAAGGAGCACCCGGAGATGCTCCAGCGCGGGGTGCAGCCCGTGGCCACCATCCGGCAGTGGGTAGAAAAGGGCGAGGTCGCGGATATCATCGGCGCAGCCATCGCGGCCTTGACGGCCTGGGTGGTGAAGGAACGGGCCACCGGCATCATGGTCTCACCGGGGATCTCGCCCGATGATCAGCGCAAGATCGGTTTTATCCCGGCGAACACACCGCAGGAAGCGTTGGAGCAGGCGCTCAAGATTGTGGGGCAAGACGCCTGGGTGGCTGTGATGCGTCACGGAGGCGAGATCCTCCCTCTGGCGGCGGGTGAGGCGGCGCCGGAGTATGCAGAGGTGGCGCGGGCCATGGGTGAGCCGGCTTAGGATTGCCCTGGCATAGGGAAGAGTTTGCCTGCGGCAGCAATGCAGGGAGTTTGACCTCGATCGGCCGCGCATAGGACACTGGGGCGTTAACTTTACACTGTGGAGGCAAACAGTGCCAACGATCGATTCTCCGGGCAAACTGGTAGAAAGCGCAGGCGCCATCGCGCACGAGGCACAATTCCAGATCAGCCACGGCCGCCTGCAACGCGGGATGGCCCTCATGGCGGCCTTTGCAGCCACAGTGAGCGCCTTTGAGGCCTGGACTCAGCACACGCGGGGCGCCTTTGCCAATCGTTGGATGTGGACGCCCGTTGTCCTCGCACCTCCCCTGGTGCTGGCTGCGGGCATCGGCCTGGTGGACCGGCGGGCGGCAGAGACTGCGCTGCCGATCGCCTCGCTGGCGATGATTGCCGACGGCATGGTGGGCTTTGCCCTGCACGTGCGCGGCATCCAGAGATTGCCCGGAGGCTTCAAACTCGGCACTTACCATATCAGCATGGGCCCACCGCTGTTCGCGCCGCTCCTGCTGACTTCAGCGGGCGTATTGGGCGTGCTGGCGGCATTGTTGCGCCCGGAGGACCTGCGACCGGAGGCATGGCAGCCATGAACGTCAGACTGCCCATTCGCCAGGCCAAGCCCGGCCTGCTCCAGGTAGATGAGGTCACCCACGCCGTTCGCCGGGCCGAGGCGCTGCACGACCAGATCAGCCGGGGGCGCTTTCAGCGCGGCATGGCGCTCATCGCCACGTCTCTTTCCGTCCTTTCCGGTGGCGAGGCCTATTTCGAGCACGCCCGCGGCAGCTATAACCAACGCTGGATGTGGACTCCCGTATGGGTGACGCCGCCCATGGTCGCGGCTGGAATAGGCGCCCTGTACAGTGAGCGGGTGGCGCGCACCGTCTTGCCCGTCGCATCGGCGCTCAACCTGGGAGAGGGTTTGTTGGGCGCCTTTCTGCACCTGCGGGGTATCTACCGTATGCCGGGCCGCTTCAAGAACTTGCGCTTCAACTTTACGATGGGCCCTCCCTTGTTCGCGCCGCTCCTCTTCAGCGCGGTGGGCGTGTTGGGGTTGCTGGCCGCTCTTCTCAGGAGGGAAGAGTTATGAGCAAGTGCCCCACCGATCGTTACCCCGGCTATCACGTCCTGAGCCAGCAGGGGCACTGGGACGCCGCCACGCGGGATGTGGTGCTGGATCGAGTCTACAATGTGCCGCCCATCCGCTTCTTCAGCTTGTCTGAAGTGGAGACCCTGCAAGCGGTGCTCGATACGGTCATGCCCCAAGATGACCGGCCGTGCGAGCGCCGCGTGCCCATTATCCATTACATCGATGAAGCCCAGTTCAAGGGTGAGACCCCTGGCTTTCGCTATGAGGATATGCCCGAGGAGCGCACAAGCTGGCACTGGGGGTTGACGGGGATCGACCAGACCAGCAAAGCGCTCTATGGGCGGCGCTTTGTGGCGCTGACGCCATCTGAGCGGCGCACTGTGATGGTGCGCCTGCAAAAGGGCGATGCGCCGGGAGAGATCTGGCAGCGCATGCCCGCCGCCCGCTTTTTCACCAGCACGCTCATGAGTGCCGTGGCGCACGCCTACTATGCGCACCCCTATGCCTGGGATGAGATCGGCTTTGGCGGGCCAGCCTATCCGCGCGGCTACTATGCCCTGAACCATGGGGTGCGGGAACACTGGGAGGTCGACGAGAGGATATGAAATTGCACGTGCGCCTGACACCCAATTGGCTGCTCGATGATGAGATGCGCGAGTACCCGCTCAATGAGACGGTCGACGCCTGCATCGTCGGCACCGGCGCGGCGGGTGGCGTGATGGCGCAGAGGCTGGCGCGCTACGGCTTTTCCGTCGTTGCCCTCGAGGCCGGCGACTGGGCCGACTCCGAGAAGGACATGGTCAGCGACGAGCAGGCATCGCGCAATCTCTACTGGATGGATCTGCGCATCACCGGAGGCAGTTGGCCACTCGCCCTCGGCGACAACAATAGCGGCAAGACGGTGGGCGGCACGACCGTCACCTACTCGGCTTTCTGTCCGCGCTTGCACCCTTCGGATTTCATGGTGCACACGCTGGATGGCGTCGCCGTGGATTGGCCGATACGCTACGAGGACCTGGAGCCCTACTACCAGCAGATGGAGGATGAATATCCCGTCGCCGGCCCGGCCTACTTTCCCTGGGGCAAGCCGCACGGCTATGCCTACAAGCCGCTGGAGTCGAGCACGCATGGCCACAAGTTGATTGAGGGCTGCCTGAAGCTGGGCATCCCCGTGGTGGCGGGCGGCCCGGTCGGTATCACGTCCGGGGCTTTTGGCAAGCGGCCACATTGCATCTTCCGTGGTCAGTGTCACCTGGGCTGCAAGGTGGGGGCCAAGCACTCGACCCTGGTGAGTCACATCCCCGATGCGATCAAGCACGGCGCCGAGGTGCGTGCTGGCTGCATGGCGTTTGAGATTCCTACTGATGGTGCGGGCCGGGCGACTGGGGTACGCTACTATCGCGACGACGGCGATGGCACGTTCCATGAAGAGTTCCAGCCGGCGCGGCTGGTCATCGCCGCCGGCTATGCTATCGAGACGCCGCGGCTGCTGCTGAACTCGAAATCGGGCCGCTTTCCCAACGGCCTGGCTAACTCCAGCGGCCTGGTAGGCAAGAACCTGATGACCCAGGCCGCCCACATCGCAATTGGCCGCTATAGTGAGATGATCCGCCAATACAAGGGCCCGCCGGCCCAGGTGGAGACCGAAGAATTCTATGAAACCGACCCAAGCCGGGGCTTTGCGCGTGGCTATTCCATCCAGAGTGTAGGGCCGCTGCCCATCTCGATGGCCAACATCCTGATCGGTGGCAAGGGGCTCTTTGGCATGGAGCTGCGTGAGGCCATGGCCGACTTTAACCACTATGCCTGTTGGGGCCTGCTTGGCGAGCTGCTGCCCGATGAGCGCAACTATGTCTCTCTGTCTACGGAAAAGGATCATTATGGCCTGCCGGTGGCCTATGTGCACTATAACCTGTTTGAGAACGACAAGAAGCTTATTGAACATGCCAAACGGAAGGTCGTGGAGATCCACGAAGCGGCCGGGGCAGAGGATGTATTCGTGCAGGACGACAGTGCTCACCTTATCGGGACCTGCCGCATGGGGTTCACCCCTCAGGATTCGGTCGTCGATAGGTGGTGCCGCTCGTGGGATGTGCCCAACCTCTTCATCCCCGACGGCAGTTGCCTGCCCACGCAGGGTGCGGCCAACCCCGCTCTGACCATCTCAGCGCTGGCCGCCCGCAGCGCCGACTATATCCGCGATGCGGCCAACCGCAGGGAGTTGTGAGCATGAGCAAAGAAGCATGGCTGTGGCTGGGTTTTGCACTGGGGCTGGTGGCGGTAACAGCGGGCACCGTCTCCTTTTCACCCAAATGGCAGGCAGAGTTGCAATGGCAGCTGTCCTCAATAATCAAGCCGGCGGAAAAGGCCGGAGTCAGGTTGCAGAAATGAGGCATCACAATTACAGAGTGCAGATGTAGGAGGTCAGCATGATATTCCAGCAGGCTACCGATATGCTTGCCCACCGGAAAGAGCTAGACCCTATCTCCAATGCCGTGCAAGGGGTCATCAGGGCGGCGTACAGGGCCGCCGGCCCGGCAGGCAGGCCGGTCAAGAATGCGCTGTATGGTACCTGGTTCGGACACCCGCTCCATCCATCTTTGACGGATCTGGCCATTGGCGCCTGGGCTACTGCCTCTGTGCTCGACGTGCTCGACTCGGTTACGAGATATGGCGCCCTCTCCCGCTGTGCAGATGGGGCCCTGGCGTTCGGCACCATGGCCGGCATGGCCGCCATGGCGTCTGGCCTCACCGATGCGCAACATATACCTGATCCGCCTCGCCGTATCGGCGTGCTCCACGGCATAATGAACGTGGGGTTGGTCTTCCTGCAGGCGGCCTCGCTTACTGAGCGCGCCCGGGGCCGCCGTGGCACGGGGAGAGTGATGTCACTCCTTGGCCTGGGGGGGCTGCTGGTCTCCAGCTACCTGGGTGGTGAACTGGTGGAGCGGTATCGCATCGGCGTCAACCGGGCGCCGCAGGATGGCATCCCCATGGCATTCCAGCCCGTGATGGCCCTGGCGGACCTGCCCGAGAACCAACCGCGCCAGGTGCAGGTCAGTGGCGTGCCGGTCGTATTGGTGCGGCAAGGTGACCGCATCTATGCCATGCACGCCACCTGCACCCACATGAGTGGCAACCTGGCGCAAGGGATGCTGGTAGATGGCGCCATCCAGTGCCCTCTGCACGGCTCGCGCTTTGCCCTGGATGATGGGCATGTGGTTGACGGCCCCGCCAGTTTTGCGGAGCGCTGCCTGGCGACGCGCGTGCGCAACGGGCAGATCGAGGTTGGCCCGGGAGAGGGCTTGGGGCGCTGCCGGCATGAGCCCGTTTCCGTCCAGGCCCCGGAGGCGCAGGAGATGGTTGGCGCAGGCGTTCCGCGCTGATACTCGCCACACAGGTTTGTAGTGCGCACGTCAGTGCGGCGTGCTTCTGCGACACTGACTCTGTTATGGGGCAACAGGACGGCGCACTGACGTGCGCACTACAAACCTATCATGCCTGCCGGCAGGATGATCTGGCACCCTACAACACTCAGAACGATAATTCGAGGTACGAATGCCGACGATTCCCTTTACGCCCGAAAACATCAACAAGTGCCGCTGCGGCGTCTGCCCGGTGCACCAAAAGAGTCAGTGCATCGCCCAGAAGATGGCGCAGATGCAGCCGGGCATGCAGCCCGACCCCCATGGCTTTGAGGGTTTGTACTGCAGCCAGGCGGTGGGCAAGTCGGCCTGCACGGACCTGAACCGCAACCTGGCCTGCGTCTGCCCTACGTGCGCCGTCTGGCAGGAGAACGGCCTGCAGACCAACTATTTTTGCGTGCAAGGCGCTGCCGTGTAGGAAAACTCGCCGGGGACCGAGACCTCACTTCATCCCCGGCCAGACCTGCCAGACCGATTTCCCAGACGGGCGACCGGTGGCTCTCGATTGGCAGTAACTACCTGGGGATGGGTCCCCAAAGTTATCCCAACCCAACGTAGGCCGGTGTATATACACCCGGCTACCGGCTCGTTTTGGGGCGTTTTGTGGGGTGAACACGGGAATGCCGCGTATGGATACCCCAGCCTACGCGCCGCTTGCACCTCGTTTTCGCCCTGCATGACGCCTGTCATGAGCAGTACCCCAGGGCGTGCCACACCTTGCGCAGCCCTCATACAATCGGGGGAGCGCCGGCAGCTTGCCCAATGGCGCTAACTTTTCGACTTATAGATCCGAACGCGTGGCCAAAGGTAGCGACATAGAGCAAGTCCGTCACTATGGCAGGCGACGGGGGCCTGTCGTAGTAGCGGGCTTTAGCCGCTCAAGGTGCGTGAGTACGCTAATTTGCATTGGGCGGCTGCTCGACGGAAAGCTCGCCATGCGCAGTTTGAGCGGCTAAAGCCCGCTACTACGAGGTTTGCCGTCACCCGCCATAGAGCGACCCGGGTGCAGGTCGCACCGAAGGCAGGCTAAAAAGCCCGCCCCACGGCATTAGCGAGTTTCTGCAGCGATGCCATGGGCATCCCCAGGGCTGGCCATGTTTCAGAGAGCTTCGATCGCCAAGAGTTAGCGCCATTGGGCAATCTGCCGGTGCTCCCCCTATGTCATCAAGAACAATCCTGAAGCGGCCATAGGAGTTTTTGCCAATCGGTATCCCCTCATGGAAATCGATCTGTCATGCCTGCTGCGCCGCCCGGCCGACCCTCAGGTACTGATGTATCGTCAGCGCATAGGCCGAGTGGCTCCAGGTCAAAGGGGAAACGGAGACCGGCTCGCCGGTGTGCGGATCGACCTGTTCAGGCAGGATGCCTGAGGGGAGCGCCCGGTCGGCCACCCAGTTCAGGAGCTCCAGCGCACGCGGCAATTGGCCCAGCGCTAAATACCATTCTGCCAGCCACAGGGTTGTGATGATCCAGGGATTGCCTGGTAGAGCTGGGTCTCGCTGGTAATAGCGGTCGTTGGGGTAGCGCGCTACACCGCCGATGGGGGTCGGCACCCAAAGCTCTCGTTCGATGGCTTGCATGGTTCCCACGATGCGCGGATCGTTGGGGGCAAAGCCGCCAAGGGCCCACAAGCCGAAGAGCGAAGCATCGACATCAGAAACCGGGTGCTCTCCCTGCTCGTCAATGCGCAGCCCGGTAATGAAGCGCCTCGCCTTTTCATCATAGAGCTTGCTGGCAGTGGCCTCTTGTATAGCCTGGGCTGCCTGCCGAAAGCGGCTCTCTTCCTCCTCTGTACCATAGGCATGGGCCATGGCGGCGGCGCCATTGAGCCCCGCTACGACTGCAGCAGTGGTAAAGGTCCAGATGCCGTAGGATTCCTCCCACAGGTTGAAAGAGGGCCGCGGCAGGCCATCGCGGCGCCGGTAGGTTGCGAGCCAGTCGGCCACGTTGCGCGCCCAGTTGGTGTACAGCCGCTCCACGCAACCATCTGGGCAATAGTGGGCATGCTCGGCCAGCGCCCAGATCACCAGGGCCGTCTCATCCTCTTGGGTCTGCATCTGCGGAGCGCGCAATTGCGGGTTGAACATGGCGTGCCAGGTGCTGCCGCGTGAGCCATCGGGGTTGTACTTTTGCCACAGCCAGGGGACGCTGCCAGAAAGCGCCTCAGCGCAAAAGCGGAAGAATCGGTGGCTTTCTTCGGTGTGGCCTGCCACATCCAAGGCGTGAGCGACCAGGGCGCCATCGCGCGGCCAGGCGTACTGATAGGTATCACGGCTGGGGCGCTCGATGGTCGAGTCGGGCGAGGCAATGATTGCCCCTTCGTGGCCTATGGCGCTGCGGATGACCAAAAGGCTGACCTCGTACAGACGGGCCAGTTTTGCGGGCAGGCGCTGATAGTCCACGGCATGCGCAGTCAGCCAGCCTTGCATGGTCACGGCCGCATCATCCAACAGACGTTCAGGCCTGCGGAATGCCACCTGCCGGTGGGCGGCGATTGCTTCTTCCATGCCTGGAGCGACCAGCAGCCAGTAGTAGATGGTATGGCTACCCCGGCCCGGCACCTGGCAGTTGATGCCGCCTACGGCATCGACGTTGCCAGTCGCGACTGCCTGCCCGTTCAGCCAGCCGTCCTCGGCGTCCCGATAGCTGCCTCTGAAGCCAGTGGTAAACTGGGCCAGGCCCAGCGGCTCTCCCTCTGAATAGCCGCCGAGCAGGAACCAGACATGCCCCTTGTAGATGAGGATCGTCCTGGTATCGGGGTGGTAGAGCGCCGTTGTGGCAAAAGGCTGCTCCACGATGTCCAGGTCCAGGTGCCAGAAAAGCCGTACCTCCCGCTCGTTGGCTGCCAGGTTATGCACAACGACCCGGCGCACCAGCACATTGGCATCTGGTGCCATGGCGTCGTTGATCTCAAGCTGCAGGCGAAGACGCGGGTTGACAGCCCGGACGTCCGTTACCAGCGTCTGTGGCCGGTAGCGACGCTCAATCTGCCAAGTGGAGCAAATCCATGCCAACCTCCTGCGGGAAGCGCTTGACCAAATGGATAGTTTGCCCTCTGGGGAGTATTATGTGTGCCCCGTCTGTGGCAATATGGTGCTGGGGCGCCCGCCTGAGGTCTGCCCGATCTGCGGTACGCCTGGCTCTGCCTGGATGCGTATTGTATGAGTCGCCATCAGCAAGGGGTGGGCGTCGCCTGGGAAGCGCCCACTCCTTGCGGCGCCGTTGGCCTTTGCACAAGACCTTAATCCACTTGCACTGCCAGCACCACTGCTCCCGACTCCGGCTCGCCCCGATAACGTACCCGCACCGTGCTCCCCAAGCGAGCCATCGCTGCCAGGCGCTCCAGCGAGATGCTCGCCCCTGCTCCATTCAAGGTAAACAGGAGCGAGCGCCCGTCAGGAGTCTGCAGACGTAAACGGTCTTCCTGCGCGAGCACGACTGTGCCCAGCGCTTCACGCTCTTCGTGGGGCATGCTTCATCTCCCGCTGGTGAAGGTCAGGTAGCCTTGGGGTTCCCGGGCCGACTCGCGCCCCGCCATCACCGTGACCCAACGAAGGATGAGCCCACCCAGCAGCACCGAGAGGCCCGACACGATCAGCCGAGTGCGCACCTCGCGGGGCGACGCATTGTCGAGGTTACGCCGCAGGAGCAGCGGAGCGACAAGCCCTAGGCCCACCGAGCCCAGCCAAAAGGGCAGCGCGTAGCGCCGGCGCGTCAGCGGCCGGCCCAGCGGCCCCGAGGAGGCGATGGCGCCCGCCGCCAGCCCTGCCTCCGCCAGGCCAACCACATCTGAAGCCAAGCCCAGCCAGCGGCGCGTCCGCCTGGGCACATTCCCAGTTGCCGCCAAGGCTGTCGAGATTGCCGCCAGCCCCGTCGAGAGGGCCGAGGTTTGGTAGAGCGGTCCCATGAGCAGGTGGTTCCTGGCCCAAAGCGGGGTATTGGTAAAGCTGAGGAGCACCCCGGTGTAGCTGCCGACAAAAAAGGCGGCCAGTGTGCCCAACACCCCAGAGGCGGCCAGTGGGATGCGCCCAACCACCTTTGCCGCCAGAGAATCGCGGTCGATCAGACCGTCTTCGACGGCCTGCCGGGCGGCCCCCAGCCCGACGAACAGGCCCAGGCCGGTCAACCCCCAGCTGCCGGTAGACATGGGAGAGCGCAATTTGAGTATGCGCAGCATGTTCCGAAATCGCTCTGGGCGTCCGAGGTCGCGGATCAACAACAACGGGGATATGGCGATGGCTGCGAACGCTATGTAGCGGCCGGCGCGCGATACGGGGCGGTCCTCACGCGAGCCAAAGAGATGTGCCAGGGTGGCTATCAGGTGCGAACCGGCCGCGATGCCGCCCAGGAAAAAGTAGGCGATCACCTCCCAGCCCCAGAAGGGCTCTTTCATAGCCGGGTAGTGGTAGTAGGTGTGGGGCGCCTCCGGCCGGACGGCTTGTCGCACGCCCACAGCGGTTTCCTCCCTTGCGTTCATGTCTTGCCCCCCAGGGTGCCGGCGAGCCCTCGTTCGCCGCCACGGATCAGAAGCGCCGCGGCCACGCCCCAGAAGGCGGCTGCAGCCACGGTGGCTAGCAAGGCGGGCGCCTCCCGACGTGAAGGCAGCTCGGGCGCCGCGGGCAGGTTGTAGGCCTCGGGGCGCTCGGTCAGCAGGAAGAAGCAGTGCAGTGAACCGATGCCGCCCGTGGCCCCAGGGCTTCCGGGCACGCCGTACAGGTAGGCATCGCGCTGGCCCCGGGCATGCAACTCGCGCACCCGTCGCTCGGCCCGTTCCCGCAGATCCCGCACCGGCCCAAACTGGATCGAGTCGGTCGGGCAGGCCTTGGCGCACGCGGGCTCCAGGCCCGCCTTGAGGCGATCGTAACATAGGGTGCACTTGTGCGCCATATTGTCTTGCCCATGGGCTACAGTAATGACCCCGAAGGGGCAGCTAGGCACGCAGTACTGGCAACCGTTGCACACGTCCTGCTGAATCAGGACCGAGCCGAACTCGGTGCGCACGATGGCGCCGGTTGGGCAGGCCTCCAGGCAGCCGGCATTCTCGCAGTGCTTGCAGACGTCGCTCAGGAACAGCCAGCGCCCCGGGCGACTGTCGCCAGGGAACTCTTCGATAAAGGCGACATGGCGCCAGGTAGTGGCATTGAGCTCGCTCGTGTTGTCATAGCTGGTATCCTTAAAGCCGAACAGGTCCATGGGAAGCTGATTCCACTCTTTGCAGGCGGCTTCGCAGGCCTTGCAGCCGATGCACACGGTCGAGTCGGTAAAGAACCCATAGTCCGTGCCGGGCTCGATGCGCACCCCCGCCGTCCGCCTCGCCTCGCCGGGGGTTGGGGGCGGCGCAGTGTGATAGCCGGGACCCATGGGTTCCTCGCTCGCGATGCGCCGTATCTGCACGCTCATGGCTGCTCTCCCTTTCTCCCCGGCCTCAGGTTGCAGGTAAAGGCCTTGCCCTCGTGGATCTTGCTGTTGGGGTCCTCCACGATGGCCGACAGGGTATTGGCGATATCTCCTCGGGCGACGCCCTTGTAGCCATAGTGCCAGGGCATGCCGATTTCGTGGACAATGTGCCCATCGAGGTGGAAGGGTTTCAGGCGCCCGGTGACCACGGCCCGCGCCTCCGCCTCGCCACGCGCCGTCGAGAGGGTGACCCAATCGCCATCGTGGATGCCTTTTTCGGCGGCCAGCTCCCGGCTGATCTCCACAAAGCCTGCCGGCTGCAGCTCGGCCAGCCAGGGCAACCAACGGGTCATGACGCCGCCGGTATGATGCTCGGTCAGGCGGTAGGTGGTGATGGCGTAAGGGTGTTCGGGGTCGCCAACCGGGTGGTAGCGGTTATCGGGCCGGTCGAAGAGCGGCGCTACCGGGTTGACCTGCTGATGGGGATAGAGGCGATTGACGACCGGCGACTCTACTGGCTCATAATGGGTGGGCAGGGGGCCATCTTTCAGGCCGGCCGCGGCATAGAGCCAGCCCTTGCCGTCAGCCATCATGATAAAGGGGTCCTTGCCTGAGTGGCAAGCCACGCCCTTCTCGTGCGGCGGCGGCTCATAGTCAGGCGGCTTGCTGTCGGGGAAATCGGGCACATCATAGCCGACCCAGCGTTGCCGTCCTTCATCCCACCAGATGTAGCGCTTGCGCTCCGACCAGGGGTGGCCCTCGGGGTCCGCTGAGCAGCGGTTGTAGAGGATGCGACGGTTCGCCGGCCAGCTGAACCCCCAGCCCAGGTGTGTGCCCGGGTTGTTATCGGGATCGGGCGTCCGGTTGCGGGTGAGGTTGCGCCCCTCCGCAGGGTAGGCCCCGCTGTACAGCCAGCAGCCGCAGGCCGTCGAGCCGTCATCCTTGAGCGCGGCAAAATCCCTCAACTGGCGGCGGTCGCTCGCGGCCGGCGCCCAGGTGTAGCCGTTGATTTCCTTGAGGATGGCCTGCATGTCGGGCTCGGCGGCCGGTCCCACGGTGGGGTAATCCCAGGTCAGGTCCAGGAGCGCCCGGTCTCTGGGCTCCGTCGAGCCCCGGTAGAGCTCGCGCAGGCGCGCGCCCAGGTGATAGACGAACCAGGCATCGGAGCGGGCATCTGCGGGCGGATCTACCGCCTTGTCGTGCCACTGGGTGAGCCGGTGGGTGTTGGTAAAGGACCCCTCCTTCTCGCCCGGAAAGGCGGCGGGCAAGAAGAAGATCTCTGTCTTGATTCGGCGTGGATCCATCTCGCCGCTCTGTACCTCCGGCGAGGCATACCAGAAGGAGGCCGTCTCCGTCTCATAGCCGTCGCGCACCACCATCCAATCCAGCTGCGCCAGCCCCCGGCGGATGAGCCTGGTGTTATGGCCCCCCACGGCCGGGTTCTGGCCCAGGACGAAGAACCCCTTGATTTGCCCGTCATGGATGGCCAGCATCATCGGCTCCTGGGAGTAATCACCGTCGATATGGGGCAGGTTATCATAGGCAAAGCCGTTCTCGGGCTTTGCCGCCTCGCCATACCAGGCCTTGAGCAGGCTGATCATATACTTGGGCAGGTTATGCCACCAGCCTGTTTCTGGGGTCTCGGCCTGTAGATACTCCTGGAGGCTGCCGTGGGGCTCAATGACATTGGGCATGGCCAGGTAGCCGGGCAGCAGGTTGTAGAGGGTCGGGATATCCGTTGAGCCTTGAATGGTTGCATGGCCGCGCAGGGCCAGGATGCCGCCGCCGGGCCGGCCGATGTTCCCGAGCAGGAGCTGCAGGACCGAAGCGGCGCGGATCATCTGCGTGCCCACGGTATGCTGCGTCCAGGCGACGGCATAGCAGATGGCGCTGGTCCGCTCGCGGCCCGAGTTTTGGGTCAGGGCCTGGGCCACCCGCAGGAACTGCTCTGGCGAGCAGCCGCAGGTTGCTGCCACCATTTCGGGCGTATAACGCGCATAATGCTTCTTCAGGATCTGGAACACGCAATGAGGGTGCTGTAGCGTGGGGTCTGTTTCATGGGGGCGTCCGTCCAGGCGCCCCAGGCGCTGGCTGTAGGGCTCGGCAGACTGGATGTGGTGCTCGGCGGTGGCGGGCTGCACGGGATGGCCCGCATACTGCCAGGTGTCGTATTGGTAGGTCCTCTGCTCTCGGTCGAGCCCCGAGAAGACCCCGCCCAGGTCCTCCGTATCCTGAAACTCCTCACGGATAATCTGCGAGGCGTTGGTATAGTTGATCACATAGTCCTTAAACCAGAGATTGTGCTCCAGCACATAGTGGATCAACCCGCCGAGAAAGGCGATATCGGAGCCGGAACGGATGGGCACGTGGATATCGGACATGGCGGAGGTGCGCGTGTAGCGCGGGTCGACGTGGATGACCGTCGCGCCGCGGCGGCGGGCCTCCATGACAAAGCGGAAGGCAATCGGATGGCACTCGGCCATATCCGAGCCCATGATCAGCACGCAATCACTGTTGACCAGGTCCCATTGAGCCGTGGTGGCCGCGCCGCGGCCAAACGAGGCGCCCAGACCGGGCACCGAGGAGCTGTGTCAGACCCGGGCCTGGTTCTCGACCCACACCATCCCCAAGCCGGCGGTGAAGAGCTTTTTGATCAGATAGTTCTCTTCGTTATCCAGCGTGGCGCCGCCGAGCGAGGCGATGGCCGTGGTGCTGTGGACGACCTGGCCCTTCTCGTTGCGCTCGCGCCAGGTCTGATCGCGCGTCTCCTTGACCCGCCGGGCGATGCGCTCCATGGCCCAGTCCAGCGGCCGATCCTCCCAGTGATCGCTGTAAGGGGCGCGATATTTGACGGTCGTCCAGCGGTTGGGATTGCTGAGGAGCTCAAAGGTGGCGGCGCCCTTGGGGCAGAGGGTGCCCCGATTGATGGGGGAATCGGGGTGACCCTCGATATCGATGATAGCACCGTTCTTCACATAGATGATCTGGCTGCAGCCGACGGCGCAATAGGGGCAGACGCTGACGACCTTGGCATCGGCATCGAGGATGCGCGCCTGCCATTGGCGTGTGTGTGCGCTGATCGCTTCTGGCCCCATGCCCAAATCTGCGATTTCGCGCACAACAGGCCATTTCGCGGCAGCGCTAAGAGCATCGGGCAGCGAGGTCTCTTTCCCTATCATAGCCTGCTTCCTCTCAATGATCTATTGCCCGCGGATTACCCCGGGTTCGCGGGTGCCGAGCGTGACGATGGGCCTGGCTCGCCGCGGCCCAAGCGGCAGCATCGTGCGGCCGAAGAACTGCTCGAACATCAGGCCGGAAGCCGTCCACCAGGCGGCGATGGCGGCGAAAAGGAAGACCCAGCCCGCGGTGGCGATGACGAACGTGCTGCCACCGATAAACCCCGCCGCCGCCAGGCCGGACCCTGAGCCCAGTAGGACCAGCACTGTAAACAGGGCCCAACTCACCCGCGTCGCCGCCACGGCGCCCGCCAGAGTGATGAACCCCAGTGGGATGAACCACCAACCGAGGCCGACGAAGGCGGGCGCTGGCTCGACAAGGACCCCAATGGCGATGAGCAGGAACAGCACGCCGTAGGACATCCAGAAGGACCCCCACATGCCATGCATGGCTGTCGCCAGCCCATCACGGGCCCTGTAGGCCCACATGCCGGCCAGGAATTGGGCCAGGCCGCCAAAAAAGGCGGCGAAAGGAAAGACGAACCGGGCGTTGCCGCTGGCGTACCAGCCGATCAGGCCGGCGGCCACGACAAAGGTGGCCCCGGAGAAGCCGTAGAGGCCCAGGATCGAGGGTGCGGCGATCGGCTGCAGAAAGATGTTTTCCTGCACCCGATTCTCAACCACTGGCTGCTCAAGCGCCGGGCGGGGCTCTGCGCGCTCTGCCCGCTCCGCCGGCTTTTCTCTTACTCTCTCCATAAGATCCCTCCGCTGTAATTTGTGTGGCACGCCAATTGCTGGCGTGCCAGCTTTAGTGATCCAGGATCTGCTGGCTCATGCCGCCATCGATATAAAAGGTGGAACCGGTGACATAGCTGGCCTCATCGCTGGCCAGGTAGACGATCATCCCGGCAACTTCGCCCGGCTGCCCAAGGCGGCCCAGGGGAATATCGGCCTGCATGCGGGCCACGGCCTGCGGATCGTTGAGGAGGGCTTCATTCTTGCCGCCCGCGATGGCCCCTGGGGCGACGGCATTGACCGTGATTTGGTAGGGCGCCAATTCGAGGGCCATGTTGCGCGTGAGCATGCCCTCCCCTGCTTTGGCCACACAGTAGGGCGTGTAGCCCTGCCAGGGCACGGTCTCATGCACCGAGGTGACATTGATAATACGGCCACCGGACTGGTGCTGGACCATACGCTGGGCGATGGCCTGGCTGAGCATAAAGGTGCCACGCAGGTCAATGCCCAAGACCGAGTCCCACTCGTCGAGGCCGATCTTCAGGAAGGGTTTTTCTTGCTGCTCGCCGGCATTGTTGACCAAGATGTCGACCTGCCCAAAGGCGCCAAAGACATCGCGCACGAGCTGGGCGACATGCTCGGCCTGCGACAGGTCTGCCGGGAAGACCTGAGCTCGCCGGCCCATATCGGTGATCGCCTGGATCACATCCCGGGTCTCCTCCGGGTGACTGTGGCAGTGAAGGGCGATCGCCGCCCCTTCCGCTGCCAGCTTGAGCGCAATGGCCCGCCCGATGCCGGTGTTCCCTCCGGTCACGAGCGCCACTTTGTTCTGTAAGCGCATGCCACGCATCCCTCCTCTGGTTCCTTGCCCTGCTTCAGCAATCACTATGCCACACCTTCCCCCCAGACCTGACACACCGATTCCCCTCATCGGCGTGACAGGCCTTAAGAACCTGTCAGGTCTGAGTGCAGGTGTGGCATAGTGATTGCTAGCAGCAGTGAAAGGAATCCTACGGCAAGAGAAGATACTGGTTGCCACCAGGCTGCGGGCTAACCCCGCAATAGACTTGGCATGGAGGAGTGCTATGACAGCCAATGTCGCCGCGCCCAAAGTGAGTGTGGTGTCACCTCAGGATCGGGGGATTCCGGTTGCGGTCGCAACATCGGAGGAGCCGGTTCCGGAGCTGGGCCTCTCGCCGGCCGAGCTGGAACGGCGGGCAAAGGCGAATACCTTCGAGTGGCTGCCGACCCAGTTCGACGAGCAGGCTGGCGCTTTTTACGGTCACTATTCTGCCCGCGAGCAGCGCTTCGAGCCCCCTCAGACGTCGAATCTCATCGGCCCCTGGCAGCTGCTTGCTGCCTACGACCGCTACGGCGACGAAATGCTTCTGACCCGGGCGCGGCGGGCGGCGGAATGGTTCTACGGCCACTTTGTGGTTACGCATCCGATGCGCATCGTGATTGGCGGGGTGCGCGATGCGCTGCGCGCCCATGAGTTGTGGTCAAAATACGCTGCCGAGTTTGTCATTCTCAACGTGGGCCTCTATCGGCGGACGCACGAGCAGGAATACCTGGACCGGGCGTTTCAGAGCAGCGAGTTCCTGATCCAGTCGATGTGGCATGATTTCGCCATCCGCTACAATGAAACGACCACGACGTGGGAGAAGCAGGGCTGGCGCGCCTTTGGCCGGGCCATTGAGGCCTACCTGGAAATGGAACAGGTCACCGGCGATCATGCCTGGCTGGAGCGCGCGGTGCGCACCGGCGATTTCGGCCTGACGCTGCAGGCCGATGACGGCTGCTTTTACCTGATCGATGATGAGTATTTCAACACCGACCTGACGGCTGATGAAATCCGGGCCTTTATCCTGTTGGCCCAGCGCACTGGACGGCAAGAGTTCCTGGACTCGGCGCGGCGCTTTGCCGACTGGCTCCTGGCGCGGCAGCGAGAGGACGGCTCGTGGCCGCTGACCATTGACTGCCACGGCCAGGTGGTCGTCGCGACGGTGGGGCCGGGCGACATGCCGAACATTGGCATGGCCCTGCTTCAGCTCCATGAGGCGACCGGGGACGACCGCTATCGCAAAGCGGCTATGCACGCCTTTCGCTTTGGGCTGAGCACCCAGGTCCTGCCGGGCACCGGCGATGAGTATGCTCTAGACCCCCGGGTATGCTGGGGCTTTTGGTCGTGGGCGCCACGGTACGACTATACGGTTTCGCCCGATCAGAGCACGCACCATGTGCGGGGTATGTTCTTTCTTTTGGACTGGATTGCCCATGTAGAGATGAAGCCGCTCGATATCCTGGAAGTGTGACATGGCCTACATCGATACCTACGTGCGTAACCCGCTGGTGGAAGAGAACGTTTTTCGCTCCCTGCCGAGGGAGGAGGCCCCCCTGCCCGACTTTGCCGGGGCCAGACGCCTGTTGCCTGAACCCTTTTGGGAGGGGCACGACTCGGCCATCGCTTGCTACTGGAAGGCCTGGGAACTGGCCTTTGCTAATTTGCGCCAGCCCACGCCCCAGAACGGCTTTGTAGCCAACTATATCAACCCGGCTTTCAATGACTATCTCTTCATGTGGGATTCGGTCTTTATGCTGCATTTTGGCCGCTACGGCCAGCACGTCTTTGACTCACAGCGCACGCTGGACAATCTCTATGCCAAGCAGCACCCCGACGGCTTTATCTGCCGTGAGATCAGGGAAGCGGATGGCAGCGACGCCTTTGGCCGTTTCGACCCGGCCAGCACTGGCCCTAATGTGTTGGCATGGTCCGAGTGGGCCCACTACCGCGCATTCCGCGACCGTGAGCGGCTGGCGCGAGCCTTTCCGGTCCTGGTGGCGTACCACCGTTGGCTGCGGGAATATCGTACCTGGCGAGATGGCTCCTACTGGTCCACAGGCTGGGCCTGCGGCATGGACAATCAGCCGCGGGTGCCTGCAGGGTACTCGGTGAGCTTGAGCCCGGCGCACCAAGTCTGGGTCGATGCCTGTTTGCAGCAACTGTTCTCGGCCCGCTTGCTCAGCCGGATGGCGGGAGCCCTGGGCAGGCGCAGCGAGGTGGCCGATATGGAGGCCGAAGCGGAGTTCCTGGTGCGCTATGTGAACGAGCAACTGTGGGACGAGGATGCTGCCTTTTACTTCGACCTGCTGCGCGATGGCAGCCTCTCCACGGTCAAGAGCATCGGCGCCTACTGGGCGCTCCTGGCCGATGCCGTGCCAGCCGACAGGCTGGAGCGCTTTGTCGCCCACCTGCGCAATCCCGCTGAATTCGCGCGCCCCGACCAGGTCCCTTCTCTGGCGGCCGACGATCCACACTACCGGCCCGATGGGGGCTACTGGCTGGGTGGGGTATGGGCGCCGACGAACTATATGGTCGAGGCTGGGCTGTGCCACACCGGCCGGCGCGACCTGGCCCACGAGATTGCCCTGACCCACCTGGACCATGTGGTCCACGTGTACAAGCAGACGGGCACCATCTGGGAGAACTATGCGCCCGAGTCGGCCTCACCGGGCCACCCGGCCAAGCGCGACTTTGTGGGTTGGAGCGGCCTGCCGCCCATCGCCGGGCTGCTGGAACACATCTTTGGCCTGGAGTCCGACTCTGAGAGGGCCCGCCTGACCTGGAATGTGCAACTGCTGGAGGGGCATGGCGTGTCTCGCTACCCCTTTGGCAAGGAGGGGCTGGTCGACCTGGCATGTGCCCGCCGGTCTTCGCCGCGCGAAAAGCCGCAGATCCGGGCCGGCGCCAACATCCCACTGGCGCTGGAGATCCGCTGGGAGGGGGGCGTCGAGAGCCTTGACCTCCAGGGGCAGCCACAGTACGCGTTGGAGGGCGTTGAATGACAGAGCCTGAGGTTGGCCGGACCGAACGCATCATACGGACCCTGGTGGGGGCAACGCTCCTGACCTCGGTTCTGGGGCCGCGTGGGCGCCGGCGATTGGCAGGAGCCGGGGCTGCATCGCTTGGGTGCAGCCTGGGCCTGGTGCTCAGCGTCATTGCAGTCGTGCTATTGGGCCTGACGCTGCTGGCAGTCAGCATCCGGCTGGCTGACCGCCTGCTCCGTGCTTCGGAACACCTGAACGGCGACCGCTCCGCCGTCAGCTTTGGGGACTAGGCATTTTGGCTGGCTCTCGCCTGAGCGGCGCCCGCTTTGTATACGTCGCCACCGCCGTAGCGGCCCTGGGAGGCCTGCTCTTCGGCTATGACACCGGGGTGATCTCCGGAGCCATCCTCTTTATCAAAGAGGATTTCAACCTCTCGCCGTCCATGCAGGAGTTGGTGGTCAGCGCCGTCCTAGCCGGCGCCATTATCGGCGCCGCTGCCGCTGGCACCCTGGCCGACCGCTTTGGCCGCCGCAAAGTCATTGTCGTGGCCGCGGCCATCTTTGCCGTGGGTGCCCTGGGCACCGCTGTGGCGCCCTCCGTAGGCACACTGATCGCCGGCCGCATCGTCGTGGGGGTGGCCATCGGCGCGGCGTCGTTTGTGGCGCCGCTGTTCATCGCCGAGCTGGCGCCCGCCCGCTACCGCGGCCGCCTGGTCTCCGTCAACCAGCTTGCTCTCACCAGCGGCATCGTCATCGCTTACCTGGTGGATTATGCCTTTTCGGCCAGCCGCGGCTGGCGGTACATGTTCGGGCTGGCGGCCATCCCGGCTATCATCCTCGGCGTGGCCATGTATCTGTTGCCCGATAGCCCACGCTGGCTCTTGAGCCAAGGAATGGCGAAGCAGGCGCGCGCGGTGCTGACGCGCATCCGCGGCACGCGGGATGTCGGCGGCGAGCTCAGCAGCATCCGCCAGAGTCTGAAGAGCGAGGAGGGCGGCTGGCGCGATCTGCTGAGCCCGCTGATCCGGCCGGCACTCGTGGTCGGCATCGGCCTGGCCATCTTGCAGCAGATCACGGGCATCAACACGGTTATCTACTATGCCCCGACGATTTTCCAGTTCGCCGGCTTTGCGGAGGCGGGCTTTGCCATCCTGGCCTCGCTGGCTGTGGGGGTCACCAATGTGCTGCTGACCATTGTGGCCATCTTCCTCATCGATCGGGTGGGGCGGCGCCCGCTCCTTCTGATCAGCCTGGCGGGCATGGTGCTCAGCCTGGGCGCACTGGGCCTGGCCTTCGCCCTGAGCTCACTGCGCGGCCGACTGGGCCTGTTTGCTATCGGCAGCCTGGTGCTCTATGTCGGTTTTTTTGCCGTGGGGATGGGACCCATCTTCTGGCTGATGATCTCCGAGATCTTTCCCCTCAAGGCTCGCGGCCTGGCTATGAGCACGGCAACCGTGGCCAACTGGGGCGCCAACCTGCTGGTGTCGGTCACGTTCCTCACCCTGGTAGCGTTCTTGGGCAAGCCGGGGACCTTTTGGCTCTACGCCGTTGTCGGCATCTTTGCTGTCGTCTTTGTCTATCTCCTGGTGCCCGAGACCAAGGGCAAGACCCTGGAGCAGATCCAGGCCCACTGGCGCGCCGGCAAGCACCCGCGAGAGTTGGGCAGGTAGACGGCGCACCGCCCTGTGTGGCGGTGGCTAAGACTGCAGACGGAGGTGTCTGTTGACGAAACAGGCGGCGCCCCCAGCCCCAGGCCGAACTGCACCGTCGAGAGATGAGGGGAAAACTGCCACGCCCGAATTGCTGGAGCGCCTGCATGCCTCGCGTCAAGGTTTGACCCAGGTGGAGGCACAGCAACGTCTGGCCCAATACGGCTACAATGAACTGGCCGAAAAAAACGTCAGCCCGTTGCGCAAGCTCCTGTCCTACTTTTGGGGCCCGATCCCCTGGATGATCGAGGTCGCGGCGATCCTTTCAGCCGTGCTGCGCGACCTGGCGACCGCGGTGCCAAGCCGGAGCAGAGCGCCCAACTGGCCGATACGATTGAGCGGGCCGACGGCTTTGCCGAGGACAAGTACAATATCGTCGATGCGCTGCAAAGGCGAGGCCACATTGTCGGCATGACCGGCGATGGCGTCAACGATGCGCCGCCGCTGAAAAAGGCCGATGCCGGAATTGCCGTCTCCGGTGCCACCGACGCCGCGCGGGCCGCCGCCGACATCGTGTTACTCGCGGCGGGGCTCTCGGCGATCATCGAAGGCTTTACGGAGAGCCGGCGCGTCTTCCGACGCATGAACAGTTACACGATATACCGCGTTGCTGAGACCGCGGCGCTGGTGTTCTTCCTGACGCTTTCCATCATCGTCTTCAACTTTTACCCGGTGACGCCGATCATGATCGTGCTGTTGGCCGTGCTGAACGACGGTGCTATTCTCTCCATTGCCTATGACCGCACCGGCTACGCCAACACGCCGGAGCGGTGGAACCTGCGCCTGGTCTTGGGTATCGCCACCGTGTTGGGCATCTATGGCCTCGCCGAGTCCTTCGCCTTCCTGTACCTGGCCCGGACTCTTTTGCACGTCAACCTGGATATCATACGCTCGCTCATCTACCTCCAGTTATCGGTGTCGGGGCATCTGACCATCTTCGTCACCCGCACCCGCGGCCATTTCTGGTCCGTTCTCCCTGCCCGCATCCTGGTGTTGGCCGTGGTGGGCACCCAGTTTGTGGCGACACTTATTGCCGTCTATGGCTTGCTGATCCCGTCCATCGGTTGGACCCTGGCCCTCATTGCCTGGGCCTACTACTGCAACGACACTTCCGGCTACCGATTGGAAATCGGACTCTGTGGGCGCTGCGACGCCGGTCGTCTCTCTTCAGGGGCCGACTTGCAATCGGTGGCACCGAATCTTAGGGCTGGGTCATCGACTCGACGAGTGTGACGATATCCCAGCGGTCGCCGACCGACAGGCCTTCGGCCAGGCTGGGCATCAGCCCCCGGCCGAGGGTGATGACCCTGAAGATCTCCGAGGGAGGCAGGGTCTGCACCACCGGCCCCCGGAAGTTGGCTGGCGGCGGCGAGTAGTAGCCCGCCAATGGCCCATTGCCCTGGCCTTCGTTCCCATGGCACATATAGCAGTGGATGCGGAAAAGGGTGGCGCCGCGCTCGCGCGAGGCGGCCGTTCCGGGCAACGGCTCGGTGGCCGGCTGCCCGTTGATCAGCGCGGGCCCCTGGATGGGCACGGCCGCTGTGGGCGCGGTCAGGCGCGGTCCTTCCAGATAGCCGACCGACTGCTGGGTGACCATCTGGTCGGGATAGATCGCCTGGATCATGCCATAGGCGAAGACGCAGAGGACGAAGATACCGGCGAGGGCGCCAATGATCAATGTCGCCCACATGCCCCGGCTGATGGCGCCCCCCAGCCAACGGCGCAGCCGGAAGCGAAAGCCCGACTCGTCGAGGCGCCGCAGGCCAAAGGCCCCGCTTGCCCTGAGCGCCTGCTCGGCCCGGTCGAGCTGCCGGCTGCTCACTCCCGCGAGGACGCCAAAGGAGTCTTCCGTCAGGCGGCCATCATAGGTCTGGGCCCAATAGGCCGGCGTGCGTATGCCCAGCAAAAAGGCCACGAAAACAAAGCTCAGGGCGCCCAACAGGGTGTACTCGTAGAGAATGACAATGGAGGGCGGCCCGGGGACCAGGGGCTGCCCACCCACATCCAGCGGGTAGAGGTTGGCGGTGCCGACCATCATAAAGATGCCGAGCAGAAACCCGGCGGCTGCGCCGATGGCCGTGATCAGCGACAGCTTGTTCCTTAGCCACGGGCGGCCCGTTGCCCTCGCAGGGTAGGGATGGGGCGCGAGCACGGTGATGCGGTCATTCGCGATGCCCAACTGGCGGAGGGCACCGACGCCATCGGCCGTCTGCGCGATATCGTGGTACAGACCCAGCACCAAATAGTCGTTGGGCTCTCTCATGGGTATCTACTGCTCCTCGCGCGAGCGGATCAGCCCTTTGCCGATCCGCTTCAGTTGCACCAGGAATTGCCCCTCTTTGATTTCATAGAGCACGATAAAGGGGATCAACTTGGAAAAGACGACAAAGCCCAGGACGATAAAGGCGACGGCGCCGGTGGTCATGATGAGTTCCGCGGCCCGCGGGCTATAGGAACCCCAGTTGAAGGGCAGTTCCCTCACCCCCAGGTAGACCGTCACGATGATATAGCGCTCGAGGAGCAGCCCAAGCTCGGCAAAGAGCGAGATGGCCAGCATGGCGGGCACCGAGGTGCGCACCTTGCGCCACCAGAGGGTGAAAAAGGGTATGATGGCGTTGGCCGTGATCATCAGCCAGAAGGCGAGTTGCCCCCGGCCGGCCATTTCCGTCAGAAGGACCTGCTTGTCGCCCGGCAGTTGCCCATACCAGGGCACGATGAAATCCTGGAAGAAGAAATAGTCCCAGACGAGCGAGGTCAGGAGCAGGAAGATCCCCAACCCGTTCAGGTGCTCCTCGCGGATAAAGTACTCCCAGTGCAGGGTCTGGCGGAAGATGATGGTAGCGATGATGACCCCGGCGACGCCCGAGAAGATGGCCCCCGCGACAAAATAAGGCCCAAAGACCGTGCTGTGCCAGCCCGGCTGGATGGTCATGGCAAAGTCATAGGAGACGATGGTGTGCACTGAGGGCATGATCATCAGGATGCCGATGCTGAAGATGATCTGGGCCGTGCGCAAGAGTGACCATTGCCTCTCGGTGCCCCGCCAGCCAAGGGCCAGCCACTTGTTGAGGGTGCGCCGCCAGCCCTGCAAGTGGTCGCGGGCCAGCGCCGCGTCGGGGATAAAGTCGACATAAAAGAACATGGTGCTTGTGATCAGGTAGCTGAGTGTGGCCGTCAGGTCCCAGATGAGCGGGGAGTGAAAGGCGGGCCAGATCTGGCGCTCATTGGGGTAGGGCAAGAGCCAGTAGAACTTCCACGTCCGCCCCAGGTGCGCCAGGGGAAAGAGCGCCGAGGCGAAGATGGTGAACACGGTCATCAGCTCGGCGATGCGGGTGATGGGCCTCCGCCAGTCAATATTGAACAGGCGGAGGGCGGCGGCGATAAAGGTGCCGGCCTCGGCGATGCCGATGAGGTAGACATAATTGGCGATGTAGAGGGTCCACATCACGACCCGGTTCATGCCCGTAATGCCGACATTCCACCACATCTGAAAGCCCCAGGTGACCCACCAGGTCAGGACCAGGAACCCGAGAAAACCGACGACTGGCCAGAAAGCGCGGCCAATGCGCCGCAGAGGCCGCAGGGCCATTTCATTGATTTCCTCGCCTGGCCGCACGTCGACGAGAAGGTGGCGCTGCCGCTCGATTTCCGCCTGCTCGGCCAGGCTCTCCTCACCTGTCGGGGGGCGATCGCCCGGGTATGGGGTGCTACGGTCTGACATAGGATGTGCCGCCTTTCAGATAGTAGATTGCCGGCTCGGTCCCCAGGTGCTCCAGCACCCGCATGGAGCGCTGGTTGTGGGCCAGGATTTTCGAGACGCGGCTCTCCGGGTTAAAGAGGTCCCCAAAGAGCAGCGCCCCCGGGGGGCAGGTCTGCACGCAGGCCGGCGTGACCTCGTCGGGCCCCAGGTCCCGCCCCTCCTGAACGGCCCGCTCTTCGGCCCGGTTGATGCGCTGGATGCAGAAGGTGCACTTTTCCATGATGCCCGCCGTGCGCACGGTGACGTCGGGGTTGAGCTGCTGCGTCAGTGGCGCCGGGAAGTAGGGGTCAAAAAAGTTGAAATAGCGCACCACATAGGGGCAGTTGTTGTTGCAGAAGCGGGTGCCCACACAGCGGTTGTACACCTGCAGGTTCAGGTGCTCGCGTTGGCTATGCACCGAGGCGTAGACCGGGCATACCGGCTCACAAGGGGCACGGTTGCAGTGCTGGCAGAGCATGGGGAGAAAGCGCGCCTTGTCGGGCGGATCACCGACCCAGTAGCGCTCGATGCGGATCCAGTGTTGGGCGCGGTTGGCCTGCACCTGGAGCTTGTTTTGGATCGGCACATTGTTTTCGGCATGGCAGGCGACCACGCAGGCATGGCAGCCGGTGCATTTGTCGAGATCCACCACCATGGTCCACTTGTGTTCGGCCTCGGTAGGTTTGACCATGACTGCCCTCCTTATCCGGATTCGCGCAGGGTGCTGGGCGGGATTCTATCCCACCCTACAAGTACTGGTCCGGGAAGGCCTCGTTGATGAACCCGCCGAATGAGCCCTCTGTGTTCTCGAATTTGGCCAGGGTTATCCGTCTGCCGGTGCGTGCGACTTTGACCCGCACATTGGCCCAGGCCATGCTGACGCCCGAGGCATCGGCCTGCGGGCCGATCAGCTGCATCGGGTTCGGGCCCTCGGCTTCATAGGCCGCGAAGCGGCCCAGGGCGGTGTGACCCAGCCCCGTCGGGATGGCAATGGTATCGGCGCGGATGGCCGGGTAGATGTAAACCGGCGCCTCAATCTCGCCGTAGGGAGAGGTGACGCGCACAATATCGCCATAGGTCACGCCCAGCGCGATGGCGGTGTTGGTTTCGATCTCAGCGCAGGTCTGCCACATGATGGTGGTCATGGGGTCGGGGCTGCCCACCAGCCAGGGCTGGTCTGCGCCGCGGCCATCACTCAGCAGCACTGGCATGTAGACATAAAGGATGTAGGGGTACTCGCTTGGGTTGCCCTGGTACGAGGGGGGCGGCACCACGATCGGCCTGGGAGTGCTGGCTGGCGCTGCCAGGGGCGCCGGTCCTGCAGAGGCCTGCCAGAAGCCATGCTGTAGAAAGCGCGCCCAGAGGTCGTCTACGCCGGCACCGCCAAAGACGCCCGGCGGCAATTGGGCGATGCGATCCCGCAGGAGGGCCTGTTCGTTGGGGAATGGGAGTTGCGCCGCCGCGGCAGGGATGCCCTGGGCGACTTGCAGCAGCACATCACCGGTGGCGCGCGTGTCGTAGAGCGGCATGACGACCGGCTGCTGGCTGTTCACCAGCGGCGCGCCCAAGTCGGGCGAGACGACCTGATAGCCCCAGGATTCCAGGTAGGTGCGGTCTGGCAGTACCAGGTCGGCCCAGACGGCCGTCTCGTCAACGATGGGCCGGAAGGAGACCACCAGGGGCACCCGCTGCAGGGCATCCAGAAAGCCGAGGCTTTTGGGCAAGGCATAGACGGGGTTGGCCGTGCCGTAAACCAGCAAGGCGCCCACATCGCCTGCCCGCATGCGCTCGACCAGCTGCTGCACCTCGCTATAGGGCGTAGGTGCGGGCTGTATCAGGTCTGGCAGCGGCGACCCCGCCGAGAGGCCAAAACCCATCGCGCCGGCGATGATATTCAGCGCCTGTACGGCCGCGGCTTGCTCCACGGCGTTGCCGTGCCCGGTGAGCGTGCTGCCCGGCAGGGCTACCGGGCGCTCGGCTGTGGCAAAGAGGCTTGCCAGGCGCTGGAGGCTGGTGAGGGGCACATCGCTCTGCGCCGCAATCGCAGCCGGGTCTACAGGGGGCGCCCAGGCCTGGGCGCGTATTACCCGGTCGGGCGGTCCCTCACCTCTGTCGGCAATCAGGCGGGCGATGGCCTGGGCGACCAGAGCCTCGGCGCCGGGGCGGATGCGCAGCCAGAGGTCGGCCTTGGCGGCCGCGAGCCCGGAGCGGGGCTCGAACTGAGCCAGGTAACCGCGCTTGCCCAATGGCAGCTGGCGAAAGCTGCCAAAGGCCACGCCGTAGTGGGTGGTGGAGAGCCACGCACTGAGAAAGTCAGCCCCGAAAGACAGGACCACATCGGCCTGTTCTACCCCATACACCGGCAATGCTGCCCGGCCAAAGAGCGCTTGATCAGCGCGCTCGAGGGCCGGGTAACCGACCAGGGCTGTGTAGAGGTCGAAAACCACCGGGGCGGGGGAGCCGATAGCCGCGTTGAAGCGCCGGAAGAGATCCAGCAGGTGCCCCGAGATGGTCGAGTCGGCCCACACGGCGACCCTGCTGCCCGCGCTCTGCAGCCCCGAGCGCAGCAGATCGATCCCCTGTGCCCAGGTTATTGCCTGATACTGCCGGCTGCCGCGCTTGGCCTGGCGTACCGGCACCTGCAGGCGATCGGGGTTGTAGAGCACCTGCAGCCCCGCCTGGCCGCGCGGGCACAATTTGCCCTCGTTCAGGGGATGTTGTGGATTGCCTTCGATCTTGATGGCGCGCCCGTTCATGATGCGGACGATGATGCCGCAGCCGGCGGGGCATTGGCGGCAGGTGCTGGCATACCAGGTGCCGATCCCGGGCATCTGCTCAGCCGGCGGGCGCACATTGGGCTGGAGATGGACCCAGGGGCGGGGAAACTCGCACCCGCTCATGAGCATGCCGGCCGCGCAGACGGCGCCCATTTTCAACAGATTGCGACGAGCGATCCTTCGCTTCATGCTTCTCCCTAATAATGGCAGATCTGGCATTCGGTCAGGGGCAACGGATCAGGCTGGCGCTCGTGGCAGTTCAGGCACCATCCCATCTGCTTGTAATAGGGAACTGTCACCGTCACCTCCATGTTACCCACATCGCCGTGGCAGTCCTCACAGTTCAGGCCCGCGGCCATGTGGGGGCGGTGGCTGAACTGGACAAAGCGTGGCAGCCGGTAGAGGCGCACCCAGGGTATAGATTGCTGCTTCTCCCAGAAGGCCCGGACCTGTTGGATCGCGGGCGAGTCGCGGCCGATGACGTCATGGCAACCCATGCACAGGTAGACGCTGGGAATACCTGCCGAGGGCGAGCGGATCGCATCGGGGTGGCAGAAGAGGCACTGGATGCCCCTCGACACCATGGCCACGTGAGGGAATGGGATGGGTTGGGGCGGCACCGGCAGGCGAGTCGGCATGAGTGCATCCAAGGGCCCATAGGACTGGCCGGCGGCAGCTGTCGGCGTGATTGGCCCCGGGAAGGTCTGTGTGGGGCTGAAATAGGAGCCTACCCCCGCAGGCGCGGTGATGGTTGGCTGTGCCCCCGTGTGCAGGCCTGGCAAGAGCGGGCTGAGCGCCGCCGCCAGCACCAGGACGAGTATTCCAACTGCCGCGAACAGGTAAAGCCTCGAGCCAGCCAGGTGCACTTGGGCCTCCTCTCATCGGGAGCGCGCTATGCGCGCCTCCATCGTATCCATGGCGTCGCGTAGCCTGGCGGCGCTCTGCTGGATCAGGTCCGCCGTTTGTTTCAGGCCGTCCGCATTCTGCCTTGAGGTTGTCAAAAGACCCTCTATTGCCCGGGTCAGCTCGCCACTACCCTCCACAATGACAGCATGGGGCCTGCGAATCATCTTGGGAACGCTCTTTGCCTGGGCCATCGCTTCATGCGCTGCCTGCACAGCTCGGAGCTCAGCCGCCAGCCGTGCGTACCATGCCGGCTCATGGGGCTGCGGGTCGACAGCCAGTTGGCTGATGGCCCGCAGCGCCTGGCCATATTGCGCCAGATAGGGCGCGATCTGATACAGATATGAGCGCAGGGCAAGAACCTCATCTTGATGGGCCCGCGAGCGTCTGTTAGCGTGATATGCCATCACGGCCTCCGTGGGGTCGGCATTGGCCGGTGGGTGGCGCTCGAGCAGATGCTTCTGCGCTGATTTCATGGCGTGGCCGGCTCTGCAACGCCTCTGCTTCGCGCCAGATTACTGATCGGGAAGATCAAAAGATAGTTGAGCAAATACTATGCCATGCACTGCTTCATCTACGTTGCATGCAGGCACCGATCTTGCTGGCCGGACAAGGCCGGAGGCATGGCTGCTGGCGAGCAGGCCTCCGAGGCGTTGTCGCGGGGGATAGAGATGCAGCATTGTGTGCTGGTGACCGAGCCCGAATATGCGAAGGGCAAAGAGGTTTTCCAGGCGGAAAGGCACTGGCAGGTGGAGAGTGTGCCCAGCGAGGAGCAAAGCCTGGCTCAGAGTATCCGGCAGAAGCACTGCCGGGCGGTGATTGTGGGGGTGGAGCGTTATACCGGCCAACTCTATGAGGCTCTCGCGGATGTGGCTGGGCCCGATGGGGCTATCATCGCCCGCTACGGTGTGGGCTATGACAATATCGACGGCAAGCTGGCGCAGCAACATCACATTGTGGTCACCAACACCCCGGGTGTGCTGACCGAGAGCGTGGCCGAACAGACCTTCTGGCTTATGGGGGCGTTGGCCCGGCACATCGCCCAGCTGGATGCGACGATGCGGGCAGGTTATTTCGCGCCGCAAGCGGGCACAGAACTGCAAGGCAAAACCCTGGCTGTGATGGGGTTCGGCCACATCGGGCGCAGGGTGGCCGCCATGGCCCACCTGGGGGTCGGAATGAAGATCATCGCCGAGGATGAGTACCCTCTGGCCGAACAGGCGCAGCGGGAGGGGCTGACGGAGGTCGGGTTCAAGGAGAAATATGGACTGGATGAGTACACCACGGACCCGCTGGAGGCGCTGCGAGCGGCGGATATTGTGACGATCCATATGGCCGTCACAGGGGAGACCCAGAACTTTTTCAATGCACAACGGCTCAACGCCATGAAGCCGGGGGCACTCCTGGTCAATACGGCGCGGGGGCAATTGATCGATGAGGATGCCCTCTATGATGCTCTCTCCAGTGGGCGCCTGGGCGGCGCGGCCCTGGACGTCTACGCCGAGGAACCCTACCGACCCCGGAACCCCAGCAAGGACCTGCGCACGTTGGCGAACACCGTGCTGACGCCCCATGTGGCTTCCGATACTCACGAGGCCAATGCCCGCATGGCCCGCGTGTGCCTGGAGAATATCGGCCACTTCTTGGCCGGGCAGATGGACCAACTGGACTGGGTCGCTGGCTACCCGGCGCGTGAGCTGGCCGCTGCGCCGGTTGGGCGCAGCTAAAGATGCCCCTTGCCTGCCCAGCCGCTGATCGCTTGCTGTGGCATGGCTCTTGCTCGCGGAGGGTGGACGAAGAGCAGCGACTTTTGTGCAGGTGCGGCGGGGCAGGGATATGGGAAAGAAGCGGGCTGATGAGCTTGGGCAGGCCCAAAGGACGTCGAAAAGACGGGCGACCGGAGGGGCCAATGATGCTGACGAGACTGCGGGGGCGAGGAGGGCAAGAAGGCGGCCCTTGGGTTGGCTGGCGGTCCTGACGTTGTTCTGTATCTGCGGTACTCTGTTCTTTGCTGCCGGGGGGCCGGCATGGAGCCAGGTGAGGGCAGGGGCGCTGCACAGGGTGAAGGGAGCTCCCCCCTGGCCTCCCCACATAATTCATGTGTTGCCACAGGAGGCTTGGACGAGTCCTGGCGATCTAAATGTTCTCCTCCTGGGCTCGGACCGGCGCACGAATGGGGACCCCTCATGGCGGACCGATACGATCATCATCGCCGCCATCCGGCCACAGGCTAAAATGATCGCCCTGTTCAGTATTCCGCGCGATCTCTGGGTGACCATTCCGGGCCATGGCGAGCAAAGGATCAACACGGCCGATTATACGGGGGAGCAGGAAAAGGGACCCGGTGGGGGGCCGGCGCTGGTCGCGGCGATCCTGCAACAGAACCTGGGCATCCATGTGGACGCCTATGCGCGCATCAACTTTGAAGGGCTGGAGAAGGTGATCGATGCGCTCGGCGGCGTGACGGTGACCCTGACGCAGCCTTTTGACGACACGCTGGACGACCCCCAAGGTGGTGCGCACATCCATTTGTCACCGGGGCCAAACCACCTCGATGGGCGAACGGCGCTGGCCTATGCCCGTTCGCGACGCACCAGCAACGACCTGGATCGCTGCCGGCGCCAGCAACAGGTCCTGCTGGCGATGCGCAGCGCGGCAGCACGCCCGGCAGTGATCTTGCAGCTTCCCAAGCTGCTGCTGGCGTTGCCAGATGTCGTCAACACAAACTTGCAGCCCAGCCAGATACTGTCGCTGGCCAATCTGGCCTTGCGTGTGGACCCATCCTCGTATCGGACGCGTATCGTCGATGAAACGATGGTGCGGGATTGGGTAACACCGGGGGGAGCAATGGTCCTACTGCCGGACTATACGCGCATCCGGCAAGCCTGGCTCGACGTGACTACCCCCTGATGCTATGCCCGGTCAGGGCACGGGTATGCGCAGTTGGTTGCCGGCGAGGATTTGAAAGTCGCTGAGTCCATTGGCCGCCATGATGGCCTGCGGTGTGGTGTTGAAGCGCTTGGCCAGGGAATACAGAGTGTCCTTAGGTTGCACCGTATAGAGGACATACCTGGGGCGCGGGGTTGCCGTGGCTGTCGGCTGCGGCCTGGGCGTGGCCGTCGGCACAGGCATAGGTGTGGCCGTCGGCATGGGCGTGGGCGTAGCGTTGACTGTGCGCAGGCCAGCTTGCGCCTCCTGGCCACTGGATCTCAGCAGCAGCGCAGCCTGGAACTCGGCGACTGCTCCTGCAGTATCGCCCTGCCGATAGAGCTCGTAGCCATAGTTCACATGGGCGCCGTAGAGCTTCTCTTCCATATCACTGCGGCCGGGGTCCAGGGCGAGGATTTGCTCAATCAGAGCGATGACCTCTGGCCATTTCTCCCCATCCCAGGCTGTGGCGAGGGCAGTTTCCAGCGGCCGTGTGCCCTCTGCGGTGCGTGTCGCCAGTGTGGTGGCGGCCGGCAGGGGAGTCTGCGGGGCGCCGGACGAGGTGTACAGAATCACCTGCATGCTCAGGCTGTAGAGACCCGCCTTTTTCGTGCTGGAGATGCTCAGGTTGGCAAGGGTGAACCCCAGAAGCCTGGCTTCCTTGATCTGAGCGATAAAGCCCATCAGTCTCGGCAGCGGGCCCGTGGCCTGTACAGCGAAGACCCGGGTGCTGTAGATCTGAGCCACCCCTTTTTGCCCCGGCTGGCCCTGCAAGCTGACGATATCGACTCCGTTGCCGGCAGCGTATTCATACAGCTTTTTGGCGACCTCTTCGGCCTGTTTCTCGCTAAAGAAAACGCTGCTCGCCCTGTTGAGCACAGCTTCCGCGGTCGCAATCTCGTGCCCGATGGCATCTGGCGAGGAAGCCTGAGCGCTCTGCGCCTCTCGTACGGCTTTCTGGGCCGATCTCAACTCAGCCGCCAGTGCATTCCAGGCCTTGGTCTGGGGCATGATCGAAGACGTGACAAAGACGGCGCAGCCGATCAGGATGATGCCGATGAAGCCAGCCGCCATGATCGAGTAGAGGCGCTCCCCCGTAGGCAGCCTGGCCCGCCATTCTGCCAGGAGATTCATAACGGGGCCGCCTTGGGTACCACCACAAGCACGAATTCGATCGACTCTGCAGGCGCGACATAGTAAGCCCCTACGGGCGCCAGATGATTTCTGCCGCTCCGCCCGCCTGCAGGCGGCAGTATGGCAGCCGTGAAGGCTGCCGCACCGGTAGACGTCGCGGGGCCGGCCGGCGCAGCCGTGGGCGTGGCGCTGGCCACGACGGCGCTCTTGGCCATAGGGGTTGCGGTGGAGGGCGGCGGGGTGGCCGTCGGCGCTGTTGTGGGGGTGGGGACGAATTCCTCCACCAGGATGCGATAGGACATCTTGGGGCCGTAGCTGCCACGGTTCCTGATCTCGACGATCGCCTGTACATCCTGGCCGGTCGTTACCTGGAAACTCAACTCAGACGACAAAGTGCCGGGCCTGGCATCATCGTTGGTATAGACGGCATCGCCCACGCGAGCGGACAGGAAAGTATCCACACCCGGCGCCAGGTCGGAGGTGAGTACGCGGTAGAAGCGGCCTGCTTTGGCCAGGAACCGGACCTGATCGACATCATCCGCCGGGTAAAAGTTGTGCAGTTGGGGCTGCCCCAGGTAGATATCCCTGGGCTCGGGTTCATCGGGCTCATAGGCATCGCGCTGATCGCGGGTCGGCGTGGCGGTGGCGGTTGGGCTGGGCATGGGTGACGGTGTGGTGGTGGCGGTCGGGCTGGGCACGGGTGACGGCGTGGCGGTGGGCAGAGGCGTCGGCGGAGGCGTCACCACGGGCGTATCGGTCTCCACGCTAAAGGGTGTAGCAACGGTCTTCATAGATTGCACTGCCACGCGCTCAAAGAGGCCCGATGCCTCCAACGAGTGCGCATAGTCGGATACGACCGCTTCGCTGGCTGCCCTGCCCGTCAGTGCAAGCTCACGGCCATTCTGCGTCAGGGAGAGTATTGTCATTTGTGTTGGATCAAAGCTGCCGAGGGCCGGCATAACCGCAGCCCAGTCGACGTGTTCCGCGCTCAGCGTGGGCGTAAAGGCGCTGAGGGCCTTTACGGAGGCTTCGAGCGGCGCCAGTGTGCTCTGCAGCGCCAGGACTTCGGGGGGAGGGGTATTGATGGCCGTGAGCGTGGCCTGCAGGGGTTCGAGATCGGCTTGCATCTGGTTCACTCCGCTCCGAATACTGGCGGAGATCAGAAAGAGCGTGGCAAAGAGGATCGCCAAACCGCCCGCAATCAGCCACAGGCTGAGGGTGCGCAGAGATAGCTTTCCGGGTTCCTGCCCCTGTTCCTGCTCTTCAATATACTCCTCGATATCATAGGCGTCATCGAAAGCCATGAGAGGCGACCCCCATCTCCCGCGTCCCGGCACGCATGTCGGGTTGATCCTATTATAGAGTAGCTCAACGGTGCAGGTTCCTTCGCTCCGATGCACAGAGGGTGAGGTCTTCTACACCGGCGGCCCCCTGCTCGTGCTGCTCCAGTGGCCCATGCCCGATTGGGCATTGCGCACGATGAAAACGACCTTCGGTCTCCGCACGGGCCGGAACGGGCCGTCTATACAGTGAGGATCTGTGGGGCGGCCGCCCCACAGATCCTCACCCTCTGGGATAAGGCCGGGTTTGGATGGAGCAGGCTAGTACTGCAACCGTACTTGGTCCAGCCGGCTCCCGGTAACAGCCGGCAAAGGTGCTGTGCGCCTGCCCGGCTCTGACCCGGGAGGGGGGATTTGGCGGGTTGCCTGCAGCCGGGCCGCCA
>Ga0078972_1002899_pt1 | contig 54090 bp, 30 predicted proteins | sample YelNatPaOPGAMG01_FD_67568 | JGI IMG/M metagenome (GOLD analysis project Ga0078972, IMG submission 67568) | Hot spring thermophilic microbial communities from Obsidian Pool, Yellowstone National Park, USA - OP-RAMG-01 (SPADES assembly) (version 2) | ecosystem: Environmental > Aquatic > Thermal... | reverse complement strand
TGAAAGTTGAGAGTTGAACGTTTCACGTTGAACGTTCCTGATCGGCATACCGGACACCGTGTCTGTCCCCATATCGGGTATACCGGACATCGTGTCTGTCCCCATATCTCTGGGCGCCACAGCCGGCCAGGACCGTCCGACCGGCGCCTGGTCAGGTCCGCCGGGTCAAAAATCCGGTCCTCCAAATATCGTGTCTGTCCCCATATTGCGGCGCCTTGCTTTGCAATCTCAATTTGTGACCTTCTCACTGACCCAAGCGCCAAAGGCGCGAACCATACCAGCGTGGGGCAACGCCCCACGAAACGGTCACCCCCACATCGTCTTACACAATCCGAGGGCTGAAGGCCCGACGTATCCGCTCAGCGCGGCGCGACACAGCAGTATTCCTGCAACCAGCGCAGTGTTTACGCCGCGATCATTCGGTTGCGGCTGCGCCGCGCTGAGTGTATTGAGGCAGCGCGGACCCTTTTTCGGTTGCTGAGATCTCCGTGAGGGGGAATCTCGCGCTCGGCTTCCGGCGTTGCAATATTGCATCAGTGTTGGTCAAAATGATGCCCTGTATGAGCTCACGTTTCATGATTGGTTTCAGACAAGTCGGGGGAGTGCTTGGTCTGGTTCTTTTGACAACGACCATCACAAGTGCGATCGGGGCAACATGGCAGCCTGCTGCGGGCAGGTTGATGACCCGCTGGGCAAAAGAGGTTTCACCGGAAAACGCGCACCCCGAGTACCCTCGTCCAATGATGATGCGCAAGGATTGGCTAAACCTCAACGGCTTGTGGGATTATTCAGTCGTCGAGAAAGACACGCCTAAACCATCGGCCTGGGAGGGAAAGATCCTCGTTCCGTTCCCAATCGAGTCCGCGCTCTCCGGCGTTATGAGGCAGGTAAGTGAAAACCAGCGGTTGTGGTATCGGCGGACGTTTAAAGTCCCTGAATCATGGCGGGGCCGCGATGTGCTGCTCCAGTTCGGCGCGGTTGATTGGGAAACAATTGTTTGGGTCAACGGCCATGAGGTTGGGAGGCATCGCGGTGGATACGACGAATTCGGCTTCAACATCACCCCGGCGTTGAACGACGGCGCTGAACAGGAGATTGTCGTGGCTGTTTGGGATCCCACTGACGCCGGTTATCAGCCGCGCGGCAAACAGGTCCGAAGACCGGGCGGCATCTGGTACACGCCGACGACGGGCATTTGGCAAACAGTGTGGGTCGAGCCGGTGTCTCGAACCCACGTGCAGTCCGTCAAAATCGCACCCGACATCGACGCGGGCGCAGTTGATCTTACAGTGAACCTGAGCAGCGCCTCTGAAGGAAAGGCGATCGTCCATGCTGCTGCTTATGATGCTGCACAGCAGGTGGCTTCCGCCGAAACTGGAAATGTTCAGGTCGCAAAAGGTGCCACCGCCGCGAAGCTCAAACTCAGCATCCCGAATTGCAAACTGTGGTCCCCAGACAGTCCCTTCCTCTACGATCTTGTGATTACGATCAAAGAGAACGGAAACGAAATCGACCAAATCCGCAGTTATTTCGGAATGCGCAAAATCTCGCTCGGCAAGGACGACAAAGGCATCTTGCGGCTCTGCCTGAATAACAAACCTCTGTTCCAGTTCGGTCCGCTTGACCAAGGGTTCTGGCCGGACGGGATTTACACAGCCCCCACGGATGAAGCGTTGCGTTACGACATCGAAATGACCCGGCAGCTCGGGTTCAACATGGCACGAAAGCACGTCAAAATCGAACCGCAACGATGGTATTACTGGGCCGACAAACTCGGGTTGCTGGTCTGGCAGGACATGCCCAGCGGCGACAAATTCATCGGCGGAAACGACCCCGATATTCAGCGGTCGCCTGAATCTGCAGCGCAGTTCGAGCGCGAACTCATCGCAATGGTCGAAGGCAGATTCAATCACCCCTGCATTGTGATGTGGGTGCCTTACAACGAAGGATGGGGCCAGTGGGACACTTGCCGCATTGTCGATCTCATCAAGAGCCACGATCCAACCCGCCTTGTCAACAATGCCAGCGGCTGGACCGACCGCAAATGCGGAGACGTCAACGATGTTCATTCATATCCCGGACCTGCAGTTCCCAAACGCGAGGAACACCGTGCTGTCGTGCTCGGCGAGTTTGGCGGTCTCGGCCTCCCGATCAAAGGACATACATGGCAGGATGAACGAAACTGGGGCTATCGAAGCTACAAAACATCACGCGAACTCACTGACGCTTACGTGGCTCTGATACGAAAACTGCGACCCATGACCGGCGACCCGGGACTGAGCGCCGCTGTATATACTCAGACAACGGATTGCGAGATCGAGGTCAACGGTCTCATGACTTACGACCGTGCCATGGTGAAAATGGACCAAGCCGCAATCACCGAAGCCAACAAATCGGTTTATACGCCGCCCGCGCCACGCAAAGCCGAAGCCGGCAAACTTGTGCCCCCCGCAACACCACTGGTCGCATGCGACCCTTACTTCAGCATTTGGTCCCCCGCGGACCGTTTGACGGACGAGGACACCGTCCACTGGACAGGCCGGCCGCACAGGCTCACCGGGCTCATCCAAATTGACGACAAGTTTTACCGAATCATGGGGGCAAGCCCGGCAATAATCCCCCCACTGACGCAGAAAAACCTAACCGTGCTGCCCACCAGAACCCTTTACACGTTCGAAGGCAATGGCGTTACTGTTGAACTCACTTTCATGACCGCTGCGCTGCCTGAAGACATTGACCTGTTATCCAGACCCGTCACCTACGTCACTGCAGATGTGCGCGCTTCCGATGGCAAGGAGCACAAGGTGTTGTTGTACTTCGACGCTTCAGCGGAACTAACCGTGAACGAGCCCAGACAACAGGTCGTGTACGCCACAGAAACAATCGGCGACCTCCACGCGTTGAAGATTGGATCGAAAGATCAGCCCGTCCTCGCAAAGAAAGGCGATGATATCCGAATCGACTGGGGTTATTTGTACATGTGCTCGCAAACAGGCCCGGGCACTTTCCATTCCATAGCACCACATGGCGCATGGAACGACGTGCTCTCCTGTGCAGCCGCAGGACGGCCCCCGGGCCCGTTCGAGATACCAACAACGCCCGCGGCAGAGGAAATCGTCGCTTCGCTCGCTTTCGATCTGGGGCGGGTTTCTTCTCAGGGCGTTTCCCGATGGTTCATGCTTGCATACGATGACCTTTACTCGATTCAGTACATGAAGAAAAACCTCAGACCGTACTGGCGCCGAAACGGGTGGGAAGCGGCGGATTTGCTGCGCGCCGCGGCCAAAGACTATCAGACGCTCAGCAAACGATGCGCAGCTTTCGATGACGAGTTAATGGCCGATCTGACCCGTGTCGGCGGTGCCAACCATGCCAAATTGTGCGCGCTGGCGTACCGACAATGTTTTGCTGCGGGCAAGTTCGTTGCCGATGACAACGGGCAACCACTCCAGTTCTGCAAGGAAAACCACTCGAACGGCTGCATCGGCACGTCCGATGTCTTCTATCCAATGTCACCGCAGTTTCTCCTGTTCGGACCTTCACTGGCAAAATCTTTTCTCGTGCCGTTCATGAACTACGCGGCCAGCCCGCGCTGGAAATTTCCGTTCGCGCCTCACGATCTTGGGACCTACCCGCACGCAAACGGGCAGGTGTATGGCGGCGGTGAGCGCACCGAGCAAAACCAGATGCCGGTCGAGGAAAGTGGCAACCTGCTGATCCTCATGGCTGCGGTGGCGCAAATCGAGGGCAACGCATCTTTCGCCAGCTTGTACTGGCCGCAGTTGGAGCAATGGGCCTCGTATTTGAAGGACAAAGGCTTCGATCCCGAGAACCAACTTTGCACCGACGACTTCGCCGGGCACCTTGCCCATAATGTGAATCTGAGCGCAAAAGCCATTTGTGGCCTCGGCGCATTCGCGAAACTCTGCGAGCTCCGTGGCGAGACCGCAAGGGCAAAAGAATTCTCTGCCATCGCGAAAGATTTCGCACAACGCTGGGTCCGTGAAGCCGACGACGGTGACCATTTCCGTCTTGCGTTCGACAAACCCGGCACGTGGAGCCAGAAGTACAATCTCATTTGGGATCGTATTCTTGGCCTGAACCTTTTCCCATCAGAAGTCGCTCAAAAAGAGATGGCGTATTACAAGAAAGTCCAAAACAGGTATGGCCTGCCCCTGGACAATCGCGAGTCTTATACCAAGCTCGATTGGATCACCTGGACGGCGACCTTGACGCAGAACCGCGCAGATTTTGAAGCGCTCATTGATCCGGTGATTCTCTTCCTGAACGAGACCCCTGACCGGTCTCCAATGACCGATTGGTACCAGACCAAGACAGCAAGAAAGGTCGGATTCACCGCACGGCCCGTTGTGGGGGGTGTATTTGCTCAGATGCTATACGACAAAGCGATCTGGCAGAAATATGCAGGCCGTGACAAAACCAGGGCGTCCGGTTGGGCGCCCATGCCCACACCGCCATTGACGAAGACGATTCTGCCAACCTCCGAAGTCGAAGCCGCAACATGGCACTACACAACTTCCCGCCCTCCCCAGGACTGGATGAAACCCGAGTTTGATGACTCCGCATGGAGCAAGGGACCCGCCGGGTTCGGCACGGAAGGCACGCCGGGCGCACATGTTCGGACAAGATGGAACACGCAGAACATCTGGTTGCGCCGTGAAATCACACTGCCTGAAACCCCGCTGCGTTCGCCAATGTTCCGATTGCATCACGACGAAGATGTCGAAGTGTACGTAAACGGAGTTCTTGCTGCTGCTGCATCCGGTTACACCACCGATTATGAAGAAATACCGCTAACGCCTGCAGGGAAAGCCGCTTTGCGCCCCGGCCGGAACGTCATTGCCGTTCATTGTCGGCAGACCGGTGGCGGACAGTACATCGACCTCGGGTTGGTTGACGTCCAATAGTCGGGCGGGCCCGGGATGTCATTGTTTGTGGCGCGTTGTTGGTCGGCCTGATACAACGCAGCAGGTCGCCGACATCGGCGGTCAACCTTACCAATTCTTGCCCGGCACGAATGGGAACAACAGCCTGTGATCGTTCGTGCAAGAGGCAATCGCTTCGCGAACCTGGTCACCTGTCATCAAGTGCGCGCTGCCGTCAACCAGGGCGACATTTTCTGATAGCGTGCGTGGCTGCGGATTCTTGCGTCGCGCCCGCGCATCGGCGGCATTGTGCATCGAGCCGTGAAACTCGAGCTCTGAGTAAATGCCGTTGTTTTTGCCCTCACGAGGTCCCATCCGGCGTTCAATGTTAAAAAAGCATCGTATGCACTCGCCGGCTCGACCTTTCCCATGGTCGATATGTTCCGGTCGCCGACCAAAATCGACATGGGCTCCGGGTCTTTGTTGCACAAACTGACAAAGTAGCTGACCCCGCCGTTCTGCGCACCATTGGACATCAGCCTCCCGTAGGCCATGCCAATGAAGTTGCTGCTCGAAGTGCGCAAATCGTCTCTTGGACAAACGACCAATTTTGGTGTGGCCAGCTCGTTCGACATGCACACAAACTCCCAATAGGTTTGCCTCGGGTCAGCCATGCCGCCAGGGCCGGTATTGATAAGTTCCATGACACCGCCCGCATTCGTGCTGAGCATGTGTGGAAAGCGATCGTCGGCGTCCGAAGCAGCGACCGGTCTCTGAGGTGTGGCCTCGGCAAAACTATGGGATTTTTCTGGTTGCGCGTTCCTGCATCCAAACGACGTCCGCATCCCGTCCGCCTAACGGGGTCGGGTAGGGTCGAACCTGATCACGAAGCGGTCGTTCAAGGATCAACTTGTTTCGCCATCGTTTCAGTTCGGAGTGGCCGTCGGCGAACGAAAAACCGCCGCTGCCACCATGGTAACTGGCAGGGAAATCCACTATGGACTCGGTGGTGTTTGGATAGCGTTCCATATCGACCACGAACATGCCGTCATTGATGCTATCTTCACGTTCGTCGAGGAAAACGAAGGTCTGTCCGGGGCCGGGATCGGTCATATCCGAGTATTTGCGGTAAATGCGCCATTCGCCGGAAGTGTTGCCGTAAGTGACGCCCGACCACTGCATCGGCAGGTTTTCACCGCGACCGCCAACCCAGTTCAGCATCGACATGGTGCGGACCCTTGGCATCCACTTGCCGCGCACGTTCACCTTGCTCTTGTCGGCCGGACATTTGAAGATGCTGGCGTTGTTGCCGCAGTATGGCCACAAGATGCTCTTGGTTATGTCGTTGTTAATGTCCCAATTGTCGGGCGCGCTCGAAAAATCCAGCCAACCGTTTATCCACGCATAAGGACCGTGTTTGACGTACGGAAGCGTGTCGCTGTTGTCCTCGACGTACATTCGCCATGCCAGCAGCAATTGCCGGTGGTTGTTCATGCAGTAAATGCCCTGCGCTTTGCTCTTTGCCCGGCCAAGCGCCGGCAGAAGCATGCCGGCAAGGATGGCGATGATCGCTATCACCACCAACAACTCGATCAGAGTAAAGCCCCGATTTGCCTTGTTGCACATTCTTGACTGCATTTGCATATATGAACCGGGAGCGGGACTTGTGACATGCCCCGCTCCCGACTGTAAGGGTTCAACGGTTTGTCAGCCGACCTGCCACGTCAGGGTTTCGCCACAACAATGTAAAACGCCATTTCAGGCGGCGGATTGGTATCAGTGTAATTCGTGTCTGTCAGGTCCGTCGCCACCGCCACGAAACCGGTCGGATTGCCCAGGTTGGTGCTGCGCAGCACATCGTACCTTGCAGCGCCGGCGGCCTGCCACCGGATTTTCACGCTGGTTGCGCCGCGCTCAACGCTCGTGACGGCAAACGAAGGCGGAGTACTCGCCTGATTATGGAAGATGATCAGCCGACCGCCGCCGTTGCCAACACTGGCGTCGCTCACCACCAACATGCTGCCATCTCGGGCAAACGCCATGCCGGGATCGTGCAAATCAATTTGTCGATCAGGCCGACTCGGAATGGTAAGCGGAAAACTGATCTCCTTTTGATCCTCGCCCGAGCTGGGGTCAACAGACCAAATCTGGTCCAAGGTATCATCAGCGACCCAAATGCGCCCTGTTGTCGGGTCAACGGCGAGCGCTGCGCCATCGGCTGTGGCGCCAATCGGCCACAAACTCGTCGTATTGATGTAGCGATAGTACCCATCGGCGTTGATCGCAACAATGAAGCCGTCCTTGCTGAGGACGACCACTTCCCCGGTTTGTGGGAGAGCGTCTATGGCCATCAGATCGCCGCCAAGGCCGGTCTGGGTTGGTTCAACCAACCATTGCGCATACCCCACCTGGTTGAGTTCCATGGTGGCCGGATCAATCACGTACACAGCGTTGCGCTCATTGCCATCAACACCGCGATCAGCAACAACAATCCAGCCCGCGTGCCCGATCGAACCCTCGAACGAAGCCGGCGCAACACACAAATCGATCGCGTCGTCGTCCAAAGTGGCCGCAGCCGGGTCGCCCACGTCTGCGATAATGGTTTCAACCGTGTTCTCATTCCACGGCCACCGAAGCCTGCCAACAGACCGCGTGTAATCATTGTTGTAATCATGCGTCCACCAGATTGTGCCATCCGCAGTCAGGGCCAGCCCGGACGGGCGATCCAAACCGCTGACGATTGCGTTGGTGTCAATTACCCAATTGCCACTCGATACCTGCACGGCGCGATAAATGCCGCCACCCTCGCCCGGTCCACCGTCCACAGCAAAGATTATCGTCTTATTATCTCGCGGATCCACAAACGGCCGCCCAACTATGCGCCCCGACCACTCCAATTGCGTGATGTTGGTAAACCGCGTCGAGTGCAGTGTGGGCGTGTAAGGCGGGCCAAGCTCAGGCGCATCGGCAACAAGCGATTTGATTTCGATGTCATCAACGTAAACCGGCGGATGATTGGTGCCGTTTGACGAACTCCAGCCGGCCATGAAGACCGGCGTCCAGACAGCGGCCGTCCCGATAAACGGCGCGCGGTCAACCACAACCCGGGCTGTGGCGCTGTCCGGGTTCTTTATGATTGTGTACAGCCCTTGCGCCGTGTGCGTAATCAAGCGGTATTGCTCCCAAGCATCGGGGGTGAAATCGACGCCGCTGTCAACCCAGCCAGTTGTGTAGTAAGTGAGCGAGGTTGGACGACCAACAGAGGCATTGCGGATGCCGTACCCGAGCAATGCGTTGTCGCCAGCCAAATTGTTGCGGTTTTCCGCGCCGTAAAGCGACATTCGCAGGTAATTCGCCTCTGCCCCGTACAACGGCTGAGATTCAGGAACGCGCGCCCACCATGTTATCTGTACGTCACGTTGTGGCGGTACTCCCCATGCTATGCTCACTCCGGCGCGTTGGCCACCTTCCAGTTTCAAACATTTGTTGCCACTGTGAGGCGCAACAACTGAGGCATCCACAACCTGCACCTTGTTGGGCGCCAGTGCTCTCCCGGTTCCCGTGCCGTCCGTCTCGATCGTGATCCACGGACCCAGAGGATCAGCGTCATCGTCAGGACTTGTGCGAGCAGGATAATTCTCGAAACCTTCAACGAAAGGCGTGCTCAGATCGATGGCTCCTTCGACCTCAAAGCTGATATCGTCCAAAACAAAGAACCCGTCGTCGCCCGAATTGCCTTCGTGCCTGATGATCAGCATGGTTGGAACTGCCACTTCGCACCTGGCCAGATCAACATCGACCGCCACGGGCGTTGCCATGTCATCAAGGTAAATGTCCATCTTCAGGTCGTTTGGACGAATAACCCAGCGGTGATGCTGCCATCCTCCCTCGGTATGCATACCCGGTGTTGCCACCCACATTCCGGCGTTGTTGTTCGCCACGCCATCATAATAGAACACCTTCGCTGATGTCCCGCGGTCCGACCGATAAGCCACGTAATCGTCGCCGTTGAAGTCGGCGCCTTCACCTCGCATAATGAAGTAGAAATTGCGGTCGCCGCTTCCCTTCTCGACCCAGAGCCAGAAATCCAACTGATAACGGGTTCCACTGCGTGGACCGGGGAAATGGATTTGAGCTTCGCTGCTGCTGCGGAACAACAGCGCTTGGGTTCCGGAATGTGCCTTCCAATTGATGACTTGAACGCCCATGCCCGGCGTATTCGGATTCAAGGCATCGTCATCGGTCACCATCCACTCGTCCCCTGTGGGATCAGCATCAGCCACATCCTCGAGGCTGGTGGCGGCGCCACTGTAGGTCTCGAAGTCGTTGCTGTAGATCGTCACGGGCGCAGCCAGTGCAATGTTCAGTCCAAAAATAACGGCAACCGCAAGGCCCGCGGACCTCAGCACCGATGCAAGTTTTCCGCTCGCAAATGGCCACGACGGCCCAGAGGCAGACTGACAGTTCCTGTTCTGCTGGTCATTGTCACCAGCTCTGGCTGAACCGCCGAAAAGGCGGTGTCTAATTGTACGCATGCGTTCTGCTTTCATAGTTCGGGTTCGTGCGCGGTTAAGAGTTTGTCGGCCAACTACACCGGTTGCAAGCGACACGGAAAAAGCGCGGGAAAGCGCAACTTAATGCGTGAACTTTTGCCCAGTCGATCGCCATATTAACGCACTATCCGGCCTGCACACCGGCGCAAGTTGTTGCTGAGATTGTCCAGCACTCAAGAGCCTGTCAAGAGAAATTCCCGATAAAAAACAGTCAAAAGGAGGTCAATTCTTAGTGCGCTAAGTCGGTGCCAGCGCGTGCTCTATTGTGGTCCCAAACACGCCAACCAAATACTCATACTGACAAATCGATCATATTTGCGAAGATTTTCAGGCTGCGAGTTTGCTCAATTCTTCAGTATCTGCTTCTCTGGCAGCGAGCAGTGCGGCCAGAACAGCGCGGCCTTTGGAGTATAAAATCGGATAATCTGCCCGGAAATCGCAGATCAGCGTCTGGTTCGAGACTTTTGCCTTCGAACTGTTCGTCCGCTGATCACACTCGCATCTCCCCCCCAAGGCGACGAAGTCGCCCCTTTCAGCGCGGCGCGGCACAGCGGTACTCCTGCACCCAGCGCAGTTGTTACGCCTCGCGCATTTGGTTCCGGCTGCGCCGCGCTGAGCTGATTCGGAGACATCTGTCTTACCGTAACTTTTTCCTCGCAGTCCGTCTCGATGCGTCGTCAGAGAGGCTTTGTCCCTCCGGCGTGATCGATATGGCACCGCTGGTCCTCGAGCAACGCAAGGCCAACACACGCCAGATGAGCGAGGTGTTGTTCGTGATAATGCCGTCCACGCCCATGTCCAGCATGGCCTCGGCCAGTCCCGGCTCATCAATTGTGTAAACCCACACTTTCAATCCGCGCCGATGAGCTTCTGCGACTGATTCGCGGGAGACCTCGCGGCTCCAAACGACTATTTTTGCGCCGGTTTCGGCCAGCAAATCAAGCCATGTGACGTCCAAAGGCTTCGGTCTTTTTGGTTCGGAGCCGTTGGCAATGTGACTTGGCGGACCGAGTGCACCGAGGATTTGCATCGGTTCGCGCTTGTTGAATTCGCGGAGGTATTGCCAATCGAATGATTGCACCACGACCTTGTTGACCCAATCGCTCTTGCGCAGCAGAGCAATCAATGTGGCTGGATCGCCGCCTTTGCGTTCGATCAACGTTACGCCACCGTGTCCCTGAATGAACTCGAGGGCTTCAACCAAAAGCGGAAGCCGTGTTCCGGCGTACTTCGGATCGAACCATGTTCCGGCATCGAACTGCTTCAATTCTTCGACGGTCAGTGCATCGACCGCAATCTTGAGCCGCCCGAGGCGATTGGTTGCGTCTGTGGTTCGATCGAGGGTGCCGTCGTGAATGACGATTGGCTGGCCTTCCTTGCTATGGTGGTAGTCCAACTCGACAAGGTCCGCACCTGCGCGAATGGCAAGGTCAAAAGACGGCAGTGTGTTCTCAGGTGCAAACGCGCAGTAGCCACGGTGGGCAATCACCAGCGGGCGGGTCGAGTGGACCAGCCGCAAAGCCGGCATATCATCTTGGGCGGAAACTGCAGGCGCGGCTGCAAAGCCCATTCCAACAGCAAGAAAAACCGCAAGAGCGGTCGGCAATGCGAGCTGGTGTAGATTCTGTGCCTCTTGAGTGGCGTCACGGTACTGGTTTTCAGTGTTCATTCCTTTTCTGTGTTTTCTGGATTGATTAACAGTGCGGCTCAACCACGTGGACGGACATTCCACAGAGTGGCCAGCAGCACCGCCCCGATAATCGTGCAAATCACCACCGCCCACAGCGCAGTGTCCCAGCCGTGATGTTGGGCAATCCAGCCCAATCCCTTCCCCTGGATGACCCGTCCAACGTACCCGAAAAACCCGACAAAACCGGCTGCTGTCCCGACAGCCTTTTTCGAGGTAAGATCGAGTGAAACCACGCCCGAAAACATGACCGGAACATACACGAGGAATCCGATCACCCCAAACAGTGCCATGTCCAGCCACAGGTATCTTGCCGGGACATAAGCTATCGCAGCAAAAGCGAACGTCAGCGGAATCATCGCAATCAAACTCACCCGAGGGCGGCGTCCGCCCAGCTTGTCAGACAGCCAACCCATTGAAATCATGCCTGCGGCACCGGCGAACTCGATGATCGTCGTGCTAAATCCGCCTTCGGTGAGCGAAGCGCCCTTGGCTTCTTTGAGGTAGGTTGGCCCCCAATCCACCATCGAGTACCGCGCGATATACACAAAAATGTTCGCCAGTGCGAGCAACCAAAGTTGTTTGTTTGGCAGGATGTACCGAAGCAGCAGTTCTCTGGCTGTGAGTTCCTGCTCGTGTGCGTCCTTGTGATCCAGCGGCCAATCATTCTTGTACTCTTCGACAGCGGGAAGGCCGACCGACTGTGGCGTATCGCGCATCCGCCAGAACAGGTATGCGGCACCCAGCACTGCAATGACGCCGGGAACATAAAACGCCGATGGCCATCCCCAACGCTCGGCGCACCACGCAGCAAGGAAACCGGCCACGCCACCCCCAAGATTGTGTGAAATGTTCCAAATCCCGAAAAATGTTCCCCTTTCTCGCGGGCTGAACCAGTGCGAGAGCCCGCGCGCGCAAGGACCGTATCCCATCCCTTGCACGAAACCGTTGAGTGTCCAAAGGAACACGTGCCCCCAATAGTTGGCAGTGGCGCCGAAAACGAAATTGATCGCCGCGGTGAGCAGCATTCCGAAGGCGATATACTTTCGCGCGTCGCAACGGTCAGCGAAGTATCCCATCACAAACTTCCCGATGCCGTAGGCCATCGCCGTTCCGGCAAGAATGTCGCCGATCATCGACTTGTCATAACCAAGCGCAAGACCCATTTCCTTCGAGACCGGCGCGAGGTTGTTGCGCACGATGTAAAACAGGGCGTACGCGAAAAATGCGGCTTCGAAGACACGCCACCGTTCACGTGGATAACGACGTTCGATTTCGGATTCCGACAGGCGTGGAATCGGCGGCGCAGGTCTGAACCAGTTCAACAGTCTCAGCATGACGCGGTGTTCCGGGTATTGTTCATGTGAGCCTCGTCACATCGCAAACGCAAAAATCAGGATTCTTGCACTCCTGCACTTCAACAGCCGTTCAGTTCCTGATCCGTGACGCAACCGTGCCGGCGCCCGGCATCGACTGCCCACCGGGCGAACACTCAGCGCGGATTCCGGTCTGTTTGCGATACCGTTCGAGCTCGGCCTGTCTGGTGGCACTGTCCCAACCCAGTGCCGCGCCCATCCAATCGGCCACCCGCTCGGCGCGTTCCGCAGCATCAGCAAGGTAATAGTGCCACGAAGTTCGCCGGACCATGACGTCTTCCAGGTGCACCGCCCATTCCTGCTCGACAGCACGAAGAACCGGACCTGCGCCCCATTCAGGCGGACAAACTCCCCCGGCCCCGTCCTCGTCGGGCGTTGACAAAAGCGGTTCTTCCGCCGTGCGGCATGGTTTGATTTCCCGTTTCAGAACACGTGCGGTACCCAACGATTTCAGCACGCGGTCCACCACCTGCTCGGCCATCAGACGGCATGTGGTCAGCTTGCCACCTGTGACATCCCACCAGCCCGGCTCAGCAAGCCGAATCTCGTGCGACCGTGAAATGTCGGAAGGATTGCCGTGCGAATCTGCAACCAGAGGACGCACTCCCGCCCAATCGCTGATCACATCCGACCCTTCGAGTCGCGCACCGGGGAAAAAGTGGTTGATCACACCAAGCAGGTATTCCGTGTCTTCCGGGTCTGTGAACACGAAGTCGGGTGACCCGTGAAAATCGGTGTCGGTTGTGCCCAGAATCGTCCGCTGGAACCATGGGATGGCGAACAGTATTCGGCGGCCTTCAGTCAGCACCACAGCCTCATCAACAGGCAGCCGGCTGCGGTCAGCAACAAGATGCACACCCTTGGTAAGCCTCAGCCGAACACGGCTGTGCGGAAGCGATGGTGACCATGGACCTGCGGCATTGACTATTGCACGTGCCTTCAGGACGAACTGTTTGCCGCTTAACCGGTCCTCCACCGCGCAATCCCATGGCGCCAGTGGCGGAGGAGACGTCAGATACCGGTTCGCGTCAATGAACCTTGCGTAATTGAGCACCAGCGCTCCATTGCGCGCAGCCGACCGCAGCGAATCAACAACCAACCGCGCGTCGTTTGTCAGTGCGTCATAGTACCGCACAGCGCCTGTCAACATTTCCCTGCGCAGGCCCGGGTGTTTCTCGAGCAACTGTCCGGGACTCAGCCACGACGAGTTTCCGAGGTTGTGCCCCCCGCACAAAAGATCGTAAAGCTTCACCCCGATCTTCAATTGCCACAGCGGCCATTCAGGATGATCGCGATACGTCGGAAAAACGAAAGGCAGCGGCTGTGCAAGGTGCGGCGCGATCCGATGCAAAATCATCTTCTCGCGGCTGGCGTGCCGAACTTGTCTGATCCGTCCTTGCGCAAGGTATCGGAGCCCGCCATGAAGCAGTCGGCTTGATCTGCTACTGGTGCCAAAAGCGAAATCGTGTTGTTCTACAAGGCCGATCCTCAGGCCGCGTAGCGCAGCGTCACGAGCAATGCTGGCGCCCACAATACCGCCGCCGATCACCAGCAGGTCAAGCGGTGCGGCGGTTAGCTCATCAAATGTACGTGAACGCGTATCCGCAAGATTCATAAAACCGTCTTTAGCAATGCGCTTGCTTTGCCTGAATCAGCAGTGATCCAAGTTCTCCGAGCGTCGGAACCACAATGTCAGGGGCAGGCTGGGCTCTTGCTGCCTGGTCAGCCTTTGTCTCGCCGGTTAGCACCAAGACCGCCAAAGCTCCAGTGACCCGCGCCATTGCCATGTCCGTGTAGAGCCGATCCCCTATCATTGCCAGTTGCCGTGGTTCGAGCCCGTGTCGATGTAGAATGCCACGCAGCATTGCAGGATCGGGTTTGCCCGCGACAGCAAGAGGAGAACGGCCCGTCGCTGCGGTCAAAGCAGCGCATATCGCACCGCAATCCACCAACACCGTGGGCTGGTCGGTCGGACAAACAAGGTCCGGATTCGTAGCAAACCACCGAACGCCACGATCAATCCACCACGCCGCACGACACAGCCGCTGGTGTGTCAGCGTCAGGTCAAACCCAACCACCACCGCGTCCGGCTGATCCGTCGGATCATCCGAGGTCATCTCGAATCCCGCCCTCGCAAAACTCTCCGCCAAACCGGGAGTTCCCAGCAGAAAAACCCGCCGTACCATGGGAAATCTCTCGCGCAACAGTTCGATTGTAGCGTGTGCCGATGTGTACAACTCGTCTTCTCTGGCCTCGATACCTAGCTGACGCAGGTGTTTGAGTTGTTCCTCGGGCCGTTTCGACGGGTTGTTCGTGAGGAAAGTTCGGCCTATTCCCAGCCTGTCCAACAACTCCAGAAACGGAATGGTCTCGCGGAACACCGTTTGTCCCCTGTAAAGTGTTCCGTCAAGGTCCAAAGCGACGTGCTCTATTCCCCGCAAACGTTGCACAGAAACAGAACGCACAGACTCACTACGTTGGCTTTGCAGCATATGCTCAGAAATCATCTACAGCACATCGCACAATCGGCGTTTTGACCACCACCTCTGCAGACCGATCCACCCGAAAACGCAAAAACAAACAACACATACGGAACCGGTCAAGCGCCGACTTGGTGCGTGAAGTCGTCATACCTTGGTCCACACCCTGACGCACTACGTGTGGACGTCCTGTAACGCTCTTGGTCTTCTCGGGGCCGCACTGTTGCGCCTAAGCACGCTTGCGTCAAGTAAAAACTCACAAGGCCAATGCCCGCCTGCCAATCAGATGCAGATACCGTACTTAGTGCGTTAATTCCAAAACCAAACGTGCTCTAATCGTCCAACCACGTTGCCAAAAAAAAATGGCTACGCCAAAGATTAAAACAGCCGCTGACTTCTCCTCAGACCAAGCTCCGTTCCCGCTATGTTGAATCGCGCCCTCCGCCACCGCCTTCCTAACCCGCAGAAAAACCGACGGCAGAAATGTCGTTGGCAGAAAAATCACTGGAAGGAATATGGAGGACAAGGCAGAAAAATGGGGGGCAAAAAATGGTCAGACGGTCAAGCCGCTGTTTTGGATTACTGGAAACATCGGCCCCAACCTCATTTTTCTGCCACCCATTTTTCTGCCAGTGGCCGGCTCGAATCGACTGAAGCACCGTTGCCGCCGGACCCGCGCCCTAACCACAGTCCGGTCTGGGCATTGGCCACCGGTGCAGCGACCCGAATCTGTGGGAACAGCACCATCCCTGATCACTGCCCGGTCCCAAATCGATGAGCAGCCACAGACAGGTTCACGGTCGATCACGGATCGCAAACCCGGAGGGGGCGGATGGTGCATGAGTCTGCACCGTAGCAACTGAGCGGAAAGATCGCACTGCGGAACGAAAGAAAAATGTCCGGCATAAGAACCACAGGCAAAAAGATGGGGGGGCAGAAAAATGGTCAAACGAACAAGCCGCTGTTTTGGATTACTGGAAACATCGGCCCCAACCTCATTTTTCTGCCACCCATTTTTCTGCCAATCATTATTTTCCTGCACCGCTACACGGTTATATTCGAAAATCGATCATGTGTGCGAAGATTTTCAGACTCCGAGTTTGCTCAGTTTGTCCGTATCTGCTTCTGTGGCGGCGAGCAGTGCGGTCACGACAATGCGGCCTTTGGAGTATGATATCGGATAATTGCCCGGGCATCACAGGTTAGCGGGTCGTTCGAGCCTATTGTCTTCAAGTTGTTCGGTCATTGATCTCAATCTCATCTGCCCCCGTGGGCGACCAAGTCGCCCCTTTCAGTGCGGCGCGACGGAATGCCAAGCCTGGAACGAAAGCATTTATCTCGCCACGATCGTTCGGTTGCGGCTGCGCCGCGCTGAGCTGATCAACTGTTTGATCCCGCTTGCAATCGCCCTCTCCAAGAACACTCGCGGCGAATACACCACCGCATCTTCCTGGCAAAGGCCATGCTTGCTGCCAGAGCACTAAATGCTTGACCAGTCGAAACATATGTGACTTGCTGGATTTGCATGAGTAACAAAGGGAACGCCAAAAACGCTTTCCCGATAAATTGACAAGGTTGCCGTGCATTATAACTCTTAGCCAACTTCGAGCGCCATGCAGATACTTCTCCCATCGATCGTTGTCGTCGTTGTTCTGGTGTTTATCGCCACCGCAACGTATTTGGTCCGCGTCATTAATTGGCAGCAGAAAGCGAAGACCGGAGCCGGTGCATACGAGGCTATGCCCGCTTTGCTCACAGCGGCAGAACGTTCATTCTTCGGTGTTCTTCAGCAAGCGGTGGGGTCTGAATACCAGATTTTCGCCAAGGTCAGACTTGCAGACATTGTTCGGCCCGTTCGGAACCCTAGCCGGAGCGGTTGGCAGTCTGCATTTAATCGCATCGCAAGCAAACACGTTGATTTTGTTCTTTGTGATGCGGCGCGCTTGGGCGTGGTTGCGGTGATCGAGTTGGATGACCGGACGCACGAGCGCTTCGAGCGTGGAGTACGGGACAGCCTTGTGGATTCTGCGCTGGCTGATGCGCGCATCCCGGTCTTGCGAGTCTCGGCGCGGCAGGCGTATTCTCCCGTTCAGATTCGTGAGCAGGTGCAGGGTTTGTTTCATTCAAGTGCGACAGTCACAAGAACGGTCGGCTAACCAGTGCGCCCCAGCAAAGCCGGGCGGGGCGTCGTGGTTTGAACAGTAATGTCCTGTGAGGTCGGATCGTTGCGCTAGAGCCGTTATGCGGCTCCGGAGATCTGAACCAGGGAATACGTGAAACCTGAAAGGGTGTGGCCTAAGAACCACCCTCAACTTGACGAACGTTGGGTTCAGGAACGCATCGCTGAAGACCCGACAATATTGGGGCTTGGGAGACGTTGTCCTGAAGGGTAAGGAGACAACCAAGCAATTTAACGTGCGATGTGGAGCCAGTGTGGGGGAAGTATCGGTTGTGCGCTGGATCAGAGATTGCGCCAAAAACTAAAACGGCGGCGGTACTGTGACGGTGGAATGTTGCACCGGGGAGCGAGGGAGGCGAGTCGGGCAGTGGCGAGAAGGGCAATCCGAGAAAGGTTATGACCGCGGGGCACGCTGGACATGGGCTGCTTCGGCTTGTTTGAGGTACGCCGAGTTTGCGCTGAATCGCACTCCGGCCGGTCTATCGGTTGATTTGAGCCTCTTTTTGGAGGGCAAGAGCGCAGTTGTTTGATACGTCCTTGCGCCGATCTGCATGTCACGGCCGCCGGTTCCCAACGCGAGGCTTTTGAAAACGCCACCAATCGCCAACATGAGCAATCTGACGATCCCAGGTGAAATCCCCTTGGCGCACCCTGCAATTTGACACCCGAGGTGAAATAGGCCTTACCGGTCCAAATTGTTCCTGGCCGGGTCGGATGAGCTGTTTCAGACGACGGTGATGGCATTGGAGAGTGGTATTCCAAGTGTGAATTGCCGGCGGCGCGTCAGTCGTTGACAAAGACGTCCAGTTCAGTGCCGCCGATAAAGATTTTGTGCCTTGACGTGAAATTACGGCGGAGATTCTAATCCGTTCATGGCGCGCCCCAAATCCAAGCCCTCCAGTGCCCCGGTTACAGATTACCGGCAAAAGGCCAAGCGCACATATGCCGGGCCCGCCGGCTTGGCCGCGCAGGGCGAGATCACCGGTTCCTGCTCGCGGACGACCCCGGCGCAGGCAAAACCATCATGACCGGGCTGCTGGTCAAAGAGCTTAAATACCGCGGTCTGGTCCGCCGCACACTGATCGTCGTTCCCGGCCATTTGAAGGACCAGTGGCTCCGGGAAATGAAAGAACGGTTTGCTGAGACATTCACGGTGATTGACCGCAACGTCATGACTGCCACTTGGGGGCGTAACATCTGGCATGAACAGGCACAGGTGATAACCTCGATGGATTTCGCCAAGCAGGATGATGTGATGGCAACACTGGGCGAAACCCGTTGGGACCTTGTGGTGGTGGACGAAGCCCACAAGATGGCCGCCTACCGCTACGGCGACAAAACCAACAAGACCGATCGCTACCGATTCGGAGAACTGGTCGAGCGCCTCACCGCTGCTGAAACGCGTGAGGAATTGCAGGCTGAAATACAAACACTCGGTGATCTCATTCGTCTTGCTCGCGATGCGGAACGCAATGAGGTGGAGACTAAACTCAATGAACTTCGCAAGGTGATCGGCACTGAGAACCTTCAGCGAACCGGGGAGAAGTTGCTGATCTTTACCGAATCACGCGAGACCTTGGACTACTTGGTTGAAAAACTCAAGAGCTGGGGCTACTCGGTAGTGAGCCTGCACGGGGGCATGAACCTCGACGCCCGCATCCGCGCCGAGCATGAGTTCCGGGAGAAAGCCCAGGTCATGGTCTCGACCGAGGCCGGTGGCGAGGGCATCAACCTGCAGTTCTGCTCGCTGATGGTCAACTATGACATCCCATGGAATCCCAATCGGCTGGAACAACGCATGGGCCGCATCCACCGCTACGGCCAGCAAAAGGAAGTCCACATCTACAACCTGGTCGCCTCCGACACCCGCGAGGGAAAGGTCCTGGAAGCCCTGTTCCAAAAACTGGAGCGCATTCAAAAGGCCCTCGGCTCCGACCGCGTCTTCGACGTCATCGGCGAAGTCATCCCCGGCCGCAGCCTCAAAGACTTGATCGTCGAGGCCATTGCCCAGCGCCGCACGCTGGACGAAATCGTGGCCGAAATTGAGGCGGTCCCCGACAACGAGGCCGTCGACAAACCCCGGCAAGCCGCCTCGGAAGCCCTGGCCACCCGCCACATTGACCTGAGCCGCATCCTCGGCGAAGACCGCCGCGCCAACGGCGAACCCATCCCCGACGTCGAAATCCGCAACGAAGAACGGCGCAAAGAAGAACTGTTGGCCCGAAAACAAGCCCTCGAAGACGAAATCCGCCGTGAGACCAGTCTCCTGCCTTCTGCGCCCAAAATCCTGGGTATTGCTCGTGTGATTCCGGAACAGGCGACCGATCCGGCGATGCGCTCAGACCGCGACATCGAAGCCATCGGGATGAACATGGCCATGGCCTACGAACGCGCCCAGCAGCGTGTGCCGGAAGATGTCTCAAGCCAAAACCTCGGCTATGATATTCGCTCCACCGGCGCGGGCGGCGTCATCCGATACATCGAGGTCAAAGCACGGGCCGTCACCGGGGCCATTGTCCTCACCCCCAACGAATGGCTCATGGCCAGGCGGCTTGGCGAGGAATACTGGCTTTACATCGTCGAAAACGCCCGAACTCAACCGATCCTGCACACGATTAAAAATCCCGCCACAAAGTTGGCTCCACAGGAGGTGGTGGAAATTGTCCGATATGTCATCAAGGACTGGAAACCATGAACCCAGACGTCTTCAGAAACAGCCCCAGCGGTCGCGTGATCCAAGTCGGACAAGGCTCAGCAGCCTATTGGGCTTTCGTGCCGAACCCGCTCCCGCCACCGCTCTCGTTCGACGCCGCGTGGATCCGCCAGCTTTCGGACGCCGACCGCGCCCTGGGCGAACTGGCCGGCCTCGGACGCACCTTGCCGAATCCGCACCTGCTCATCCATCCATTCATCCGACGTGAGGCCGTGCTCTCCTCGCGGATCGAAGGAACACAAGCCGATCTTGCCGACCTGTATGCCTTTGAAGCCGGCCAACTGCCGCTGCCGGGGATCAAACCCGCGCCCCCCGAAGAGGACGTGCGCGAAGTGCACAACTACGTGCGCGCCCTCGAATACGGCCTGCAACGGCTCAACACGCTGCCCGTCAGTCTCCGCCTGCTCCGCGAGGTGCATCAGCGATTGATGGAAGGCGTCCGCGGCAACCAGGCCACACCCGGCGAGTTCCGCCACACGCAAAACTGGATTGGCCCGGCCGGTTGTTCCCTGAATGACGCGCCGTTCGTGCCGCCTCCCGTGGAGGAAATGCACGCAGCGTTGCACGCCCTCGAACAATACCTCCACGCCGAAGACAACCTCCCACCCTTGATCCGTCTGGCGCTCATCCACTACCAGTTCGAGGCCATCCACCCGTTCATTGACGGCAACGGTCGCATCGGACGATTGCTGATTTCGCTGCTCTCCGTCCATTGGGATTTACTGCCGCTACCTTTGCTTTACCTCAGCGCGTTCTTTGAAAAACACCGACAAGATTATTACAACCTGCTGATGGCCGTCAGCGCTCGCGGCACCTGGCGCGACTGGATTGAATTCTTTTTGCGGGGCGTGGCAGACCAAGCGCGCGATGCCGTCGTCCGCGCAAAACGGCTGCAGGACTTGCAGGCAGAATGGCGAGTACGACTGACCAAAGCGCGCTCCTCCGGACTGGCGATCCGCCTGGCGGACTCTCTATTTGATTCACCCTTTCTAACGATTCCCCAAGCCCAGCAAAGACTTGGCCTCAAACAGTACCACAGCGCGCGTCGCCACGTGCAAGGACTCGTCAGAGTGGGAATTCTGAAACCCTTGGATGAGTCGTCTTACGGGAAAACCTTTGTAGCCGCCGAGATTATGCCGGTAATTGGTCAAGGTGAAAGATGAGCACAGATTTGTATTTTTCTTGCCGAACGTACAATTCTGTCCCGAACAATTGTGCTTTACTGCAATTCTCCATAATCACAATTGTAGATTGGATATGTAACTTTCGCCGTCGCAGGCATCTGTCCACAATCGTGGAGCCTTTAGAGAAATGAACAACCAAGACATGGCAAACCGACTCATCGAAACCGATTTCCCGCTGCGGGCGGTTTCCGAACAGTCCGTCCGCGAGAAAAACATCCGCCACGGCCACATCTCCACGCTGCACATCTGGTGCGCGCCGACCGCTGGCCGCCTCCCGCGCCACCGCCCTGGCCGCCCTGCTGCCCGACGACCCAAAGCGCCGGAACGAGTTCCTCCAGTTGGTCGAGCAAATCGCCCCGTGGGAAGTCGTCTCCGGCCAGGACACCGCCGGCGCGCAACTCATCCAGAAAGCTCGCGAACTGATCCGCGAGGCTCATGATGGCCGCGCCCCGCGCGTCCTCGACTGCTTTGCCGGCGGCGGCGCCATCCCGCTGGAAGCCCTCCGACTCGGCTGCGAAACCTACGCGCTGGACTGCAACCCCGTCGCCGTCCTCCTCAACAAAGCCGTGCTCGAATTCCCGCAAAAATTCGGACGAACCACGGAGGCAACCACGAAAGACACGAAAGACACGAAAGGGGCAGAAGGGCAACTGGTCTCTCGCAATTTTCGTGTATTTCGTGTATTTCGTGGTTAAGACAATCCGTATGGACATCATCTACAGAGAGGAGAGTTACAAGATCATCGGCGCTTGCTTCGAGGTCTATAAGGAGAAAGGCTGCGGGTTTTTGGAACCGGTTTATCAGGAGTGCATGGAGATCGAGTTGGGGCTGCAGGGCATCCCGTTCCGCGCCCAGGCAGCGCTGAAGCTCGAGTACAAAGGCCACCCGCTCAAACATGGCTACCAGCCGGACTTCATCTGCTACGACAAGATTATCGTGGAGCTCAAAGCTGTGACGGAACTGACCGACGAGCACCGCGCACAGGTCCACAACTACCTCAGCGCGGCGCAGCCGCAACCAAATGCGCGAGGCGCAAGAACTGCGCTGGCTGCAAGCATACCGCTGTGTAGCGCCGCGCTGAAAGGGGCGACTTCGTCGCCTTCGAGGGAGATGCGGGTCAAATCAGCGGACGAACAGTTCGAAGGCAAAAGTTTCGAACCACACGCTGATCTGCGATTTCAGGGCAGATTATCGAATATTACACTCCAAAGGCCGCACTGTGGTGACCGCACTGCTCCCGGCCAGAGAAGCAGATATTGACCAATCGAGCGAAGTCGCAGCCTGAAAATCTTTGCAAAAATGATCGATTTCTCAATATAGGTAAACAGGGGGCAGTCAGCGGGTTGTGACAGAGCGCTGTGCGTCCGAGTAAGGTTTTTATCTCGCCCCGGTCATTCAGTTGGGGCTGGGCCGCGCTGCGAAATGTGCGGGCCTGAACGGCGGCACTTGGCATCGAGCAATTCTACAAATGTCTTTATGATGATCAGAGTCAGCAGAAGGTTGTCGTTTTCCTTGCCTTCGTTGGGTGAGATATCCTTCCAATTGCTGAGCGCGAACCCGCCGAGGGCTTTGACGATGGCCGGTTGTGGTCCCTCTGCCAGCAAATAGTGAGCGGGTGATTGCTTGCCGCTTTTTCGGGCACGGTCGATTGATTCAAGCTGCTGAAGGAACGCGCGCTGAATGTCCGCGAAATCAATCCTTGGTCCGTAGCATCCTGGTGGCACGAAGGCAAACCACGCATGTGCTAGCAAGGTTCCAAGGAACGACAGTTGCGTATCGGTCAAGACGTTTCCAAGCAATTCGTAAATGTCTTCGATGACGAACCCGCCAGCGGCATGGATGGCTTCGAGTGCTTGTCGGGCAGTTTCGAATGTTTCGGGGCCCACCATTAGCCGTTGAGCGGCCTCTTTTTGGGTAAAGGGCCGCGGTGGCAACGGGGGCCACGGTTCAAGTTTACGACGCGGGCGGGCCGGGGCATCGTCGAATTCGTCATCGGTTTGACGTCGCCTTGGCCGGGGCGGGGGCGGGTCGAAAATGATTTCATGCGCGCCGAGTTCTTCGAGCATCCAGTTCAAGTCATTTGAACGACCATTTTCAAGATTCATTTCGTCGCGGGTTCGCACGAGGTCTTTGAGAATCCTGATCAACTTGGGTCGCAGGGCCGGGTCGAGTGCGGCTTGGCGTGGAGTTTTGCCGTCGAATGCAGGCACTGGTTGATCGAGCCAAAGGCGATCGTTGTCTGCCATGATATCATCCACATCGAGTTGTTTTCCGGATTTGCCGGTTACTTCCACGCGGTTGGATGCGACGCTGACTTTATCCGGGTGTGTCAGCAGCTTTGGCGGGATCAAATCGGGATCGTATTCGGCCTTTTCTGTGGTTAACCTTGAGGCAACGTCGTCCCGGCTTGCTCCTTGGAAACGGACATTGTCGCCAAGGACGCGCTCGAATTCCGACCGAATTCGGGCAAATTGTTCTTTGCCCATGGCTTCGAGCTGCCAGTGGGTTTGGCCAAGGAGAACCCGCCCGAGCACGGGCCTGGTTCTTTCGGAAAACACCGTGGTTTGATCCGAGTCATCGAACCACACACGTGCTTCAGTGAAATCTGCGCGTTCGCTGTCGGCCAGCTCGTCTGGAGCGACAGATGTGACCCCATCCAGCATTAGGCGGCAGGTTTCAAAAGGTGCGCGCAATTCGTAACGGGCTTTTCCAAGCTCAGTATCAAGGTTCGCGAGCAATTGTTCCTGACGCGCCAAAGCGGTGGCTTGTAACGCTTCGGCGAACTTACCGAGGTTGTGGGCGAACCAATCATTCCAAGCATCATGCGCTGCTGGACCGCCCAGATGCCGCACGATTTCCTCTGCGACCTCGAGCGGTTCATACGGGCCGATTGGAGAAACTGGAATAGCTATGGCAAAGCAGCGCCAGAAATGCGGCAGCGGATAAAACCATCCCAACAGAGTCGCGAATCGGCAGGCCTCAGCAGCCATTGAGCGGTCGCAGACCAACCGTTCAGTTGGTGTTGGCTCGAGCAAGTCCACCACTTCGACGCGCAGGTCATCCAGTACGCGGTGTACTTCGACGAGCCGGATGCGCATTTGCATTATGGCGCTTTGAATTATCCGTTCGTCATTGGTAAGCGTTGGGAAACCTGCGGCGGCCCAGCGTTCAGCGCAAGTGCGGCCATTGGCGTCGCGCTCGAAGTAAAACGCGGCGGTTTTGTAGGCAAAAGCGTCAAGGTCACTTTCGTCGAAGCGCCGACCAAGCTCTGAGATTACCTGTGCCCGATTGGGGGAGGCGGTGGCAAGCCATTCGGTGGCCTTTTGCATTGCCCTGAATTCGATTTCACCAAAGGCGTCGTAATGCGCCGGTGAAAACGGATTGAACGGGCAATCCTCTGGGCACTTGTAACGGCTAATACGATTTTCCCCGCACTCTGCGGCCCGGATCACACGCTGTGTTGCCAAGCAGGGGCGGCGTTTGCTTATTTTGCTCATGTCGCTGGGAGAATAATACAGCCGATGTGGCATGCGAGCAAGAATTGGAATAAGGGATTCAAGTCAAAGGTGGGCGTGCAACAACGGTTTCACCGATTCATTTCCCGTTCGCCGGTGAAGTCGAATTTCGCAAGATCGCATCGGATTTGAGCCCGACCATTCTGTTATCCTGGAGAATCTGCTCAGCGCGGCGCAGCCGCAGCCCAAGGATCGCGGCGAGATAAATGCGTTCGTTCCAGGCTTGGCAATCCGTCCCGCCGCGCTGAGTGATGGCACGGGCTTTCAGCCCTTCGCTTCTGAAACAGGATGTACGGCGCTGTCGTGGGGCGTTGCCCCGCCGTGGTATGTGCCGCGCCGCTGGCGCTTGAGCTACTCAGCAGTGACTTTTCGGCTAAGAAAAAGAACCTGCTCCGGCGACCGAGTCTGCACCGGCTCTGGACTGCGTGCCTGTCCCCGTTGCAGTTTGGGGGGCGGCGGGGAATGACCGCGTGCGTGAGACACGATAAAGGGTCGGTGCGGCAGACGGAGCAACCGTCGGTGCACCGACCCTGTGAGTGTGCGTCGTTAAGGGCCGCTGTTACTTTCGCAATCGGAAGAACTGAGCGCTTCCGGTCATTTGTACAGTGACGGCGTTGTTTACGACTCCGGGCACTTCGGTCCAATTAGGGTTGGTGAGACTCGGGGTGCTTTCCAGAACAAAGCCAGTGGCCACTGACGGCCAGCTCAGTGTAAGGGATTTCCCGGTAACGGTGCAGGTTATTGTGGGTGGCTGGGATACCGGGATGTAAACAGGGATGCCGTCAGCGGACGGTCCGCCGAGAGCGAGCATTTCCTCGTCAGTGAGTTTGCCGGCACGAATCTGGATCGAGTTGACCCACATTTCACGGCGCTCGTCCTGGTCGCCGTCGGCGAAGAGAATCGCTGTGGGTTGCAGAGCGCGCCGTGGATTGTCGAGTCCTTGATTGGCGGTCCAATCATCCTGTTTGATGCCGTCCACGAACTTGGTGACGACCGGCGGATTGGCGGCCATGTCGTAAGCGGCGATCATGCGGTGCCATTCGCCGGCGGTGAAGGTCCCGAGCCCATTGTAACCGCCTCCGCCCTGGCCGAAGTTGTTCCCCTGCCAGAAGAGATCGCCGTCGTCGGTGTTGTTGGTCGAGCTTATCTGGAGGAGGGAGGCGGCTCCGGGGCCGGTGTTGGCTACAAGGATATCCATGATGAGCGTGTACTGATTGACCTTGGTGCCGCCGCCGTTGGGGGCGATGCCATGGTCCATGATGTATCCGATCTGGTTGGAAAGATCGCCGGGCACGCGCATGACGCGGGCTGGTTGGCCGTTGATGTCTGGAATCCCAAGTTCAGTAGTGGTTCCGAACTGGGTTCCGGCCTCGGTCATGCCGCCAATACCGTCGAGGTACTGGAGTGGTTTGCCGATGGTGGCGCCGAGATCACCGAACTCGAAGTCCCACTGACCTGTGACTGTGCTTTGCGGGATGACTCTGGGGATGCCATTGGCCGATGGGCCGCCCAACAGCACTGCTTCAGCGTCGGTGATTTTGCCCGAGCGAATCTGGATCGAGTTGACCCACATCTGGCGGCGTTCGTCCTGGTCACCGTCGCCGAACAGAATTGCGGTGGGCTGCAGCGCGCGACGTGGATTATCGAGTCCTTGATTGGCGGTCCAATCATCCTGTTTGATGCCGTCCACGAACTTGGTGACGACTGGCGGATTGGCGGCCATGTCGTAAGCGGCGACTACGCGGTGCCATTCGCCGGCGGTGAATGTGCCGCGACCGTTGTAACCGCCTCCGCCCTGGCCGAAGTTGTTACCCTGCCAGAAGAGGTCACCGTCATCGGTGTTGTTGGTCGAGCTTATCTGGAGGAGGGATGCGGCTCCGGGGCCGGTGTTGGCTACAAGGACATCCATGATGAGCGTGTACTGATTGACCTTGGTGCCGCCGCCGTTGGGGGCGATGCCATGGTCCATGATGTAGCCGATCTTGTTCGACAGATCGCCGGGCACTTCCATTACTTTGGCGGGCTGACCGGCTATGTCGGGCACGCCCAACTCGGTTGTTGTGCCAAAACGTGTTTTCTGTTTGGTAAGTCCGTTCGGCCCGTCCAAGTACTCGAGCGATTTTCCTACCGTTGGGCTGAGGTCGCCCTTGTCGAAATCCCACTGGCCTGTGACCACGGTACTGCTACCGCCTGCCACGATGATGCCAAAAGACCATGTGGCAACGTGGGTTGTGCCTGCTGAATCTTTGAATTCAAGTCTGACCGAATTGGACTTGTCGGGTCGGGAAGCGTTTGGGTTGTAGCGAACGAACAATTTGTTGCCTGTCTTGGAAAGTGACTGTGGCGTGACCTGGTTCCCGTTCAGGAACAACTTGACGTTGGCAGTGCCAACTGTGGCTGTGCCATCCACAATCAAGGCTTCGATTGGCGCGCTCGCGCTGTTGCCGTCGGAGCCCGGTTGGGGATTGATTTCGGCGACGTACGGTCCTTTTGCTGCCGCCACCGAGGTGTCCTTGTAAGCCTTGACGGCTTGCGGGTTGGTTGGGTCGTTGACAAGGATGCGTTCACCAGTGTCCGGATTTACGCTGTAAAAGTTCAGGTTCGCACCGAGGCCTGTCTGCCAATAGACAATGCGGAACGGATACAATCCGGCGACCGGAGCTTCCACGGACCACTGATTTTCGTTGCGCCAGTGGGTCTGGAAACCGGGCGCGTTACGCTCGAATTCGCCCACCTTCAGTGCAAAGCGATCTCTTGGATTGGTGCCGACAAACACAGCGTAGCCATCATCGTCGTTGGCGTCAGTGCGCTCGACGCAGACGCTCACACCGAAAGTGTGCACTCCGGGGGTTAATTCGAGGTACCCAACGACCTCGACGGCAGAGTTGTTGTCATGACCACCGGCGCCGGGCAATCCGGGGAATGGTTGGGAAGGGAACGTTACAAGCTCCGTGGAGTCCAGAGTCAGGATGGTAACAGCGTCGCCGTACAACTCGAAGTTGACGGTATCGACGTCGTAGCTGCCATCCGGGTTCGGGCCCGGATAGGCTTCGTCTGGTATTGGGTTGCCGCCTGCATCGGTCAGGGTGCCGTTGAGCTGTTTGATCGCGCGGATCAAGTTGTTCGGGACGACAGCATCGGACGGCGCTTGGACCGAGCGCACGGTGAAACCGCGCGTGGTTGACGATCCCAGTGGCAGTGCGGCTTCGGTTGGCAGTGCGTTGGTTGCCGCTTGTACACTGGTCAAGAACGCCGCCAGACCAACTATGCCAGCGGTCATTCCGAGTCGGAACTCACTTGTTTTCATATGGTTTGTTCTGTTCGTGCGTATTGTCAATGGAACCTGCGGCTGCTGTGGCAGGTACTCTGCTGCCACCGTCGGAGCCGGCCACAGGTCCATTGACATTACGAAATTCAACTCACCAGATTCTGAAGCCCGATTCGGAGAACAACAAGCTAATTCAACAAGGTAATTCCCTGCAGCACACTGCAAATGGGCTTTTGGCTGATTCCATGCCAATACGCCCGGCATGAGCGCGGCGATTCCTCGCCGTCTCGAGCTGTGACCGCTCGAGGGTCGGATTTACGTGGGTGAAACCGGCGTGCGATCGGTCGCCGGGTTGAGGCGGTCGAGGACGGAAGGGCTCGATACAGGACTCCAGACCGCCATTGTTTCTATTGCCTTCGAACGTTGAAAATCTGGTCGTGGATAGTTTATCCGGAGCATGATAGGAGCCCGTGTGTTTGGCCGTTGTACCGGTGATATTTCCAGAGAAATGATTGGTCCATGACGTGACACTCGGCGGCCGGTTGTGTCTGAGTTAGAAGAGCGGACAGTGCGGCACCGTGATTCAATGAAATACCTGCCTCAGCCAAGCGTGCGTGATTCTCATCCGGGAAAGCGGCGAGAATGGTTCCTCGCCTGTGCCGGACCGCAAACGTGTTTGACGCATGAGCATTGGAAAATTGTCGCGCGTGTGCGCCGGGCTGCCCGTTCGTGCGCGCCTGAAACAGGCGTCTTGGGGATTGCGACTGCAGTCTCCTGCACAAATTCTCATCGAAAAACTTCATCCCATGAAAAACACCATTCCGATCCTGGTCTGTTTGATCTCAACAGCGTTTGCCTGGCGGGGCACGGCCGATCCAGCCACCGAGGCGGCCAAGGCCTCAGAAGTTTTTGAAAAGCATTTCACGGCTGTTGGCGGGCGCGCCGCGATCGAGAAAATCGAATCGATCGTCGTCAAAGGCAAAGGCCAGGAAGGTCAATCGTCATTCGATTTCGAGCTCAGCCTGAAACGACCCGGGTTGGTGCGATTGATCGCGCGAACCGCGCGCGGGATCGAAATCAGCCAGGGCCGCGACAGCCGCGCTCGTTGCTGGCGCAAGACACCGGAAGGCGTTCTCGAGATGAAAGACAAGGACGCAGGTGAACTGATGAACCTTGCATTGGCGTTTCATCTGCCGGCTCAGTTGGCTCTGAGCCGGCTCATGGAAGGGACCGTTTGTGAAGAGGACCGGGATGGCGAACGCAGTGTTCTGGCTGTTGGTACGAAGAATGGCGCCGGCCCGTTCCCACGGTTTCTTTTCGACAAGGCAACTGGCGTGATGGTTCGTGTGGGCGAGGTGATGATGGACGACTACAAGCAGGTGGAATACGTGCGGATGCCGTTTCTTGTTCGGCCTGGTCCACAGGCGTTGTTGCGGGTCGAGCGGATTGTGCTGAACGAGAAGTTGGGCGACGATCTTTTTGATCGACCGGCTGGTGAAGCGGCAAAACCTTTGGCTGAGGGCAAATCCATCGAGCCCGGTTATTGCACTTTGCTGTCGGCACCGGGCAAACTCGAGATCGTTCGCCAGCCAAGACCCGTTGATTTTCAACGCGGGCGTTACTCCCAGTTGCCCCGTTACAATCCGGACTCAGGTGGCCACTGGCAGGTCGATGTGCGAGGTGCTGACCTGAGCCAATTAGACCTGAGCGACAGGTTGGCCGACCTTTTGCACGCCGACTTTGATAGTGTGACACGTTGGCCGGAGAAACTGCCCGCCGGGTTCGATCCGCAGCGGGTGATGGAACTTGGCAAAGACCCGGGTTTGAATGTCCGCAAGCTACATGCCCGCGGCATCACAGGCAAAGGTGTTGCAGTCGGTGTAATAGATCAGACATTGTTGGTTGATCACGTTGAGTATCGCGACCGACTTCGGTTGTACGAGGAGATTCATAGCTTGGCCGGCGCGCCCGCACAGATGCACGGCCCAGCCGTGGCATCCATAGCCGTGGGCAAAACCGTCGGTGTGGCGTCCGAGTCTGACTTGTATTACATCGCCGAAACGCACGGCGTGTTCCAGCCCGGCAAGGACTTCGACTGGGACTTCACCTGGCTTGCCAAGTCGATCCATCGTCTTCTCGATGTGAACGCGAGCCTGCCAGCCGGGCGAAAGATCAGAGTAATCTCGATTTCGGTCGGTTGGAGCCCCAACCAGAAAGGTTATGCGGAAGCAATGGCCGCAGTAGAACGGGCCAGGAAAGAGAACGTGTTTGTCGTGTCCACGGCGATTGAAGCCTGCTACCAACTTGCGTTTCACGGACTTGGTCGGGACACGATGGCGGACCCGAACGACTTCAGTTCGTTCAAGCCGGGTTCATGGTGGGCGGCGATGTTCTGGGGCGGTCAACAACGGTTTGCGCCCGGGAAACGATTGCTTGTGCCGATGGACGCACGCACGACCGCAAGTCCAACCGGAATTGACCATTACGTCCACTACGACAGCGGGGGCTGGAGTTGGTCGGTGCCATGGATTGCCGGGCTCTACGCGCTTGCGTGCCAGATCGACCCGGCGATTACGCCGGAGCGTTTCTGGGCAGAAGCGCTCCATACCGGCAAAACAATCCGCATCAGGAAAGATTCACTCGAACTTGAATTTGGTACGATTGTTGACCCGGTAGCGCTGATGGAGCGGATTGAAGCCGCGAAGAAGGGCTGAAAGTGTGCCGCACCCAGCCAAACCGGTGTAACGCAAAAAATGGGGGAAGAGACAGAAACATGGGCATAAGGCGCCCCACATTCACCTTCCGCAGTCCAAGGGCTGTCAGCGTGTACGGTCCGCGCACGAGATTCGCGGATTCATGCACCGGAGGAGACAGGCGCGCTGTCTGGAGAGTGGGAACGCCCAACGGTCAACGCTCAACTTGCAATGTTCAACGTTTATGGTCGCGGAACCTGTTGGGCGGCTGCGGGGGTACGAATGGCGGGGAGAGGCTCACTGTTTCCAACGTGCTGCAGGAGCGCGGCCATTCGTGGCCGCCCACAACCGGAATGGGGACAGGCACGTAGTTGACTGAGATTATCCTTCCGTCGTCTGTCTCCTGCCTCCAGTCTTATGTCTCGTTGAACGGGCTTCGCCCTGTTGAGGGTTGAGAGTTGAAAGTTGGACGTTCTTGTGGACCTGCTAACAAAGCGGCAGCAAGCCGCCGCACTCCAAACGCTGGCGCGGCTGCCATGCGCGCGGTAAATCGCGAAGCGATTGCCGATTTGTTGGCCAACGCTGGGGTTAAGGTGACTGTTGGACGAGGCGGTAGAATTGACGGTTGCCTGTGATTGGCACACTGACGCGGTAGTGACCCGACTGCAGCACCGGTTGGACTGGGCACGTGGCCCAGTTTGCGTTCTGACCTATGCGATCTGATTGTTGCAAAACACAGTTGTCGCACGGGGCAAGCCATTCGATGACTGCGTGTCCGGGTTCGAGGTAGATGTTGAGGGTCGAACCGGGTTGCGCTTTCTGAGCCCGGAAGAACTGGGGAGTTTGACCTGTTTGGCGAAGTGGAAGATCGGTCTGGAGGCTGGCGGCCCAAACCAAGCTATCGAATTGCCAGTCAGGCGCTTCGAGTGTCTGCGTTCGCTCGATGATGTAATGGTGGGTTGGCTGAGCGTAAAGTGTCAGAGCCAATTGTTGGGAGTTTGTTAATGCCCCGGCCAAGATGGGTTCGTCCCCTACGATATACACGCGGCCTGCGCTTGGGCGACCGCGAATTGTCAGGCCGTTGACGCGCAGACCTTCCAAACGTTCTCCCTGCAACACTGCTATACCAGAGCGTGGATTTGAGGTGACGTTGAATCCGATGTGTCCCAGGGTGAACTGTCCCTGGAATGCGGAGTTGGCAAGCGCGATGAATTGAAGGAGGAACTCATTGGTTGGCAGCGGCAGAAGCGTTGCTGAGCCAACTTGTGGGGCAAGGTTCGTGAGTTGAAGTTGGGTGAGTCGATCACCGTTGAAACTCAGGTGGAGTTCGATCCGTTTGAGTTCGGCGCCGGACTTGAGGGTTAGCGGTACGGTTCCGTTTTCGCCGGGCAGAACTGCGGCAGTACCAATGCTGAGCCTGAAATCCGGCATGTTATCCAGAACTACGACGTTGAAGGCTTGGGTGGCAGTCAGTGGCGGGGTCCAATCGTCGCGGACCACAACAAGAATCTGATAATTCGTGCCGCCTTGGAACTCTGTCGGGCGCCATGTGAAAACGCCTGTGTTGGCGTCAATTGCCGCGCCCGGTGGCGCCCCGTCGCCAAGGGCAAAGAACAATTTTTGCTGTGGGAGGTCGGAATCTGACGCGGAACAGTTAATGCTGAGCAGAGTGCCTTCGTAGATTCGCTGGTCCGGGATTGGCTGGAGTGTTGGAGGGCTGTTTACTTCGAGAACGATCACACTGAACTGCTGCGTCGCGGTCATGGCGGGGATGCCGCTGTCTTGGGCGATGAGTGTAATCTTGTTTGTACTTGGGCCGTGTGCCTCGCTCGTGACCCAGGTCAGCGATCCGCTGACGTTGTTCAGGTTCAAGCCGGTTGGAACGCCCGGGCCGAGCTTGTAGGTCAAAGCATCTCCGTCGGGGTCTGTGGCTGCTGCGATGATCGAAAGTGTGTCGCCTTCGTTCAGGGCGACGTTGGGTTGTGGGGTGAACACTGGCGGGTGGTTTTCGAGTGCAACAGTTGTTTGAGCTTGTGGCGCAGCGGGGGTTGGCTGGCGGTTGCCTGCGACGTCCACGGCAACGCTGTAGAACGCGTATGTGCTGCCGAGTGCGCCTTGGAACACAGCGCTTGTGTTTGGCGTGGAGTACAGCCATCGGATGAACGGACCGCCGTTTTCGCTGTAGAAGACGTCATAGCTACTGATGCCGGTGCCACCCGGGTTGTCCTGGCCGGACCAGCGCACCAAGAAAGCGGGCCGGCTTTGTGCTGGCAGGGCATCGACCATGCTGGTTGGAGGTTCGGTGTCTGGCGCAGGAAGCGATTCGTAGCGGAGAGTGTATTGGCCGGTGCTGTCATGGTCCAACAAGTGCAGGACGTGCTCGCGTTTTGGTGCCTTGCCCATGCCGAGGAAGGTGCGGTCGGTGACCCATGCATTGGTCTGGATGGCAATGCGGGCGCCGTCGGAACGCAGGATGTCGGCCAACTGGTAACGACCGTCGGCGGGGTCTGGGACACGAAGGTAAGCCCAACCGGGTGGCATTGGGGCGGACAGTTGGACCTGGGGGTTGGCTGGTGACAGCGTGCCGGTGACGATGGCGTTTGTGACAACTGCGACTGCATTTGAAGAGCCGTCGCTCAACCACAGTGTGTCCGGCAAATCGAGGCTGTCGGGCCGATCATTGACGAGGAAATCGGGTTTGCCGTCTTCGAATGCGCCACCGGCTTGTACCATGTGTATGAGCTCGTGGATGTCGAGCTTGTCGATTATGGACAACCTTGGGTTTCCTCTGCCGTCGAGGTGTTCGAATGTGGCCGAGTAATTGATAAAAAGGCCTTGCAAGGTCGATGTCATGAGCCAGCGTGCAATCTTCATTTGACCGGGCATGATATCGCCGAAATCGGCGGTCAAGGTGGGGGTCATGTTTTGGCCTGCGACCTCGGTGGCGATGATCTTGAAATCTATGAGCAAGCCTTTTTCGTTATCGACTATTTCGGGTTGGGCGGAGGTGATGCGGAAGTTCCGGGCAGTGCCCGCGCCCCAATTATGCACCATCACGGCGAGGTTGAACGGGATGGACGGCTCGACGATGTCAGTGAATGGATCGTCCGAGAAAACATCGCGCTGGTGGAAGTAGTGCAGGTTAAGGCGTGCGGTTGGGTTGACGGTGATTGGCACCGGCACCATGGGAACGACGAACTCGGTGCCGTTCAGGGTGTATCTGAACACGCCGCCGATGTAGTAGCGCGTGGGCGCGGTGGGCGCAGCATCGACGGTTGGAACGATTACCCAGCGGGCGGTTGATTTTTGGCCCGGGCTGATCAAGCCCAGACCATAAACGTCGTTGAGGTTGGACAACTCTGGGGGACGTATATCGAACAAATTCTCTGCGGGCTGGCGTGCGGAGTCGGTGATCTGGAGATCAACGCCTATGTGGTCCAATGGATCGGCGGTTTCATTGTTGATCTCGAGAGTGGCGCGAAAAGCTTCGCGGCTGAGGACGGCTTGTTGATCGAGCTTGAGCTTGATTCTTGCGCAAACACCGGCAGTGCCCGGTTCCTCGAGAGCCATTTTGCCGTTTTCGATGAGCGCCTGGATTGGATCGTCGTAACCTGCAGCCTGAGCTGCCTGGAAGTATTCGAGCAACTCGGTCAATTTTTGTTCGACCAATAACATGTCGATGAAATCGAGGTTTGCGCCCGGGGGCGCGTCTTCGGGGCTGTAGATGCCGTTGGCGATGTTTTCCATGGTACGGTTCCAGCGTTCGATAATCCGCACCAGTTCGGAGACTGGAACGGTGGTTGGCAGGTCTCCGGTTAACAAGTTGGCGCGTTCGGAGTCGGTGATCCAATCGTCCTTGTCGGAGCCGGTATCTGTGGCGGCGAAGAATCTGTCGAACCATGCGCTGGCGTTGGGGTCATGGTCGGATCCGAGCCAGACATCGTCGGAACTTCCTGTGATCAAGTTGAACAGATCTGCCATGAGCCAGACGCCTTTGAGGTAGAACTTGCCGGGGTCTGAGGGTGAAGTACCGGCGAGTCCGGCTCTTGAGTGCGGCGGGGCGGACCCGCCTCCGAAGGTTGAGCGGGAGCATTTGACGATGTTCTTGATGCAAGATTCAAGGCTGAGAAGTTTGCTGACGCAGCGGGCGGCTTTGAGGCACTGAAGAAGGTTTTTGCTTACCAGGCAACCTGCGATGTTAAATGGGCAGGTGATAGGGGGGCAGCTTGCGATAGCCTTGATCCAACACAGAAGCACGCAGAGATCGGGAACATGGATGTCGATTGATGGGGGTGCGAAGACGACGCTTGTCCACGGGGCAGAGCTGTCGCCGTCGCCGGGGCCGGAGGGGGTCCTTGGAGCAATGTCGGTGAACATTGGCGGTAGTCCTTCCAAGGGCTCGCATTCGCCATCGACTCCGGTTATCGGGATTGGCGTTTGTTGTCCGACGTTTTTGTCACCGCACAGATAATCGTAGAGACTTACTGCTGCGATTGTGCAAGCTGCGGCTCCAGATGCACGGGGCTTTGGTGCGGCGTGCAAGCCTTGTGCAGGTCCGATTCGGCGTAAAACTACTGGTATGGTGAGGGACGATTTGGCGGGGAGGGTGCCAAGATCGGTGATCAAAGGCTCGATTGAATAATACGCGTGCTTGTCGATCACCAGCCGCAAATGATTGGCAGCGATCAACCCGTGGTTTCGGAATGTCATGTTGACCTGGCGTGTTTGACCGACCAGCTTCAGGTCGCTCAAGTCCAGTACCGGCGGATCGACTGTGATCACGGGCACTGGGACAAATGTCTCGAACTCGGTCTCGACGGTTATCCGGTAACGATCTTCGATCTCGATTTTCTCGACTGTCCATGTATAGCGGACGGCCTGGTAGGGGAGAAAAGCGTCGATTGTGTTGGTAACGCCCGGTTCGAGCAAGATGGTGCTTTCGTAGCGGTTGTGTTTTTCGGCTTCGACCTCGACGGTGTAATATCCCTCGCGCAGTTGTTGGAGGAAAAACCTACCCTGTGTGTCAGTGACACCATTGGTCAAGATGGTGCGATCAACGGCATCCAGGATTCGGACGGTTGCGTTTGTCAACGGCGGACTGCCAGTCGCGTAGTAGGTGAACTCGTCGGATGTGTTCACGAGCAATGCGCCGGTTGCCTCGGAGAGAATTCGGATACTGAAGGGCACGCCGAGTCCCGTGTTTGGGGTATTGAGAGCGAGGTTGCCCGAATGCACGCCGGGCTGAATGTCCAGACCCGGCATCAACTGCAACAGTATCGTGTTGGTTTCACCCGGCGCGAGTGAATTCATCGGGTTTGGTGTTGCCAGACCCATCCATGACACAGGTGGCAGAGACACGGTGATCGGCCCTGAATTTAACCCCCCCGTGTTGACGAGCTTGATTGGGATTGTCCGCTGTGTTCCGCGCTGCACGCCTGCTTCTAGGCGATCTGGCATGGCCACAAGCCGCGGCACTCGGGGCGTGACTGCAACGCGCAATGGCACTTCCAATGCAGCGCCCTCGGCACTGGTGACAACAATCCTGATCAGGCCCGAAGTGTAGCTGGCATCGTTGGCGGCAATACTGTATTCGAGCTTGGCAGTGCCGTTGCCGGCCAAAACATTGGTAGAGATTGTTACCGTTGCTTGCACGTTTGGGGGTTGATCCGTGACGGTGGCCTCCAATCCGCCGAGCGGCAGGCCGCTGAGGTTCGCGACATTGACACTGCCGGTTGCAGTGTCGCCGGCTATAACGCTCACGAAGGGTTCTGCCGGTGTAGCTTTCATTCCCAAAAGATAAAAACTGTCCTGCGGATTCGGGATTGGTTCGCCGGGGTGAGCGGCGCAGATTTCGTAGTATCCGGCTTCGCCTTGCAATGGTTGCCATGTTGTAGCGAACTGGCCATTGGCATCTGTCAGAGCTGCAATTGTGCGAACCGTATCGCGGACGCGTATGTGGATGCTGACCAATGCAAACTGAGCCGGGCCGCCTCCGGCCTTGATTGCGCTGCCGGTCATGGGAACCGGACTGCCTGCGAGTGCTTTGTCAACAGGCGTTGAAACAACAGCCGTGTATGCCGGCACGACACGGATCGGGTCGGATGATACTGTACTGTTATTGTCCTCGATTGTTTCAACAATTGCGTCTGTGCTGTCGGCCTGGACCACCACCCAGTAATTGCCTGACTCCCGGGGTAAGCGCACGGGTATGGTTTGGCCGAAATGCGCCCCGGTTGGCAATGGACCGTTGAACGCAAACTGCCCTACCAAGACATCGTCACCGACGATTGGGTCACGCGACAGGTACACACGTTGGATTACGCTGTTGGACGTTGCATTGGCGAGCCCCTGATTGTATATCTGGTAGCCGATGTCGATGTAGGATTCGGTTTCAGCCTGTATCGGCGCTTGGACTGATCGCACGACAAGGTCGGGCATATCGACGTCGGTAACGATCAGTTGCGCACTGGCGGTGGTAAAACCTTCGGCTGAGGCTGTCACTGTGACGGTCTTGTTGCCATCCGAGACGCCGTCGTTAACAGAGTTAACTGGTACATTCACCGACCACACTCCCTCGGCTAGCGTGACGGTTGGTTGGAGAACCAGTTCCTGTGCATTGTCAGAGGCAAGGTGAACCACGAGCGCAGTGTTTGTTCCTGTGTTTCTGCTCAAGGTGAGTGTGGCTGCGGGGCTCAGACCTTCAGCCACAATTCGACGGTTAGCCGTCAGTGCCAGGGTAGGACCGTCGTCATCGCGAACGATTACACGGGCAGTTGTGCCTTTTCCAAGCCGGGTACCGAGAATGTGGGCTTTGAACCACGGGTCTATGTATGCGAGCTTTTCTCCGTCCACCATGTTGTTGTCAACTGCTGCGATGGCGAACCTGACTTCGGCTTCGCCGCCCGGGATTGTGACGGTTCGCGGTACTTGAACTGCGTTGGTGTTACTGTTGACAAGGTCAACCTCGACAGGCCGTGGTGTTACCGGGTTTCGGATGAGTCTGGCCATGGCTGCTTGTGGGCCTGCGCCCTCGCTGAAAACTGACGGCTCAATTTCGAGCCTCAGATCTGGCCAATCATTGTCCTGCAAAGTCAGGCTGGCGGACCCGGGTTGATATCCGCTGGCAGTTGCCTGCAATCCCACTGTGAGTGCAGGTTCAATCAAGATATCGTCTGCGATCGCTATTTCAAACATCGTTTGGGCCTGGCCGGATGGAATGACGACCGATGGTGGCAGCATTACCTGGGCTGAGCTCGAGCAGCTCAGTGTCACCTGCAAAGCGTCAGTGCCTGAATCGCGGCTGACTATTCCCACCACTGTTTCGCCCTCGGTGGGGCTGTTGTCTGCGAGAGTGAGCGTCAACCGTGGCAGGTCAACGTCCAGTACGGTAATTTGCGCAACGGCAGGCTCGAATCCATCGGCAGTTGCGATTACGGCGACCGTTTGTGGGCCGTCAACACGTCCATCTGCGACAGGGCTGATATCGAACGTGGTGTGGGATTGGCGCTCCGGAATTGTGACTGACGATGGGAGCACAACCTCGCTTGGATCCGAGTTGTTCAGTGTAACCACAAGGGCGGAGCTCAAATCTCCGTTTCTGCGAACGGTTGCTTTTATTGGCTGGGAAGCGTCTTCGCGGATTCGGTCAACGGACAGCTCGAACGTCAATGCGCGTGGCACGAATGTGGGAGTGCTTGCGGCGCTGAAATTGTTGGCCTTGTTTGGTTCGATTAGAACATCGCGGCTGTCAGCTTTGACCGCAAACCAGAGTTCACCAGTCAGGCTGATGGGTGGGAAAACGAACGTCTGCGTTCGAACGATGGTCTGGTTTGGGGCCAAACTGTCTGTGAAATTCAAGGTAAGCAATTCGACTGCGCCGGCACCGGTTCTGTTGGTGGCGACATACACTGTTTCCGACCACGTTGGACCGGCGGTGGCCGTGCCGAGGTTTGTCAATGTGTAGGAAAGGCTCACCAACTGTCCGGGCAGAAGGTTTGCCGGTGCCAACAGGTTGCCAACCGCGAGGTCGGGCAACGGTGGCATGGAAAGGGTGATTGGGACAAAACTGAGGTTATTGGTTTCGTTCAACTCAGAGAGCGCGTTTTGGGCATCAACCATGACCAACAAGTAGTATGTTCCCGGGGCAGAGCTGGCATCCAAAGGTATCCGGACTGTGAGGCTGTTCGTGTAGGCGGCGCCCGGCGCCATGGGCACCAGTGGGGTTTGAATCGTGGCGAGCAATTTGTCCATGGAATTGCTGCTGGCTGAGAGGTACAGCCGATCCACCCATGGCACGTTTGCTGGTGCGGTGCCGGAGTTGGTGACGACACACTGGACATTGAAGCTTTGGCTGAAAACCGCTGTTGGGGGAGCGGTCAATCGCGTCACAGCAAGGTCGGCTACTGCGATCGACAATGGCGATGTGGCAAACGCGGTGTTATTTGTTTCGTTGACCTCGGACAGACGGTTACCGCTGTCAAGAGCAACACCAAAATACAGCGGTCCAGTTCCGGCTCGTGGCACGATAACCTGCTGGGTGACAGTGATTGCGGCCCCGGGTGCCAAACCATCAGGGCCGGGTGTGAAGGTGACGACACCAAGAGATTGGGCGGCTGACCCGTCGGGATTCGCTGAAACCAGGATGCTGTTGTCCCATGGTCCAAAAGCCGTTCCGGGGCCGATGTTTGATATGACAAATGACATTGGCACCAGCGCGCCGGCTTGGGCAAATCCCGGCAATGTCACCAGCCCCGGCACAAGGTCGGGCGCAGCAAGCGTGGTGTAAGTGTGATCGGTGGAGATGGTTTCATTGCCGGCGACGTCTGTGACGCGGACGCGGCAATGGTACAGCGTGGCAGGTGCAAGACCTGTAAGAGTAACGGAATGGCTTGTGCGGTAACCTGCGACTTCATTGGTGCTGCCGTATGCGGTGGTAAGGCCATACTCGACCTTGGCCCTTGCAGGCTCGTCAGTGATGAAGCTGATAGTGGCTGACGCGACATTCGGTTCCACCTTGATTTGGCTCAGAACAGGCGGAGTTCTGTCTTGGAATTCGTATTCAGCCACAAAATGCATGTTGGTTGGGTCGGTTGTTGCGAATGTTTTCTGGAATGTTGGGCTGGCACCGTAGTAGTTGCCGTTAAGCGTGAACTGCTTGAATGTGTAATAATCGGGCGGCGCGTTGGTTACGGCGGCGGGGGCGGAGATTGTGGTAGTTTGGCCGTTTGTGTAGGTGCCGGCGCCGGTGACGGCAGCGAGGCCGGCCGGCAGCGTTGCAGTAGTGACAATATGGAACGGGTGCGCTTCGGAGTATCTGGCGGTCAAGGTGCGATTAGTTGTGACTGTGAAAGAGATTTCGCTGTTGGTGCCAATGACGGCACTGTTTTCAATCCATTCTGTGAACTGGTAGCCAAAGCTCGGCGTAGCTTTCAGTGTGCATGTTGACCCGTACGGATAGGTTCCGGCGCCGGTCACTGTGCCGCCGTTACTGGGATCGTTAACTGCGGCAACCTGGTAGGATTCGAGTGTGAAATTTGCGACGAGGTCCCGGTTGCGGGTGAGGGTGAAAGTATAAGCGGTGTTTCTGCTCTGCTCGATGCCGTTTTCGGTCCAGTTGACGAAGACGTAGGGCATGGGAGTGCGGTTCGGGATGGCTGTGACGGTTACTTCTGTGCCAGCCGAATACGAGCCGCCACCTGTTGTTGTGCCGCTGTCTGCTGGATTGGCACTGACGGTGAGGATGAAAGTTTCGCCTCCAAGCGGCGGGACGACGAAGTCAACGACCTTGTCGGCGCCGCTGACCGCGGTCATTTGGTTTGGCACTTCCTGGAAGCCAAGGGCTGCCAGATTTCGGAGGCCAACCTGCCATGTGCCGTTCGAGACGGAAAGTGAGTACTTGCCGTCGCTGTCTGTGATGGTGGAGACTGAGATGGCGTTGGTGCTTTCAAGGTTGAACGCAAAAACTCCGGCGCCGGGGATGGGCGCGCCGGACGTGCTTCGGACGGTTCCGCTGATTTTGCGATCGAGTCCTGAAGGTGCAAACGCAGTTATCTGGAAACGGTCACGCAAGTACTCGACCCGCCATGCAAGGCCGTTTGTGAGGACCGGCAACAGATAATTTGTGAAGCTGCCCGAGAACTTCGAGTAGGTGATCAATGCAAAACTGTCGCCGGCGCCCGGCTGGAAGCCGGGTTGCAGGTTTGCTTCGAGTGTCCCGTTGCAGGGCATTCGGTCGAAAACACGCAACTGACCGTAATCGGACGGGGCTCGCAGCCCGAACCTCAGCACAGCGTTTTCCTGGGTCAATTGTCCTGAGACGGAAAGATTGCCGTTGTCCACTTCGAGTGTTCCGGTGTTCTCGAGATCGACAGAGCCGAAGGCGGAATAACTGTCTATTCTCCCGACGGCTTTTCGAATTGTCCCGGCGTTGCGAACGACAGGCCTTGCCCCGCCCCAGCCGTAGTAGAAATTGGCGTCATTCCAGATTTCGAAAAGACCAGCCGGTTCGATTTGGACAGTTGCTCCTTCGCCGGAACTAATATTGCCTGTGCCTTCCCACCTTGCTGTGCCGGCGATAGAAAGCCTGTTGATGAGAAGCAGCTTGCCCGAGTCACCGCTCAAGATCATCGTCGCACCTTGTGGAATGACCAATTGCCCGGTTCCGCGCACCGTGCCCATGTTCCATGAGAACACGCCCGAATGGGTCAGGGTGCCTGCTGAAGACAATGTGCCGCTTGTGAGTTTCAGCTCGCCTGCGAGGTTGGCGTCAACCACAAGGTTAAGCGTGCCTCCACTGCTGATCGTTGTCGTGCCGTTGACGTCCAACTCAGCGCTGCAGTTGACGGTTCCGGCGACTACCACCGTGCCGGCGCTGGTGAGGCTTGATGAAGGTGAGAGATCATGTGTACCGCCGCTGAACTGTAGCGTTCCCTCTTTTGAGATTTCGTAAGAGCCATTGCTTGTGCTGTCGCCATATAATTCCAAGGCACCGGTTATGACCTCTACTCTGCCGTTGTTATCAAACTGCACGCCCAAGGTTGTCGTTCCGGTGGCGGCCGTTTTGCGGACGATGCCGGCATTGTTGAACACAGTAGCGGTGCCGCCCCAGTCGAAATAGAAGTTTTGATCGGAGCTGATCTCGAACAGGCCGGTTGGCTGGACATTGACGGTTGCGCCCTGGCCGCTGGAGATGTAACCCGTGCCTTCCCAGCGCGCATTGCCGGCGATGGACACTGTTCGGGACAGGAGGGTCTTACCTGAGGCACTTCCAATGACGAGCGTCGCCCCGGCTGGTATGACCAGAGCGCCTGTCCCGCTCAACATTCCGCCGTTCCATGTGAAAGTGCCTGCGTGAGTCAATGTCCCTGTACCTGCCAGGGTTCCCCCTGTGAGTTCGAATTCGCCTGCCGAGGTTGCATCCGTGTTAAGGTTGAGAGTGCCGCTGCTGAGGGTGGTTTTGCCGGTTATGTTGAATTGGCCGTTGACATTTACGGTTCCTCCGCTGACGAGCAATTGGCCGGTGCCTGTGATCGATGAAGTGGTGCCAAGCTCTTGCGTGCCGCCGGCGAATTCCAGACAGCACCCTGACAGTACATCGAAGCTACCTGAGTGCGTGGCTGTCCTTTGGAGGCGCAAGGTGCCACTGGCGATCTGGACCGAGCCCTGATTTTCGAAGGGTACCCCGAAATCTGAAACGGCTGTGCCGGCAGTTTTTCTGACGGTGCCCTGGTTGATAATCACAGGGGTGTTGCCGACATAGCTATGATATATGTCGGCATCGGTTTGGATTTGCCACTCGCCGGCGGGGTCGATCTGGAATCTGGCGCCCTGGCCTCCACCGATGTCGCCTGTTCCTTCCCATCGTGCCAAGCCGGCGACCTGCACTGTCCACCCGACGAGCCCTTTGTTGCTCGCGCCTGTGATAATCAAGGTTGCGCCGGTCGGGATGAAGAGGCGTCCGGTACCGCTCAGTGTTCCTGCGTTCCAGGTGAATGTTGATGTGGCGGTTAATGTGCCGGAGCCGGATAATTCTCCGCCGTTGAAGGTGAAGCTTGCGACCTCTCGGTTGTCGCTGAGTTCGATTGCTCTTTTGCCGCTTGGGACGGTGAGGTTATCACCCGGTCCGGGGATACCCGCGGGTGACCAATTAGCCGGTTCCTGCCACGAGGAAGACACTGTGCCGTTCCATGTGAAATCTGCGGCGATCAATGTTGAAATCGCCAAGTGGCAGGCGATGAACATTTTGCTGAAGGCGTGCGTTGTCATGGTGTGCTGTGACAGGCCGTGATTTCCCCACCGGGTCGGCAACCGACCTGACTAATCGTCAACACTCTGCGATGTCTGATACAGCTTGTCAATGAAAAGCGTGTCAGCCCGGAAATCTCGCCGGATTGATACGTATTTGTGTCTCCTGGGCGTTGGGTGGTGAGATTCCGGGTTGAAAATCGCGGCTCGGAATGAATCACGGATTTGTTGCCATGCGTGAATGGGTTTGCCAAAGTGAGTTGACTGTTGAGTTGGATACGAACGATGATTTCGCATGGAAGCTGAATTGAGCGGCGTTGAGAATACAAGAGCCGGCCCCGGCGCCTCAGGAGGCCGGCGGTTGCCTGCGTGGCTTCGGGTGAGTCTGCCGCGCTCTCCGGTGTTTTCGCAGACACGGGAGCTGTTGCGGGCGTTGCGGCTGTGTACAGTTTGTGAGAGTGCACGGTGCCCGAACCATTGGGAATGTTGGGACAGGGGAACTGCAACGTTCATGATTTGCGGCGATCGTTGCACGCGGGCGTGTCGGTTTTGCGCAGTGACAACGGGGCGTCCGTTGCCTCTTGATCCGGACGAGCCTGAGCGCGTGGCGGAAGCGGTGCGGATGATGCGGTTGAAACACGCCGTTATCACTTCGGTTGCGCGGGATGATCTGGCCGATGGCGGCGCGGAGCATTTTGCGAAAACGATCAAAGCGGTGCGCTCGGTTAATCCCGAAGTGGCGATCGAGGTGCTTACCCCTGATTTTAACGATGACGACGGGGCTCTCGACATTGTGTTCGCTGCGCGCCCGGACGTTTTCAATCACAACATCGAGACTGTGCGGCGGCTGACGCCAGGGGTGCGGTCGCGCGCGACCTACGAGAGGTCGCTTTCGGTGTTGAGAAAGGCACGACAACGATTGCCTGCCGGTTGCAGGACAAAGTCGGGACTGATGCTTGGGTTGGGTGAATCGGTTGACGAGGTGCTCGAGGCATTTCGCGATCTGCGTGCAGTTGGATGCGAGATATTGACCATCGGCCAGTATTTGCAGCCGACGGGCGGCTGTTTGCCCGTGGCCGAGTACGTGCGACCGGAATCGTTTGATGAATTGGGGAAGAGAGCGTTGGGGATGGGTTTTGTTTGCGTTGCAAGCGCGCCGCGGGTGAGAAGTTCGTATCGGGCTGATTATTTTGCCCAAGCCAAAACAGGTGGGTGAATTGGAGTGCCATGTTGGAAAACCCGCGCAGAGACCAGAGATTGGCGGACCGTTCGAGACTTTCGTCTTTAAGCTGTTCAGCCATTGATCCCAATCTCATCTGCCCCGGGGGCGACGAAGTCGCCACGGTCAGCGCGGCGCGGCGGAGTGCCATGCCCGGAACGAAAGCATTTATCTCGCCGCGATCATTCGGTTGCGGCTGTGCGGTGCTGAGGTGCATTATGCGGGCGTGTGCCGGCAATGCGGAAAACGTTCGGCCACGGGCAAGATTGCGGGCAATCGGGCTGTGTTTTCTCATAGCTGTGGGGGTGCTGGAGGAGGGTTGGTTGATCCGTGCCCAAAGGGTTTCAGAATGGCGAGTTTACCGTGCGGCTGACGGGTTGACTGAGTCACTGACAACTGCGGTAACGATCAGTCCGCGCGGCAACGTATGGGTGAAGCACGGGGAAGTGGACGCGGTGAGTTACCTTGACGGCTACAATGTGCACCACATACCGGCGCCATCCGAACCCAACTACAGGGTTTATCAGAGCGCAGCCGGGCGCATTTGGTCGATTTACGCAGAGGGTCTGCTCGAGTACGTCGATTCGCGTTGGCAACGGTATCCAATCAAGGAACTGCGGTGGGAAGTTGGGATGAGCCCGACCCGGGCCATCAGGCCGACGCCGATTTTGCCCGCTGAAGAAGACCGGGTGCTGCTGCTTTTGCCGGATCGGTTTGCGGAGTTTCGCGCGCGCACTTCGGAACTGAAAGTGTTGAGGCATGCATCTGAAACCTCTCTCGGCACGTTTCTCGACATGACACTGGCACAGGACGGTGGGATATGGATAACCGGTGCTGAGGGGATTGCCAAGGTACCCGGGCGAGTTCGGCAGATCAACCGCGACACCCAATGGCGGGAATATGTTCTGCCACCGGACTTGGCGGTGCGGAATCTGCTACGTCCGTTCGATGACGACGATGGGGGGGTCACGGTTGTTGCTGACGACCCGTCAGTGAACAGGCGCGTGTTGGTTCATTTCGATGGAACCAACTGGATGAGTTATTCTGCATTGAAAGAAGGTTTGCGGTACGCGTGGAGAGACACCGAACCCGGCAAGTTTTGGGGGTTGACCATGAATTCGCTTCTGAGGATTGACACAGACAGCGGCAGGGTCGAGCAGGTCGAGCATCCGGGTGCAAGGTTTTATGACGTTGCGGTCCAGGCTCGCGGCGTGTTTTGGCTGGCGACTTTGGAGGGGTTGTATCGGTATGCGCCGCTTGCGTGGCGTACGCCATCGGGTGCATCGGGGTATTCTTCGGTGGTCTATTCTGTGATCGAAGATTCGAGTGGGAGGCTGTGGTTTGCGACCGCAGATGGTTTGCTGGAATTTGACCGGCGGCAATGGCGCCGGCACGCGTGGCCGCAGAACTTTGACGTTTCGTTTCGCGCTCGGGATGGATTGTTCAACCTCAAGGAGGGACGTCTGCTGATCAGCGCTTCAGAACAGGTTTGGGTGTTCGATCCGCACAAGGACGAGTTCAAACCGGTTGCTCATCCGGGTGGCCGGCGGTTGCGAAAAGTGCTGAGGCAGTTGCCCGATGGTGTCGTGTGCGTGCAGACTGCAGAAGCAGGCGCGGCGCCGGGACAGTACGACTTCGAGTTGTTCAACGGAAACGAGTTTGTCAGATGGGAGGAGGCGCCGCCGGCGATCGACCTTGGCAGCGAACTGTTTTTCCTTGCCGCGACGGAGAACGGTGACCTTTGGCTTGGAGGGCGCAGCGGGCCCGCGCTCTGGCACGAGGGCAAGTGGCAAAAGTTCACCGCGGCTGACGGTTACGATGACGAGGGCGCACTTTGTTTTGTGGAGATGCCCGAAGGACAGATTTGGTGCGGCGGACTCGGCAAGATTAGTCAATACGACGGAAGAAACTGGGCGGTGGTATTGAGCGGACTGGATCGTGTCAGTGCCATGGTGCGGTCGGTTGATTGGAGTGTGTGGGCGGCGACAGGCAGCGGGCTGTACCGATATTACAAGGAAACGTGGGCTTCTGTGGGCGAGGAGGAGGGACTGGCCAGCAGCGCCTGCTACTCACTAATCGAGGATCGCAGTCGAAAACTCTGGGTTGGGACATCGCGGGGCGTCAGCCAGTATTTTCCGCGGGCTGACCCTGATGCTCCAAGAACGACGATTTTGGAAGTGACGCAAACCACACAGGGCGCAAACGAGAATGTGATCGCGATAGGCTTTCGTGGTCAGGACAAATGGCGTTATACGCCGGAACGGCGGTTGCTGTACTCTTGCCGCCTTGACGGGGGTTCATGGTCGGCATTCACGCCGGGAACGAACGCTGTGTACCGCGACCTCGCTTCGGGCAAGCACAAGTTCGAAGTCCGCGCACTTGATCGGAACTGGAACATGGAACTGCGTCCGGCGGCGTACCAGTTCGACGTGGTTGTTCCGTGGTACCAGGAAAAGCGGATTGTTGCGGTCGCGATCGTTGGGATGACCGTGGCTTTGGTGTTTGCAGCGGTAGCTGTGAACCGGCATATACGGCTCATGCGCAGCCATGCCGAGGTCGAGAAAAAAGTGGCGGAACGAACTCAGGAACTCGAACGGGCGATGGCAGCTCTTGCGCACAGCGAAAAGATGACAGCTCTCGGCACACTTGCTGCGGGCATAGCGCACGACTTCAACAACATGCTCTCGATAATTCGCGGGTCAGCTCAAATCATCGAGGCCAATATCAATAATCCTGACAAAATCCGGCTTCGGGTTGAGCGGATAAAGACCGTGGTTGACCAGGCGAGTGGCATTGTGAAGGCGATGTTGGGGTTTGGGCGTGCAGGTGACCAGCCGACTTCGGACTGTGATGTGCGCGAGGTGGTTGAGAATACGATCAAGCTTCTTGGCGACAGGTTCTTGCGCGAGACGAACGTGCTGCAGGATATTCCCGATGATTTGCCCCGGATTCGCGGTTCCCGCGATTTGTTGCAGCAGATATTGCTTAATCTGATTCTGAACGCAGCCGATGCAATTGAACGCGACGGCCAAATCGTTATTCGGGGCCAAATTGTTTCAAATCCGGCCTCGACAAAGCCGGTGCTGGCACCGGCAGACGCTCCAGGTTACGTCTTGATATCTGTCGAAGACACCGGCGTTGGGATACCTGCTGAGTTGTTGCAGAGAGTGTTTGAACCGTTTTTCACAACAAAAGCTTTCTCGGCACGGCGTGGAACGGGTTTGGGCTTGTACATGGTGTACCAGTTCGCCCGACAAATGGGGCACGGCTTGGCAGTGGAATCCGAGGTGGGCAAGGGCAGCAAATTCACCATTATTGCCCCGATAACGAGCGAAAGGGCATGATTGATCATTCCCGGTTTCACCAAAACGTTCCGTCTGCACAACAGAATCTATGTTGAGCGGTTCCATGAGAGCCGGCGAGGCAAAGTGACTGCTGGAGGGTTGATGGACTGCTGAACGGGTTTCTGCACAATGAAAAACCTGACAGACAATCAATCTCGCGCAATCGAGGCAAAAGGAAATGTGCTCGTGATGGCCGGTGCGGGCACCGGCAAGACACACACTTTGGTTGAGTGCTGCGTGCGCCGCCTGCTGGATGGGGAAAATCCGGTGTCGCTTGACGAGATACTGATGGTCACGTTTACCGAGGCGGCTGCAGGTGAAATGCGGCGAAGAATTCGCGAGCGGCTCGAACAGGCGATCAAGGACGATCCCGGCAACCTCAGGCTGGGGGAACAACTGGCGCTGGTTGAGACGGCTCGAATCAGCACGTTGCATAGCTTTTGCCTCGAGCTGGTGCGAGATCATTTCCACGAACTGAATCTTGACCCGCAACTAAGCGTGCTGCCGCAGGAACGCGCCCGGATTCTGGCGACGGAAACTCTTGAAGAGGTGTTTGAAAGGCATTACGCCGGGCAAAGCGCCGAGGACGATGCCGTTCGGCAACTGGCGATGTATTACGGTGGATATCAGGACGTTGCTGTGCGGAGGATTGTCCTGCGCGTCCATGATTACATTCAAACGTTGCCTTCACCCCGGGCGTGGCTGGAACGGCAAAAGACATTGCTTGATCATGAATCGCCGGAGCATTGGAACGCATGGCTCCTTGACGCGGTGTCGGAATGGCGCAGTGAATGGATCGAGCGATTGCTCGAGCTGCCGCCGGAGAACCCGAACGCGAAGCAATGCGCTGCGATTCTGCAAAATGCGCCGGAAAAACCGGGTATCGATGATACGGCAGCAATGCTGGCAGCAATTGCAGCCGTTGATGATGATTGGCCCAAGGGCAGGAAGACCGAGTTGCGCAAGCCGTTGGCGGACATTTTTGACGAAGCTGAGTTTCTTCAAAGTCTGATGCCATGCGATCAGACGCCGGATCCCCTGAAAGAAGATTGGGATTTGGTCCGTCCCAATTTGCGGACTTTGCTGAGGTTGATCGAGGAGTTCGGGGAGGCGTTTGCTTCGGCGAAGCGCGAACGCGGTGTTGTTGATTTTCATGATCTCGAGCAACTGTCGCTACGTCTTTTGTGGGACGCCGATTTCAACCGGCCAACGGCGATTGCTCAGCAATGGCGGTCGAAGCTGAAATACATTTTTGTCGATGAGTTTCAGGACATAAATGCGGCGCAGGACACGATCTTGCGCGCGTTGGCCCGCGAGGGTGCGGATGCCAACCGGTTTCTTGTTGGTGATCTGAAGCAAAGCATTTACAGGTTTCGGTTGGCAGACCCCCGGATTTGCAGGGCGTACGCCGAGCGTTTCGCTGATGATCCGGCTGCGGGGCAGGTGATACCGCTGAATGACAATTTTCGGAGCCGGGCGGCCATTCTCGATTTTGCGAATTCGGTGTTCGAACTGCTCATGCGCCCGGAGTTGGGCGGTGTGGACTATGACGACGATGCGCGGCTCAGATTTGCACATGTTTCCAAAGGACAGCAGAAGGACGGTGAATTCCATCGGAGCCCCTGTGTCGAGCTGTTGCTGAGGTTGACCGGGCGGATCGAAGACGCTTCGGATTCAGGGGATGGCGAGGCTGTTGCGGGAGTCTCTCAGGGCGGCAGTGCCGAGCAGGAGGCGCTGGTTGTCGGGCGTCGGCTCGCCCGGCTCAAAGCCGAGAAATTTCAAGTATGGGATGATGATGTACGCGGGTTTCGACCGGTGGAATGGCGGGACATGGCGGTTTTGTTGCGCGCGCCGCGCAACAGGGCAGAGGCGTTTGCGACAGCGTTCGATCGGCTCGGAATACCACTGGTATCTTCGAGGGGCGGGTTGTATGAGACGATTGAAGTCAGCGATCTTCTGCAACTGCTGCGTGTTCTCGACAATCCGGTGCAGGACATACCGTTGATCGCAGTTCTGCGGTCGCCAATTGTGGGGATGACCCTTGATGAGCTGGCGGTTGCCAGAATCGATCAACGAAGCGGTGATTATTGGGCTGCAATTCGGCGTTTCCATGATTTGAACGGCCACTCGGATGAGGCATCTCAAGGGACGAGTGCCGTGTCGGCTGACTCCGCCCTGGCCGAGGAATCGCTGGCGGAGGCGGGTTTGGACTTGAATGATCAGAGGAGGCTCTTGATTGAAATCCGCAACTCAGCGTGGAAACGGATTGACGCCTTTCTGCAGAGGTTCAGCCGGTGGAGGCGGATTGCGCGGCGTCACTCGGTATCGAGTTGCCTTGAGTGCGTGCTCGAGGAGACGCATTACGAGGACTGGCTCGAGGCCCAGCATCCGAGCGGCCAGGCGGTGGCGAATGTTCGCAGGTTCCTTGAAGTTGCAAGAGAGTTCGACCGGTCGCAAGGGCGCGGGTTGTTCCAGTTCTTGCAGCAGGTGGATGCCCAGGTTGAAATGGAGTATGATCCTGAACCAGCGGTGATCGGGGGCGAAAACGCGGTCAGATTGATGAGCGTTCATCAGAGCAAGGGATTGGAGTTTCCTGTGGTTGTTGTTGCCGACATTGGCAGGCGATTCAATCTAAGCGATTCGCGTGGCCACATCGTGCTCGATGAAGAACTTGGCATTTGCGCGCGCGTTCGCGCCCGTGGGAAAGGACAGTTTTATCCAAGCCTCCCTCATTGGATGGCTGCTCGCCGTCAGAAACGCGAATCGCTCAGTGAAGAACTTCGGCTGCTTTACGTTGCGGTAACGCGGGCTGCTGACCTGCTGATTCTGTGCGGGTCAACGTCTGAAAAAACCGCCCGAGAACGATGGGAACCGCCGATGGGCGGGAGACCGACAACGAGGGCGTTGCTTGGAGGGCGCTGTTGGCTTGATTGGCTCGGGCCGCTCATGCCGCGATTGTGTGAGAATCCTGAATGGTTGGAAAAGGAAGAAGGTACAGGCCGCCTTGTTCGCTGGCAGTTGTACCGTGAAGATGGGTCCGGGTCACAAGACGAAATCAGAAGCGAGTTGCCAGTTATGGGTCAGGATGTGCCGGGTTCAATTGCTGCGGCGGCCGGTTGCGATGTGGTGGCTGAATTCGAGGCGATCTGTGACAGACTGGAGAAACTTCACAACTGGCAATACCCACACGTTGCTGCGACATTTGAAGCGGCGAAAGCTTCTGTGAGTGTGTTGCGGAGACGTGTTATCGAGGAGACGCAGACCGAAGCGGCGCCGCTGTTCCAGTTTGATGCAACGGGTTTACTGATCAGAGCAGGGCAAGAGACCGCAGGGCTTTCGCCTGCCGAACGCGGCACGGCGCATCATCGATTCATCGAACTTGCGGACCTTGCCAAGCTGGCCACCGCACAAGGCGCACGCAGTGAAGCGGCCAGATTGGCGACAGCCGGTTTCCTCACGCCGGAAGAAGTCAACGCACTTGATTTCGAAGCGGTGAGCGCGTTTTGGCAATCGGATTTTGGGAAACGGCTTCTGGTGCACTCGGAGAATTTGGTTCGCGAACTCGAGTTCACTGCGAGGTTTTCCCCTGATGACCTGCGCGCGCTCGGCGTGCCGGTGCAGGCGGGGCTTGGGCCTGACGAGTTCATTGTTGTGCAGGGCATTGTTGACCTTGCAGTCATTTTGGAAGATCAACTGTGGATTCTCGACTTCAAGACGGATCAGATCGATGAAAGCGGCTTGAAGTCGAAGGTGGACGCTTACCGTCCGCAGGTGCGTGCTTACGGGATCGCGCTCGAGCGCACGTACAATCGTCCTGCGAGCGAGATATGGTTGCACTTTTTGGCATTGAACAGGAGCGTCAAAGTGTAGTTTTGGTCCGCGACCGGACGTCAGCAGGTCTTCATTCAATTCGTGGTCTGGGGTGGCGGAAAAGCGCGTGGCAGAAAAATGAGTTCGGGTTGGATGTTCGGCGTAGTAGCGAACTTGTTTGCCGGAGCATTTTTCTGCCCATCATGTATTTGCGTCACCACATTGCGATCTGTTTGGACCTGTGTTGGCACTGCGGCGCAAGCGCAAATCAGCTCCGGCCATCTGATTCTAAAATCTGCGGTCCGCGCGGGAATCTGAGTGTCCGATGTCTTGGCGCAGTCCACGCAGGTAGTTGAGCGTTTTTTTCAGGGCATCGGCCATATTGTCCGGTTCGACGTGGCCGTGCATGAACGGGTTCACGTACCACCTGTAGTTGATTTTGTCCAACGCCTGAAGCCATGGCTTGAAATCCGTCGGTCCATGACCCGGCAACTGGGCGATGCCATCTTGCTTTTGCCATGCGTAAAAGAAGAACAGTTGCGAGCCACAGATGCGAACAGCTTCTTCAACCGACGCGCCAATGGCCTGAAGATGGTACGGGGCAAGAGCGATGCCGATCCGCGGTGACCGATTCAGGTCAACAAACGCTTTGAAAGAGTCGATGGAATCCAGCAGTGCCTGACCGTGGTTTTCGATGGCCAGATACGAGTTGTACTTTTCCGCAAGGTCGGCCAGCGGTTTCAATCCGTCGAGGAAGGTTTTCATTGCGGCTGTGAGATTCTCGGGGGCACAGGGGGCTGCGCTGCCCTGGATGGCCACACCTCCGCCGGCCTTGCCGAGCAGTTCGGCGTACCTGGCATAACCTCCCACGTAGGTGGAAAAGGCGTAGAGTTTGAGTCCTGTCCTGCTCAGCACGTCCTTGAGACCGTCTGGGCCAAGCCGATTCAGTGCGTCGTCAAGGTGCGGACAGTTGTCATAGGCGGACCAGATATCAACGGCTTCGAATCCGAGTTCGGCGATACGCTGGCAAGCCTGCTCGATTGGCAGGTCTTTGAAATGGATGGACGACGTTGAGAAACGGCGTCGGCCGATTGGATGCGCGGTGGTATCGGCGGCTGTGGCATGGAATTGGAAGGTCGCGCATGCCAAAGCGGCTGCGGTCCCGGTGAGGAATTCACGTCGGTTCATGGCCTCTCTTCTACTCCGGAAATCTCACTGGTCAATCTTCGAGATACAACCATCAGATCAAGCACGTGCCGGCCAAGGGAGGTCGGCTGCAAGCCTGCCGGCAATAGTCTCGAATAGACTGCCAGTTTGCGATTGCTGCGCAGATTCGCCAGGATAATAGTATGGCCGCATGCAACGTCACAATTCCATGACCCGTTTCACAGCGACTTGCGCGATCCTGTTGTTCGCTTGGTGTTTCCCGGCTGCCGCGGCCGCGCCCGATCTTGTTCGCGTCCAGTTCCGGCAGGTTGACACCTTGTTTGCGAACCCGGGTCAGGGCTGGATGAGCCAGCAACGCATCCCGCGCGGTGAACCGCGATTTCCGTGTTCGGTGGTGTATATCCGTTTCAACTGGGCCGACATCGAGCCGGAGGAAGGCCGGTACAACTGGAACCTTATCGACGATACAATTGCGGCGTGGAAACCGCGCGGCGCAGCCGTCGGAATGCGCGTTATGACCTGCAATGCCCACAGCACCGGCTATTACTCATCGCCCAAGTGGCTGTTCGACGCCGGTTGCAAGGGCCGTGAATATGTCCGCGGCGGAGACGATCCGACCAGTGGCGGCAAGCGTATTACGCGTATCGAACCGGATTACGCTGATCCAATTTATCTCGAGAAGCACGGCGCTTTCATCGCGGCTCTTGGCGAGCGCTACGACGGTCATCCGGACATCGAGTTCCTCGACATCGGGTCTTACGGTATCTGGGGTGAGTGGCACACCCCAAACCCTGCGCCAATTGAAGTGCGCAAGCAGATTGTTGACCTTTACCTCAGCGCCTTTCGCAAGACGCCGCTTGTGTTCATGTCGGACGATGCGGAGGTTCTGCCATACGCACTGGCACACGGCACGGGCTTTCGGCGTGACGGCGTCGGTTCACCGTGGCACGAACAAAACTGGATCGGGTCCAAGAAATACGCCGCCGTTGAAGGCATGGCTGACACATGGAAACGGGCGCCAATTGTATTCGAGTGGTTCGGTGATTACGACTACCTCAAATCGCGTAACTGGTCTTTCGATGCCGCCGTCGAGTTCATGCTCGCAAACCATGTCACACTCATCAACGACAACATCGGGCGTGTCCCTCCGGAAGCCATGCCACAACTGGAACGACTGGCGCGGCTCGCGGGGGCACGTCTCGTTCTGCGGGAGTTGATCCACCCGCGCCAAATCACGCTGGGAACCACGATGAAGCTTCAGATGAAATGTGCAAATGTGGGCGTGGGAAGAATGTCGCGGCCATTTGTCTTGCGCATGTTTCTCCTGGATACAAAAGGTCAACCGGTTGTGAGTGCGGATGCAGAAGCTGACCCGCGCGCATGGCTTCCGGGCGAACATGAAATGGCTGTATCGCTGCCTGTGCCGGCCACAATAAAAGCGGGTGACTACACACTGGCGTTGGCATTGGTTGACCCTGTGGGTCACCGTCGCCCTTTCAGGCTGGCCATCGATGCGGAGGAACGAGACGACCGATACGTGGTAAGTCGCGTTTCTGTGAAGTAATGGTCTGTGGAAAACCGGTTACCATTTTGCTGCAGGCTCAACTTGTCACCAGAGTGGGGCCTTTGGAGTATAATATTCGATAATCTGCGCGGAAATTGCAGATCAGCGCGTCGTTCGAGGCTTTTGCCTTCGAACTTTCCGGCCACTGATCCCACTCGCATCTGCCCATTTGGCGACGAAGTCGCCCCTTTCAGCGTGGCGCGACACAG
>Ga0078972_1002896_pt1 | contig 54138 bp, 50 predicted proteins | sample YelNatPaOPGAMG01_FD_67568 | JGI IMG/M metagenome (GOLD analysis project Ga0078972, IMG submission 67568) | Hot spring thermophilic microbial communities from Obsidian Pool, Yellowstone National Park, USA - OP-RAMG-01 (SPADES assembly) (version 2) | ecosystem: Environmental > Aquatic > Thermal... | reverse complement strand
AAAATCAATTTTTATATAATTTTTTTCTCTGTCTGTGAGGACAATGGACAATACCTTCTTTATTATTTCCTCCGGATTGAACCATTTCAATTCCGCTTTAAATGGTCTTGAAAGGTCCAGGAGGTTCCTTATTATCCTGTTCATCCTTTCAACCTCTTCCTCTATCTTTTTCGCATACTCAATCCCTTTCTCATCCAGATGGGATTTTAGAAGTTCAAGAAGCATTGTGATTGTGCTCAATGGATTTCCCAGTTCATGGGCAACCCCTGCAGATAACCTCCCTATTGAGGCAAGCCTCTCCGCCTGAACCATTTCCTCCTGTGCCCTCCTCATCTCCCTGTTCACATCTTCAAGCTCCTTCACTGTTCTCTCCAGTTCGCGTTTTTTGGTCATCAGTTCTTCAATCATTTTGTTGAAAGATGAGGAAAGGAACCTTATCTCCTTTGGTCCGCTTTCATCAGCCCTTCTTTCTTCATTCCCCGCCGAAATCTCTTTTACTGCGTTAAAGAGCTCAAGAATGGGTTTAAGGACTATTCTGCTCAAGAGGGAGTAGGCAAAAATTATGAACCCAGCAGAAAAAAGGATTGTGAAGAGAAGAAAATTGAGGGCAAGGGAACCAATAAACGAAAGGTATTTTCCCCTTTTGAAGGTATAAAATGCGCATTTTTTCTTTCCACCCTCGTAGAAACTGACGCCGTATATCAGAAACTCGCCCTTAATTTTTTTATTTATTCCCTTTAAATTCACGCACTCATCCCTTAATTTTTCATCTCCGCCTTTCTCAGGGTCAATGAGGTAAACCGATGCATAAGGAATCTCAGAAACTATTCCTCTTTCAAGCCCTTTCATTGAAACCCCGAGGAGTTCTGCGTAGTGCTCTTCCTCAATTTTTTCAAGTTGAAATTTTGTAAATGTGAGAACTATTCCGCTGAAAATGAGAAATGCGGATATGAAGATGAAGGCGGAATAAAAAAGCAACTCTCCCCTTATTCCGAGGTCAATTTTTCTCATCTCAAAATACGGAAATTTTGAAAAGGGGGGCAAGAAATTCCTCTGGAACAATCACAAAAAGGATAGCAGAAAATGAAAGGAATGGACCAAACGGGATTGGCTCTCTCATTCCCTTTTTTGAGAAAATGAGGTAAAAGGTTCCTATGATAGCACCGGTGATACTTCCTAAAAGTGTTACAAACAAAACACCTTTTACTCCTATGAAAAATCCCATCATAAAAATCAGTTTAATATCACCTTCCCCCAGTCCAACCTTTTTTGTCAAAAGGTAGTATAAGAGGGAAACACCCCCGAATAACGCACCGCCAGTAATTGCTCCCAAAAGCATATCCTTTCTTGGAAGAACTGGAAAAAGGAAGAAAAGGAGGATTCCCGCTCCAATTCCTGAAAATGTTATTATGTTCGGAATTATGTAATGATAAATGTCAATAAAGAAAACGATTATCATGGACAGGCAGAACAGGAGATAAATAAAGTATTGAAGGGAAAGTCCAAATTTTTTAAAGAGGATAAAAGAGATTATACCTGTGAGGCCCTCAACAAGCGGATACAAAAAGGAAATTTTTTCACCACAGTATGCACACCTTCCTCTGAGCAAAATAAAACTTAACAGGGGGATGTTGTGATACCATTTTATCTTTTTTCCGCAGGAGGGACAGAATGAGTTTGGCGTGACAATAGAAATCCTTCTCGGAAGCCTGTAGATACAAACATTAGCGAAGCTTCCCAGACAGAGCCCAAAAAGGAAAGAGAATAGGTTTAAAACTTCAGCCATTTTTTGAATTATTACACGGATTTACACGAACATCAAATTTCATTACAGGAACAAAAAACTTTATTAGACCCTAAAACGGATATAAAATTTATTAAATGAAAAAAATTCTTGCAATTTTTATAACCATACTTTTTCCTTATGTATCCGGTGCAGAAGAACTCATAATTTTTCATGCAGGTAGCCTTTCCTCTTTATTTTCTACTCTTGAAAGAGATTTTGAAAAAGAGAACCCCGGGGTTGATGTTTTGAGAGAAGCCTCTGGAAGTGTGATGGCTATAAGAAAGGTAAAGGAACTTGGCAAACCTGCAGACATAATTGCAGTTGCAGATATAGAGCTCATTCCCCGGATGCTTTATCCCGATTTCGTTACCTCTTATCTGGGATTTGCCACAAACAGGATGGTGATAGCATTCAAAAAGAATTCAAAATATGCGGAGGAAATAAACGCTGAAAACTGGTATGAAATCCTTACAAGGGGAGATGTAAAGGTGGGAAGGTCAGACCCAAACAACGACCCTTGCGGATACAGAACCTTACTTGTCTGGAAATTGTCTGAAAAATACTACAAAAAGCCGGACCTTTTCAAAAAGCTCATTTCCTCTGCAGGAGATAAATTTATGAGGGCAAAAGAGACCGACCTCATCCCCCTTCAGGAAGCAGGAGAGATAGACTACCACTTCCAGTATGAATCCGTTGCAAGGGAGAATAAATTTGAGTATATCATTCTGCCACCGGAAATTGACCTGAGTGAACACAGATTTTCAGAATTTTACAGCTCTGTCTCGGTAGAAATAAGAGGAAAAACCCCTCAGGAAAAGATGGAGATAAAGGGCTCTCCAATCCTTTACGGCATCGGCATACTGAAAGGTGCAAGAAATCCTGAACTCGCCCGTAGATTTTTTAATTTTCTCTTTTCAGAAAAAGGAAGAAAAAATCTTGAAGAAAAAGGATTGAAACCCATTTTTCCTCCTCTTATTTTCGGGGTTAAATGATATGGGGTGAGCGAGGGGACTCGAACCCCCAGCGCCTGGAGCCACAGTCCAGTGCTCTATCCGATTGAGCTACGCTCACCATTATGATATAAGAATAAAGGATAAAGAAAATTTTTTCAAACTTTTGGGAGAAAATGAGAGGTTAAACGAGATTTGGAAAAAACTTGAAATTTTAGTTGAATATAAGTTAAAAAGGAGATAAAATAATTTTATTATGAAGCAAAAAAGTTTGAAAAAGGAAATTTATGTAGAGGGCGTTGGGCTTCACACGGGAAAATGGGCGGAGGTATGGATAAAACCAGCTCCCCCGAACAGTGGAATATATTTCGTTAAGAAAAAACCAGCAAAGACAACAGTGATTCCTGCGGACATAAATCACATAGTTAAAGCCTATTATTCAACCACTATTGGTAAGGACGGGGAAACAATCTCAACTGTTGAACACCTTCTCGGCGTTTTGAATCTTGTTGGAATAAACAACGCTGAAATAGTAATAAAGGGTGATGAGGTCCCAATTCTTGATGGAAGCGGAATGCCGATACTTGAAAAGATAAAATCAGCGGGAATAGAAGAATTTGAAGCAGAAGCTCCAGTTCTTATGGTTCTTGAAGAGTTCTCATATACTGAAAAAGATAAGAAATTATCTGTTTCTCCCTCTAATACCTTCAGAATACTCTGTGAAATTGAATTTCCCAATCCAGGAATAAAAAAACAGGTTTTATCATTTTCAATGGACGGGCTTGGAGCGGCGGGAGAGATAGCAGGAGCAAGGACATTCGGTTTTGTGAACGAAATACCAATTCAAAGGGAAAAGGGATTAATAAAAGGAGGGAGTCTTTCAAACGCGGTTGTCTTTGATGAAAACGGAAATGTCATAAACAAGGAAGGTTTGAGGTATGAGAATGAACCGGTGAGGCACAAAATTCTTGACCTCATCGGAGATTTTAGCCTCATAGGATGCCATGTCTTCGGGGAGGTGAGGGCGAGAAAGTCAGGACATTCCTTCAATCACAAATTTTTGAGGGAGTTTCTTAAATCAAACTGTTACAGAATAAAACGCTGAAGTTTTTAAATTCATGAAAAGAGGACTAATTATCACAGGGGACCTTTCTGGAGAAATTTCTGTTTTAGAGGTAGTTAGAAATTTAAAAAGAACGGGATTTCACCTTTGTGGGACAGGGAGTGAGCTCATGAGAAATGAAGGGGTTGAAATAATTGAAGAAATAAAAAACATAACACTCACAGGACTTGACATATTCGGAAAGATGAAAAGGTTGAGAAATCTGATGAAGGAAATCCTTTTGAGGATTAAAATGGGCAAAGCAGACTTTCTTCTCCTCGTTGATTACCCCGGGTTCAACATAGCACTTGGAAAAAAGGCAAAAAGCTTCGGAATCCCCATCTTTTACTACATACCACCAAAGGTCTGGGCATGGATGGAAAGGAGGGCAAAAACAGTGTCCTGGTTTTCAACCTTCATCTTCACAATTTTTCCATTTGAGGGTCCATACTTTGAGAAATATGGAGGAAATGTGATATATGCAGGAAATCCGGTTCTCTGGAGAGTGAAAAATTTTCTGAAAAAGGAACACCATACTGAAAGCGACAGAATTCTCTTTATGCCCGGAAGCAGGACCGATGAGGTAAAAAGACACCTTCCTCCAATGCTTGAAGCAGTTTCCCTTCTCAAATCAAAAATTCTCGGTATAAAGTGCCATTTTCTTCTGGCAAAAACAGTGGAAAAAAATCTATTTCCAGAAGATGTGGAGGTTGTAGAAGGAAATCCTCTTGAGGAAATAAGTAAATCAAAAATTGTCGTGGCAAAATCCGGAACCGGCGTCCTTGAGGCATTTCTTCTGAAAAAACCCACAGTTGTAATCTACCGAACCTCCTTCCTGACCTATTCAATAGCAAAACCAGTGGTAAAGGTAAAATACCTTTCCATCCCCAACATAATTTTTGGAAAGGAAATAGTCCCTGAATTTATACAGAGGAGATGCAATGGAAGGGAGATAGCGAGAGAGGTTTTAAAAATTATTGAAAATCCTTTAGATGATTGGAAAAATTACTCGGATGAACTGTTCAAGATTCTTGATACACCAATACCACCTGAAGAAGTGGTGAGCAAAAAGATAATGGACTGGGTGTGATGAAGATAAAGGTTTTTCTCAAACTTCTAAAGCCCTATTTTTCAAAAATCCTTATAGCAGGAATTTCTGCCCTTCTGGTCTCCGCTGTTCCCGGCTCAACTGTCCTCCTCATAAAACCTGTAATTGACAGGGCAATCCTTGAGAAAAACCTTAATCTCTTAAAAATAATCGCCCTCGCTGTGCTCGCCCTTTATTTTGTAAAAGGGGTATTAAGGTTTCTCCATTCTTACCTGATGGTCTTTGTCGCCCAATCTGTTGGAAGGGATTTAAGGAATAAAATATACTCACACCTTTTAAAGGTTGAACTCTCGGAACTGGAAAAGAAGACATCAGGAGAAATCAATGCCCTTATTTTGAATGATGTTGGAAGGATAGAGGTTGCTATTCCCAACCTGATACTTTTGATAAGAGAACCATTAACACTTATAGGGCTCATGACCTCTGCCTTTATCATGAACTGGAAACTTTCCATTTTTGCAGGGGTCATAATTCCCATAGGTCTCCTTCCGATGGTGAAAATCACAGGGATTTTAAAAACCTACGGAAAGACCATTCAGGAAAACATCGGAAAAATCAGTTCCCTGATAAATGAAACCTTTGGTGGGATAAAGATAATAAGGTCTTTCCTTTCAGAAAATTTTATGAAAAGAAGGTTCTCAAAACTCAATGAAACCATAGTGAAGGGCTTCTTAAGGTATGCTCTCCTTCAGGAGGGACTATCTCCGTTTATGGAACTTCTTGGAGCGATAGGTGTAGCCCTTGTCATCTTCTACGGAGGATATCAGGTGATAAGAGGAGAAACCACACCCGGAAGCTTTCTCGCTTTTATTACTGCCTGCGGATTGATGTATGAGCCATTCAAAAGGCTAAATGCCTCCTTAACCCTTCTCCAGCATTCATTCGCATCCTATGAAAGGATAGAAAATTTACTCAGATGGAAGGAAGAGGATGAAGGAGGAAAGCTTGAATTCAAGGGGCTCAAGAAGGACATAAAATTTGAAGGGGTGAGTTTCTCTTACGGCGAAGAGGAAATTCTAAAAGACATAACATTTGAGGCAAAATGCGGAGAAAAAATTGCAATTGTTGGTCAGACAGGAGTTGGTAAAACAACCCTCATAAGTTTACTTTTGAGGTTTTACAGGGAAAAGAGCGGAAGAATTCTTCTTGACGGAGAAGACATAAACAAATTCTCAGTATCTTCATTAAGAAGTCATATATCCTTTGTCCCTCAGGAGCCATTTCTTTTTGACGGAAGCGTGATAGAAAACATAAGGACAGGAAAAGAAGGGGCAAAGGATGAAGAAATAATTGAAGCCTCAGAAAAGGCAGATATAAAACATCTCGTCCAGAATCAGAAAGAACTTCTCGTTGGAGAAAGGGGAGAGATGCTTTCAGGGGGTGAAAGACAGAGGGTGGCTATCGCAAGGGCATTGCTCAAGGATGCATCAATTGTAATTCTTGATGAAGCCACATCATCCCTTGATACGGAGACAGAGAAGAGGATAGAAAACGCAATGAAAGAACTGATGAAGGGAAAGACCGTTTTCATAATAGCACACAGGCTTTCAACAGTGAAAGATGCGGGCAGGATAATTGTCTTAAAGGACGGAAGAATTGTAGAGCAGGGAAGATATGAGGAACTCATAAAGTTGAGAGGGGAATTCTACAGAATATACAGGGAGCAGATTGAGGGGTATGGAAATTAAAAGAAAGGTGTGGAGAATCGTCGGATATGTCCTCGGAATTTTTCTTTATCTTCTTTGCCTTTTCATGAGGGTCAAAAAAATAAATCATGAAGAACCCGAAAAACTCATGAAAGGTGGAAAAGTAATATTCTGCTTCTGGCACAGATACCTCCTTCCACTCTTATGGACATACAGAAAAAGAAGGATACTCGTAATAACGAGTATGAGCAGGGATGGGGAAATAGCAGACGCAATCCTCCATTTCTACGGATATGAGACAATCAGAGGCTCTTCATCAAGGGGAGGCATCAATGCGATAATAAAAACGATGAAGGTTCTCAAACAAAATAGACCGGTAGCAATCGCAGTTGATGGACCAAGGGGTCCGGCCTTTATTCCAAAGGATGGGGCATTCTTTTCTGCATCAAGGTCTGAAGCGGCTATAATTCCTGTCTTCGTCCATTTCAGGGGAGGACTTGAAATCGGAAGCTGGGACAGGCTCATCCTTCCACTTCCATTTTCAAAAGCGACGGTGATTTTTGGAAAGCAATTCATACCATCTGATGTGGAAAGCGGAAAAAAAATTTTTATGGAGGAGATGAAGAGACTTGAAGATGATTTTAAAAATTTATTTCATAATTGAAGAAATCCTTCACATCCTCTCTTTCCCCTTTCTCCTCTTCCTCTCAATCTTCAAACCATTGAGAAAGGAAATCATGCCGAGGCTGTTTCCTCATTCCTTTGAAGGAAAAAGAGTAATACTTCACGGAGCCTCCATCGGAGAGGTCAAAAGTCTCTTCCCAATTGGAAGGGAGATAAAAAAGATGGGAATTCCTCTTCTTTTTACATCTGCTACCATAAACGGAGTAAATACCGCTTTAAAAGAGAACTTTCCGGCTCAGCTTTTCCCCCTTGAATTTTCGCTCTCACACTTTTTCTTTTTCAGAAAACTCAAACCAGTTGCCATTATAGTTTCTGAAAGGGATTACTGGATGAGGTTCTTAAACGGTGTGAAAAAGAGGGGGGGTAAGGTAATTGTGGTAAACTTCTCCATCGCCAGAAAGAATTTCTTTAAAAAAATTTCCATCTCCCTTTTAAAGGAGATGAACCCCCGGTTCTTCGCCAGAAATGAAGAGGACAGGGATTTTCTTTTGAACCTCGGTTTTAAAGAGATAAAAATCCTTCCTTCACTGAAATCCCTTTCCCTTTCACCATCTGAAGAAAAATTGGAAAGAGACATTTTTCTTGCGGTCTCTGTTCACGAAGAGGAGTTTACATTTATAAAATATGCCTTTGAAAAATTGAGGGAGAAAACCTGTGTTCAACTTGTTATCGCTCCGAGGTATATGAAGAGGTTAAACCATTTAAAAGAAATTTTTTCAGAATTTAATGTTTCTCTTTATTCTGAAAGAAAAGAAAATTTTGATGTCCTCATAGTTGATACATACGGAGTTTTAAACTCCTTTTATCCTCGTGCGAGGGCAGTTTTTGTGGGCGGAAGCATAGCAAAAAGGGGATGCCACGACCTCCTTGAACCCTCTTCTTTTAAATCTCCGGTCCTCTTCGGTCCAAACTTCTGGAATCAGAAGGATGTCGCAGAAGTTTTGATAAAGGAAAATGGAGGAAGGGTTGTAAAAACTCCGGAGGAGATGGTGAGTGTTTTAACATCAATTTTCAAAGGTGATGAAAACGCCCCATCGGGTGAAAGGGCATACTCTGTGTATGAAAAAATAAGGGCGTCAGCCCGTGCTGGATTAGAAGAAATCATTAAGGAGGTTTCTTGGCTTTCATAAGAAGGATTTACATCTTCTGGATGGAAAGGGCTTTCGGAATGAAGGAATGGAACATTCTGTTAAGAATTATCCTTTATCCCTTTTCCCTTCTCTATTTCACCGGTGGGTTGATAAGGAAGTTTTTTAGAAAAAAATTCTATCCGGAAAACATAAAAATAATCTCTGTGGGAAGCCCGTTTGCTGGAGGGACAGGAAAAACCCTGTTTGCAATTTTCCTGACGAAGGAACTTTTGAAGAGGGGATACAACGCCTTTTACCTCCAGAAGACCTATTCATTTCTTGGTTTTAAAAACGACGACGAATTCCTTGAAGCAGTGGAATTTCTCGGCAAAGAAAGGGTTTTGAGGGCGAAATCGGTTAAAAAATTTTTGATGGAAGAAGACAGAAAAAAGGTTCCTGCTATTTTCATAATTGATAATGGCTTTACAAATCCTCACTTTCACCGGCATTTAAACATAGCAGTTTTTGATTCAAATATACTCTTCGGCAATAGAAAGGTCCTTCCCCTTGGACCGATGAGGGTTCCGTTGAAAAAATTGAAAGAAGCAGACCTCATAGTTTTTAAAGGAGAAAAAAGATACGAGTTTGAAGGAATAAAAGCAATAAGCATGCAACTCATCCCTAAGTGCATCATAGAATTAAAAACCGGAAAAACCTATCCCCCTGACTTCATAAATGGAAAGGATGTGGTGGTATTATGCGGAACGGGAAATCCATTTTCATTTATAAATACCATTACTTCACTCGGAGCAAATCATAGAGAGGTTCTTATATTTCCCGACCATTACAGGTATTCTGAGAAAGAGATAAAAAAACTTTCTGAAAAGGAGATGGTCATCACAACAATCAAGGACTCAAAGAGGTTGCCGCCATTGCCCAATTTTTTCGCCCTGAAGGTTCAACCATATATAAAAAAAGAGGATTTTGAACTACTTAATATTCTCTTCTCAAAACTTGATTCTTAAAAAATCTATTCAGGATGTAAAGTGAAAACGGAGACCCGTGCGTAAATTTGATTTAAAATTTACCCTTCATATAATATAATCTATTAAAAAAGGAGCGAAAGAATGAAAAAGAAAAAAATTTTTTCAATGGTTGGAGAAAAGGATGTAACGAGGGCGATTATAAACGGATTTGCAACACAGTTCAGCGAGTATGTGGAAAGTGATGTAATTATTGTGGGAGCAGGTCCAAGTGGATTGATTGCAGGAAAGGAAATAGCAGAAAAGGGATTAAAGGTCCTCATTATAGAAAGAAATAACTATCTCGGCGGCGGATTCTGGATAGGAGGATACCTGATGAACAAAATCACGGTGAGGAGCCCTGCTGAAAAAATTCTTGATGAACTGAGGGTTCCATATACGAAATACACAGAAGGACTTTACACTGCAGACGGTCCCCATGCCTGCTCAAAATTGATAGCAGCAGCTTGCGATGCGGGCGTTAAATTCGCAAACATGACCGTTTTTGATGATGTGGTCTTAAGAGAAGGTAACAGGGTGGCTGGAGTTGTTGTAAACTGGACACCTGTAACAGCACTTCCAAGGGAGATCACATGTGTTGACCCGGTTGCCCTTGAATCAAAAGTTGTCATTGACGCAACCGGGCATGACGCATTTGTAGTGAAAAAATTGGAAGAGAGAGGAATTCTGAAAACAGGTGGAATGGGCGGAATGTGGGTGGATATTTCTGAAGACCTTATCGTTGAACATACGGGAGAGGTTCATTCTGGATTGATAGTATGCGGTATGGCGGTATCTACGACATACGGGCTTCCGAGGATGGGACCAACATTTGGAGGAATGCTTCTTTCCGGGAAAAAAGCTGCTGAAGAGGCAATAAAAATTTTAAACAGTCTTCTAAAGAAAAGGGCTTGAAGCAGTTAATGATTTATGAAGAAGGAAAGATAAAACCGGTAGATGCGAAAAAATTAACTTTTGAGGTAAAAGATAAATTTGGAATAGAGTGTAAATACATGGGATACATATTCAAAGATATTTCTGAAAAGAATAAAAAAAAACTCGCCCTTGAGATAGCGAAGGCAAGGGTAAAGAACATTTATAAGGAAGAAGAGGCAACGCCACTTCCTGCTGAGGTAAACTACGAGGAAAGAAAGATAGACGGAAAGGCTGGTTATGGAGTGGTTTATGATGGATTTATGTTATCAGGAATTTTGATGAAATTTTTTCCATTCAAAAGGGGAAAAGAAATAAGGGTTCTTATAACAGATAGGCTCATTGCGACATTTGATACGGACATGAGGTATCATCTGAGGACCTGTGTTCTCAGCGGTGGATGGAATCTTCTTTCAACGAATGGCTTGATTCATGCTCCTGCCCGTCCGAGGGAGTTCTATTTTGCCAGAAAATTTTTGGGAGAAAAGATGGATGAGGTTGCAAGTAAGGAGATTGAGAGTCTTTTAGGAGATAGATTCCTAAGAGAAAATGACCCGAGGCTTCACGATGCAATGCTCTCCCTTGTTCTTCAGGCATTCTTTTATTCAGAATCTGGAGAAGGTTTTTGTTCAGAAAAAAATTGCAGGCTCTTTAATCCCCACTGGCAGGAGGAGGTTATAACTGCCCTTGTTCAAAATGGAGAAATTGGTTTGTGTGATAAGCACAAAAAGATGCTATATAAACTGAGGGATGACAAGAATTGAAAAAATAAGAAAGGGGGTAGTCCCTCCTGAGGCGAGAATTGTTGCTGAGGAAGAAGGTGTTGAACTTGAAGAACTCCTCAATTTCATAAAAGATGGAAAGGTAGTTATCCCTTTAAACTCAAAAAGAAAAAAGCCTATTAAACCCGTAGGAATAGGTAAGAAACTCAGAACCAAGGTAAATGTGAACATAGGAACATCTCCTGAATTTGTTGACTATGAATACGAACTCAAAAAACTGGAAATCGCTGAGAAGTTTGGTGCGGATACTATTATGGACTTAAGTGTTGGAGGCGATGTTGAATACATGCTCCAGATGGTTATTGAAAAGTCATCCCTACCTGTTGGAACCGTCCCGGTTTATACCGCAGCAGTCCATGCAAAAAATAAAAGAAAATCTATCATTGACCTTAAAGCGAGCGAATTTTTTGACGCAATAATTTCACATGCAGAAATGGGTGTTGATTTCATGACGATTCACTGCGGAGTGACAAAGGAAACGGTAAGAAAACTTAAAAAAGCAAAAAGGCTTGTAGGGGTGGTGAGCAGAGGGGGAAGTATGATGATTGAATGGATGGCTCATAATAAAAAAGAGAATCCATTTTATGAAAACTTTGATGAGGTTTTGAGCATTGCGAGGGAGTATGACATAACATTGAGCCTCGGAGATGGATTAAGACCGGGCGCAATAGCAGATGCTTCAGATAAAGCCCAGTTTGCAGAGTTAGAACTCCTTGGTGAACTAATACCCAGGGCTCTTGAAAAAGGTGTTCAGGTGATGGTGGAGGGACCCGGACATATTCCAATCCATGAAATAGAAATGAATGTGAAAATTGAAAAGGAAAAATGCAGAGAGGCTCCCTTTTATGTGCTCGGGCCAATTGTAACAGATGTAGCACCCGGATATGACCATATCACATCAGCCATTGGCGGTGCAGTTGCTGCAATGCATGGGGTTGACTTTCTATGCTATGTCACCCCCGCAGAACATCTCAGGCTTCCCACCATTGAAGATGTAAAGGAAGGACTTATTGCAGCAAAAATAGCAGCCCATGTAGGAGACATTGCAAAGGGAATAAAGGGAGCAAAGGAATGGGACAAAGAGATTTCATTTTTCAGAAAGAAACTGGACTGGGAAAAGCAGTTCTCCCTTGCAATAGACCGGGAAAAGCCAAGAAAGATGAGAGAGGAAAGACCACCTTCCTCCGATGTATGCACAATGTGCGGTGAATACTGCCCTTTAAAGAGAAGGATATAGTGAAAAAAATTGCAGAGATAAAAGAATTGAAGTTTGACGAGAAGGGTCTCATCCCTGTGGTCGTTCAAGAAGCTTCAACCCGTGAAGTATTAATGGTTGCATACGCTAATGAGGAGGCAATTCTGAAAACCATTGAAACCGGTTATGCCCATTATTACAGCAGGTCCAGGAAGAAACTCTGGATGAAGGGGGAGACTTCTGGTAATCTCCAGAAAGTTAAGGAAATCCTTTACGACTGCGACGGAGATACCCTGATATATTTAGTTGAACAAAAGGGACCCGCCTGTCATACAGGCAATAGAACCTGCTTTTACCGAAAACTCGCAGAATAAAAGGAGAGAAACCATTACTGCTTTTCTCTACATCTTTATAGCCTTCTATCCTTTGTCAGTTGAACTCAAAAATTGTTCATCCCTTTTCTGGACAAATCTGAAAGATGTGGCGCTATTCAGGGTTTCAAAGGGAAAACCTGTCCCTGTTCCATTTCAGATTGATGAGAAAAGAAATGGCAATTACAGAATGGACTGGATATTGAAGGCAGGAGACTGGATAGGGGATGCTCTGGAGAAAGGTGACCTTTACATAAGTGAAGACGATGAATTGTTATTTTATAAAGAATCTCTCGGGGAGAAGTCTTATTTCAAAGGTATTAGGGGGTGCGAAATAGAGGTGGGTGGAAAATTTCTCTACCTCCTTGAATCAAAAAGAGGAAAAACCGTTCAGAAAAATGGGAGATATAATAGAGAAAAAAGGGTATTTGAGGGAAGGTATTTTTCCATTGGTTTTACAGACTTATCTCATCCGACAAACCTTAACTTTTTAAAAATAAAAGATGGCTCAAACATCATTGACCGTCTCAGAATAAAATTAAACCTCCCTATCTTTGGAAGGTGGAAATTTTTTAAAACAGAAGAGGATTTTTCAGGAAATATAACAGGTTATAAAGAGGGACCGTTGAGAAGTTTTATAAAGCAAAAATTGGGTCTGGAAATAACGAGTGGGGGAAACCTGTTCTCTCACGAGACATTCATAGAGATATATGAAGATGCAGTTAAAATTCCTTTAAAGTTTTACATCCCTGAAGTGTTTACCTCCGCTTCATCAGAACTCATCATAACTATTGATTTCAACGAAAAAATAGATGGTAGCATCCTTGAGGTTGAAAACTCAAAGGTGAAATGTTTGATAGACGGGAAGACATCAGAATTTGAGAAGCCTATTAATGGGTTAGAAGCTCCAGGATGGTTCAGAATAAGAGGAAAGGGTAAGGACTTTTTGGTTATCTTAAAAGAAGAAAGGGAAATTAATAAAAAGTTTTTTTATGACGAGGAAAGAAGGGAATTCGGCTGGAGTATAAAGCTGACCGAAGGTGGTAACTACCCACTCTATATAATCCTTTTAAAAGCAGAAGGAACTGGCAGAATAAACACCTCCTTTCTTTTTGACAAACCCCAGGGCACTGTTAAAAACCTTGAATAAAAGTGGGGGCATTTCGCCCCCACTTAGGAGGGGAGGGAGGAAGTGTGGGCTATTTTAAAACTTCTTTGAACGTCTTCTTCTCGGCTTTTTTCTCGGATTGTAATCAGGCGGATTAAGCCTGTTTCCTATGATGTTGCTATCTATTATTTCTCCACAGTTCAGACAATGCCATGCATTGTAGAACTCTGAAGTGTCCTGAAACCTTTCCATCATCATAAGTCCTTTACACCTTGGGCATCTCACTTTTTCTACCCCTTTCTATTTTTAGATAAATTATAAAATAAAAAAGTTTCATTGTCAATCATTTTTGTCAACTTTTGCCTTCTCTTCTTTTTCCTCTTTTTTCCTGCTTTTTCCATAATCTGTATAGTCTGTTTTATACCATCCAGAACCCTTAAGAACAAAACTGGTTGGAGAAATAATTCTTTTGAATCTGCTTGAGCCACATTTAGGACATATACGAATAACATCTTCGGAAATCCTCTGCTCTATCTCATAAACCTTTTTACATTCATCACAATAATATTCATACACCGGCATCTTCTATCCTCCTTTTGACATAAGAAAAATAGTCATAAAAAAATTAAAGTCAAGTTTTTGAAGACTTTTTATCCTCCTTCCCCATACCGAGGGATTTTATAAATGGTTCTATTTTTTCCTCTATCCCTTCCTTCTCTTCGCTTTCAAGAAGTTTCAGATGGGTCTCTATAAGATTCCTCAGGTTCTTCTCAAAAATCATCTTCTGCCTCTTCAACTCCTTTATTTCGCCCATGAGTTCCATGGCACGAAGCTGCGCACTGTTAACTATCTCCTGGGCTTTCATCCGGGCATCCGAAATTATAATCTCTGCTTCTTTTCTCGCATTTTTTTCAATATCCTCCTTTATTTTCTGAGCGAGCATTATGGCATTGTTAAGACTCTTTTCCCTCTCTTTGAACTCTTCAAGCATCCCCTCCAGTTTTTTAACCTCATCCCTTAGGGCTCCGTTCTCTGTAAGAAGACTCTCCATCTCCGATTTTACAAACTCAAGAAAGGCATCAACTTCTTTTGGGTCATATCCTCTTAAAACCCTTTTGAAGTGCTGTTGAACTATCTCCATCGGGGTAAGCTTCATTCTTTCACCTCCTATCCTTTATTATAAAATTATATCATAAAAAAATTTTTGTGTAAAGCCAAATAGATTAAAATTTTTAAAGGTCAAGCGATTTTTTGTTTTTGAGATATTCCCTGGCAAGCCTTTTGCTTTCTTCAACTGCGGGCTGGTCAAAGGGATTTATCCCAAGCCCCTCTCCCAAAAGGCTTACAAGGGAGCAAAAGAATATAAAGAGCCTTCCCATCATATAAGGGTTTAATGACTCCATTTCAAGCTCAAGAACCGGAATTCCCTTGTTTTTTATTGAATTTGTTGTCCCGTAGTATTCAGCATCCCTTATCTCCGATATTGAAAAATTCATCATAAATTCTGGAGGACAGATTTTTCCTATCCTCCCTACTCTTAATCTCCCCTTCTCCTTTATCTTCATCAAGCACACAATTTTATCGGGTGGTCCATCTATTATTAACTGGAGGATTGTATGCTGGTCAGTAACCCCCTTTCCACACAACGGTGTCTGCCCCTTTCCATTCTTCCCGAGGCTTTCTGCCCACAGTTGAACGAACCACCTTGAAAAAACCTCAAGCCTTTCAGAATAGGGCATGAGAACAAAGACATCCTTCTTTTCATTCTCATATTGATGAAGTATGAACTCTGCGGATTTCAAAACCGGATTTTCATCGGGGCTTTTTTCCTTCAGGGCTTCAAAGGTTTCTCTTGCCCCATTTATCATCTCCTTCCACCTTATTCCGAGAAATAATGCGGGAAATAAGCCAACAGGAGATAACGCTGAGAACCTTCCCGTGAGTTCACCAGGAATTTTTAAAAGAGGAAAACCTTCCTTTAATGCCAGTTCCCTCAAAAAGCCACCCTCAGGATTTGTGGTTATAAAAACCCTCTCTCTAACCTTTTTCTCTCCTATCTTTCTTATGAGCCATCCGTATATGTAAAAGAAGTTTGCAACGGTCTCAACTGTATTTCCTGATTTTGAAACCACATGAAGGCATAAACTCTTCGGGTCAAGCCCTGAAAGTATTCTCTGGAGTTCCCATTCGTCAAGGTTTTCTATAAGATAAAAATTCTTTCCCTTTATCTCCCTTTCAAAAGCCCTTTTTATAACAAGTGGAGCGAGGGCTGAGCCTCCTATTCCTATGTGTAGCATCGTCTTAAAAGCCCTCACATATTTCAACCTTTCCATTTCTCTGAAAATCTGGTCTTCATATATACCTTTTATAAAATGGTAATTTCTCCCCCTGAAATTTTTCTCAAAACCTTCTCTTATTTTATCGTTTTGGGGGAATTCTTTTTCGGAAGAAATTTTTAGAGAAGAAAGGTCTATTTTCATCAGAAGCCCTGCTGAGCAAGTTTCAGTAAATCATATATCTTTTTCTGCCAGTAAGCAAGCACCCTGTTGAGATAGAGATTATTTGGCATAATAAATTGATTTGGAGTTCCTTCGCATCCAGGAAATTCCTTTTCGTCAACTCCTGGATTAACAAGGAGTGCGCCACCAAATGTCGGGTCATTCATTCCTAAATAGAAAATCTGATAGGAAGAGAGTTCGGAGGGAAGGGAGAAACAGTCCTTATCCATACTGCCATCATTTCCGATGCTTTCATCCTTTTCATTCCATCTAAATCCAATGGAAAAATGCCTTGAATCACCTTCCAGTTGATAAAAAACATTAAGCGTTGAAGTTTTGGGGTCCGGGTATTGAATTTTTTGACCATTTAAAGCGTAGTAACATACATAAGTGGTCGTTCCATCTGAATAACCTGGAGGACAGTTTATGGAAATATAAGATGTTCCTGTTTTTGGATAACCCTCTGCCTCTATCAGGAAAACCGGAAGGAGCTTTCCTTCGTCATCCGGGTCGTAAAGAAATGGAAGGTATTCCCTAAGGGGTTTTCTGTTATCCGGATTTCCGAAGAACTTTCTTGGTTTGAGAGATAGGTTATCAAGGAATGGCAGCATCTCCAGGGTAATGGTATTTATCACCTTCGCAAGGCTTACAGTGCAATCCTCATTCCCCTCCTCATATTTTATACATCCTCCGATATCTGAAAAGAGCGCCTTTATGCTGTTTATATAATCCTGAGAAAGTAATGCCTTGAGTAAATTGCAGAGATTTTCAAGCACAAGTTCATCGGAACCGGATTTATAGATATTTATGCACAATTCATCCTGCCCGCTGAATGCTTTATTCTTATCCTTATCCACCCAGTAAATTATGTCATCCTTCGGGTCCTCATCCTGCTCTGTAAACAGGGTATTTAATGCATTTGAGATTTTTATAAAAAAGGACGATATTTCATCGTCTGCGTATGTAAAAAGATTTTTCCGGATGTCATGCCATTCAAGAAAATGTGAGTTGTAGAAAATAGCACCGGAAAGCCTTATCATATCAATTGTTGACCTCTTACCCTCTAAAATTGTCGTAAGAAGGTTGAGGAGCCCTTCTGCATTGAGATTCAGGTCATAAGAAAATAAGAGGTCAAAGATGCCTTTTATGAGGTCTATAATTGCGGAGAATATATTAGCCTCAACAGAATCCCATTCCCCCCTTATCTCCATATCACCTGATAGTTCTATTATACCTGGAACGGATACTGGAAAATTCTTAAAAATTTTGAGTGGAATTTTATCTATCTTTACACTGCAGTTGTTCTCTATCACATAGTCTGTATAGCTTCCCATCCTTGTGAGGTTCAGGTAGATTGGCTGAATTATAGAATAAATAAAGGAATCAATGTTCACCTTGTTTTGAATGGCAAATTTTATGTATTGAATGAGGTCCTGAAGGGTTATATTCTGAGAGGGAGATAGCATTCCTCCAGTCAAATCTCCAAGAAGTGGAAGAAGGGTTGAAACGGAATCAAGGAGATAAAAAAGATTGGAAAGGAAAAGGAGGTAGTTTGCCTCGCACAGGTCAACATCCCTGACCTCACATTCACTTTCAGGGTCAATAACCCTCATGCATTCGTCAATAGCATTTGGCCAGTTTCCTATGCTCAGTTCTTCCCTGCATGCATCAAGGCTCTTTCTTACCCATCTTTCACACTTAGACCCTCCTGCTGAGCATGAAATAAAAAGGAAGACCCCGCTTAAAAGAACTAACCCTCCTCTTATTCCTTTCTTCATAAACAATTAAAATAATCCTTGCACCTGGGAAAGCAGTCCGAGGAATGTGTCTATAAGGTCGTTTATCACAACATTTAATGAGAAGTTATCTGCAGGGTTCCATTCAAGGTGTTTTGCCTCAGCATTACATATTTTTGCTTCAAGAGGTTTCAGATTCGCCTCAACCGCACCATTGAACGTTGGGTCCTGAAAGGCAATGTAAACGAATGTGATTGATGATGGATAAAAACAATCCATTGTAATCTTATAAGGATATTCCTTGAAATGAGCGGAATCTCGAACAAAAAGGTATGAAGTTGCCTGGTTTGCATACTCGGGTGGTAATTCTCCCTCAACCATGAATTCAGCATATCCATCATTATTTGTATCAGCCCAGTATGGTAGAAATTCCCTTACAGGCTTTGCCTCTGTTATACTTGATGGATAGAGCTTCCATGGCGAAACTCTTATTGTGTCTTTGAACTCAATCAAGCCAAAAAGAAGGGGTGATAACTCGGTAATAGAAATAGGCTCTTTCAGTTCACCAGAAAAAATCCTGCTCCACCTTGAGGTAGTATCCACTACTGTTTTTATGTAATCCTCTGTGATGAACATCTTAAACACGCTCTCCGCAAGGTCAAGCACATTCCTCCTCTGTCCGTTGAGTTTAATAAATATCCCCCTTTCACCTGTTTCAGGGTCAAAGACATTTATCTTCAGCCCATTATCCACCCATCCAAGAATATCATCATAGGGGTTCTCATCGGGTTTTAAAAGTTCATTCAGGGCAGTTGAAATTCTCTTAAGGGAAGTGGAATAATCCTGTCCTATAAGGGCATATAATTCCTTTCTATCAGGATGAAAATTCAAGAAATCGGGGTTCTTATCAGCAACGAATCCGAGGCTTCTTATGAGACCTACCGGGTCTTCCATACTCAGTGATATTATTCCCTCATTGTATGCATTCAAAACCTCCTCAAGGTTTAGGTCTAAATCCAGGGAAAGGATGAAATGAAGCCCTGCCTTAACAATTGAGACAAAGGAGCCTATGAGGTCTGCCTCGGTAATGTCCCATTCTCCAGGAACCGCAATTTTTTTCCTGGGGTCATATCCCTTAAAAGCGACCGAAAGAATAGGAGAATCCTCAAGTCCGAGGGTGATTCTGTAATTATCAAGGATGAGGGAGCAATTATTCTTTTCTATCACCTCAACAGCCTTATCCATCTCATCAAAGAGTTCAAGGAAAGAAGGGACTATGCTTGAAACTATGCTGTCAACCATTCCTCCTGCTTGCTGTGTGAATGAAGAAAGGCTCTGAAGGACACCAATAATTGGATTTATTGTCTCAAAGATGATTTTGACATCGGCAAGAAGAAGAAGGTAGTTTGCATCACAGTCTTCAGGCTTTTTGTTAATAACCTCAAGAACCTTTTCCCTCACCTCATCTGGCGTATAGGGAATACCGTCTTCTGTCAGAGCTTTTTCAGAAAGCATATCCTTTGCCTTCTCAATATCTGACTTTTCCTTCCCGCATCCTGCCATGAAGAGGACTAAAAAACCAATTATGAGTGCTTTTTTCATCTTTTCCTCCTTTTCTTTTCATTTTACACCTTTTAATTAAAAAATGTCAAGAAATTTTTTTCTCTATATCTAACTGGACATTCTTCTATTTTTTGATAGGATAATAAAAAGGAGTTAAAATTTAGATATGTTTGAGAAGATATTCAGTCCAGTCGGAAGGTTCATAATAAAATCTCTTGAAGAGGCGGGTGGTATGCTCATTTTAGGAATGAGGTCTATATACCTCCTTTTCTTTCCTCCCTTTAGAATAAGCCTGTTTATAAAGCAGATAGAATTCATAGGAGCCCAATCAATTTTTATCATAACCCTTACCGGTTTATTCACAGGAATGGTCTTTGCCCTTCAGAGTTCGCATGCATTCAAACTTTTCCGTGCAGAGTATCTGATAGGTCCAACGGTTGTCCTCGCATTAACAAGGGAGCTCTCTCCTGTTTTATCAGCACTCATGGTAACAGGAAGGGCAGGTTCTGCGATGGCTGCGGAGCTCGGAACGATGAAGGTTACCGAACAGATTGATGCGTTGTGGACAATGGCAGTTGAACCCGTCCATTATCTCGTCGTTCCGAGGGTTCTTGCAAGCACCATTGCAGTGCCGATGCTATCCATAGTATTTTCCTTTATAGGAACAATCGGGTGTTATATAGTTACCGTGTTCATCGTAGAGGTTACACCTCAGGTATTCATTGACCAGGTCAAGTATTATGTTGACACATCTGACATGTGGATGGGAATAAAAAAGGCATTCTTCTTTGGCTATTTAATCGGTGTGATAAGCTGTTACAACGGGATGAAAGCAGAGGGTGGAGCAAGGGGAGTAGGAACTTCAGCAACTCACTCTGTCGTCTTAAGTTCTGTCCTCATATTTTTGAGCGATTACATTCTCACAGCATTTATGACATGATAGTAATAGAAGACCTCCACAAATGGTTCGGAGACCATCATGTTCTTAAGGGGATTAACCTGAAGATTGAAAAGGGGAAAATCACGGTCATCCTTGGAAGGTCCGGATGCGGAAAAACAGTCCTTGTGAAGCATATAATAGGTCTCCTTAAACCCGATAGAGGGAAAATATACATAGACGGAACTGAAATCACATCCCTTTCATGGAGAAAGATGAAGGAAGTCGTAAAGAAATTTGGAATGCTCTTTCAGGGCTCTGCCCTTTTTGATTCCATGACCGTTGAAGAGAATGTAGCCTTTCCTTTGAGGGAACATACCAGGCTTCCTGAAAGTGAGATTAAAAAAAGGGTTAAGGAAAAACTTGAGGTTGTGGGATTGAAAGATGTAGAGAACTACTATCCCTCTGAACTGAGCGGAGGGATGAAAAAAAGGGTGGGACTTGCGAGGGCTATGGCTCTTGACCCTGAATACATAATTTTTGATGAGCCCACAACAGGAGTTGACCCACCTACTGCCTATTCCATTGACATGCTGATGAAGGAAACCCAGAGAAGGTTCAATCTAACATTTATCGTTATAACTCACGATATATCATCCACATTCAGAATAGCGGATAAAATTGCAATGATGGAAGACGGGAAGATAATAGAGGCTGGAACTCCTGAGGAAATAATGAATTCAAAAAATGAGGATGTTAAAAGATTCTTAGAAGCCCACAGATGGAGGTTATAAGGTGAAGAAAGGAGTTTCCACTGAGGCGAAGGTAGGATTTTTCGTCTTTCTGGTCCTCGGCTTTCTCATTTACATGACCTTTGAGTTGAGCAAATACCCTGAGAAGAAAAGGGGTTATGCGATATATGCGTATTTTGATAATGTGGCAGGAGTATATGAGGCAACCTCTGTTCACCTTGAAGGTCTGAAGGTAGGAGTTGTTGAAAGCCTTGAATATAAAGATGGAAAAATTCTGGTAAAGATGAGGATAAGGGAAGGAGTGAAGATAAAAAGGGATGCGGTGGCTACAATAAAAACAAAGGGAGTTTTGGGTTCCGCATATATAGACATCACCCACGGAACTCCTGAAAGTGGAGAATTAAAGGAGGGAGATTTTATAGAGAAGACAAGGGTTCCTGTTGACATGGATTATCTCATACAGAAGGCTTACGAGATAGAGGAGGACATAAAAAGTGTGACAGAAAGTTTAAAGAAGTCCCTGGGCGGAAAAGAGGGAGAGGAAAAAATATCTGCTCTCGTTGATAACCTATCGGGATTCTTTGAAAATGTTAAAAATATGACCGAGGGAGTTGATACAGATTTCAAAACCCTCGTTTCCCTTCTCAGGGAAGACGCCCAGAAACTGAAGGATTTTATAGACAAAGCAAATGCAACAATTACAGAGAACAGGGAGGACATAAGGGAAGCAGTGAAAAAGGCGAAGGAATTTTCGGAAAAACTGGACAAAGCAATCGCACAGGTTGAAAGCATTCTTGACGACATAGAATCAGGAAAAGGCACGATTGGAAAACTCATCAAGGATGAGGAGACTGCAAAGAAGATAGAGGATACATTAACATCATTAAAAGAGATGACATCTGCTACGCAGAAATGGCAGTTGTTCCTTAAATACAGGGGGGAGATATGGCTTGATGGCGATTCCTCAAAGCATCTTTTTGGAATAAGGCTTCAACCAAATGAAAAAAAATACTATGAACTGGATATTGAAAGTGTTCCGGAATGGTCATCTGAAACAAAAGACCTCACAGGCGAAAGGACATTGAGTTTTTCCTTATACCTTGCCATGAAATTGTGGCGGTTCCGGTTCAGGGGAGGAATTATTGAGTCAACAGGTGGAATTGGAGTTGACATAGATTTGTTAAAGAATTATATATCCTTTACCATGGAATGCTATGATTTTTTGAGAAAAACGAATCCCGCTTTAAGAGCCTATCTTGATATAACACCTTACAAATACTTCTTCATAACAGCAGGCGGGGATTATCTCATTGATTATCGCTCCAGAAACCGAAGGTTCTTCGCAGGAATTGGTGTCATCTTCAGCGACGAAGACCTGAAGAAAATTCTTGGACTTGCTGCAACATCAGCAGTGGCAGGAAGTTCTTTTTGAAAAATTAAAAAGGAGGTTTGAGATGAAACCGAGGAATGCCCTGATAAGTGTATGGGATAAGAGGGGGATTGTGGAGTTTTGTAAGGGACTATCCGAGTTAGGAGTGAACATAGTATCAACCGGAGGAACTGCTTCCCTCCTCAAAAGCAGTGGAATAAATGTAAAAGAGGTAAGCGAACTCACAGGTTATCCGGAAATCCTTAACAAAAGGGTAAAAACCCTCCACACATTCATCTACGCTGGAATTCTTGCGAGAAGGGATGTCCCAGATGATATGAATACCCTTAAAAAAATGGGGATAGAGCCAATTGATATTGTGGTGGTAAATTTCTACCCCTTTCAGGAGATGAGCAAAAAGGTTAAATCTCTTGGCGAACTCATAGAGTATATTGACATTGGTGGTCCAACGATGGTAAGGGCATCTGCAAAGAATTACAGGGATGTGCTCGTAATAGTGGATCCAGATGATTATCAGTGGGTTCTTGAAGGGTTGAAAAAGGAAAAAATTACGGAAAAGGATAGGTTTAAACTCGCTCTCAAGGCTTTTTCTGTGACAGCAGAGTATGATGCATTTATATTCTCCCATCTTTCAAAAATAAAGAAGGTTGAAAGCGATAAGAAATTTTTTGTCCTTAAGAAGGTTGAGGATTTGAGATACGGGGAGAATCCTCATCAGAAGGCAGCATTTTATATATCAGATTCAGAAAAAATTTACGAGCAGATTCACGGAAAAGAACTTTCCTACAACAACATAATTGATATGTATTCTGCTGCCCTTCTCGTATCGGAATTTGAAAAACCAACAGCAGTGATCATTAAGCACACAAATCCCTGCGGGGTGGCATCTGCAAAAACCCTCTCAGAGGCTTATAAAAATGCAAGACAAACAGACCCTGTTTCAGCCTTCGGAGGAATTGTCGGATTGAACAGGAAGGTTGATGAGGAAACTGCAAAACTTCTATCAGAGACATTCCTTGAAGTTATAATAGCTCCTGAATTTGACAGGAAGGCTCTATCAATTCTCACTGCAAAAAAGAACCTCAGACTCGTAAGGGTGAATTTCAAGGAATTGAAAAATTACAAAGAGGAATTAAGAAGTGTGCCGGGAGGATTTCTCATTCAGGATACTGACAGAGTTGATTACGACAAAAAATCTCTCAAGGTTGTTACAAAGATAAAACCGACGAAAGCGCAGATGGAATCGCTTCTTTTTGCCTGGAAGGTGTGTAAGTATGTGAAATCAAACGCTATTGTCATAGCAAAGGGAACACAGCTTATAGGGGTTGGTGCAGGACAGATGTCAAGGGTTGATTCAGCAAAGATAGCAGTTATGAAGGCTCTTCTTCCACTGGAAGGAAGTGTAGCTGCCTCAGATGCCTTCTTCCCATTCAGGGACGGAGTGGATGTCCTTGCGGACGCAGGAGTTAAGGCAATAATTCAACCCGGTGGCTCTGTAAGGGATGAAGAGGTAATAAAGGCTGCAGATGAAAGAAAAATTGCTATGGTTTTTACAGGCATAAGACACTTCAAACACTGAGATTTTTCTTGAATTGACAATTAAAAATGTTAAAATAAAAACTATGAACATAGGATGGACAGAAGTAATTGTTATCCTTTTTATCGCCCTTCTTCTTTTCGGAGGTAAAAGGCTTCCTGAACTCGCTTCAGGGCTTGGAAAGGCTATAAGGGAATTTAAAAAAGCCCTTTCCGCAAAGGAGATAGAACCTCCTCCGAAGGAAGAGGAAAAAAAGGATACAACCAGGTCGGTTTAAAAGGGCTGAACCATTTTCAGATGAAGAAGAGGCTATACCTGATGAGGCATGCTCATGCTCCTGCAATAGGAGAGGATGGAATTATAAGAAATCATCCTGGACACCCACTAAGTGAAGATGGAATAAAACAGGGAGAGAGCCTTGCTGAGGGAATAAAGGCTCTGGGAATTGAAAGTTTATGGTCGTCTGATGCATTGAGGGCACTTCAGACTGCTGAAATAATAAGCAAAAAAACAGGGCTTCAGGTTAAAATTGAACCACTCTTAAGGGAATTTTCCATAGGAGATATAGAGAACAAACACATATTTGAAGCAAAGGAAATTCTTAAAGACACCCCTATTTTTAGCGGTTTTAGAAAAATCCTTCCCGAAGAGAAATTCCCCGGTGGAGAAAATATGATTGAACTTGAGAAAAGGGTCATTCCTGCTATAGGAAAAATTTTAAGAGACGATCCGGCTGAAAGGATAGGGGTTGTTGCACACGGTGGAGTAAACCGCATTATTCTCATTCATTTTCTTGGTTTTCCATACACTTCATTTTCCCTTATTGAACAGGATTATGCCTGTCTTAATATCCTTGACTTCATAGATGGTTATGCCATACTACATGCTATGAACCTAACCCTGAATGACATATTAAAGAAAAGAAAGGATATAAAACTTCCGACAATTCCAATGTGAGGAGGAAAAAAGATGATTAAGTTGAAAGGAGAGAAAGTAATAGTAGATGAAATTCATACAGTTCTTGGACTGGGAAGCAGATTTGAAGGCAAACTATTTTTTGAGGGAACGGTTCGAATTGATGGGTATTTTTCAGGGGAGATTTTTACCAAGGGGAAACTGATAGTTGGAGAAAAGGGTGAAGTAAAGGCAACCATAGAAGCAGATGAACTGGAAATCGCAGGGATTGTAGAGGGGAACATCATATCCTCTGGAAAGGTATTTTTGAGGTCAACTGCGAGGGTTCTCGGGGATATTCAGACAAGAACCCTTGTAGTAGAGGAAGGAGCTTCCTTTAATGGAATTTGTAAGATGGAAAGAAAACTCGGTAATTTTCAGGAAGACAGAGAATTTATACATATCTCTTGAAAAAAATTTTTTTGAGGGTATTTTTTTAAACCAAGTATTTAAATTAAGTATTCAAAATGATGGAGTTAAACTGGACAGCCTTTATAAGTGCTTTGATTTACATAATAACAGCCATAATAATATCAAACTTTGCAATAAAGCCAATTGCTTCTATTCTTGAAGAAAGAAAGAGAAGAAAGGAAAAATTACTTTTTGAGACAGAGGAGAGTAAAAGGGAAATTGAAAAACTGAAGGATGAATATAGAAGCAGGATTTTGAGGGCGGAAGAGGAGATAAAAATTATCAGGGAAAAAAAGATGGAAGAGGTAAGAATTTTTGAAAAAGAAGAAATGGAAAGGATAAGGGCGAAATCTAATGAAAAATTGAAAAATATGAGGGAAATGGTGAAAGCGAAGGTTGAAGAACTGAAAGGAATGAAAGAGACGGTCGCAGATGAGGTAGCCAGAATAATTGCTGATAAAATACTGGAGGGAAGATGATGGAAGAAGGTTTCAGCTTCGGAACTCACCTTTTATTCACATCCATAAACTTCTTTCTGTTGATTTTCGCAATTTTAATTTTGGGGAGAAAAAAAATTGTAGAAGGGATAAAAAGGAGGGGACTGGAGATAAAAAATGAATTTTCTTCTTTAAAAGCTGAAAGAGAAGAGGTTGAGAGGCTAAAAACGGAATACCTTGAAAAATTGAAGGGAGTTGATAGCGAGATAGAAAATATGAAGAAAAAAGCGATTGAGGAGATAGAAAAATCTGCGTCCGTAATGAGAAAAAAGATAATGGAGTCATCAAAGAGATTTGAGGAATCTATAGACCGTCTAATAAAAGCGGAATATGAGAAGGTTATTTCCTCATTTGAAAAAGAGGTGATTGATATGGCAGTGGAAATCGCAAAGAGGATTGTAATGGAAAAATTGGGAAAGGCGGAGGAAAAGCGCCTTTTTGATGAAGCCATCTCCTTTATTAAAAAATGAAGAAAAGGGCAGTAAAAAAATATGCAAAGGCGCTATTTGATATTGCAAAGGAGGAAAAACTAACTGATGAGCTCTTCAGGGGCCTTATGGAATTGGAGAAGATTCTGGACGAAGATATAGCAGAATTCCTCTCATCCCCGGTGGTCAGGTTTGAGGATAAATTAAATTTTCTGAAAGGTCTTGAGGAAAGGCTTGGACTCCATCCATTTATCACAAATACCCTCATTGTGTTAATTGAAAGGGATAGAGGAAGGCTAATTCCGGCTCTTCCTTCTTATTATGCTCAATTATACATGGAGGATAAAGGATATGTGGTCGCAGAGGTGAAAACAGCAAGGGAATTGAACGATTCGGAGGAAGAAATCCTTAAGAAGAAAATTTCTGAATGGGCAGGAAGAGAGGTCTTCTTGAAAAAGGAAGTAGAAAAAGAACTCATAGGCGGTATAATTATAAAAATTGGAGACCTTTTGATTGACAATTCTATTCTAAAAAAAATCAGAAGTTTTGCAGAACAATTTAAAGGAGAAAGGAAATGAAAACAGGACATGAGGAACTTACGAGAATTTTAAAGGAAAAAATAAAGGGATTTACCCCTTCCACGGAAGTGGCAGAAACAGGGGTTGTTCTGAATGTGGGCGACGGAATTGCAAGGGCTTATGGGTTGAAAAATGTGATGGCTGGAGAACTGGTGGAGTTTGAAAATGGTGTAAAAGGCATAGTTTTAAACCTGGAAGAGGAAACTGTTGGAATAGCAGTAATGGGCGAGGAAAAAGGAATAAAGGAAGAAAGCATTGTCAAGAGAACAGGAAGGATTGCGGAAGTTCCTGTTGGGAAAGAACTCCTGGGGAGAATAGTCAATGCCCTCGGAGAGCCTATTGATGGAAAGGGACCAATAAATGCAAAGGAAACGAGGAGAATAGAGGTAAAGGCACCTGGTATCGTTTACAGAAGACCTGTTAAAGAACCGCTTCAGACTGGAATAAAGTCCATAGACTCAATGATTCCAATTGGAAGAGGGCAGAGGGAGTTGATAATAGGAGACAGACAAACAGGAAAAACTGCGCTTGTTGTTGATACCATAATAAATCAGAAGGACTCGGGGGTTTATTGCATATATGTGGCAATTGGACAGAAGCGGTCAACAGTAGCCCAGGTCGTAGAAAAACTTAGAGAGCATGGAGCAATGGAATGGACAACCGTTGTCTCTGCCACAGCCAGTGAACCAGCTCCCCTTCAGTTTATTGCTCCATACGCAGGATGCGCAATGGGGGAATACTTCAGAGATAATGGAATGCATGCCCTTGTAATATACGATGACCTTTCAAAACACGCTGTTGCCTATAGACAGATGGCTTTGTTATTAAGAAGACCACCAGGAAGAGAAGCCTATCCGGGAGACATTTTTTACCTTCACTCAAGGCTTCTTGAAAGGGCTGCAAAATTGAGAGATGAAGACGGAGGCGGTTCTCTTACAGCCCTCCCTCTAATAGAAACTCAGGCAGGTGATATATCCGCATACATCCCGACAAATGTGATATCAATAACCGATGGTCAGATATATCTTGAATCAGACCTCTTCTATGCTGGAATAAGACCCGCAATAAATGTGGGACTTTCTGTCTCAAGGGTGGGAGGTGCAGCACAGATAAAGGCAATGAAGCAGGTTGCAGGTAGATTGAGGCTTGAACTTGCCCAGTACAGAGAACTGGCGGCCTTTGCCCAGTTTGGAAGCGAACTTGATAAGGCGACCCAGAAACTCCTCCACAGGGGAGAGAGGCTAACAGAACTATTGAAGCAGAATCAGTATGAGCCACTACCCGTTGAGAAACAGGTAATCATCATATACGCCGGGACAAACGGGTATGTAGATAAATATCCGGTTTCCTCCTTAAGGAAATATGAAAAAGAACTATACAAATTTCTTGACGAAAACTATAAAGACCTCCTGAATGAATTAAGGACAAAGAAGGAAATTACCGAAGAAATAAAGAAAAAACTTGATTCTGCTCTAACTGAGTTTGATAAGAGGTTCAAACCCTGATGCTTTCTTTAAGGGCTTTGAAAAGGAAGAAAAGGGCTCTTCTTGGAATTGAAAAAATTACCCGTTCAATGAAAATGGTGTCTGCTGCAAAGATGAGGAGAGCTGTAGAGAAGCTCAACAATTTCTCAAAATTTTCAAAAGAAATTGAAGCCCTTTTTTCCTCTCTCCTCCTTTCCGAGGAAAACTACACACACCCTCTTATTGAAAGGAAAGAAGGTAAAAGGCTCATCTTTGTCTTCTCATCTGACAGGGGGCTGTGCGGAAGTTTCAATACGAATATAATCCGTCTTGTTGAAAGGGAGATAAGAAACGAAATATCAAAAGGAAACCTACCTCATCTCTATCTCCTCGGAAAAAAGGCAATTGACTACTTCACGGGGGTAAGGTTTAAGGCAACAGGTCTCAAGGTAGAAATAGTCTCTTCAAAGAAAGAAATCCTCTCACCATCTCTCTATCCTGACGACATTTATTTTATAGCCGATGAACTCAAAAATTATTTCCTTACGGATTTCGGAAAGATAGATGTGGTCTTTTCAAAGTTTTTCTCTCCATTGAAACAACTTCCAGAAATAGAACCTTTACTACCCCTTGAAGCAAAAGGAGAAAGGGAATTTGTTCAATTCATCATTGAACCAGGCAAAGAGGTTATTGATAGATTTATTGAGAGTGTTTATAGAACAAAATTTGTTATGTTCGCATACGAAACTATCGCAAGCGAGCAGGCAGCAAGGATGGCTGCAATGGAGAATGCTTCAAGGAACGCTTCAGAACTCATAAAAGAACTAACCCTTCAGTTCAATAAGGCGAGGCAGGCCAGCATAACGAAGGAACTTCTTGATATCATCACCGGTAAATCCGCTCTGGAAGGATAGTCCTTGAAAATAAAAAATAGTGTTCTATAATATGAGAAATGAAGGGGTTAAAATTTATAATTCCTTTTTTCTTTTTTTCTCTCTCTTTGAATGCAGATGAGTATGTCCTTAAGATGTGTGCCATTGCTCCTGAGGGAACAAGGTGGTCACAGTATGGATATCTTTATAAAGAGAGGGTTGAGAAGAAAACCGCAGGAAGGGTGAAGGTAAAGTGGTATCTTGGAGGAATAATGGGAGATGAACCAACAGAAGTAAGGAAGATGATGCTCAATCAACTACAGGGATGTGGCTTCACACTCGTCGGGCTTGGAGTTATAGCAAATGAGGTAAAACTGCTTGAACTTCCCTTTCTTTTTGAGGACTTTGATGAGAAGGACTATGTGCTTTCAGAATTAACCCCTTATTTCAAAAAGATATTTGAGGAGAAGGGATTTGTCCTTGTGGGATGGCTTGAGGTCGGCTTTGTCCGATTTTTTTCCATGAAGCCTCTTAAAACGATATCCGATTTGAAAAATACCAGAATGTGGACATGGGCGGGAGAAGAACTGGCAATTTCCGCATTGAGCAAGTTCGGGTTAAGCAATATAATTCCACTCCAGTTGACTGATGTCTTATCTGCTCTCCAGACCGGAATAATAGATGCCCTTTACACCCCATGCTATGCAGGTATAAGCCTTCAATGGCATACAAGAATGAAGTATATCACTGACTGGCACTTTTCCTATACCCCGGCTGCAATCCTTTTTACAAAAAAGGCAATTGACTCTCTCCCACAGGATTTAAGGAAAATCGTCCTTGAAGAGTGGAACGATATTCTTCCTCAGATGAGCAGAGATTTAAGGGAAGATGAAATAAAAGCCTGTGAAGCCATTGTTGAAGGTGGCCTGATACCGGTGAAGTTTGACCCCATAGATTTGAAAAAACTGAAGGATTTATCATTGGAGGTTCACAAAAAATTTGTGGACATTTTTTATCCAAAATATCTCCTTGAAAAGACTTATGAGAAGAGGGAGGAATTCAGGGCGAAGAAAAGATGAACTTCAGGCTTGTAGTTTCTGACCTCCATCTCGGAAAGGGAAAGCTCAGGAAGGACGGAAGCATAAATCCTTATGAAGATTTCATTGATGAGGAATTATTTTGCGAATTTCTTCAATACTTTTCTAAGGAAAAATACGAAGGAGTTGAAGGGGAAATAATTTTCAACGGAGATACATTTGATTTCGTTCAAAGTGTGGTTGAGGATGACCCCGAAAAAATTGAGATAACCGAGGAAGACATCCTTTCTGCAGGTTATGAAACCATGGAGGGGCATCCAGAGTTTTTTGAGGCTATAAACTTTTTCCTTTCAAAAAGAAAGACTGGGAAGGTGGTTTTCATTGCGGGGAATCACGACCAGGCAATACTCCATCCCGAAATACAGAGGATGATTGCAGAAAAAATTGAGGGAAAAGTCCTATTCTATCCAGTTTCATACGATGTCGGAGATGTCCACATTGAGCACGGTCACAATATGGAGTTCATCCATCAATACGACCCATCTGATATCTGGTATAGAAAGGACGGAAGAAGATACCTTAAAATGCCATGGGGTAGCCATTTTATAATCCAGATAGTAGTTCCCCTGAAAGATAAACTCCCGGCAGTTGACAAAATAAAGCCATTTGGAACATTCATAAAATGGGGATTGTTTTTCAAAACTGGATTTACTCTGAAAGCCATTTTAAAGATGCTCTGGTTTTACATATATAACCGCTTCTTCCATCCCCACAAAGCCCACAGGGAGATGTTCAAACTGAACATACCAAGTATAATTGATGGAGCCACTCACAGGAATGTAAAAAAATATGTTTCAGCATTAGGGAAAAGGGGGTTTAAAACAGTAATAATGGGGCACACCCATATTCCTGCGCAGACATATATAGAAGGAGTTTATTACATAAACACCGGAACATGGATAAATATGGAAAGCGTTGCCCTCGGTTCATTCGGTATGAAGTGGAAGAAGACATTTGTCCTTGACGAAACAATTGATGGGAGTAGAAAAATTTCCCTTAAAATCTGGAGAGGGGCGAGGAGGGAAAAATCAGAAATTCTTTATCTATAAGTTAGTTTATCTGTTTGCTGGCGGTTCCGGAGGCATCCCTCTAAAATGGGGAAATGGAGCAAATCTGACATAAAATTCCGCAAGTTCTGTGGGAGAAAGAATGGACTTTACCTCTTTCATAAAAGAAGTATGTTCATCCTGTCTCTCCTTAATTAGTTTCTCCATCTCTTCCACAAGGCTCTTCAGTTCCTTTTCATCCCTCTTTGATAATGCCTTCTCAATTTTATCCCTTGTCTCCATCAAATTCTTCTTTATCTCCTCCATCTTTTTCATATGGTTTCTACAGGTAATAAATAACTTTCCCGCCTTCTCATCCGAAATGCTGAGTGATCCAATAAAAGAACACATCCCCATTCTATGATGAGCCATCTCTTTCATGGGCACAGGTTGTGCCATAGCAAGAAAAGGGAAGAAAAAAAGGACTATTACTTCTTTCTTCATCTTTTCACCTCCTTTTTTTATTATAACATTTCTATATTTATTACACAAGGGAGTTTACTTTTCTTTTGATTTTTGCTAAAGTTAAAGAAATGAGTTTAGGTGGAAAATTAGAAGACCTCGGACTGGGTGAGATACTTTCAATTGTTGGTTTAAGCAGGAGGTCCGGGGTTCTATTTTTGAGAAAAGGGGATAATGAGGGAAAAATTGTTTTTAAATACGGACAGGTGATATATGTGGAAACAAACACTTCACCTGAAATTCAGGATATACTTCTAAGACACAAAGTATTGTCTGAGGAAGAAATTGATGCAGCGAAAAAAGAATTTGAACTTCGTTTTCCGTCAGTTAGAACCTTTACAGAGTTTTTAAAGGAAAATAAAAGGTTAAAAGGAAGTTATATTGAAAAAGTCCTGACGCCGTATGTTGAGGATGAGGTGCTAAAACTATTTAAATGGGATGAAGGGAGGTTTAACCTTGAAATCGTGGACGATGAAAAGGACCTTTCCCTTTACATGAATCCCTACGGGGTAGTTCTTGATATAGGCGTTAATCCGCAGTTTCTTGCAATTGAAGGGGCAAGAAGGAAGGATGAGGAGGAAAGGGAAAGTGCGGAAAAAAGGGCTGAAAAGGCGAAACTTGAATTTCTTGAAAACGACAAAATGATTGAAAAAGAAAGGCTTCAGCCTCAACCAGTTATTCTGGAAAAGGGAGAGTATGCGGAACTAAAAAATTTTGCAAGGGAGCTCCTGAGTGGATTGGAACTTGAAGTTGAAACGGAAGAAGCAGATGAAACATCTGATGTTGAAGAGGTTAAGAGATTAAAATCTTATATATCCGAACTTCAGAATCCGTCTTCAGGAACCGAAATCACGCTTCTTATTCTCAGATACGCGAGCGAAATAATGAACAGGGCAGTGCTTTTCCTGGTAAGAAAGAATGAGGTGGTTGGACTTGGTCAGTTCGGAGTTTATACAGTTACCCCAAATTCCAACGCCCTGGTTAGAAGCATAAAAATCCCACTTGATTCCCCTTCCATCTTCAGGAGTGTTATAGAAAGAGGAGTTTCAATGAAAAAACGGTTGAGAAAAGATGGATGGGACAAATTTCTTGTTCAGAAATTGGGAGGGATATATCCTGTTGAATCTTTTGCGGCCCCTATATGGACGAGGGGAAAAATAGTTGCCATTCTCTACGGCGACAACCTACCGGAATTTAAAAAAATAAGTAATACTGCTGGATTGGAAATTTTCCTTTCCCATGCGGGGCTTGCAATGGATAAGGCTTTTCTTGAAAGAATGTTAAAGGAGAAAAAATAGGATGAAAAGGGAAGACAAAAAAAGAAAGTGTGTAATGGTTGTTGAGGATTCAAAAACGATGAGGGATTTTATAGTCTCAACAATTCAATCGGTGGGAAAGATGTTCGTTATAGAATGTGGAACTGGATTTGAAGCGCTGAAGATGCTTCCGAAACACGAGTTTGATATGATAATAACAGACATAAACATGCCAGACATAAACGGACTTGAACTCATCACTTTCCTCAAAAATGACGAGAAGTATAAACATATTCCTTTGATAATAATTTCCACAGAAGGGAGTGAGAAAGACATAAAGAAGGGGCTTTCTCTTGGCGCACAAAGATATCTTGTAAAACCCTTTGATCCAGAGGAACTCAAAAAAATTGTGAAAGAATACCTCTGGGAGAAGAAACATGCCAAAACAACCTTCTGACAAGGCTCTGAAAGAGTTCGTTTCTGAAGCGGAGGAAATACTTGAAAAGGTAGATTCTGCTATTGACATTATGGATAAATCTCTGCCCGAGGGGAAGATAAGCCCTGAATTGATAAATGAGACTTTCAGGGGGATGCATTCCTTAAAGGGTGTATCCGGAATGCTTGGGCTTGAAGACATAAACAAAACAAGCCATTCCCTTGAAAACATGCTTGATAAATTGAGACTTGGCAAGATATCTCTTTCAGAGGAATTTGTGAAAATTCTGAGCAAAGGGGTAGAGATAATAAAGGAAATTTTGAAGGATATTGAAGAGGGAAATCTGAAACCCCATCCCGGTGTTCCAAAATTTATCAGTGAACTTGAGGAATTTGTGGAGAGGGCTCCGGTCAGGGCAAAAGAAATAAGGATTGGCGAGTTTAATATAAAGAAAGAACTTCTTGATGTCCTTACAGAATATGAAGAACACAGATTAAAGGAGAACATCTCACAGGGCGCTAACCTCTACCTTGTCAACCTCCAATTCCCCATTGACAATTTTGACGAGGGTTTGAACAAAACCACATCTGCAATAAAAAAAGTGGGTGAAGTCATAACCACCCTACCCTCTGTTGATAAGCCCGAAGAAGGAAAAATAAAGTTTTCTCTCCTTGTCGGGACAGAGAAAAAACTGCAGGAACTAAAAAAGATAATTCCTTATGAAAATGTAGAAATTGAAGAGATAAAGAAAAAGCAGACTGAAGAGGTAAAAGCTGAAGAACAGGTAAGCGAAAGAGAGACAGCCATTTCATCCCTCAAAAGCCTTACCCCCACGGTGAGAGTGGACATATTAAAACTTGACGAAATAATGAATACAGTGGGGGAACTTATGGTGATAAAGTCAATGTTTATGAACCTTTCAAACAGGATGAAGAGCGAAATGGGATACAGAGGATTTTCAGTTGAAATAGACCGGATGTGCAGGCTTCTTGAAAGAAGGCTTAACGAACTCCAGGCTTCTATAATGGAAGTAAGGATGGTTCCCCTTCGCATAGCCTTTGACAGACTTGTGAGGGCTGTAAGAAAAATAGCAAAAGAGATGAAAAAGGAAATAGATATTGAACTAAAGGGTGAAGATACCGAGCTTGACAAACTCATAGTTGAGGAGCTTGCTGACCCCCTTCTCCACATTGTGAGAAATGCAATAGACCATGGAATAGAACCTCCTCAGGAAAGAGCACTTTTAGGAAAACCTGAAGCAGGTAAAATTTTGATAAATGCCTATCAGAAAGGAAACCATGTGGTTATAGAGGTTGAAGATGATGGAAGGGGCATAGACCCGGAGGTAATCAGAAAAAAAGCGATTGATTTGAACCTGATCTCTGAAAGCGAAGAAATATCGGAAGACGAGATTTTAAAACTTATTTTCAAGCCGGGCTTCAGCACAAAAGAATCTGCAACAGAAATCTCAGGAAGAGGAGTTGGGCTTGACATAGTGAGGAATAACATAACGAAACTGTCAGGACTAATAGAGGTTTCATCGGTTCCCGGAAAGGGGACAAAATTTACAATAACCCTGCCTATAACACTTGCTATAATTCAGGCTCTCGTGGTTCAGGAGAACGGCAGCCTTTATGCCATTGCCCTGAATTCAATCCACGAATGCTTAAAGATAGGGGCAGACGATATCAAAACCGTAGAAAAGCGGGAGGTAATAGAGTTGAGGGGTTCAACCCTTCCTCTTGTAAGGCTCCAAAATATCTTTGGAAGGAAAACCTCTTTAACCAGGAGAGATGATTACTATGTGGTAATAGTGGGAATAGGGGATAAAACCGTTGGAATCCTCACAGAATCTCTACTGGGACAGCACGATGTAGTGATAAAACCTCTGGGACCAATTCTTAAGGGCATAAACGGAATAGCAGGGGCGACGGAGATGGGAGACGGAAGGATAGCACTTGTGCTTGATACAGTTTATATTGTGGAAAGCATGGCAAAGGAAATGTGAGATGAAAAAGGCATATTCGGAGTTTTACGGTTTTAACCTTCCTCCTTTTAACAAGACCCCTGACCCCTCTTTTCTTTACATGAGCAAAATGCACAGCGAGGCTCTTGAAAGAATGAAACTCGCGGTTGAGGAAAAAGACATAGTTCTTATTACGGGAGAAATTGGTTGCGGTAAAACCACCCTTATAAGGGCGCTTGTTGACAGCATGGGAAAAAACTATCTTCCTATTCTGATAAGCTCTCCAAGACTCACCCCCTTTCAGTTTTTAAAGGCGCTCCTTAAGAAGTTTGGAGTGGACGGAACTTTCCGCACCAGAACCGAAATTATAGACAGGATTGAAGACGAGATATTCGGAATGTATGAGAACAATATGGTGCCAGTAATAATTATTGACGAGGCTCAAACAATCCCTAAAAATGAGGTATTTGAAGACCTAAGACTTCTTACGAACTTTCAACTTGATGATGAAAATCTTTTCTCACTTATTATTGTCGGGCAGCCGGAACTGAGGAAAAGACTCTCCCATCCTAAAAACAGGGCTTTTTGGCAAAGAATTGGAATCCATTATGTCCTCAGACCCTTTGAGCTTGAAGATACAGAAAACTATATAAAATTCAGACTGAAAAAGGCAGGAGGAAGGGAAGACCTTTTTTCGAAAGATGCAATTGAAAAGGTGCATCACTACTCTGAGGGAATTCCGAGGATGATAAATCATATATGCTCAAATGCGCTTATAGAAGGATTTTCAAGGGATGCAAAAACTATAAAAGGAGATATAATTGAAGCAGTGATTCAGGAAATGCTCCCTTACCCGAGGGTTTTGAGGGCTTAAGATGGATATACTGAAGGCGAGAGAAAAAGCAAAGAAATTGAAGAAGAAAGAGGAGAAGGTGGTAGAAGAGGCACCCGTTCTTGAGTCAAAGGGGAAAGCTGAGATGGTAATAGAAGCTCCACAAAAGCCAATAATTGAAGAAAAATCTTATATTATCCTTGAAGAGGAGAAGAAGGAAGAACCCGGTTTCCTTGAGCTCGCCGAGGAGGAACTGAAACATGCTTTTGATGAAGAAGTCCACGAAAAAAAAATAGATTATCTCGTTTTTTCCATCTCCGGTGAAAACTATGCTCTCCAGCTTGAAGAACTGAAAGAAGTTCTCAAGCCAAAACCCGTGACCGAAATTCCGGCAGCACCTCCACACATAATCGGCATCATTTCATTAAGAGGCATTATTGTTCCCATAATTGATATAAAAAAGATACTCCGCATTTCAGATGGAAAAGAGGGCATATCTCCGGATTCAAGATTTGTTCTGGTAGAGGTGGAAGGCAAACAATTCGGCTTTTATGTGGATTCTATAAAAGATGTGATGAGAATTCCAAAATCCAAGCTTGAGGTTCCACCTATTACAATGGGAGATATAAACAGGGATTACATATCCTATTTCGTGCATAGAGAAAACGAGTTTATTGCGGTTCTGAACCTGGAAAAAATAGTAGGTGTGGAGAAGTGAAGAAAGAAGAAAAAATCTCTCCTGAGCAGTTCCTTTCATTCGTGGTATTCAGGATAGGAGAAGAATTATTCGGAATAAATATATTTCAGGTGAAGGAAATAACAAATATGGCAGAAATATCCTCTCTTCCCAATCCGCCTCCCTTCATCTCAGGACTTATTGATCTGAGAGGAACCCTCATTCCGATACTTGACCTCAGGAAAAAACTTGGTCTGCCTGTTTTCAATCCAACAAAGAGGGCGAGAATCCTTATAGTTTCAATAAAGGGAAGACTTGCCGGTTTTATAGCAGATGAAGTTAAAGATGTGATAAGGATAGAGAAGGGGAATGTAAAAAGCGCTCCCCTGCTGTTGAAAGAAAGCGGAGGCGAGATATTTCAGGGAATTTTTAAAATAGACTCAAAGGTTGTGTTTGTGCTGGATATGGAAAGACTTTTTACAGAAAAGGAAATAATGGATATGAAAAGAATTTCGGAAATTATAAAAAAAGGGGATAAAGAATGAACGAAGAAAAAAGGAAAGTTTACAGGGAGTTCGCTTTCATTGGGGGCATAATAAGTTTTCTTATGCTTCTAATGGTAGGATTTTACCTATCGATCACGGTGAGAATGACATCCGCACAGCGACTTTACTCGTTACTGACAGCAGGACTGGTGTGTTTAGGATTTCTTATAGTATATATATTTTTTATCCTCAGAGAGATAAAAGTTGAGATGGAAAATTTGGAAAGGACTGATGCAGATGATAAAATTATAAAAGTAGAAAAAATCCTTGCTCTTCCAGCCAGATTTTCCTTTATTGCATTCTGGTTCTGGGCAATCGGTTCCATAATATCAGCCATAATATTCTACTTATTTTTTGGCTTCTCAGCGGTTCAGAGCATTGAAATATTTTTCCTCGGAATGTGCGGTGGTTTTTTTGCTCCCCTTATAATGTATTATCTATACAAAGACAGAATGAAAAAATTCCTTAAAAATCTTGCTGTAAAAATTGATTATGAATCATATCAAAAATTTCTTTCCTTTTCCCTTCCACTAAAGGTAACCCTTCCTTTTATCATCTCTATCCTTATTACATTTATTCTCATAATTGCAATTTCTATAAGGATGAGGGATGACCTTATAATTGGGGTATTGAAAAGTATAGGAGAAAAAGAACTGTCTCTTCTAAAAACCGGGGAACATCAACCCGTCGGGGGCAAAATTACCATTGACCCAAACGAAACAAAGGGAAAAATAGAAGGGACTATTGCTGAACTATCAAAGAAAGGAAAGAAGATCTATATAGACCCATATACAATGAACATCTTCGTTTTTGAAAAAATAGATGGAGGGATAATTGAAAGCATTGTTTATCCCTGGAAGGACCTCGTCCGTTATCCATCACGCTGGAACAGAGCTATATGGATTCTCGCCATTCTTGCTCTTGCTATTTTGGTCTTAATTCCCTACCTCACAATCAGGGATTTAAAAAGTTCTATAGATGATATAAAGAATTTTCTTGAAAGAAAGGAGAGACCTACTCCATCGGATGATGAATTCAACTTCCTCTTTTTTGCCCTTCTTAAATTCGCAGATGATTTTGATAACATAACAAGGGGGATGAGCGAGAAAGTGGAATCTCTTGAGAAGAGATTTTCTGAACTTACGGAATCAATAAAATTTGTTGAGGCCAACCTTGCGCTTTTTGAAGATGCAATCGGTGAAATAAAGAAACATACTGAGAGCGAAAAGGGTGACATCGCTGTTCTTAGAGGTTTTCTCAACGAATGTAAGAATTTTTTTGGAATTGAAGATGAAGGCGTCCAGATTAATGCCGGGGTAAAAAACAATAAAGAGGTCTCGGAAGAAATCATAAATTTTATACACGACTCTTTAGAAAATGGTAAGAAAATTTTCTCCTCCATAAAGGAGTTAGAAAAATTCAGAAGCCATGAACTATCACAAAGGATTGATGATTTAAGGGAGGATTCTCCGAGGGTAAGAAAGATAAAAAATATAAGCGATATAAATAAGATGACATCAGAAAATTTATCCAGGATAAAGGAAATCCTGTTTCCCCTTGACCTGAAAATAAAAGAGTCAAAGGAAGCGGTAAAAAAATTTGTTGGGGCGATAAGGGGGGTTTCAAAGTCAATTGAAAATGTTAAGGGTGATTCAGAAAAGATAGGAGAAATAGCAAGGGTGATAAAGGAAATCATAGAAGAAACAAACCTCCTTTCTTTAAATGCCTCAATAATAGCCGCACAGGCAGGAGAAAAAGGGAAAAGTTTTGCAGTTGTAGCAGAAGAAATAAAAGAACTCGCTGAAAGAACTGAGATTTCAACGAGGGAAATAAATCAAATAGTGTCTGAATTGCAAAGGTTCATAGAAAACTCGGTAAATAAGATGACGGAAATAAGCAATTTTGTGGAGGGATTTGTAAGGGAATTTGATTACATAGATGAGAAATCCAACCTCATAATCTCTGAGATTGAGAAGATGGATAATTCCTTTAAGGGATTGGTTAAACTTTCAAATGAAATCTCCTCTTTTTGCTCAGACCTTGATGAAACAGCAAAAACTCTTGCACAGGTTTTTACTTCCACTGATTCCTACGAAAAATATGTGGAATATGTCAAAACCACGGTTTCTATCCTGGAAAAAGCCCTTGAATTTATCATAAAGTCGCAGAACTTTGTTGAAGACCAGATATCTTCGGTTCGGAAGATAAAGGAGAAGGGAGGTTTTTATTTACAAAAACTTGATGGTGTTAAAAATTCTTTGGGCTCTATTGACCATAAAATCTCAGAAGTTGTGAATTCATTGGAAAGAATTGTTAAACTGATAAACAATATGAAAATTAAAATAAAAGAGGTGCGGGCATGAAGTTGAGAATAGGCGGAATGAATCTGAGGACAAAAATTATACTACTTGTTTCCCTGATTGTGCTTGCAGTATCCTTATCTTACGAAATTGTCTTTACGAGGGAGATTAAAAATGCGTTGCAAAGGGAGTTGATAAAAAGGGGGTCATCGCTTGTGGATAACATAGCCTTTAATTCAAGATATGGAGTTATAGCAGAGGATACAATTATTCTTACCCAGCTGACGGATGGATTCTTCCAGGACCCGGAGGTTTCATTTGTGGCAATATATAACAGGGACAAGAAGAAACTCCTCTGGAGGTTCAAGGAAAAAGAGATAGCCAATGAGGAGGAAATTATAAGGGGATTTATATCGGATAAATCAGGATGGGCTGAATACACAGCCCTTGCTGGAAATCATTACATAGTATTCAATAAAGCTGTAATGACAGAAAAGGGGGAAGGATACGGAGAAAGCTCTGTGGTGCACGGTTATGTAGTTCTTGGTTTGAACAGTTTTCAGATGAAAAAGGTTTTCAGAAAAGTCCAGATTTCAGCGGGGACATTTTTCCTGATTTTTCTTGTCGGCGCATGGATTGTGTCCACCGTTCTTGTCGGAAGGATAACAGGCTCTTTAAGAGATATGACGAAGATGGCTCAGCACATAGCTTCTGGAGACCTGAAGCATACAGTAGAAACAGAGGAAGGAGGCGAAATCGGCACACTGGCGGAATCTTTTAACAAGATGGTCTTCTATTTGAATGAAGCGGTTACAAACATACGCTTCATACTTGATGAAATTTCAGCGGCCACAAAGGAGATGCTTGAGTTCACTGAAAATGTGAGCAGGGGCGCAAAGATTCAGAGTGAATACATTCAAAAGACGAGCACATCTATTGAAGAAATAAACTCTTCAATAAAGGAAATAGCAGAAAATGTAGATATACTCTTTGCTTCTTCAGAAGAAAGTTCCTCTTCAATTCTTGAGATGAGTGCTTCTGTTGAGGAAGTAGCAGAAAACGCAGATGTTCTCATGCAGGCAGTTGAGGAGACAACCGCTTCTCTTGACGAGATGGTCGCCTCTATAAAACAGGTTGCTGGAAATGTGGAAACGCTGATGCATTCCGCAGAATCCATCGCTTCCGCTATAGCCCAGTTTGATGCCACCATAAAGCAGGTTGAGGCTAACGCCAGTGATACAGCGCAGATTTCTGAAGGAGCCAAAAAGGCTTCAGAGGAAGGGGTGTTATCTGTTGAAGCATCCATAGCCGGGATGAACAGGATAAAGTCTTCAATGGAAGATGCTGCCCGGGAATTAAAAGGGCTCGTTGAAAAAATAAGAGAAATCGGAAACATAGTAAATGTTATAGATGATATAGCAGAACAGACAAATTTACTTGCTTTGAATGCTGCGATTATCGCTGCCCAGGCAGGGGAACATGGAAGGGGTTTTGCTGTGGTGGCAGATGCCATAAAGAAACTTGCAGACAGGACTTCTATTTCCACAGGCGAAATAAAAGGGATTATAGATAGTGTTCAGGCAAGTGCAAATGTTACTGTCAAAGCCATGGACTCTGGAATGAAAACAATAGATGAAGGGATGAACCTCTCGCTTATAGCAGGTAAGGTATTGAAAAGCATAGCAGAAACTTCTGTCCTTTCAGCCAATAAGAGCAAGGAAATTGCAATTGCTATGAGGGAACAGGCGGAAGGAAGCAAACAGCTAAGAACAAGCATTGAGAGGATAAAATCCATGGTTGATGAGATAGCAAAAGCAACATACGAACAGTCGAAGGGAGGAGACAGAATTGCGATGGCAGCGCAGAAAATGAAAGAGGTTGCTGAACATGTTAAAAATTCAACGAAAGAGCAGGAGAAGGGGAGCAAACATATTGCGAAAGCAATAGAAAACATAACAGAAATGATAAAATACATTCACAAAGCTACGGAAGAACAGGCCAAGAATACATCACTTGTTCTTGAATCCGTCAATAAAATTGCCGAAATATCAAGCGAAAATGCTATGAACACAGAGAAGGTTAACCAGTTGGTAACAGGTCTTAAAGCAAGGCTTGAAAATCTTTATGAGATGATTAAAAAATTTAAAACAAAAGAGGTGAAAAAATGAAGGTAAAATGTCCAAAATGTGGTGTCGTTTACAAGATTGACCCTTCAGCGGTCAAAAAAGAGACAATTAAATTGAAATGTAAAAAATGCGGAACGGTTTTTGGAGTAAAAATTCCACCTGCAGAAGAGAAGATTGAAGAAAAAAAAGAAGTATTCAAACCCGATTACATTAAGGTCCTGCTCGCTCATGAAAGCGAGGATGTGAGGAAGGAACTTTCAGAAAAAATGAAATCATTTGGAGTGGATGTCATTCTGGCAGAAGATGGTGTTTCTGCCATTGAACTTATGGAATCCGAAAAACCCCATGCTGCTGTGCTTGAAGTCGTTCTTCCAAGAATTTTTGGATACGAAGTCTGTGAACTTGCTAAAAAAAGGGAGACCTTGAAAGACATAAAAATTATTCTTATAACTTCTACTTATGACACCACGCGGTTCAGAAGAGAGCCTCAAGAACTCTACGGAGCCGACGATTTTATAGATTTTCCATTTGAGGTCACAGACCTTCTCAAAAAACTGGAAAATCTAACCGGGTTAAAATTACTTCCTCCCCCAAAGGTAGAAGAACCGCCTCAGAAGGTTACCACCCCACCCCCGAAGCCCACAACAGCCCCTCCTCCAAAACCTGCAGAAGTTCAACCCCCCCCAAAACCTGCCACACCTCCATCACCCCAAAAACCTGCAGGAGTTCAACCTCCCCCAAAACCTGCCACACCTCCATCACCCCCAAAACCTGCACCAAAGGAAGAATACCCTCCTGAAGAAAAAGCAGATATAGAAAGGGCGAAGAGGCTCGCTCGAGTTATAATCTCGGAGATAGAGCTTTATAACAAACAATTGGTAGAAAGAGGTATAAAAGAGGGAAACTTCTATGAACTCCTTGAAAAGGAATTGCAAGAGGGCAGAAAGCTTTATGAGGAAAGGGTCCCAGAGCACATAAGGAATAAATACAACTTCCTTGACGAAACCATAAAACAATTCATAGAAAAGAAGAAGAAGGAAATGGGGTTAATGTAAAAAGTGGAAGAAGCCTCAAAAGAAAAGAAGATATTTGAATTATCAACACTGAAAGAGGACTTACTCGCTGAAAGGAAAGAGGAACTATGGGAGCTTCTTAAAAGTGATAGTTGGAGAATGAGAAAAATTGCTGAGGAAAAACTAATAGAAGGTATAAAAAATGGAAGAATTAAAAGAGAGGAGGCTTTTGAAAGGATATATAAGGGATTGATGGATGAAGAAGATGCTAATAGAAGGAATGCCTCCCTTGAAATTCTGATTGAATTGATGGACCTCCTTTCTCCTTTCATCCTTAAGAAATTAAGGGAAGAGAAAAATGAGGGGGTTCTGAAATTTCTAATAGATGCGGTGAGAATAAAGAAATTTAACCCTGCTATCCCCTACCTGAAAAAATTCCTTACCCATCCTGATCCGAACCTGCGGTTTGCTGTGATAGAAGCACTCGGGAATATAGGTGGGGCGTCAGCAAGAAAAAGCCTTGTAAAAAGGTTAAAAGGTGATACGAGTGAAATATATGCTGTGATAGATGCGCTCACATCTTTAGGAAATAAAAAGGTCTCTTTAAATCCAGCAGTTGTGTTAAAATTTATAAAAAATCCGCCTCTTGAACCGGTTTGTCTTAAATACCTTGGAGCGACTAAGAAGAAATCAGCCCTCAAATACATATTTGATGTATTAAAAACCACGAAGAAAGATATATCTATAAAAGAAGGGATAAAATCCATTGTCAAAATACTCCTCTCCACAAAGAATAGAGCAAAGATGATAAAGGATGTGAGGAGAAATTCTCATGGTCTTGATATAAATGAGATAATATCTGCCTTTGACGGGTCAAGCGATGAAGAAATGCTTTATCTTCTTTACTTCCTGTGCTTTCTTAATAGAAAAGAACTTTTTGAAAAGATGCTGGAGATAGCAGAAGGGATACAAATGGATGTTGAAAAGAAGGCAGTTCCTTTCTCTTTTTTATCTCCGGATTCTTATCCCGCCCTCCTCACCTCATCAAGAAGGGGAGACCTAAAACTTTTCGCAATGAATCTCGCAGAAGTTCTTGAAAAGGATTCATGTCTTGAGGTTTGCCTTGAGAACCTTTTGAGCAATGATCCGGAATTGAGCAAATCTGCTCTTATGGTCATAAGCAAAGTGGGAAACGAAGTCGCTTTTGATTTTATACTCAAAAGATATGAAGAACTTACTAAAAACCTCCCGAGAGTCCTTTTAAACAATGCACTTCTTGAAATTGGCAAAAAATTTCCAACAATTGCTATGAGAAAACTTTCTTCTGTGGGCGAGAAGCTTGAGGAAGATTTTTTTTCAATAGCAATAGAGCTTGCTGCCTATCACAAAAAATTTCCCCAATGGCTCATTCACAAAATTCCATCTTTTATAAACCATCCTAACAGGGACATAAGGGAGAAGGTAGCTGTTTTTATCTCAAAAAGTAAGAAGAAGGAACTTTTAAAATTTCTTGAGGTTTTGAGATTTGATGAGGATCCCCATGTCCGTAAGGAGGCATATAACGGGATTTTCAAAAACTTCGGAGGAGGCGTTTCCTTCTTTCAGTCTGCATTTAATGACCCTAATGATTGGGTCAGGGTGCTTGCAATTGATTACTCCCATAAACTGCCAGAAAAGGAAAGAATTTATTATCTCTCCCTCATGTTGAAAGATAAAAGCCCTATAGTATCTGAGAGGGCTTTTGAAATGTTGAAAAGCATGAACCCTCGGGCTTCAGTTTTCATCTCCGGCTTTGAAAATCCATCTCCCGAATTTCTCAAAAAGTTGTTCTCATTTCTTGTAGAAAATAAAGGGAAGAAATGGTTTGAAGAGAAGTTCGTGGCAGCCCTTAAGAACGGAAAAGTTTCCGACACTGCATTGAAACTTTTTAAAGAGCCCTACTAAGATATGACAGAAGTTCAAAAAGATGGCTACGAAGAATTGAAGAAATACATATTGGACAGGACAGGGGTGAATATGCCTGAGGAAATGAAAGAGGTTTATGAAAAAAAAATATGGGGCAGGGTAAGGGAACTGAAATTGAAAGGTATAAAGGATTATTATCTATACCTTAAATACGACAAAAGGGGAGAGGAAGAATTTGACAGGTTAATTGACCTCATACTTACAAAGGAAACCTATTTCTTCAGGGAGGAGAGACAACTTTCTGCATTTGTATTTGAAGCACTTCCAGAAGTTATCACCTATAATCAAAAAATTAAGAGGAAGAATATTATGATATGGTGTGCCGGCTGTTCAACGGGCGAGGAGGCTTACACCCTTGCAATCCTCCTAAATGAGTATGCAGAGGTTGAAAGATGGGACATAAAAATAATTGCGACGGACATCAATCCCGAGGCAATAAAAAAAGCCAGAGAAGGGGTCTACGGCGAAAGCTCCTTCAGAAATACAAAAACAATCTATAAAAGTCTTTATTTTGAAAGGATGGGAAATGGCGTTTTTCGTATAAAAGATGATATTAAGAGGATGGTCACATTCACAAAGAAAAATATACTTGATACGGACTTTTCCCTTTCTCCTGAAAAGTTTGATATAATCTTCTGCAGAAATGTGCTTATATATTTTGACAGGGAAGCGAAGAAAAAAGCAGCTGAGAACTTCTACCATGCTTTACGAGAAGAGGGCTTTCTTTTCCTCGGACACGCTGAATCTCTTATCAATGTTTTCCCCCTCTTCAAAATCAGGCACTTCAAGAACGACCTGGTGTATCAGAAACCTGCATTAGAAAATGATTAAAAAAAGGGTATTTATAGCAGACGACTCGCCTTTTATAAGACAGGCTCTTAAAAAGATGCTGTCAAAACACGGAATAGAAGTTTTGGGAACTGCAGCAAATGGAGAAGAAGCGGTCTCCAGGGTCCTTCAGTTAAATCCAGACCTCCTCCTTCTTGACCTTGAAATGCCAAAACTTGACGGATTTAGCGTGATAAGGATCCTTATGAAAATATTTCCCCTCCCGATTATTGTTTTCAGTTCAAAATCCAGCGCAGAAAATGTATTCAAGGCTATGGAACTCGGAGCCATTGATTTCATACCAAAACCTGTGGAGAAGGCTTCACATAAGATATTTGAAACAGAGGAAGAGATTATAAGAAAAATCCAGTGGGCATCCTTGACGGATATAAAAAAGAAACTCATGAACCATACCCACATAGATATAAAGGCTAAAGAGGGCTTTGTTCTCCTTCCTAAAGTAAAACGAATTTATCCTTCTGAAGAAGAGAAAGCCCCTTCACGGATTGTTATGATAGGTGCTTCAACAGGGGGTCCAACAGAGATAACCCAGCTTCTTTCCCAGCTCCCCTATGAACTGGATATAGCGATTTTAATAGCTCAACATATGCCCTATGGATTTACGAAACCGTTTGCTGAAAGGCTTAATAAATACTCAAGTTTAAATGTTAAGGAGGGAGAAAGTAGAGAACTTGTAAAGAGGGGAAATGCTTATATAACTCCAGGAGGATATCACATGGAAGTGTTTAGTGTTGAGAATAGATACAGACTAAGGCTTCTGAGAAAAGAGCCTGACGACAAATATGTTCCATCCATAGATGTCCTTTTCAAAAGCGGAGCAAAGGTTTTTGGAGAAAGGGCGATGGGAATTCTTCTTACCGGCATGGGAACCGATGGAATAGAGGGAATGAAGTTTATAAGGGATATGGGGGGAGTTACAATTGCAGAATCAGAAGAAACATCCATTCTTTATGGAATGCCAAAGAGCGCTCTCGAAAAGAATGTGGCTCAGATGGCTCTTCCTCTATACGAGATTCCCTCTGTTATAATTAAGTGGGCAAGTTCTGGTATTAAAAAAGAAAGTTCATAGGCTGATTTCTAATCCTTTTCTTACAAAATACAAAATTTTATTTGATTCCTTTGATGAAAAATATAAATTTAAATAGGAGGCAGAAATTGGATGAAAAAACTATAAAAAGAATTGTAAAAGAACTTAAAAAGGGAAAGATCTCAGAACAGGAGTTTATTGAGAGTTTAAAAAACGCATTTATTTTCAGCGATGGCGTATTGAATCTGGATATGCACAGGGCTTTGAGGCATGGTTTTCCAGAGGTAATAATGGGAGAAGGAAAGGAAATTGAGGATTTGAAAAAGGCAATTTCTCATATGGAAAAAGTTTATCCCGATGTTCTCGTCACAAGGGTGGAGCCGGTTACCGGAAAAAAATTGAAAAAAATTTTTAAAAATTTTCAATACAGCGAGAGGGGACGGTGTTTTTATAAACATACTTCTAAAAAAGTACTTGGTAAGGGAAAGCTTCTTATCATTTCAGCGGGAGCAAGCGATGAACAGGTAGTTGAAGAGGCTTACATCACAGCGAAGGTGATGGGAAACGATGTTGAAAAAATAACGGATGTCGGCGTGGCAGGGCTTCACAGGCTTTTTTCATTTTATGAAAAGATAAAATCTGCAAGGGTTTTGATAGTCGTTGCTGGGATGGAAGGAGCTCTGCCTTCTGTTGTCGGTGGACTTGTAGATAAACCTGTAATAGGAGTTCCAACAAGCAGGGGATACGGAGCGGGAAGAGGGGGTTTTGCGGCACTCCTTGGAATGTTAAATTCCTGCTCCCCAAATGTCGTCGTTGTGAACATAGACAACGGATTTGGGGCAGCATATACAGCCTCCCTCATAAACAGGCTGTAAAATTTCTTGATTTATTAAAAATAATGATTATATTGTGTAATGATAAAATACAATAAGGAGGTGAAAAGATGAAAGTGAAACCTTTAAGGGATAGGATTTTAATCAAAAGGATTGAAGAGGATGAAAAAACCAAGGGAGGAATAATCCTTCCAGACACTGCCAAAGAAAAGCCCATGATAGGAATTGTTATGGCTGTAGGTAAAGGGAAGGTCCTTGAAGATGGAAAGGTTCAACCGCCAGAGGTAAAGGTGAAAGACAAGGTCCTCTTCCCAAAGTATGCTGGCACTGAGGTAAAGATAGATGGCGAGGAACATCTCATTGTTTCTGAAGATGAAATCCTTGCAATAATTGAAGAATAAAATATAAGGAGGTGATAAAATGGCTAAGGAATTAACATTTGCTGAGAAAGCAAGGGAAAAGATAACAAGAGGGGTAGACATAATAGCAAACGCTGTTAAGGCTACACTCGGTCCGAGGGGAAGGAATGTCATAATAGAGAAAACTTTCGGGTCCCCTGTTGTTACAAAAGACGGCGTTACTGTAGCAAAAGAGGTAGAGCTTGAAGATAAATTTGAAAATATGGGAGCCCAGCTTGTGAAAGAGGTGGCAAGCAAAACTTCCGATGTCGCAGGAGATGGAACAACTACTGCTGCTGTTCTCGCACAGGCCATCTATAAAGAAGGGCTCAAACTTGTCGCTGCTGGACATAATCCCATGGATATAAAGAGGGGAATAGAGAAGGCTGTTCAGAAAGTAATAGAGGAACTTGACAAACTAAAGAAAGAGACAAAGGACAAAAGGGAGATTCAACAGGTAGGGACTATATCTGCAAACAACGATGAATCCATAGGAAAGATCATAGCAGAGGCAATGGAAAAGGTTGGAAAGGAAGGAGTTATTACTGTTGAGGAAGCAAAAGGGCTTGAGACAACCCTTGAAATCGTTGAAGGAATGCAGTTTGACAGAGGTTATCTATCACCATATTTCATAACAGACCCTGAGAAGATGGAATGTGTCCTTGAAGACGCATACATCCTCTGCCACGAGAAGAAAATAAGTAATATGAAAGAACTCCTTCCACTCCTTGAAAAAATTGCAAGGGAAGGAAAACCCCTTCTTATCATAGCAGAAGATGTGGAGGGAGAAGCCCTTGCGACACTCGTTGTTAACAAGGTTCGCGGGGTTCTAAAATGCTGTGCGGTGAAAGCCCCTGGCTTTGGTGAGAGAAGAAAGGCAATGCTTGAAGACATCGCTATTCTCACCGGCGGAAAGATGATAGCAGAGGAACTCGGAATAAAGCTTGAGACCATTCAATTGAGCGACCTCGGAAGGGCTGGAAAAGTAATTGTGGATAAAGAACATACAACAATTGTAGATGGTCGTGGAAGTAAAAAGGACATCCAGGGAAGAATAGCCCAGATAAGGAAGCAGATAGAAGAGACCACATCGGATTACGATAGAGAAAAACTTCAGGAGAGGCTTGCAAAGCTCGTGGGTGGAGTAGCAGTAATTCATGTCGGAGCTCCAACTGAACCTGCAATGAAAGAAAAGAAAGCAAGGGTTGAGGATGCCCTTCATGCTACAAAGGCAGCGGTTGAGGAAGGAATAGTATGTGGCGGTGGAGTTGCATACATAAGGGCGTCAAAAGTCCTTGATGAATTAAAACTTGAAGGCGACGAAGCTGCGGGAGTTCAGATTGTCAAAAAGGCTCTTGAAGAACCTGCCAGATGGATAGCACAGAATGCGGGATACGACGGAAGCATAGTCGTTGAGAAGATAAAAGAGGGAAGCGGAAATTTCGGATTTAACGCCTTAACTGAAAAATTTGAAGACCTCGTTGAAGCGGGAGTTATTGACCCAAAGAAGGTAGTAAGGGTTGCTCTTCAGAATGCAGCGGATGTTGCTTCCCTCCTCCTAACAACAGAGGTTATGATTGCAGAGAAACCAAAGAAGGAAGAGAAATTCCCCCATACACCCCCTGACTACGAAATGTAAAAATTCCTGAGGAGGGGAGGGAAATTCAATTTTAAAAATTTGTATCTTTAGAAGTTTGAATAGAGGGATTTTTTTTGTAAAAATCAATACATGAATTTTAAATATGTGAAGACGCTCGGAGAACTTAAAAAAATTGGATACATGACCAAAAAGATAAAAGAAGAGATAAGGTTCAACCTTATAAGAAAAATTGAATCAGGGGAGGAAATTTTCTATGACATAATAGGTTATGATGAAACAGTTTTACCTTATCTTATAAATGCCCTTCTATCCGGTCACACCATAATATTTCTTGGAGAAAGGGGACAGGCTAAATCAAGGTTGATAAGAAGAATTGTTGACCTTCTGGATGAGTTCATACCCATTGTAGAAGGCTGTGAAATAAACGATGACCCATTTAACCCTGTTTGTCCAAGATGTAAAAGACTTTTGACAGAAAAAGGAGACTCGCTCCCTATTGAATGGCTTCCAAGACATAAGAGATACGGAGAGAAACTTGCGACACCTGATACAACTGTAAGCGACTTAATAGGCGAAATAGACCCGGTTAAGGTTTCTGAAGGAAGGAGGCTTGGAGACCCTGAAACCATACACTATGGGTTGATACCGAGGACCAACCGCGGGATCTTTGCAATAAATGAACTTCCAGACCTTCCAGAAAGAATTCAGGTAAGTTTGTTTAATCTCCTTGAAGAAGGAGATATGCAAATAAAGGGATACAAACTTTATCTCCCTATGGACATCCTTGTGCTTGCCTCAGCCAATCCGGAGGATTACACGAACAGAGGTAGAATAGTAACCCCTTTGAAGGATAGATTTGATGCCCAGATAAGAACCCATTATCCCATCAATGTAGAAACGGAAATAAAGATAATGGAACAGGAAGCAAAGGTTAAAATCCCTGAGGGTTATGAATTGAGGTTCCCCTATTTTATGAAAGAAGTAATTGCTAATATCACATTTGAAGCGAGGAAAAGCCCTGAAGTTAATCAACGGTCCGGTGTAAGTGTTAGGATGAGCATTGCTAATTATGAAGCAATTATAACTAATGCCTTCAAAAGGGCTTTGAAACTGAAAGAAAAGGAGTTTGCACCGAGGGTCTCTGACCTCCACGCCATAATACCATCTACCATGGGAAAGATAGAGATGGAATACACAGGTGAAGAATTGAACGAGCAAATGCTTATCCAGAAATTTATAAAAAATTCGGTAAAAAAGGTTTTTGACTCATACCTTAATGTGGACCTGTTCAAAAATGTTGTCCTCGCTTTTGAGAAGGGGTTAACTTTTATAGTATCAGATGAAACCCCTCTTTCGGTTTATACAGAGTTTTTATCAAAACTAAATGGGACGAAGGAAATTTTAATGGAAAAACTCCATCTGGAAGATTCTCCATCTGAACTCGCTTCCGGGATGGAGATCATGCTGGACGGTCTTTACCTTAATAGAAAGATATCAAAGGAAATTGTAAAAAGTGGATATGTCTTCAAAATATGAAATACATCTATAAATCCAGAACGAAATACCAGGAAGGACTGGAGGATTTTAAGAAGGAGGAGATATTCAAAAAATTTAGTGAGGAACTATTTGAGAGGGGAAATGTGGAATCCGCAATTGAAGAAATGATGAGAAAGGGCGTAAAATTTTCGTCTTCTGAAACGATAAAAGGCACAAACGATATGTCCAGAGCATTGGAGGAAGCAAGAAATTCTATGATGAACAAATTTAACATAAGGGAATTTTTGAAGGAAATAAGAAATGAGATTTCAGAAATAGCAAGAAAAATAGGAAGAGAAGACATAATAGAGAAACTGAAGGAAGGAAGTTCAATAAAATCAGCAATATCGGAGATGGAAAGTAAACAGGGACCCAAAGAGATGAAAATACATATAAAAAGGAAGGACGGTTATGAAAAGATAGAAAATTTCAAGAAGAAGTATCCGTTTCTATTTAACAAGGGAGAGATACCAAAATATGAAGAACTTCTGGATTACATAGATAAAATTGAAAATTTGAATTCCATTATAGAGGCTTTAAAATCAGGAGACCTCGACAAAGTAGATATTGAAAAATTGAAGGAATTAATCGGTGAGGAGTTCGGAGAGGATTTAAACTATCTCAAAGAGATAAGGGATTTTATAAAGAATCCATCAATCACAAGGGAAGAAGGAGAGGTTCTGAAACTTACGCCAAAAGCAATAAGAAAAATTGGAGAAAACGCATTAAAGGACATCTTTTCCATTATGAAGAATTCAAAAATAGGAGACCATCTTTCATTATGGAGAGGAGGCTTTGAAACAAGATATGAAGAATCAAAGCCCTACGAAGATGAAGAGTTTTCCAACATGAATATACCCGGGACAATTTTCAGGGCATTTAAAAGAAGAATGGTAAGAGGGGGACCTCCGCTCATTCCAGAAGATTTCCTCATATTTGAAATGGATAGAAATGTTAGAACATCCCTTGCACTTCTTCTTGACATGAGCTGGTCAATGTCCTGGAACAACAAGTTTATTGCCGCAAAAAAGGTGGCGTGTGCATTGAGCCATCTCATCAAAACAAAATTTCCAAAGGACAACCTCTATATCATAGGTTTTTTCACTACAGCAATGCTCCTCAAAGAAGATGAACTCCTTTATACGGAACTGAATCCCGCAGAGCCTTTTACAAATATACAGCATGCCTTACAACTCGCCCAGAAAATTCTTTCTTCAGACCCAAATCAAAACAAACAGATAATTCTCATAACTGATGGGCAACCCACAGCATACTGTTACAAGGGTGTTATACATATTGAATGGCCTGTATTTGGAATAAGTCCAAATGCAGTCAGGGAGACAATAAAGGAAGTGAAAGCAGTCACAAAAAAGGGAATAAAAATAAACACATTTATGGTTGACGACAACCCATATCTAATTAGGCTTATAGACGAAATAGTTCGTATAAATGGTGGAAGGGTATTTTATACAACTCCTAACGAACTCGGAAAATACCTTTTGGTGGATTACATTTCAAGAAAAAGAAAAGTCATCGTTTGAAAAAATTTTCAGAGAGAGTATAAATTAAGGTATGGAGTTTAAAGAATACAAACCTAAAGAAATTGAGAATAAGTGGCAAATGAGGTGGGAGGAGGACAGGGTGTTCCATGTTGAGGAAGAAGGGAAAAAATTTTATTTATTAGAAATGTTCCCCTATCCATCAGGAAAAATTCATATGGGACATGTGAGAAACTATACAATAGGAGATGCGATAGCAAGATACCTGTTCATGAGCGGATATAATGTCCTCCATCCAATGGGATGGGATGCCTTTGGACTCCCTGCTGAGAACGCTGCTATAAAACACGGCATGCATCCTGCTTTGTGGACGAAAAATAATATAGACCATATGAGAAAGCAGTTGAAGGCACTCGGTCTATCCTACGACTGGTCGCGAGAAATCTCCACCTGTGAACCCTCTTATTACAAATGGGAACAGAAAATTTTTATTGAGATGCTCAAAAGGGGGCTGGCATACAGAAAGAAGGGAATTGTGAACTGGTGTCCCCAATGTGCAACAGTTCTCGCCAATGAACAGGTGGAAGGGGGAGTTTGCTGGAGGTGTGGCTCTCCTGTAACTTTTAGAGAACTGGAGCAATGGTATTTCAAAATCACAGCATACGCTGAAGAGCTCCTGCAGGGATTAAAGACTCTTAAAGGGAAATGGCCTGAAAGGGTTCTCATTATGCAGGAAAACTGGATAGGGAGGTCTGAAGGGGCTGAATGCTCGTTCCCCATTGAAAACGGTGAGGGGGTCATCACTGTTTTTACAACAAGACTGGATACCGTTTACGGAGCTACATTTATGAGCCTCGCTCCAGAACACCCATTATCAATAAAACTTGCTGAGGGCACTCCATACGAAAGTGCAGTTAAAAACTTCGTAGAGCAGACTTTGAGAAAAAGGCTTGTTCAGAAAGAGGCAACAGAAAAAGAAGGAGTATGGACTGGAAAATACTGCATAAATCCGTTCACCGGATGGAAGATGCCAATATATGTTGCCAACTTCGTGCTTATGGAATACGGGACAGGGGCTGTCATGGCAGTTCCTGCGCATGACCAGAGAGATTTTGAATTTGCGAAGAAATATGGACTCCCGATAAAAGTAGTCGTTAATCCGGTTGGTAAATCTCTAAAAGAAAATGAACTGGAAAAAGCCTTTGAAGAGGATGGAGTCCTTGTCAATTCAGGTCCCTTTTCAGGGCTTCCCAGTGCGGTTGCGAGAGAAAAAATTGCGGAATTTATAAAAGAAAAGGGATGGGGAAGAAAGGTAGTCAATTACAAGATAAAAGACTGGGGAATCTCAAGGCAGAGATACTGG
>Ga0078972_1002894_pt1 | contig 54171 bp, 40 predicted proteins | sample YelNatPaOPGAMG01_FD_67568 | JGI IMG/M metagenome (GOLD analysis project Ga0078972, IMG submission 67568) | Hot spring thermophilic microbial communities from Obsidian Pool, Yellowstone National Park, USA - OP-RAMG-01 (SPADES assembly) (version 2) | ecosystem: Environmental > Aquatic > Thermal... | reverse complement strand
GCGCTGCGCAAGGCGCTTCACTCTGATGACCTCTGGCTGCGCATCAAGGCCGCCGATGCGCTCGCTGCGATCGGCAAGCCGGCAATGGAAGCCGTGCCGGAGATGCTCGAGTTGCTGGCCCGGTTCGACCCGCAGAACGACCCGCGCGGCATGCAGCAGCGGTATCTTTGCTTTGCCCTGTTTGATGCGGATGGCGGGATGCTGAGCCGGTCCCTGGAGGGAGTGGATCGCGAGGCGCTCTACAAGGCCGTGCGGGCCGGTCTCAGGAATCAGGACGGTCGCGCCCGCGGCAGTATCGCATCGGTCTATCGCAGCCTGTCCTACGAAGAAATCAAACCCCTGTTGCCCGCCATCTATCAGGCGACGGTTGAATATGCCCCCAGCGGCGAGATGTTTGCCGACTCGATTCGGCTGGAGGGCCTTCGCCTCCTGGCCAAGCATCGCATTGAGGAAGGGATTCGCGCTTGCGTGGATTACGTCCGTAACCAGAATCCGTGGGCCAGTGAACACCGGACGCCGGAACTTATGAAGATCCTGCTCAGCTACGGCACCCACGCCAAAGCGGTCATCCCAGAATTGGCTGGGATTGCGGATTATTTCGAAAAGCAGGAGAAGGACTTTCCGAAAGACCTGGGGATGAAGAAAGCCAAGTGCGTCCGGGAGACAATCGCGGCGATTGAAGCCTCGACCGACACCCCGGAACTCATCCGTCTCAAATGAGACGCGCTAGCGACAGACGTGCTGGGCCAGCTCGGCCCGGCCAACCGAACCGAGAACACCAGACCATGAAATTAGCCCTCATTTTCGGCGTCCTCATCACAGCCGTTGTGCCGATCCAAGCCAAGCCGCTGAAAGTCTTCATTCTTGTCGGCCAATCGAACATGGAGGGGCCGGCGAGCATCAAGACCTTTGATTACATCGGGGACGATCCGGCGACTGCGCCGTTGCTGAAGATGATGCGGGGCCCCAACGGCAAGCCAACCGTATGCGAGCACGTGTGGATTTCGTATCTCACCGGCGACGGCCAAAAGAACTTCGAAATCACTGGCAAGCTGACTGCCGGCTACGGGTCCATGTGGGGGCTGGATCCGACCAAGCCCGGCGACAAGATCGGCCCCGAATTCACCTTTGGGCTGACGATGCACGCCGCGCTGGGCGAGCCGCTCCTGATCATCAAGGCGGCGTGGGGCGGCAAGAGCCTGCACACGGATTTCCGTCCGCCCAGCGCGGGTCCGTATCAACTGAGTTGGTTTCAGCGGGAAAATTATCCCAAGCAAAGCGGGCATGGCATTCCGAAGGATTTCGAGCAGTGGAAAGTCGAGAAGGCCAGGGCTACCGGGGTTTATTACCGGCTGATGATCGAGCACGTGAAAAAGGTGCTCGCCGATCTCAAGCGGGTCTGTTTGGAATATGATCCTGCGCAGGGCTATGAACTTGCCGGTTTTGTCTGGCTTCAGGGATGGAACGACATGGTCGATGGCCACGTTTATCCCGACCATGGCAAGCCGGATCGCTTCGCCCTCTATTCGGCATTGCTCACCCAGTTCATTCGCGACGTGCGCAAGGACCTTAATGCGCCCAACATGCCGTTCGTCATCGGTGTGATGGGGGTTGGCGGCCTCAAAAACAAGTCGTCGGAAATGCTGGCTTTCCGGCGGGCGATGGCTGCGCCCGCAGACATGCCTGAGTTCAAAGGCAATGTCGTGGCTGTGGAAACTGCCCCGTTCTGGTCCGATGAACTCGGTGCCATCGCCGAGAAGTACGAAAAGGTCAACCAGATGCGCTGGTTTCTCGACTCCAAGCACAAGGACTATCCCAACGCGGACGGCAAGATGACCGAGGAGCAGAAACGCGAGTTCATCAAGAAGTTCGAGGCCGAGCTCATCAGCCCAGCCGAAGCGGCGCTCTGGAAACGTGGCGCTTCCAACGCCGGTTACCACTACCTTGGCTGCGCGAAGACATTTGCGCTCATGGGCAAAGCTTTCGCCGAGGCCAACCTCAAAATGCTGGAGTCCCAGCGTCGCTGACAGATCATCGCCCTGTTGCCTTTACGACTACGACCATCCGTTCACTCACAACTGTTCTGCTGCTCGCGCCGCTGGCCACACTCAACGCCGCCGACAAGCCGGCTGACAAGCCCAACATCATCCTCATCATGGCGGATGATCTCGGCTACGCGGCACTGGGCTGTTACGGGCAGAAACTCATCCTCACACCCGACTCGATACACCGGCCGCGGCCGGAATACGTTTCACGGACTTCTATGCGGACAATACCGTCTGCGTGCCCTCACGAGTCAGCATGCTGATGGGGATGCAACCGGGTCATGCTCCCGTCCGCGACAACTTCCTGCCTCATCGGCCAGATTTTTCAGGCTATCTGGAGGAGTATCCACTCGAGTTGTGGCCCCCGAAACTTCCCACCCTGGGCCAAGTCATGAAGAAGGCCGGATACAGGACCGCTCGATTTGGAAAACTGGAAGCCAGAATCCCGCTGCCGAGGGGCAAGATGACCGAGCATGGCTGGGATTACTGGTTCGGTTTCAAAGGCACCGGTGACACCTTTCAGTATTATCCTCTGACGCTCTGGAAGAATGATGAAAAGATCACCTTCAAGGAGAATCGGCCCGACGACATCCGACGGCCGGGGATTGTCGGGAATCGAGGAGTCTATCCGCAAGATCTGTTCGTCAGGGAAATTCTGCAGTTCATTCGGAACAACAAAGGCACGCCCTTTTTCATTTATTTCCCGACGCAGATTCCACATGGCCGGTCTCCCAAGGATGGGGATGAAATGCAGGTGCCCGATATTGGACCTTACGCCGACCGGGAATGGACTCATCTGGAGAAACTCTATGCGGCGGCGATCACGCGTCTCGATTCCCATGTCGGCCGCATCATTCAAGAGCTGAAGGATCAGGGGATTGATCGCCGAACGATCATTTTGTTCACGAGCGACAACGGCGACGAAAACAGTTACTACAAATGTACGCAGAGATTTCGAGCGACTGGTTCGTTGAAAGGGAAGAAGCGCTTTCTCTATGAGGGCGGCATCCGCGTGCCCATGATCGCTCGCTGGCCCGACCGCATCCAACCCGGCCACACCAGTCGCATCCCGGCTGCAGGGTGCGATCTCATGGCAACGTTGGCGGAATTGGCTGGGGTCGCGGCGCCCGCGCACACCGATGGGATTTCGTTGGTTCCGACGTCGCTCGGACGTCCGGAGCGACAGCAAGCGCACGCGTATTTGTATTGGGAATTTCACATGGGCAAGCAACAGGCGGTTCGCCTGGGCCGGTCGAAAGGCGTCCGGTTTGGGGGAACCAAAGAGCCGATCGAACTCTATGACCTCGACGCGGATATCGGCGAAACCCATAACGTTGCGGCGGACCATCCGGATGTCGTAAAGAGGATCGCGGCCATCATGGGGGAGGCCCGGGCCAATTCAGGGTTCAACAGATTCTGGCCGCTGCCAGAACACCGCCAAAATCAAATCAAGGCGGACAAGGCGATCTTTGACCAGCTCGAACACGGAAACCGGTAGTCCCATGAAAACATATCTCGACATTCTTGCCCTTCTCACCGCCCTGCTGCTGGCGTTGTGTTCTGGAAATGTTCCGGCCGTGACGCCAACCGGTAACCAGATTCAAGCCGCCGAGATGGCCGGCTACCTCTTTGGCCCGGTGGCCTTCTTCGCGCCCTTCTTCTGGTCACAGGCGACTCTCGAGAATCCGGAGTGGGCCGGTCTGATGCTGGACTTGCGACCCGTCGGACCGAACAAGGCCATTCAACTGGAAACGCAGCGCGTCCCGGCCATTCTGAGCACGAACGCGGTGGGCAGGGTTTACGCCCGCGTTGCGCCGACTTCCTTTCCCATCAATCACGAGGGCAACTCGATTGTGCTCCACCGGATCACCGCCTACAAGAAGGCGGCGCTGTGGGACGACGTGCAGCGCTGGTTCGACGGCAGCGCTCCGTCCACGGGCCTGATCAAGGCCGAAGCCTCCGCCGTGCATACCTTTCGGCAGGGCGGCGGCTCCAGTTGGAGCGTCTATGGCCCCAATACTCCGCGCGAAGAGAAGGCGCCTCTGCCCTGGAAGTCCTTCGCAACATCTTTCACGCCGAATCCTGTCACCTTCGGCTATCGGTGGGACGACCAACTCACGCGCAGGAACGGTGCGCTCGTCACCCTGCCTGAATACTACCGGCTCGATACGGACGGCAAACGGCCCCGGTGGTCGGTCGTGTCGGCCAAGGAGGTGCTGCCGGAACTCGGCCTCACGCAGTACCGCTTCGAAAGCCCGAAGGAAAAGCCGCAGGAACCGCGCGCCACGCCGGATGATCCTGAAAGTTGCTGGAAGAAGCCCGGCCCGGCCGCCGGTCCGTTCCAGGCGCGCCTCGGTGACGGCAGCGTGGTGACCTACTTCTGGTATCGGGTCGCCGAGCAGCCTGCGATGCTCAATGCCGATCTTACGCCGGAGGAACGCGAAGGGGTGCAGAAGCGCGTGGAAACGCTCCATCGCGCCTGGACCAAGGACCGCAACTACCATGCCCCGGCGGAGGTCGGCACGCTGGCGAGTCTGGATCCGGCCTTGATTCTGACGCCACCGCGCGGGCTGGAAGCCGGCTATGTGCCCATTGCCGCGCGGCAGGAATTGAAGGCCCAACACTGAGGATGCAGCGCTAGCGAAATGAAGACCAACCCTCCTTGTTCATGCGTTTGGCTGGCTGGCATCGTTGCCATGCTGGGCATCTCGGAAGTTCGCAGTGAGACTGCCCATGTGGCCCTGCTCGAATGCGCGGAGGCGCGCTTTCGCGCGATTTGCACCCGGGACGAATTCCGCCCGAAGCGGTTTCAGGCCGAATGGCTGCCCGACAGCTCCGGCTGCACGGTTCTAGCCCGGACATTTCGCACCCCGCATGAAACCGCGACAGATTGTAGGCGCCGACGTGAGGAGGCGATATTGTGCGCACCCTGGCCCGCAACGCCTCCTGACGTCGGCGCCTGCAGCGGGTATGAAGCATCCAGGCCTGAGTGTGCGCCGGATGCCATAGAAGGAATGCAGGCGCGTTCTGACCTGGCCAGCGGCCGGCGCACCGTGCTGGATTCCGCGCCGGGGGAGAAGTCCGGACAATCGAGGCAGCTTTCTCCGGATGGAGGCAGCGACGGAGTCGCCGGGCGCGGGAACCTGCTCGTGTGGGAGGGCCGAAGTGACGCGGACGAGTTTGCTAAATCCACCACCTGGTCATACAATAGACGAAACAGAATCGCCGTCATGACCCAAGCTAGACAGATTGCGTGCGCAGCAACGATGGCGAGAGCTCCCTTGTTGGGCATGGCGCGCAGGGAGGCGCACGCCGCGAGGGCGACAGAAGAGCCGCCGCTTCCCGATTTCACCCAATCATGGCCACGGGCCATCAACCCTTCTTCGACGGGATGCAGCGCAGCACGCAGGATCTGCCGAGGGCCAGAGCGCCGTCGGCACTTGGGGGGCACAAGTTCGCCGGGCCGCATGGCAGAATGAGCGGCTACATGAACAATCCCCGCAGGGCCGCAGGACTTCCCGTGATGTAGAAATGACTGCGATGAGGATTTCCTCCCTTCACAATTGCGTAATCGGAGTGGCCACTTGGCTGTTCGGGGCAGGTGCTCTGCCCACGCAGGCGCAAACGCTCACCTCGATGAGTCTGGGCGGTTACATCGGGGTGAACTACAACGGGGTGTCCGAGACGTACAATGCCGGGTATTCCATGTATGTGGCGCTGCTGGGGCGGCCACAGTACGCGTACTATTCACCCAATTTCGAGGCCAGCCTGGAGATCGGCACCTGGATGGGTTCGCAGTGCAACCCCGGCGTCTATTGCGATATCGAGGGCGGCCCCGGGGTCGGCGGTGGGTATGGCAATCATTGGTGCAACCATGGGTTCGGCATCGGCGCCGTTGCCGGGAATGGCTTCACCAATTTTGCCAACGGCGTATCGAGCGGCCGAGGCGTCGGCGTCTATGGCGCGGCCCAAATCAGCCCGCGCCTCCTTTTTCCACCGCGGTTGGAAATGTTCCGTAACGGCACGAAGGGCCAGTTGGTCGGCTACGGCTATCTGGCGCTGCCGCTGCTGCCGGGCAAGGCCACCACAGATGGCGTCAATGTGCCCACGGGCGATCGTTGGTGGACGTTGTTTTTCAACACCCGGAACTTCCAAGGCCCGGTTGCGGTTATCACCCCGCACTTCTACTCGCAAGTGACCAAGGACAACACCAATGCCGCCGGGAAGATGCTGGACTCGTGCTGGGCCGGGCCGAACAAATCCATCGCCAATGAGTCCCACAATGTTCCCGGCCGACAGTATGACGGTCCCGAAGGATCGTTCTTTCGCGTGGCTCCCGTATTTTGCGCCATCAATCACGGGACGAATGGCAGCATCGCGCTGAACAGTCCCACCGTTTACAACCAAACCGCGCTCTGGAATGCGGCCCAACAATGGTTCACCAACAACGGCCCGGCGCCGGTCGGCCCCTTCAATGCCCGGGGAGCCGCCCTCCAGACGATCACCGGCGGGTCGTTCGGCTGGAATGTTCAAGGTTCTCCGCTGGGTTCGCTGCCCCTGGCCATCAGCAACAGCCTGGGTTTCTACGCCCCGGATTCGGCAACTTTCGGTTTCAAATGGGGGACGAATCAAGTGTCCTACACCCAGTTCGCTGACGGGACGCCGGCCGTGGTGATGCCGGAATTCTATCAGCTTCAAGCAGGGAAGTGGACGCCGGTTTCGGCGACGGCCGTGCCTTCGCAGCTCGCGAGCTATAGCTTTGACAGCGGCAGTCCGCCGGCCCCACCCGGGACCTACACGGTGCCCAGTGACCCCGTCTGGACAAATCCGGGGCCGGCGGCGGGCCCGTTCCAGGCGCGGCTCGAGGATGGCAACGTAGTGACGTATTACTGGTTTCGCTTCGCCGACCAGCCGGCGATCATGAAGGCCGGCCTGACCCCGGCCGAGCGCGAACAACTCCAGGCCAACGTGGAGAAGATTCACCGCGCCTGGACCAATGGCGGCACTTACCTTGCCCCGCCGACCATGGGAACATTGGCCGAGGTTGACCCGGCCTTGCTGGTCACCCCGCCTGCGGGCCTGGAAGTCGGTTACGTGCCGGTTGCGAGCAATGAGTTCTGGGGCGGGTGGGTTACGTTCACATGGAAGCGGGCCGTTTCGGGCAACTGGAGTGCGGGAGCGAATTGGGATTCCGCCACCGCCCCCGAGGCCGGCGGGCACTCCTATTACCGCCTCACGTTCGCGCCGTCGGGAAGCTGTGTGGCGACCAACGACCTGAGCAACGGATATGGTTACGGCGGATATGCGGTCAACCAGTTGAATTTTTCGGGGGCTGTGACGCTCACCGGGAACCCGATCACACTCACGGCCGATGTGGGGTCTTATCCCCAGATCAACCAGAACAGCGCTAGCACGGTGGTCATCAACACGCCCTTGAAGCTGGATGTGTCCACGACGCTGGGAGGCACGGGCACCGGGCTGGTGGTGATCTCGAATGTTATTTCCGGGCCATGGCATTCGCTAACGCTCACCAACCCGGGCACCTGGCGCATCTGCGGTCTGACCCCCAACACCTACAGCGGCGGCACGATCATCAAGCGCGGCGCGCTGATCTGGGGCGCAGTGACCAACGGGGTCAGTCCCGACTGCAGCCATGCTCTTGGCAGCGGGCCGGTGACGCTCTACAGCGGCGCCACGCTGCAATTCGAACACGCGAGTCCGACCAACGCGTTGATCCTCAATGGCGGCACGCTCCATGCCGCCAACAACGCGGGGGTGACGTGGAAGGGACCGGTCACCGTCAATTCGAATACCACGGTGCGCACGGATTACGGGATGGAGATCAGCGGCAACATCAGGGGCGCCGGCGGCTTGACCAAGACGGGCACCAACACGCTGAGCTTGTCCGGCGTCAACACCTACACCGGGGCCAACGTGGTGCAGGCCGGCACGCTATCCTGCTCGACGCCGGATTCGCTGGGCACTGGCGCCCTGAGCATCAGCAACGGCGCCGTGGTTAACCTCAATTACTCCGGCACGCGGACCATCTTCTGCCTGACACTGGGCGGCACGAACAAGCTGGCTGGAATTTATGGTTCCAGCAATTCCCCGGCGACCCATCAGGTCCCGCACTTCTCCGGCCCAGGCACCGTGACCGTGCCCGTGCCCCTGGGCATCACCAATCTGCCAGCCACGGGGATTACGGCCAGTCAGGCCACGCTCAATGCCCGCCTGGGTTTGACGCTAGCCTACGGCGGAACCGACGCCACGGTGCTCGCCTGCTGGGGCACGGCCAACGGAGGAACCAACCTGGCGGCGTGGGCCAACTCGGCCGTTGTGGGCAGGTGGACCAACGTTCTTTCGACGAACATTTCCTTCATCGCCACGGGACTGGCGATGAACACGAACACGACCTACTACTTCACGTTTCTGGCGACCAACGCGACCTATTCCGTCTGGGCGACCAACGTGTTGAGTTTCACCATGCCGACCAAGCTGGCTTTCGTCTCGGTGCCGGCCAATCCCCCCGCAAGATATCCTTTCAGCGTGACCGTGCAGGCGCAGGACGCCGCCGGTCAACCGCAGACGGTAATGAGCGATACCACGGTGCAATTGAGCAAGCACGCGGGCGCCGGGACGTTGGGCGGGACGCTCAGTGGCACGATTGTTAACGGGAGCAGCAGCGTGGTCATTTCGGGCGCGACCTATTCAGCGGCGGACACCATGACTTTGATGGCCTCGGCGGTTTCAGGGATGAACCTGGCGGCCGCGATCAGCCCGCCCATCACGTTCATGCCGCCGGACCTGACCTGGGACGCCAATGGCACCGGCACGGGGGTGCGCGATGGCGGGGGCGTGTGGCTCAACTCCACCAATACTTGGTGGAACGGCACCACGAACGTGAACTGGGCCGACTATTACAATGCCTGGTTTGGTGCGGGCGGCACCGGGGGAACCATCACCCTGGACCCGGTCACTGCCAATCGGGTCACGTTCTCGAACTTCAGCGGCACCTACACGCTGGCCGGTGGCAACCTGACGGTGATGAGCAATCTGACCGTCGCCAATTCGGCGGGCTCCGTGGTGCTCGCCTGCACCCTCGGCGGACCGGGCGGAGTGACGATGGACGGCTCCGGCTCGTTGCGCATTTACGGCCTGAGCCCCAACACCTACAGCGGTGGCACGGTGATCAACCGCGGCACGCTCATTTGGGGCACCATGGTCAATGGGATAAGTCCCGAATGCAATTATGCCTTGGGCACCGGGCCCGTCACGCTCAACAGCGGAGCCACGCTGCAATTTGAGAGGGTCAGTGCGACCAATGCCTTGATTCTGAATGGCGGCACGTTCTACTCCGCCAACGGCTGGGGTGTTGTGTGGCGGGGACCTGTGACACTCAACTCGAATACAACCGTGCAAGCGACTTACAGTGTCGCCATAAGCGGCAACATCAGTGGCGCCGGGGGCTTCACCAAGACGGGCGGCAACACGCTGACCTTGTCCGGCGTCAACACCTACACCGGGGACACCGTGGTGCGGGCCGGCACACTGTCCTGCTCCACGCCGGATTCGCTGGGCGCTGGCGCCCTGAGCATCAGCAACGGAGCGGTGGTCAACCTCAACTACAGCGGCACGCGAACCATCTCGGCCTTGAAACTCGGTGGCACCAACATGGCTCCTGGTGTGTATGGGTCGGCGAGTTCTCCCGCCACCAACAAGGACGCGCACTTCAGCGGCACGGGCACGGTCACGGTGAACCATGTGAACAGACCGCCGTCCTCGTGCGCGCTCACGTCGCCGACCAACGGACAACTTGTCGCGCTGCCGCCCGCGCTCACCGCCACTGCCACCGACCCGGACAACAACCTGGTGAGGGTCAGTTTCTACGCCGATGGCGGCAAGGTGGGCGAGGACACGACCGAGCCTTACAGCTTCACCTGGAGCAACGCCGTGGCCGGAGTGCATTCGCTCTATGCCGTGGCCACTGACGCAGGCGGGCTGCATCTGACCTCGGCGGTGGTGAACGTGACGTTGGGCTTCGCGATGAACCACACCTTCGTGCCGGCCGGGGCGGTGTGGCGTTATTTCGACAAGACGAACGACCTTGGCACGAGCTGGCGCAGCAACTCTTTCAGCGACGTGACCTGGAGCAACGGCCCCGCGCGCCTGGGCTTCGGCAATGACGGCGAAGTCACCAAAGTTGCGAGCAACCGGCAATGGACGACCTACTTCCGCCGCGCGTTCTACATCCCCGACCCCGCTCACGTGCAAACTGTCGGCGGCCGCCTCACCCGCGATGACGCCGCGGTGCTGTATTTGAACGGCGCGGAAATCTGGCGCGATCCCAACCTGCCCGTCGGCCTCATCACCAATCAGACGCCAGCCCTCGCCGCCGTCACCGGCGCAGGCGAAACCAACTGGATCACCCTCGACCTTCCACCCTCGACCCTCACCCTGCTCACGCCCGGCTGGAACCTGCTTGCCGCCGAAGTTCACCAGTCGGCGCTCACCAGCAGCGATCTCGGCTTCGATTTGGAACTGACCGGCACCGTCCTCCTTGTGCAACCGCCCCAATTGCGGGCGGTCATCGCCGGCTCCAGCCTCGTCCTCACCGCGCCCGACACGGCGAGTTACTTCACGCTCCATTCCACCACAAACCTCGCCCCGCCGGTGATCTGGACACCGGCGACCAACACCGCCGTTTTCACAAACAACCAGTGGCGCGTGACCATCCCCGTCCCGACCAACGGCCAACGCTTCTTCCAACTGCAAGCGTCATGAACAGGTTCGACACAAGGCTGCCTTCATGAAAACTCCCATCATTCAGACAACACAGACCCGAAGAGTTTGGATCGGAGTGTCGCGCACACCGCTGCTGACATTGTCGGTGGTGTGGCTGCTGAACACGGTTTGGAGTGCCGAACCGGCAAGGCCGCAAAAAGCCTTGCCTCTTCCGGGAGAAGTCCTTGAGGTCGCCGGCCACACCGCGTTTGTCATTGTCCCTGACATCGAGAACCGCTACACCAATCGGCCCATGCCATGGGTGTGGTATGCGCCCACCCTGCCCAATTTGCCGGAAGCGCGCGAACGCTGGATGTTCGAGCGTTTTCTTGCTGCCGGGATTGCCATTGCCGGGATTGATATCGGCGAATCGTATGGCAGTCCTCAGGGTCGTGCCGGCTTTTCCGCGTTTTATCGCGAGCTGGTAGAGCGGCGTGGTTTTAGCCGCAAGCCCTGTCTACTGGCCAGGAGTCGCGGCGGGCTCATGCATTACAATTGGGCGGCAGAACATCCGGAGTCAGTGAGCGGTATTGCCGGGATTTACCCTGTCTGCAATCTCCGCAGTTGGCCAGGCTTAGACAAGGCCTGCGGCGCCTATGGTCTGAGCCGGGAACAACTCAGCAACGAACTGGCGCAACACAACCCTGTTGACCGTCTTGCCCCGCTCGCCAAGGCCAAAGTACCCATATTCCACATCCATGGCGATAAGGATGAGGTGGTGCCTCTGTCGGACAATTCAGGGCTGCTGGCTAATCGGTATCGCGCGCTGGGTGGTTCTATGCGGCTCCGGATTGCGCCTGGCCAAGGCCATAACGTTTGGGACGGATTTTTCCAGTGCCAGGAACTTGTTGAGTTCGTCATCGAACATGCCAGCCCGGCTGCAGAGCGCGACCCCATGCCGGCTCTGTTTCAAGAACCGCCCATCGAGGCAAGGCCCGGGGCATTCTGGGCTTGGATGAACGGGAACGTGGACCTGGACAGACTGACGTACGAACTGGAGGAAATGAAGGCCAAAGGAATGTCCGGAGCAGAGATCTGGGACATTGGCGTTATCAGTCCTATCCGGGAAGACCCGATTCCGGCAGGTCCGGCCTTCCTCAGCCCTGAATCGCTCAAAGCTATTAACCATGCTATCGATCAGGCCGACCGACTGGGGTTGCACCTGGGGATTGTGGCTTCCAGCAGTTGGAATGCAGGCGGCAGTTGGATTCAGCCACGGGATGCGATGAAGGGACTTTACGTGAGCGAACTCACTGTCAGCGGCCCGGCCAAACTGTCCCGGGTATTGCCTTTTCCTGCCTGCAACGCGCCCAAAGGCGCCAATGGCCTGCCGCTCTATTACAAGGAAATCGCTGTGCTGGCTTTTCCGCAGTCGCCGGATAACACCATCAGGGACACCGCTGCCGTCATCAACCTCAGCGATAAAATGGACGGTGACGGACGGCTCACCTGGGAGGTTCCGCCCGGGTCATGGGTGATTGCGCGGTTCATCACGAGCAACACCGGCCAGAAGCTGATGGTACCAAGCCCCAACTCAAACGGTCTGCTGGTAGATCACCTCGACGGCAACGCGATCGAGACGCATTTCCGGTACATCATCGACCAAATCCTGAGCGTCCGTCCCAGTCTTGATGCGCTGCGCTACATGGAGGTTGACAGCGTGGAAGTGGATAATCAAACGGACTGGACTGACTCCTTTGTGGAGGAATTTCGGAAACGGCGTGGCTACGACCCGATCCCCTACTTGCCCGTGCTCAAGGGCAAGAAGTTCGCCGACCCCCAAATCACCGCGCGCTTTCGGCATGACTATCGCAAGACTGTCAGCGATTTGTGGATTGACGGCCACTATCGTAGGGGCGCCGAGTTTCTGAATAGGTATGGGATGAAACTGGTGGCCGAGGCGGGCCATGGCGGCTACCCGCGTGCCGAACCGTTGCGCGCCTGCGGCGTGGTGGATGTTCCGCGTGGCGAATTCTGGAACGGCGCGCCGTTCTGGGTCGTGAAAGAGGCAGCATCCGCGGCGCACATTTACGGCCGGCAGATTGTCGATGCGGAGTCGTTTACAGGTTGGCGGCACTGGCAGGACGGGCCGTTGGAATACAAGCGCCTGGCCGATACCGCGTTTTGCGACGGGTTGAATCGCATCACCTTTCACACCTTTGCCCATACCCCGACTCAGGGGGGTGTGCCTGGCCATATGTACCATGCCGGCGAACACTTCGATGTAAACACGACATGGTGGCCCAAGTCCGCGCCCATGTTGTCCTATTTCTCTCGTTGCTGCTATTTGCTGCAACTGGGCCTGCCCGTCGCCGATGTCTGCTTCTACTACGGCGACGACGCGCCAAACCTTGTAGCCACCCGGCGCATCGGCCCGGACTCCAAGCGCCTGGACGGTCCTACCTGCGCACATTGTGGAAGACCCAACCCAGCTCCGGCCGACGCGCTCGGCTACGGATACGACTACGACGTGGTCAACTCTGACGTGATCGAGAACCTGATGGAATTTAGAGACGGCCGTTTGGTTTTGCCGCATGGCGTGAGTTATTCTGTAATTGTCTTGCCAGAACGCACGGATATCCCACTGTCCGTACTGAAGAAACTCGAGAAACTCGTTCTCGAAGGCGCGACACTGCTCGGTCCCAAGCCCTCGCGCGACGTGACTCTTGCTGATTATCCCCGCTGTGACCAAGAGGTTCAGGCCGTGGCCGAACGCATGTGGGGCCCCGGCAAGGCTGGGGAGAGTATCGATCGTCCTTACGGCAAAGGCCGGGTCATTGGGGACCGTAGGCGTGTGCGCGAAATTCTTCAACAGCGCGGCCTAGGCCCCGATTTTGCCTACACCAGTGTGGGTAACCAAGCCGATCTGGATTACATCCACCGCAGAACCCCGAACGCGGACATCTACTTCGTCAGCAACACAAGAATGGAAGAGGCAGTGGCCGAGTGTACCTTCCGGGTCAGGCAACGTGTGCCGCAGCTCTGGCATCCAGACACTGGTACGATCGAACCTTGCACGGGTTACACGAGTGTTGCCGGCGGGATGAAGCTGAAGTTGCGATTGCCGCCCGCCGGCTCGGTGCTTGTCGTGTTTTCCGGAGTCGCGACCGAAACAGCCTCGCCTCCTGCACCGGAGCCGACCAGCAAGTTGGCCGCGATGCTGGAGTTAACAGGCCCGTGGGAAGTCCGTTTCCAAACAAACATGGGCGCACCCCCGTCGTACGTTTTCGACAAGCTCGTTTCCTGGACAAGCGTCCCGGATGACCGGATCAAGTATTTTTCCGGTGCCGCGACTTACCTGAAGGCGTTCGAGGTGCCGCCCTCCATGCTGGGCCATGGCCGGCGGTTGGAACTTGACCTGGGGGAGGTCCGCAATGTCGCCGATGCCACGCTGAACGGCAAACCGCTGGGGATTGTCTGGAAACCGCCCTACCGCTACGACGTCACCAGCCTTGTCCGCACGGGAACGAACGAGTTGAAAATTCAAATCGTAAACCTCTGGGCCAACCGACTCGTCGGCGATTCAAAACTCCCGAGAGAAAAACGCGTCACGCGCATTACCCAAAGAGTGCACATCGGCGGCCCGCACGAATCCGGCCTACTTGGGCCCGTGCAACTGCGTTCATTCGAACAGGCGCAATGAAAGGATACCGGTCAATGTGACAATGGCGATTTTTGCAGAGGGATGCCAATACACCGATGCGCGGCAGATTCTTGTTACCAAAGGGGGAAAAGGCGGGCCGGCGGAGGGCATTTTTCAGGTTGGGGACGTGATCCTGGGCGTGGGCGGCAATCCGTTTTCCTACGACGCGGGTACCAAATTGGGGCAGGCTGTCAGCGTTGCCAAAACCGAACTGGGCGCAGGAAAGTGGCCCTGACCCTCTGGCGGGCGGGGCAGATGCAAGAGGTCACACTGAAACTGCCGGCCCTTGGCAATTACAGCGCTACCGCTGCCTACAATTGCCCCAAGTCCAAACGCATCTTTGAACGCGGATGCAAGGCTTTGGCTGGGCGGATGCCCCCCGGTCCTATGCGCAGGGGCTGCTGGAGCTCTAGCCAAGGGCTTTAGCGACCACGGCTTTCATTTTGGCCAAGCCCTCGCGGGCGGTTGCCAGGGCGTCTTGTTCCCAGTATTTGCGGTTGAACAGCTCCAACGACAGCACCACGGTGCCCCCGGCACCGCGCAGGTCCTGAAGAATTTGGGTTAACGGCGCCACGCCGTCCCCGGGCATGAGCCGGAAGCTGTCGTTGATTTTGTCACGAGGCGGCTCAGCGGGGTAGTCGTTGAGGTGAAACACGGGCAAGGCACGCGCGCTGGCCAGCTTCAGGCCATCCAGGGGCGAGCCGCCGCGGTAAAGGTGAAACACGTCGGCTAAGACACAGGCTTTGGGATGACTGGTTTCCATGGCCACATGCAGGCAGTGGCTCAGCCGGGAGAGGTTGGCTGAGGCACCCCACATTTCCAGGGCTGGCACCACGCCCATCTGGTCGCCTAGGTCCAGCAACGCGCGGTAACGTTCGGCGGCTTTGGCCAGGTCAATTACCGGCGGGCGGGTGGCACCAGCTGGGGGCGCAGCGATCCGTTTGCCACCGATTTGGGCCACCAGGTCCATCTCCTGTTTGGCTCGTTCCAAGCCACGGGCGCGGCGGGCGTCGTCATCGACCAGCCATTCAGCAAAGCTCACTGCGCCTTCGACCGTCAGGCCAGCATCGGCGATCCGTTGGCGCAGGTCTTTCAACGATCCGCCAGCTTTGACGTACTGTTCGAGTGCCTCGACCCAGGGTTCGATAGCGTGGTAGCCGGCTTGTGCGGCCACTTCGATTTCCCTAACGATACCCAGTTTCTGGCCGCGGATGGTGGCCGTGTTGAGGCAAAAAATGAACGGGCTGGAACTGGGCTGAGGCGCTGCGGTTGCACGTTCGGGCAAGCCGGCACCGGCCATCGCTGCCCCGAGCAGCGCACCGGTCTGCGTCAGGGCTTCTCGACGGGTCAACTGGTTCGGTTGTCGCTTCATAAGGTCTGCGTCGCCATCGGGTTGTGACTGCGCCCCAAGCTCGCCATTTTCGGGCTGGTTGACAAGCCGATCGTCAGTGAGTTCGGGCTTCAACTTCGGAAGAGGCTGCAGCCCTATGGCGGCGGGTTGGACAAGGGCTTGCTTGGGGCCAAGCTCGGCCGTTTCTCCAGCAGTCGGCCCGCTGGGCGGGTTGGCTGAATGAGGCTTGAGCCTGCGGCGTCTTGCCTGCAGAAATCATCGAGTTTGCATGCCAAAGCCAACTTTTCATGTGGCCATCAGTGGCTTGGTGGGGCTGACTCAGGTTCAAGCCGCCCTGCCTGCTGCACCCGTGCAGACCCAGCAACCAGCCGCAGCCCAACCCCTGGTGCGCAGCGTGGACCTTGCAGTGGGCGAAGAGCAGGAACTGGTGCTAGCTGATGGCAGCCGTGTGCGGGTGAAACTATTGAGTTTGGAGGAGACGCGGGACAGCCTCCGGCAGGCAGTGCGGCAAGCCCGGGTGAAGCTACAGCTCAATGGCACCAGTTTGATGCTTACGGCGGCCACTTACCATCTACCGGTGAGTGTAGCGGGGGTGCAAGTGGACTGTCCGGTGACCGGCGGCTATACCCTGCCCAACCCGAAGGCTAATCCCTGGGGCCTTTACAAGGATGCGCGGATTCGACTTTGGCCCGGCGGTTGGCCTTGGATGCGGCCTGGCACGTTCACCTGCCCGGTGCGCCAGCGGTGGCTGGTGAGCGACACGCAAATGGCTAACGAGCCCACCTTCGTCAACGGCGACGAGCGCCCAGGCCACACCAATATCTACTATCACTACGGCCTGGATTTCGGCGGTGCCGAGGGATTGGTGGAAGTGGTCAGTGCCACCGATGGCCTGGTGGTCAGTGCCGCTGGGCAGACGTTGGCTGGGTATGCCGATTCACCGGTGCGGCCGCGTGCGGACGTAATTTACATCGTCGATGAGCTGGGTTGGTATTATCGGTACAGCCATCTGCAGACGGTAGAAGTGCGGGCAGGTCAACGGGTGCGGATGGGCCAACGACTGGGCTTGCTGGGCAAGGAAGGCAGCAGTGGCGGCTGGGCGCATTTGCACTTCGACATTACGCGGCGTCAACCCTCGGGCGTTTGGGGCATCGAAGAGGCTTACGCTTACGTGTGGGAAGCTTGGCGGAACGAGTATCGGCCCAAGCTAGTGGCGGTGGCGCGTCCGCATCAACTGGCGGCTGTGGGTGCGCCCGTGGTTTTGGACGGCAGCAAATCGTGGAGTGCTGACAACTCGATTATGGAGTACCGGTGGCACTTCAGCGACGGGACCACAACCTCGGGACCGGTTGCCTGGCGCACCTACCACCGGCCGGGCACCTACAGTGAGGTGCTCAAGGTCACCGACCGGCACGGGCGGGCGGCGTGGGACTTTGCCGTGGTGCAGGTCTTGGACCCGACCCGGCCTGACCAGTTGCCGCCCACCATCCATGCCGCCTACGCACCCACGTTCGACGTGCGCGCAGGAGATCAGGTCACGTTCAAGGTCCGATCGTTTCGCACTCAAGAGGGGCATGAGACATGGGACTTTGGGGACGGCACACCGCCGGTGCAGGTCCGATCGGACGGCAACGCGCGCGTGCACGATCCGGCAGGCTATGCCATCACCACGCACCGGTTCGATCAAGCAGGCGATTACTTGGTCCGTGTGCAGAGGACCAATGCGCGGGGTGAGACAGCCCAAGGGCACCTGTGGGTGCAGGTGGCACAAGCGTTCAGACCGCGAACCGTTATCTCGATCCACCAAGGCCGCTGGCACCTCAATGGCCAGGTGACTTACCGGGGCGCGGCGGCTGAAGGCCTGCTGATGAATGTGCGGATGGTCAACGCGGTGTTCGAGGATCGGCGTAAGCCCGAGTTCGATCCGGAGGCCAATACGGACCGGTTTTTGGCTCGACTGCCGGACTACGCGGCGCATGGTGTGCGTGCGTTCACGCTGTGTTTACAAGGTGGCATGCCGGGCTACGAGGGGGCGTTAAACTCGGCATTCGAGCCAGACGGCGCGTTGCGTCCGGCGTATCTAGCCCGGGTGCGGCGGGTGATCGAGGCGTGCGACCGGCTGGGTGTAGCGGTGATCTTGGGCTGTTTTTATCAGCGACAAGATCAGGTCTTGCCTGATGCCGGCGCGGTGCGAGCGGCGGTGACCAACGTGGCGGCCTGGATTCGCCGGGCCGGCTTGAGCAACGTGGTGCTGGAGGTAGCCAACGAGTTTGATCATCCGGGCTTTGATCACCCGATTCTGCGGTCGGTCGATGGCCAGATCGAGCTGATGAACCTGGCCCGGCAGACCGCTCCAGGCCTGTTGGTGTCCACCAGCGCATCCGGTCATGGCCGATACCCAGACTCTCTGGCACGGGCAGCGGACTTTCTGTTGATCCACTTCAATAACACCAGCCTGGCTGACATTCCCGCCCGCATTCATGCACTGAAGACATACGGCAAGCCCATTGTGTGCAACGAAGACGATAAGCAAGGTGCTGAGGCCGCCCAAGCGGCTGCGTTGTGCGTGGCGCATGGGGCTTCCTGGGGGCTGATGCTCAACAAGCTCAATCAATACGTGCCCTTCGAGTTCCATGGCGCCGCTGATGACCCGGTGGTGTATGGGAAGCTCAAGGAACTGACCACGCCATGAGCTTCGGAGGTAGGTCGAAAGCCTCGGTGTCTTACCCGGGCCCGGTTAGGGAGCATATTGTGGTGTGCCGTTGGGCTGAAGGGCAGGGCAGACCGCGGCCCGCGTGCTGGGCGCAAAACACCTTGCGCCTTCGCAGCCAGTGTTTATGCTCGCCGGCGGTGGGCTCCATGGCACAGGCGCCAGGGGCCTAGGCACAGGAACCAAGCACCATGAAAATCTTCAGCGGCAACTCGAATCGGCCTTTGGCCGAAGCCATTGCCGCGTCGATTGGATTACAACTGGGCAAAAGCACGGTCAGCTCGTTTCCCGACGGCGAGACCTTCGTCAAGATCGAGGAAAACGTGCGGGGCGAAGATGTGTTTGTGGTCCAGTCCACGTCGCCGCCCACGAACCATCATTTGATGGAGTTGTTCATCATGATCGACGCGCTGCGCCGGGCTAGTGCCGCTCGAATTACGGCGGTGATCCCGTTTTACGGGTATGCGCGTCAGGACCGCAAGGACCAGCCCCGCGTGCCCATTACGGCCAAGCTGGTGGCCAACTTGCTGGTGGCGGCTGGGGCCAATCGGATCCTGACGATGGACCTGCACGCGCAGCAGATTCAGGGGTTTTTCGATATCCCGGTGGACCACCTCTATGCGGCGCCGGTCATTTATGAGTATTTGCAAGCCAAGGATCTGAAAGACCTGGTGGTGGTCAGCCCCGATGTTGGGGGCATCAAGATGGCCTATGCCTATTCGCAGGTGCTCAAAGCCGGGCTGGCCATTGTGGCCAAACGCCGCAGGAACGCCACCGAGGTCGAGTCGCTGGCTGTCATTGGAGAGATCCGCAACAAGAATGTGCTGATGGTGGACGATCTGACCGAGACAGCCGGGACACTGACGGCTGCGGCGGAGCTCTTGCGCCGCAAAGGCGCACGCAAGATTTACGCGGCGGTCTCGCACGCGGTGCTCAACGACATGGCGGTGCAACGGCTGCGCAAATCTTGCATTGACGAACTGATCACCACCGATACAGTCTTACGGCCCGCTTACCCAGGGGTGCGGATCACCACCCTGTCGGTGGCGGGTTTGCTGGGCGAGGCTATCCGCCGCATCCACAACAATGCGTCGGTCACCTCGCTGTTCGAGTTCAAAGGCGGCCGGGCCGGTTAGCCGGGTCGGCTGCAATCAAGCTGCAGATTTTGGCTGATCAATGAAATCGTTACCGTTGAAGGCGTATCCGCGGACGCTCACCCGGCGGGGTGGGGCCAAGAAACTTCGGGCTCAAGGCCGGGTACCGGCCGTCATTTATGGCCGGAGCAGCCCACCGCAGAACCTGGAGCTGGACGCTCGGGAGCTGGTGACCCTCCTCCACCGGGCAGCAGCTGAGACGTTGCTGGTGGATTTGAGCGTGGCTGGGGATCCGCGGCCTAACCGGTTGGCGCTGGTGCAAGAGGTGCAGCACCACCCCTTAAGCGGCCAGGTCCTGCATGTGGACTTGCATGAGGTTTCTGAGACCGAGAAGGTGACCGTCATGGTGCCGGTCGAGCCGGTCGGCGAGGCCGTTGGGGTTAAATCCGGCGGCGGGGTGCTAGAACACGTGCTGTTTAAGCTTAAGGTGCGGGCTTTGCCCAAGGATTTGCCGGAAGTGCTCCGGGTGGACGTCAGCCACTTAGGTCTGGGCCAGACCATTCACTTGGGCGACATTCAGCCGCCGCCGGGGGTGGAGATTTTGGGCGACAAGCAGCTCCCGGTCTTCTCCGTAGCCGCGCCCATCACTGAGGAGAAGGAAGCTGCCGTGGCCGCTGAGCCTACTGCGCCCGGCGAAGTGGAGATGATCAAAGAGAAGAAGGAGGCCGGGGCCGAGCCGGAGGCTACCGCCAAGCCACCGGCTGAGAAGGCGGCTGCAGCCGCAGCCAAGCCAGCCGAAAAACCAGGCGAAGCCAAGCCGGAGAAGAAAGCGGCCGAGCCCAAACCTGAGAAGAAGAAATAGTGTATCAGGGCATGGGCTGGGCCGCGGGGCGGCTGACAGGTCTGAGGCGGTGGCCTGGGCAAGGTCTGCACTCGGCCGGTAGGCCGTAGCCGGGTCGCCAGCCAGAAGCTGCAAGCCAGCTTGATGGGCCGGGGCAGGCCAGGCCAAGGCGGTTGGGCAACGGCGAATGGACAACGCGTATTTGGTTGTGGGTTTGGGCAACCCCGGGCCGGCCTATGCGCGTCATCGGCATAACGCGGGTTTTATGTTGGTGGACCGGCTGGCGCAGGCTTGGCAAGCGAACTGGGCGTTTGACCAGGCATTCAGCGCGCGACTAGCCCGTGCCCGAGTGCAAGACCGGCCTGTGATTCTGTGTCAGCCGCAGACCTTTATGAACGCCAGCGGCCAGGCGGTGCGTCCGGTGTTGGACTACTATCGAATCGGGTTGGACCGGTTGCTGGTGGTGGTGGACGATGCGGATTTGCCTTTCGGCGAGCTGCGGCTGCGGCCAGGCGGCGGCACCGCGGGTCATCACGGGCTGGAATCGGTGACCCAGCACTTGGGCACGATGCAGTATCCGCGGCTGCGGATCGGCATTGGCCGGCCGCCGACCGAGGGTCGGGAAATCACAGGCTGGGTGCTGTCGGATTTTACGCCGGCAGAGGCTCAGCGGCTGGAAAAAGTTTTGACACGCGCCAGCCAGCAGGTTGAATGTTGGGTTCTTGAGGGTATCGATGCGGCCATGAGCCGCTTCAACGGCCCGCTGCCGGATGAATATCCGGGCAACCATGTTGAACTAAGAACGTGACTGTGAGACGATACGAAGGCTTGTTCATTTTGAAAACATCGGTCCTGAACCCGGGCAAAGACGGGAAAGAGGACGGGCTCAAAGACGCCATCGATCGGATTGTAGCCGAGCTACAAGCTGCCGGGGCGCAGATCGAGACCGTCCAGAAGATGGACAAGAAACCCTTTGCGCGGGTGGCCAACCGCAAGTTTACCAGCGGCTACTATGTGAACATCATTTTCCAGGGTAAACCGGAGTCCATCGCGTCGCTCCGCAACCGGTTTGCCCTCAACGACGACGTGTTTCGCGTCATGTTCACCCTTGCGCCCAAGCCTGGCGAGGCTCCGAGCCCGGTCGCCCAAACTGCCTAGCTTATGGCCAACTTCAACAAAGTCATTCTGGTCGGCAACCTGACTCGAGATCCGGAACTGCGCTACACGCCCAAAGGCGTGGCCATTGCCAAATTGGGTCTAGCGGTCAACCGCCGCTGGACCAGCGAGACCGGCGAGGTGCGTGAAGAAACCACCTTTGTGGATATCGACGCATTCGGTAAGCAGGCCGAGACCATCGCCAACTATTGCAAGAAAGGCCGCCCCCTGTTGGTCGAAGGCCGCCTCAGAATGGATCAATGGGAAGATAAGCAAAGCGGCCAAAAACGCACCAAGCTGGGTGTAGTGTTGGAAAGTTTCTCGTTCCTGGACTCGCCCCGAGCCGAGGCTGCCTCGGCTCCCGCTAGCGAGCCGGAGCGGCGTGAACCGACGGCTGCGGCGGGGCCGGCGACGGTGGAGCCGGTTGTGCCCGAGCCTGAAGCGCCTCCGCCGGAGGACGATGTGCCGTTTTAATCCAGGCCAACGCACCTCACCCAACACCAGACCCCTAGTGCACAACCCACACGCATCTTTTGCCTATGGCCAAAACTGAAGTCATCCTCACCTCCAACATCGTCGGCTTGGGCGCCGAGTCGGACCAAGTGAGCGTGGCCGCCGGTTATGCCCGCAATTACCTGATTCCCTATGGCTTGGCCATCCCGCTGACGGCCGCTAACAAGAAACGCTTGGAAGCCCTGCGCCGGCGCCGGGCCGAGCGGGAAGCCCAGGAACTGAACGCCATGACCGAGCTGGCCAAGAGCCTGTCCAAGCTCATCTGCGTCATCAAGGTCAAGACCGGCGAGGACGGCAAAATGTTTGGCTCGGTCACCAGCGGCACCATTGCGGACGAGCTGAAGCAGCAGTTCGACATCACGCTGGACAAGAAGAAGATCCATCTCGAACAGCCCATTCGTAACCTGGGCGAATACGAAGTGGAGATGCGGCTGCATCCGGACGTCAAAACCACGCTGAAGGTCGTGGTGGAAAGCCAAACCCCTCTACCGCAGCCTCCTGCCCCGCCGCCGGCGGCTGAACAAGCGCCCAAGACCGAAAAGCGCAGCCGCAAAGCTGCCGAACGCGCGGCGGCCGAACCTGGAGCCAAGCAGGCTGCCGCGGCTGCCAAAGCGGCTGCGCCAGGTGCCGCACCAGCGGCTAAACCCGGTGCCACTGCCGCAGCTCAGCCCAAGAAGGCCAAGAAGGCCAGTCCGGCTAATCCAGCCCAAGGCAGCTAAAACCTCGCCACTGCATCAACGCCGGGAAGGCTCCTGGGGGCGTGGAGCATAGCCTCGGGCCTGGCTGATTTTGTTCTGCCGTGTGGGTTCGGGCAGAGACTGCCCAAGCTCAGGACTTCTGATCCCTCGGCGTGAATTTGGCCAGCGGTGGAATTTTCCGGACACCACTGCAGTCGTAAACCGCTGAAGCTCAACGGCGCTTTTCGGGAAATCGCCCTCTGGTGCTACCAGCAAACGGTTCAGGCTTTTTCCACCGGATCAGGAGTCCTGAACCTGCGCGCGTGTCGGGGCTGAGTTGATTGCCTGGCGGAGCTTGGCGACCGGGTGAGGCTGGCTACTTGCCCGCAGCAGCTTGCAACCTCGAAGCCTGTGCAAGGCCGTCTCCGGGTACACCTGATTTTGTTGCATCGGTTGGCTGAGCCGATGCTGATTGGATCGTTGGCTACGGATTTCAGTTCCTCGGTAGCCGCCGCCGTAACGCGGCGGACCTGGCGGAGGCGGTGGATCAATCCGCCGGCTTAGGTCGGCGGCTACGGATTTTTCCGCCGGCTCACGCCGGCGGCTACCCATCTGCCCAGTAGCCGCCGCCGTAAGGCGGCGGACTGGGCGGAGCCGGTGGGTCAATCCGCCGACTTACGTCGGCGGCTACGGATTTTTCCGCCGACGTAAGGCGGCGGACCTGAGGGATGGCAAGAAAATGAGATGCGCAGGGCGTCTTTGAGCTTCAACGCCGCAGATTCGGCTAAGGCTCGGGCCTGGCTGGGCGGCAACCTGAGCTGGTATCTCGGGCTTTGTTGCTGCTGACGGGTTTGGCCCAGCGGGGCTTGGTTGCGGCTCGGCACTGCACCTGCTGCGGTGCAGGGATCTAGACGGGGCGGTTGGCCCCTGCTCAACCGGTGCTAGGACCTGTCATTGCCAAACCATACCGTTGGATCGAGCTGCAGCACGAGGACCTGGACTTCTACAGCGTGCCGCGCCCGTTGCCTTGGCCTCGCGAAGCGCCCCTTACGTTGCCAGCCGAGAACGATTTCCCATTTGCCACGTTGGTCGAAGGGATTCAACGGTTGTTGGCCGATCCTGAGGCCAGCCCGGCGCCCGTTTGGGGCCGATTGTTGGAGGTTATCCAGGCCAGCGACGCCTTGGCCGACGCGTTCGAGGCGGGCGATTTGGATCGAGCGGACTGGATTTTGGATCGGCTGGCGCGACTGCATCCGGACTGCCCCTTTGTGTATTTCAACAAGGCCTTCGTGGCCAGGCAGCGGGGGCGTAAAACCGAGGCGTTGCGATTGTATCAGGCTGCGGTCCAAGCCGCGCCGAATCTGGAATTCCTTTGGATGCGCCTGGGTGAACTGGCTGAAGAGCTGGGCTACAGCCGCCAAGCCATCCGCGCCTATCGGAAGGCGCAAGCCCTGTTGCCGCCCCATCCCCAAGCCTTGGAAGGGCTGGCGAGACTGGGAGCACTGAGACGGCTTGAACACATCAACCCGGCTGGCGAACGCGAGCTGGTGTATGTCACCCCGCAGGAGTTCCAGCGGGTGATCCGGTCTGAACTGCTGAGCAGCACCGACCCGGCCCGGGTTCGCACGTTGTGGGAACAACTCCTGGCGACTGGCCACGGCCCGTTGGCCGTTGAGGCTGCTCAACGATGGCTGGCGCTGGTGCCGGAGGACTTTCACGCCCTGCGCGCCTTGGCTGAGGCGTGGCACTTAGCGGGCCAACCAGCGCAGGCTGAAGCGTGGTTGCGGCAGTGTCTGGACCGCCAACCAGAGGATGCGTGGTGCCATTACTTGCTGGCCCGCGTGCGCCTGATACAGAACCAGACCCAAGCCGCCTGGGCATTATTGGACCGGGCTTTGGCGCTAGACCCCAACCTGCAGCCTGCCTTGGTGCTGAAGTTCGGCTTGGTCCCGGGTCGAAGTGACCTGCAACGCGAGCAACAGTTGGCCGCTTGGGCTGTGCAACACCACTCCAGTCAGGGGCTGCTGCTTTGCAGCATTCAGGCCCGCGCCCGAGGCGATTTTGCCGCCGCGTTACGCCACGCGCGGCAAGCTTACGCCCTGGCGCCGGACGATCCGCTGGCGTTGCTGCACTACACCGGGTTGCTAGGCCAGGCGGGCGAACTGGAGTGGATGGCCGCTTTAACCCAGCGCATGTTGGCCAGCGGCCAGGGCGATTATCGTGTCAAATACCAGTTTGCTATCGCCCTGCACGCCCTGGGCCTAAAGGATCAAGCGCTGCGCGTGTTGCAGGACACCATGGCGGGGCACGACCCCATCCCGCCGGAGTGGCAAGAAGCCATTCAGGCTCGACTGGACCACTGGAGTGGTCTGGTGGCCGAATCGGAAGTGCCACTGGCGCTGTTCGATCAAGGCATCCTGCGCCGTGCCATCCTGCTGCGATGGGACGGCGAGCAGAGCCGAGAACTGATCCCAGCCGGCGCACCCTTACCGCAGCAGAAAGTGATTCGGCTCGATCTCAAGGCCCCAACCCACACGGTGGCCGTGGTGGTCGAGCAAGGGCAACCGCGCAGCAACTTGGCTCCGGTGTGGCTGGGCTGTTTTGAGGTCGAGGACATCGATTGCACGCAAGAAGCACGACCGCCTGACCTGCGGCTGACGGCCACTGCCCAAGGCACACTCCAACTCAGTGCCAGCCAAGGCGAACGACGGCTGCCCGTGAAGTGGTCGCTGTATCCTGGCCCCAGAGTTCACTGAATCCCGCGGCAGGGAACCTGGGAATTATCGAACCTTCAGCCGGGGCTTGTTCGATGCTCAGCCTCGATGCTGGGGGCTGAGCGTAAACGGGCCGCTCGATCAGTTTACGAACCGTGTCTCCGCGGCGGCGCTGCTGGGGGCCTGCGACTGGTCCGTTAACTCAAGCCGCGGCGCGGGGCGTGTCGGTTGAACCGGAAGCCTGCGACAGAGCCGACAGCCTAGCCGCCGGGCTGTTTGCTGGCTGAGGACCAGTGCTAACCGTCGGCACAGTTGGCTGTGGGCGAGACGCCGAACTGGTGGGAGTGGCTGGTGCAGGCGCTGGTGGTGTAGGTACCAGGGTCGGTTGAGGCCGCGGTGCCTGTGTGGGGCGCACCCCACCACTGTGCAGCAGGGCCGTGGTCAACAAGTCCGGCTGGGCAGCCCGGGCGCGCAACACTGCCTGACGCTTCTGTTGGTTGAGGGCGCGCTGGCAGTCGCGGCACCGGGTTTGGCGTCCGAGCCGGTCGCGCCGATTCACCCCGAAATCTTCGTTCAGGCGCTTGATTTGGTGGCAGTGACTGCACTGGCGCAAGCCTTGGGCTGCCAGTTCATTAGCACGCTGTTTTTCCAGGGCTTGCTGCTTGCGCAGTTCGTGGCAGGCCCGGCAATAGACCGACCGGCCACCCCGTTCGTTGGGGCTTTCGGGAAATTCGGTGGCTAGCGGCTTGACTTGATGACAGCGCCGACACCGGCGCAGGCCTTGATCAGCCCACGGGGTGCGGCTGGGTTTAGCCTCAGTTTCCGCCTGAGCCAGCTTCTTGCGTTGTCGATGCCAAGCGGACCACCGGTTCAGGCATTCCTTGCACCGGCGGTTTTTGCCCAGTGGATTGGTGCGGTCGTTGTAGAAATCGGTGGCCAGCACTTTGACCTGACGGCACTCGATGCATTGGCGTAGGCCCTGGGCTTCGTATTGGCGGTTGCGTTGGGCTGGCGACAGCACTTGCAGTCCGTATTGCTTCAGCAACCGCATCAAGCCGCGGTTCGATAGCCCCAAGGCAATCTGCATCTGCGAGCGGTTCATACCCGCCCGGATCATCTCTTCCAGCTTGGCCCGGGGCACGTTCATCCGCGCCGGATCGCGTCGGGCTGGAGGCAACTTCACCCCCAGTTCAGCCATCACCCGCGATAGCTCCAGATAGCTCAAACCCAGTTCGCGGCACAGTTCGCTGCGCGTGCGGTTGCCCGCGTTTTTCAAGACTTCCAAGTAGCGACTGCGCTGTTCAGCCGTCAACATGCCCGCTTACAAAGCCAGTGGTGTGCCAAGATGCGCGGGAATCGAGCTAATCCTGCGTTTTTCTGCGAGGACCTGAGCGCTGGGTGGCCCGCAGGGCTCGTTGCGATTGCATCAGCGCATCCAACAGCGGTCAACAGGCTTGGCAGTGTCACCACCCAGCCAGACCAAGGCGCGCTGGCTATGGAGTTGCTGGGCGCAATCCAGCCCAGCCCGCGTGCCAAGGGTTGCCGCATCGAGCTAGGTGCCGGCAGAAATTCACCGTCTGTCGATTGCCGGCAGCCAAAAATTGGACACCGGCCGCAGGCTCTGGACCAGAGCCTGCGCGCAGGTCGGACTGGCAGTATCGGCTTGGTAGCCAAGGCGATGCGCCAAATGCGCAAGGCGCAAGCCGAGCCCCTCACCTTTGTTGGCACGCAGAATGTTGCCTGCAGGCCAGGATGAAGTTGTATCTGGGCAACAGCATTCGGCTGCCGCTTCGGCCCACACTGCGAGTGATCCAGCAGGTGCCGGCGCGCATGCGGCTTGAGCCTTCGCGCCGGCTGCGCCTCAATCTCAACTCAGCCCGGCGCAGGTTATCCGGTAAATCGTAGTCCAAAGGGTCGCCGCCTTTGGAGGGCCGAGTCTTCCACCCCGGCCCGAAGCGCTCGAAGGCTTTGCTGGGGCTGGGTTCAACTCTGTTTAGACGGACAACGGCACCAAGCTTTGCCGCGGCGCGGTGCTTGGGTTAGGCGCGAGGATTGCGGAGCGGGTCCAAGCCGGTTACTTGGGCTGCAAGGCTGCCTGTTCCAAGGCCACTTTGGTGGCCCGGTGCAATGCCTCGATCGCGTCGCGCACCTGCGCCAGCGCGCGGCTCGACATGCGGTCGATGAACAGGATGCCTTGGAGGTGATCGCATTCGTGCTGGACCACTCGCGACAGCAAGCCCCCAGCTTTGAATGTGACGGGGCGGCCTTGGGCATCCAGCGCTCTGACTTCTACCCGGCCAGGTCGAGTGATATCGGCGTAAATGTCCGGAAAACTCAAACACCCCTCCGGCCCGGTCTCAGGCTCGCCGAAGGGGCGGATCTCCGGATTGATCAACACCAACGGCATGATCGAGTGCGGGTCAGCAGGTTGACCGTCCAGCTCGAGGTTGGAGGACCGGTCTTTGGCCGCGCGCACGTCGATCACGGTCAATTGCAGAGCTTGCCCTACTTGCTGAGCGGCCAGACCGACCCCTTCAGCCGCGCGCATGGTCTCCAGCATGTCCTGAATCAACTGCGTGATGCTGGGGGTGATTTGCTCGATGCGCGCGCCGCGCCGGCGTAAAACCGGGTGGCCGTATTTGACGACGGGCAAAATCATGGGAGCCAGTTCATCGGATGCGCTTTAGGCTTTGGGCCGTGACATGGTGCCGGTCCAGCCGTGCGCGGGGCGGCGCCGCGTGATCTTGGGGCAGATTTAGTCCCTGGGCCACTGCCGCATCATGCCCACCAGGTCCATGACCGACGGGCTTTTGGCCGTGCGCACGTAGTAACCGCTGGTGGTCACGCCGCACAACAGGCTTTCCTGGTTGTTGAGTCCCAGCAACCGGCCCAGGCAGAACCCGGCGTTGAAATGGTCGCCAGCGCCGGTGGTAATCAGCGGCTTGGGAGTGAATGGGCCTTGGACAACCGTCACCCCACTGGCATCCACCGCCAACGCGTAGGCGGTGGGGTGGATGACCACCGTGTCCACCGGCACATGCGCGCGGATTTGTTGGCCCAGCCGGCTCAGACCCGCCTCGGATTGGTCGGTGGTATCCAACCCCAGCGCTTTGCCAATCTCGACCGACTCCTTCTGATTGAGGCCGAAGATGACATCGAAATGGTTTTGGAAAGCGCTAATCAGCTCCAGGGCCTTCAAAATGTCAGCTTGGGTGCGCTTCTCTGGGTCGGCCAGGTCAATGAACAGCCGTTTGCGCGGGCCTCGCAACTGGGGGCAGACCTCTTTGAGGATGGCTTCCCAGATGCCGTTCATGTAGGTAAGCATCGTCCAGTTGACGAACCCGATGAAATCGGCCGCAGCCATCTTGGCCACCAGCTTGTCCAAGCCGAATCGGGCTTTGAGGTTTTCCCAATTCATCTCGCGCAGGGACTGGTGCTTGCCGAGCATGACCTTGCCGTCCTCGAACTCGACCGCGTCGGTGTAACCCGGCTCGGCAATGGAATAGACCTCAGCCCGCTTGGCAAACTCAGCGAACACCGGGTGCAGGTTCGGATATCCCAAAATGCCCAGGTAGGTGACTCGGATGCCGAAACTGGCCATGGCATTGGCCATGATGGGCCCGTTGCCGCCCAGCTTGGTCATCTGGCTGACTAATTCGATGTTGGTGCTGCGACCGGCAGCAGCGGCGATCCGTTCGGCCCACTGGGCCATGCGGGGCAAGCGCACATATTTCTCGGCGCTCTCCCGTTTGTCCACCACGTGCAAAATGTCGTCCACAAACCCGTCCAAGCCAATAAACGCCGTCAGCTCAGCGGCGCGATGCACCGCGCCGGCCAGCTTGGCAGCGCATTGTTCACGTAATGTCAGTGCGTTGCTCATACCCATCTGCTCTGAGCCGGTCTGGTGCCGGCCCACGGTTTTGTTCGGCCCACAGATTGCACCTGCCGCCCGGCCGGCTCAACGAAATATTCCGCCTGACAGCCGGCCCGCAAGCCTTGGGCAACTTTAGCCCCGCAGTCAACCTGCCCGCCTTCGGACTTGCCATCCGGCCCGGGGCCATGGCAGCTTGCCGTATGGCAACTGCACAGTTGTTGTCAGACCTGGATGCAGCGTTTTACCAGCCGGCCGACGCGTTCTTCACGGCCAACAAGCATGTTGCGCTGACCTACGACGACGTGACTTTGGCCACCCTTTACTCGGAGGTGCTGCCCAAAGACACCCAACTGGATGTCCAGTTGGCTGAAGGGTTGCGGCTGCGCATCCCAATCATCTCGGCGGACATGGATACCGTGACCGAATCGCGTATGGCCATTGCCATGGCGCTGAACGGTGGGCTGGGCTTGATCCATTACAACATGCCCGAACGCCAACAGCTCCAAGAGGTCAGCCGCGTCAAGAATCACATCCATGGCCTGATCCAAGACCCCGTCAAAGTGTCGCCCGACCAAACCATCGCCGAGGTGCTGGAGATGGTCGAGAAGCGCAAATTCGCTTTCGGCACCTTCCCGGTGGTGGACGCCGACGGGCGCTTGGTCGGTTTGTTGCCCAGTCACGTGGTCAAACCCCGGTATGCCAAACGCAAGGTGGCCGAGGCCCTCACCCCACGTGCCCAAGTCCATACCATCCACGAGAAGGAATTAGGCAACGACCCGATCGGGCGGGCCGACAAGTTCTTCACCGACCACCCTGGTATCCACAAGCTACTGGTGGTGGACGACCAGGACCGGTTGCGCGGCTTGTTCACCATGAGCGACATCGAACGGATCACCCAGGAAAAAAATGCCCTGCTCAAGCCGGCTCGGGACGCGCAATTCCGGCTGATCTGTGGTGCGGCGGTGCCGGTGCTGCGCCGGGCTGACGGGCAGCTTGACCGCGAGCGCATTCTCAAACATGTGGGTGCCTTGGTGGAGCGGGGCGTGGACGTGGTGGCCGTTTCCACCGCCCATGGCCATACCCGCACCGTGGGGGAGATGGTCCGCATGATCCGCGATGCCTTCCCCACCTTGCCAATCATTGCGGGCAACGTGACCAGCGCTGCCGGGGTCGAATTTTTGGCCGACTGCGGCGCCAATTCAATCAAGGTCGGCCAAGGCCCGGGCTCGATCTGCACCACCCGCTGGGTGGCTGGGGTGGGCATCCCGCAACTGACAGCCCTTTACGTCACCTCGCGTGCCGCGGCGCGCAAAGGCGTCACCATCATCGCCGATGGCGGCATCACCAAGTCCGGCGACATGGTCAAAGCACTGACCCTGGCGCATGCGGTGCTGTGTGGGGGGTTGTTTGCCGGTTGCCCGGAAGCCCCAGGCCAGCTCATGGAGCTGGGTGGCAAAATGTATAAACAATATCGCGGCATGGGCAGCGAAGCGGCCATGCGCGCCGGTTCAGCCGTCCGCTACGGCCATAGCAACGATGCCACCCGCAAAGTGGCCCCCGAAGGGGTCGAGGCGCTCAAGGAAGTCTCCGGCAGCGTGGACAGCGTGCTGACCCAGTTGGTGGGGGGCATCCAAGCTGGCATGGGTTACCTCGGGGCTCGGACCTTGGAAGAACTGCGGCAGAAAGCCCGGTTCATCCGGGTCACCTCAGCCGGCCAGCGCGAGGCTGGCCCACACGACATCATCGAGATCAAAGCTACCAAGTAACTTGCGGCCGCCCAGCTACCCTTGGGCGCTCCGGCACACAACTGCCTGCCCTGGTTGTGCGGTTGGGCCGGTTGGCCCAGAGGTTCAGCGTGCCGGTGCACTTGGCCTGTGAGCTGCCCGGCTGTGGCAGCCTAAAACCGGATGGCCTCGTTCAGGGTCCCGCACTGTTGGCAACGGGACAGGTCCACATCCGCGTCATCGGTATAAACGTAGCCGCACCGGGCACAGCGGAACACACGGTCTGGGCTTTGGGGTGGAGCAAAGCGGCGCTGGCGTCGGGCTGTCAGAAATGCCAAGACCGCCACTGCACCCACCAGCAGCAGCACATATCCGTTGAGTAACACGGCAATGGGCATACTCAAGGAGTTGAACTACCCGGTAGCCCGTTAGTGGGCGGCACAGTGTGCCATTGGAAAATCAGCAAACCTTGCGTCAAGCCCGAGTCCAGCCCTGTAAGAGCGCGGGCTGCTACCGGCTCGAATCGGGCCTGGAGGGTCTGCCGCAGGGCAAACTCATCAGCTTGAGCGCTGCCGCTACTTTGCAGCACCACGGCGCTGATCACCCAACCGCCCGCCTCTACAGTGGCCTGCACCACGGTGTTGCTCAGGACATCTGGATGCGGCCAAGACGGCGGCACCACCGGGTCCAACCAGCGGCGCTGGGCCAACAGCCCATCCAACCGCACCACCGATTGCGTCCGAGTCGATACAGCCGGCACCGGACGCTCTGCCCCAATCAGCCGCGGTAAGGGCTTGTCCGCCACCAGCAACGGTGCCCGCGCGCTGGCCGCCAGCAACGCGCCTGAGCCCAGCCCCAACCGCCCGACATCCAGACTCAGCCAACCCCACGGTTCGCTCCATGGTTCCGGCTCGTATTCCAATGGCCGCACCACCATCCATGCTCGGCCCGAAAAACCCTTGAGCGCCGGCAACGCAAACAACGTCGGGTCGGCCCAACCCAGCCCTTGCGCCAGGCTGATGCCGCCGGTGGGCTCAGGCACAAGCCAGATCCCCAGCCCAAACTCCGGTGGCAAACGTCTGGGCTTGGGCCGTTCGCCCAACAGCCATATCAAACCCAGCTGCACCACCAGTGCAATGCCCACCGCCCAAGCCCAACGGCGTCGTGACCACCGCCACGGTGGCTGCACACCCGCAGACGCTGCGGAGCACGATGGCTGGGACAAGCCACCCACGGCAACGCCACCCTCGGGGCTACCGCCTCACCGGCGCTAGCTCAGGCACCGGGGCCGGCCGCGTCGCCAGCAGCACCTGTTTCAACCCAGCCTCACGCGCTAGCAGACTGAGCCGGACCAACACCTCGTAGCGCACGTCCCGGTCCGCCTCCACCACCAAGGCCGGCAACCTGGGTTCAGAGCTTACCCGCGTGGCCAGCCGCGCCCGCAACGTGGCCGGGTCACAAACCTGATGCTCGAAATAGAATTGGCCGTGCCGGTCCACCGCCACCACCAGCATCGGCTCCGTCAACCCAGGCAAAGGCTCGGTTTGCGGCAGTTGAATCGGCACGCCCGGCACCGATACCAGCCTCGAGCTGAACAGCAACAACATCAACAGCAGCATGAACAGCCCCAGGAACGGGGCAGCCTCAAGCTGACCCCGAAAAATATGCACGCGCAGCGGGAACCTCATTTGGGCTTGCTATTGGGCACCTCGGTCACCAAGTGCACGATCTCGGTGGCCGCCTTTTCCATGTCCAGCACGATGGTCTGCACGCGGCTGACCAAGTAGTTGTACGCGGTGTAACAAGGGATGGCCACCGCCAAGCCTGCCGCCGTGCAGATCAGCGCTTGCCACACCCCACGCGCCAACGCTTCCACATGGGCCAGGGTGCCTGTGGCTTCCAAGGCTGAAAACAGGTTGATGAACCCCAACACCGACCCCAGCAGACCCATCAGCGGCGTGATCTGTGCCACGGTGGCCAGCACGTTCAACCGTTGCTCCAACAACGGCACCTCCGCCAGCCCGGCCTCTTCCAACGCTTCCCGCACTCCTTCCCGTCCGCGGTCGCGATTGAGGATGGCAACCTTCACCAGGCGCGCCACCGGACCCGGGGTAGCCTCGCAAATGGAGATGGCCTCCACCACGTTGTCCCGGCGCAGCACATTGCGCACGCCATTGAGGAATTCGGTCGAGTTGATCTGCTCGCGGTGATAATGCAGCAGCCGCTCCACAAACACCACTGCCGCCACCGCGCTACAAAGCACGATCAACCAAATCATCGGGCCGCCATCGGCCAGGAACTTCGGCCACATGGCGCTGTTATAGGAATCCATGGCCTAGGTTCAAAGCCGAAAGTACAACCCACAAGGCCACTGGCTCGGGGCCCGGCCCTACAGCCTGACGGCCAGTGCGCTTGGCCTAGCCCAGCCCAACCTGTTTGCGCTTGCGTCCAGCCGCCCCACGCTCGAATCCTCAGGCCATGGACAACCCCGACCAGCTCCGGGAACTGTGGCGCCTGCAAAAGGCCCTCAACGAGCGTATCGGCGTGCATACCGACAACATGACCGACCAGGACCGCATCCACTGGATCCTCAATTACTGCCGGGCTATGTCGCAGGAAATCGCCGAATTAACCGACAGCGTTCCGTGGAAATGGTGGGCCAAATACCAAAAATTCGACCTCCAAAATGCCCGAGTCGAAGTCGTGGACTTGTTCCATTTCCTCATCAGCCTGGCGCAGGTGTTGGGCATGAGCGCCGATGACGTGTTCGAGGCCTACGTCAAAAAAAACCAGGTCAACTTCCAGCGCCAAGAAACCGGCTACACCCAAAAAGACGAGAACGACTCCAGACACATCTGACAAACCCAGAGGCAGCTTTGCCGCAAACGTGCCCGCGGCAGCGGGGCTCGCCGCAGCAGTTAGATCGCCTGCGGGCCCGGATCGGTTCTACTGAGGGCCAGTCATAGGGCCAAGCTGAGCGCCTGGACAGGCCTTTGGCAGGAGCGCAAAGGTGGCGGGAGCTCGACGCCGTGCGTGCAGTCAGGGTTGCGTAGCGCGTTGTAGCTGGCGCGAAACCCACACCGCTCCCAAAATAAGACTGGTGGAGCCGAGGGGATTCGAACCCCTGACCCCCACAATGCCATTGTGGTGCTCTACCAACTGAGCTACGACCCCACCCAGTTCGCGGCCAATCCTATGCCGACCCCTTCCCCCTGTCAAAGCCAATTTGGCCCACCAACAACCCAAGCCGGCAGAGGCGCGGGCTCAGGCAACCGAGGCGGATTTTGGGGCGGAGTGATGTTGGCCCAGGGCAAGCGCAGCGCCGCGCTGGGGTAGGCAACCGGCCCAATTGTAGTTTCAAACGTCCTCCGAAACACCCGCCCCTCGACCGCAGCGCACACGCCCCGAGCCCCGCCCTGCCCAAGCCAAAGCGGCGTCAGAGCGCCGCACTCAAAAAGCTGCTGCCAATGGGTTGACGCTCGCGTCAGTGCGGAGCATGGAGCATGGAGCTGAGAGTTGGAAGCTGGTAGCTGGAAGCCCGGAGCTAGGGCAGGGTTTCGGCGGGCCGCCGAAACCGACCGGCCAGCGGCGGGGTGCTACCCAGCGGACTGCTGGACCGGCAACTGGCAATCGGTCAGACCGCAAGTGGCGGGAGGGACCCGCAAATTAGCAATCCAATGCCACTAACTTTTTGAGTTGAGTTTGGCCAGCCGTTGAGGGGCCTTGGCCGCGAGCACCGCAGCCGCGGATAGACCTGCGGCGGATAATACGCCGCCCGAGGCTCCACCGGTCGCACCTTCCGGCGCCGCGGCAGCCGCGCCCGCGCCTTACAAAAGCCGGTGGTGGCGTTGGACCGCAGGCGGGCTGAGAGGGGTTTGTCCCCAGGCCGCAACGCATCAGCGCCGCCGCGGCAGGCATCGGCCACCACGGCGGCTAGGGTGTGCTGGAGGCACAGCCGCTGCCAGATCATATACCGCAGGGTTACCACTGGGCACCAGATGCGGCGGTAGAAGGCTCGTTTGGATTGGGTGCCTGGGTGGGGCAAGGGTTGCAAGCTGAGTAATTGAGCAAACAGTGGCAGCAGAGCAGTTGGGCTGTTGGTTGCAGCGTGGACGGACGCGAATAGGTTTTGCGCCCGCGGAGGCTAGCCAGGGGTATGAAACGTACAAGCCTAATCATCAACGACTTACGCAAAAGTTAGTGGGATTGGATTGCGAATCCGCGAGACGGCAGGCTGCCATTCTGCGCTACCGGTGGCCGCCCCAACGGGGCGGCGGTGCGTCAGCCCTGGGCAAGCGCGGTGGCGCCCTGGATAAGCAGAGCGCCCAGTTTAAGCTTTTTGCCTCAGCGTCCCCACCGAAGGCGGTCGGTCTGCTTAGCCTGGGGCCTACGAGGTTTCGAGGCAAAGGCATGCTCAAGCCCGCACCACATCCAGGGTTTAGCTCTAGGAGCCTGTCGGACTTAGCAGGACTCACACTCATAACATGTTGATTTTCAGGCTGTTAATTTTTCGTGCCAAAATGTCTGAGCCTTGATTATCAAGCACTTACCTCGAAAGTCCGAGAGGCTCCTAGCTCATGCCGTCGTGTTTACAGCAGGGCACTTGTTGGTTTTGCCGGCCACGGGCAGTGCGGGTCTGGGTTTGCTGGACTTGGAGCTAGCCCCGCAGGCAGCCTATGGCCACACTTGGGCCATGCGCAGGCGCCAGTTTTTCAGTGCGTTGGCTCTTGGGGCGGGGGCTTTGCCCGGAGCAACTGCTGAATCCAGACCGGCTCATCGGCCGCTGGGCGGGTGGATTAACGTGCGGCAACACGGTGCAGCCGGGGACGGCCAGCAGGTGGACACGCAACCCTTGCAGGCTGCCCTCGACGCCTGCGCAGGGGCCGGCGGTGGCACGGTCTATTTCCCACCGGGCGTATATCTGAGCGGCACACTCCGACTGCGGAGTCGGGTGACGCTACATTTGGCTGCGGGCGCGACGCTGCTGGGCAGCCAGCGATTGGAGGATTATCCAGTCCTTGTCCCAGGCCTGCGGTCCTACAGCGATAACTACACCGAACGTAGCCTGTTGTATGGTGAGAACCTCGAGTCCGTCACCCTCGAAGGCCGGGGAACCATCGACGGTCAAGGCGGCGCCTTTCGCGGCCCGTACAAGAGTCGGCCCTACCTGATTCGGTTGATCGCCTGCGAGGACGTGGTGGTGAGCGGTCTGACCTTGAGGAACTCGGCCATGTGGGTGCAGCACTATTTGGCATGTCGCGGGGTGCGCATCCAGGGGCTCACAGTGCATAGCTTCTGTAACGCCAATAATGATGGGCTGGACTTGGACGGGTGTGAGCGGGTGCGTATCGAGGGGTGCGACATCCGATCCGGGGACGATGCGTTGGTGCTCAAGAGCACGTTGGACCGGCCTTGTCGGAATGTGACCATCAGTAACTGCCTGCTTAGCAGCCAGTGTAACGGGCTGAAGCTGGGCACCGAATCCAATGGCGGCTTCCAGAACATCACCATCAGTAACTGCGTCATCTACGACACGCGCTTGGCAGGGTTGGCGTTGGAGGTGGTGGACGGTGGCCTGCTGGAGCGGGTCAATGTGGCCAATCTGACCATGCACAATACCCAAGGTGCGGTCTTCATTCGGCTGGGCGACCGCGCTCGCCCGTTCAAAGAGGGCATGGCTCGGCCTGCGGTAGGCCAATTGCGTGGGGTTATGATCCGCGACTTGCAAGCCGATGGGGCTGACCGGATCGGTTGCGCCGTGGTCGGGTTACCCGACCACCCGGTCAGGGATCTGACGTTGGAGAATGTCCGGATCAGCTTTGGTGGGGGTGGCACCCGGGCCGAGGCAACGCGCTCGGTGCCCGAGCTGCCGGACAAATACCCGGAATACAACATGTTTGGTGTGCTGCCAGCCTATGGCTTTTACTGCCGGCATGTGCGCGGGTTGCGCTTGCGGCATGTGCAGGTGAGTTGTTTGGCTGCAGACCAACGGCCATCCTTGGTATGCGAGGACGTTCAAGACGTGGAGTTAGTGGGCTGGCGCGCTGCAACGACCGATCCGGCTGCTCCAGTGGTGCACTTTCACCAAGTGCGCCGCGGTTTGGTCCACGGCTGCGTCTGCCCGCCGGGTGCGCCAGTGTTCTTGCAGGTGGATGGTGAGCAGAGTGCTGGCTTACGGTTGGCGGCGAACGATTTGAGCGGGGCCAAGCAACCGATTGCCCTCGGCCACGGCGTGCCCACTTCAGCCGTGGTTGCGCCTGAGCTGAAGGAATAGGCTTTGGCTGCATCGGCCCAAGTTCCAAAAGGACGCATGTGGGGTCTAAAAGCTGGCTGTGGTGCAGTGACTTGGCTTGGGCGTGGCTTAGCTCTTTGGCCTTGAACCGTCCGCGACGCAGCGTTCAAATGACTCCGTTGCACAACCAAACCGACAAGCATTCGGGCAGATACCGGCCAGCTCCATCGCACAGTGGGGCTCTCCGGGGTGGCAGGCGTCGTCAAACCGACAGTTGTCATAGGGCGTGCGGGCTTTCTTGCGGCTAGCTGATGGGTTTATGCATCCAGTCATCGAGCAACTCTTAGCAGCGGGGCCAGTGTTGACCGACGGGGCTTGGGGCACCCAATTGCAAGCCCGCGGTTTGCCCCCTGGCCAACTGCCGGACCTATGGAACCTGACCCATCCGGAGCAGGTGGCCGAGGTGGCCCAAGCCTATGTCCAGGCCGGTAGCCGGGTCATCCTCACCAACACCTTCGGCGCAAACCGGCTGCGGCTGGCTGAAGCTGGTTGCGCTGACAAGCTGGAAGCTATCAACCGCCGCGGTGTGGAGCTGTCGCGCCAAGCCGCCCAAGGCCACACCAAGGTGTTCGCCTCGATTGGCCCCACCGGCAAGATGTTGCTCACCGGCGAGGTCAACGCAGCCGACCTGACTGCGGTCTTTACTGAACAAGCTCAGGCCTTGGCTAGTGGCGGGCCAGATGGCTTGGTCATCGAGACCATGTCGGACTTGGAGGAGGCTCGACTGGCGGTCGCAGCCGCCCGGTCCACCGGCTTACCGGTGGTGGCGTGCGTAGTGTTCGACTCTGGCCGGGACAAAGACCGAACCATGATGGGCCAGACACCCGAGCAGGTTGCCCAAGGCCTGAGTGCCGCAGGGGCGGATGTGGTCGGCTCAAACTGCGGTCAGGGCATAGCCGGTTTCGTAAGCATCTGTCGCCGGCTGCACGCAGCCACAGATCGACCCATCTGGATCAAGCCCAACGCGGGTTTGCCTGAGCTGGTGGAAGGTCGGGCGGTGTATCGGACTACGCCGGAGGAATTCGCAGCGTATCTGCCGGCGTTACTGGAAGCGGGCGCCAGCTTTGTCGGCGGCTGCTGTGGGACCACGCCCGAGTTCATCGCTGCACTTAGCCGTCGCCTGGCTGCAACCAGGCGTTGAATGGGCTCGGTGCTTCGGTGCCTCGTTGAGCCAGCTTCGGCACTGCGCCAAAGTGCGTGGCTGATAAATCCGTTGCGGCACCCGCCGTTTGGGCGCGGGATCAGACCGCGAGTCTAGCCTCGATTGGGCTGGACTCGAACCGGCCCGGGGCTAGGCTGGTGAAACAGCATGTAGTGTTAGTGGGCACAACCTGCATATGCCACGACTGGTGGTCAATCCGGGCACGCCACAGGCTTGGGCTGTAGCGCTCAAACCTGGGGTGAACACCTTGGGCCGGCATCCAACCAACGACGTGTGCCTGGCTGACGGGTCAGTCTCCGGCAATCATTGCCAGATTACTTTGGGTCCGGAGGGCGCTCGACTGCGGGACCTGGGTTCGACCAACGGCACGTTCATCGACGGCGCACCTGTGCAGGAAACGATTCTGCATCCGGGGGCGCGCATTCGTTTGGGCGCAGTCGAGTTGCTGTATGAATCGTTACCCGCCGAAACGGTTTCGGGCTCTGGACCGCCCGCACCTGTGCATGAAGCCGGGTCAGTCCAAGCCCCAGATTCAGCTCACCATCCGTCCGGCACTGCTGCGCAACAAGCCGGTGCAGCGATTCCCATCCCGCCACCGGTCCCAGGGCACCTGCAGGCCAGAGCAGCCATCCAGCCAAGCGCCGCGCCGGTATCCGTGCAGTATTGCCGACTGCATCCTCGCAGCCTTGCACGGGCATGGTGTCCCCAATGCCAAAAGGCCTACTGCGATCTCTGTGTGCATACGCGGCGTGTGGAGGGTGTGTCGCAGGACTTTTGCCGCAGTTGCGGCAGTGCGTGTGAACCAGTGAGCCTTGACTGGGCGGGGCTGGTGCAGCCGCCCAAAACTTTTGTGGCGCAGGTGCTTGGAGCTTTTGTGTATCCGGTCCGAGGTACCGGCCCGTTTTTCCTGGCCTTCTTTGGCCTGGCGCTGCCGGCATTGAATTGGGTGGCCAAGTATGGGTTTGTGGCTGGGCCCTTTGCCTGGGGAGCGATGCTGGTTGGGCTGGCGCTGTTGGTGGGTTACCTGTATGCGTGCCTGCAGCACTTCGTCATCTGCTCAGCTCAAGGTCAAGCGGCCCCGTCATGGCCGGAGGTGACCAGTCTGTGGCAGGACGTGTTGTCGCCACTGATGCGATTTGTGGGCTTGGGGGTAGTTTGTGCGGGGCCATCGATTGCCTTGTTTGTGGCCGCAACTCAGGGCCATCGGTGGGCAGTGTGGCTGTTGCCAGCATCTGTGGTGTTGGCGGGCGTGTATTTGCCCATGGCGTTCTTGGCCGTGTCGCTGTTCGACAGTCTGACGGCGGTGAACCCGTTGCTGATTGTGCCGTCGATTTTGAAGGTGCCGTTGCCATACCTGCTGGTGCTGGTGGTGTTGGCCCTGGGCACGCTCATCGAGACCGGGCTGGTGCGGGTGCTGGAGTTGGTGGTGCAGGTGCCGCTAATCTCGACGGTGTTGGGCACGGCGCTTTGGCTTTACTTTCTGGCTGTCCAAGCGCGGTTGCTGGCCTTGCTGTATGCTTGCTATAAAGAGCGACTGGGCTGGTTCAGCTCAGCCACATGAAGCAAGCTGTGTCAGCTCAAGAATACCCGTGGGTCAGCTTGAAATTGGCCAAGTGCACACTCCAGCAGGCGTTGATCACACCGACGCGATCCGGTCGGTCCGCCAGGCACTGAGCGCTTGGGTCGGGATCGCCCCAGAGCGAGTGCAGGTGGTCTGGGCACCCTACCGCATCTGTCCATTGGGCGCGCATATTGACCATCAGTTAGGCACCGTCACCGCCATGGCCATCGACCAAGGTGTGTATTTGGCTTTTGCGCCGTCTGGCTCGACTGAGGTGCGGCTGCGCAGCTTGGTTTATCCCGGCGAAGTGCGGTTTAGCCTGGAGCAAATTCCACCCCGGCGACCCGGTGACTGGGGCAACTACGCCCGCGGGGCAGCTTTTGCGCTGAGCCAGCACAGGCAGCTCCGGCAAGGGTTGGTGGGCGTCACCACCGGTTGGCTGGCCGAGGTGGGCCTCAGTTCCTCAGCCGCTATCGGTGTGGCCTACTTGCTGGCTTTGGAGGCGGTCAACGACTTGGACTGTTCGGTGGCTGAAAACATCCACCTGGATCAACTCATCGAGAATCATTACTTGGGCCTGCACAACGGCATCTTGGACCAGGCAGCCATTCTGTGTTCGCGCCGACGCCATTTGACGGTGATCGATTGCAAGGCGTTTGCCAAAGCCACCGACCCCAGCCTGGCTCAAACCCATCAGCCCAGCTTCAACACCCCAGCCGCTGCTAAAGCTGTTCAAACTTTGTCGCCCAGCCCGGCCTTGCCTGCTTTTAGCATTTTGGTGGCGTTCTCGGGCTTGACCCAGGCGGTCATCACCACCGATTACAACCGGCGCGTTGCCGAGTGCGCTGACGCAGCCCGGCTGCTGTTGCAAGCCGCAGGACGGCCCTTGGTGCCAGCCTGCCTAGGGTTAGTGGACCGCGCCGAATTTGAAGCTTATCGTGCCCTGCTCAGCGGCCCGGCAGCGCGTCGGGCAGAACATTTCTTTGGCGAGATGGACCGCGTGGCTCGAGGGATTACCGCCTGGCAACAGGGCGACCTGGTCAAGCTGGGCAACCTCATGCGCGAATCGGGGCAAAGCTCGATCCGCCTTTACGAATGCGGCAGCCAGCCATTGATTGATCTTTACGAAATCCTGAACCAAACCCCGGGCATCTACGGGGCCCGGTTCAGCGGCGCCGGGTTCAGGGGCTGTTGCGTGGCCTTGGCAGACCCGCGCGCTGCCGCCGAGGCTCTGCCGGCCTTGCGCCACGCCTACGCGGCACGCCAGCCGGCCTTAGCCGAACGCGCGCAATTTTTCCTGTGCCGACCAGCCGATGGCGCCCGACTGCTATGACTGCGATAATTCTAGCGGCTGGATACGCCACGCGGCTGTATCCCCTGACTTTGACCGTACCGAAGCCGTTGTTGGTAGTAGCTGGCCGGACCATCTTGGACCGGTTAGTCGATCAGCTCGACCGCGTGCCGAGTGTCCAGCGGATGATTCTGGTGACCAACCACCAGTTTCACCCACATTTCGTGCAGTGGCAGCGACAGCGCGCGTTGCTCAAACCGATTGAGCTTTTGGACGACGGCACTTCCAACTCCACCGAACGTTTGGGTGCACTGGGGGATCTGCGGTTTGCTCTGACGCAGACGGTCCTGGACGACGATCTGTTGGTCAGTGCTTCGGACAATATCTTTGGATTCCGGGTTGGGGACTTTGTGGCGGCGTTTCAGGCCCGACCAGCGCCGTGGATCTGCGTGCATTGGGTGCCGGAGCTGGCCCGACGCCAACGCACCGGCATCGCGGTCCTAGACGCCCAAGACCGGGTCGTCGAGTTTGCCGAGAAACCGATCGAACCGAAAAGTCACTGGGCGGTGCCCCCGCTGTATCTGATGCCGCGGCACATGCGGGTTTGGCTAGATGATTACCTGGCTGGTGGCGGCAGCGCTGATGCCTTGGGGCAGTTCATCGCCTGGCTCTGCGTCCGCCAGCCGATCTACGCTTACCGCATCACCGGCCCGGTGTTGGATATCGGCACACCTGAAGCCCTGCAGGTGGCTGAAGGGCTTTGCACAAGATTGGGGCTGTAACGCCAGGCCAACTGCAGCCAGTCAACGGCTCCCACCCAGCGCACATCCGACCGGCCTGTGCCGACTACCCAGCCGGTGCGACCGCCGCCAACCAGGTCAGTGCAAGCAGGCAGGATTCGACCGGGCCGCACGTGCCCAGGTGCGCTCTGCCACCGTGTTGGCCCGGGACCACCCCTCCAAGCAAAGGGTGCTTAGGTCCCAGGCCCCTCACCGGACCGGGCCCCAAGGAGCCGTCGGTAAATGCTGTGGAGCTGCTGAGCAACCTCTGTCCAGCTCAGCGGTCGGGCGGGCGGCGGCACGGTGGGCGCCTCATCATAAAAGCGCTTCAGCACCCTGGCTGTGGCGGAGACCGAGTTGGTCACCGGACAGTACCGGGCTTGATTGCCAAAAGCACTGCGGGCCCAGGGCAAATCGCTTAACAAAAGCGGGCAGCCGCAGGCTGCGGCTTCCAGGGCCGACAAACTCAACGTTTCCCAGGCGCTTAGCAGCACAAAGCCGCGGGCTTGACGGTAAACTTGGGCCAGCTTGGCGCGGTCGTCGATGGCACCTTCGTAGCGCAGCAGTTGTGGGTGTTGTCGGGCCAAACTGAAGAATCGCTGAGCGTACGAGTCCGACTCCGCATAGGGCTTGCCCACCACCCACAGCGGTGTGTGGGCCTGCACCGCCGCTTGCGCTAACTCCAAAACCCGTTTCCGTTCAGTAATGGTGGCGGTGCAGACCAGCCAGAGCCCACGCGGCGTCGGAGCCGAGTTCAGAAACACCTCCTCCACCCCCAAGGGCACCACATGAACCCGCTCACCAGGCGCGCCAAACAGGTAGCGCATCAGGTGCGCCTCCCAAGCCGTAAGAGCTATGCAGGCGTCAGCCAGCCGATACGCTTGCCAATGAAAAGCCGCTACAAAGTGGGCTGGAAGCAACCGGCTGGCCAAGCGTGTGATCAGCCGTTGCAAGCCTAGCTGCCAAGACGACCGGGCACCGGTGGCGGTCAGAAGCTCCGCCTGCACCACTTTCATGCCTTTCTGATGCGCCAGTTGGATCTGAGGCACAGGCATCCGGCCGAAATAGTGAATGATGTCGCCGCTCTGGCGCTCATCCCACCAGCGCACTGGCTCCACCTCCACACCGATGGATTGCAGCGCGGCTTGAGTGCACTGAATTTGGATTTGCTGTCCGCCATGCGCCAACGCAAATGGCAGCGGACAGTACAGCAGGACCTTCATAGTGCCGTTTGCACTAACTGCCCGATCCAGCCTAGAGCGGTTCCACCGCCCTGCGACGCCAAAAGCAGCAGACCCAGGTCTTCGCGCTTGGCCAACATTCGGCCCAAGAGCCCATCTGGGCCGCTAGCCCTTGCCAAACTGCCGCACCGCACGTCCGGCGGCAGTCAGGTTGGCCAGGGGCATCTCGGAATACTTGCGCGATAGAATCAGGCCGTCGGCGCCCGCTTCCAACGCCGCCCGCACCGCGGCGTAGGTGTCATCTGGCGAGGCTTTGCGGCTTTTGGGGCCAGTGGGGATACCCACGTCGATACCCGCCAACACCTTGCATCGGCCTTGAACACCCGCGCGTGCTCGCCGGATTTCCCGAGCCACGTAATCTGGCGATAACCCGGCTGCCGCCAGAGCCTCCAAGTCGGCTTCAGCGCCGTAGTTGAGCAAATGGTTGTTAAACTGCAACAGCAGCTCGCGCGGCACGTCCGCAAACACCGTCGCACCGATGTTCCGGATGAAGTTGGCGTAGCGTTCGCCACCGCAGTTGTTGTAAACCACCACTTTCAGAAAGTCGGCCCGCCCAGCCAAATCAGCGTAACTGCGCGTGGCCCTGAACCACGGGTTAAACGAGTTGACGTGCTCGATATGGAACCCGACTTGGAGATTGGGCCGGACGCGTTTGACTGCCGCCCGCACCTCCGACAGCACCTGGTGTTTAGCCGCGTCGAATAGCCTGTCCCAAGCCACGATTTCAGGCCACTCGACCAACAACCGGCAGAACTGCACAAAATAACCGTCGCTGGGCCGCACGCCTCGGAGCGCACTTTGCACGAACCGGTCCAGCTCTAAATAGCCCCGCCGCGCCCGCTCGAAGTCAATCCCCTGCTGTTGCGCCGCGCGCTGGTGATGCGGGCAAAAACAGGTCACCGCCGAGGAAGCAATCCGCTGGGCATGGCTTGCGCCGAGGGCGTTCAGCAGCGGCCCGTTCCGCTCGTTGAAAAACAGGATACCGTCGATCTCATAGGAGGTGCACAGGTCGGTCACCAACCCAGTCCAGAACGCCCGCACCTCCGGGTGATACAGACACAAGGTGCTAGTCTTGCGCCCCTGCAAATCCACCTCGGCAATCTCGCTCAACCCGGGCAGATCCGCTCGAAACACGTCTTCGACCGAACAGAATACCCGCATCCGCCGTCCCTGGGCAGCCGGTAACACCGCCGCCACTATGTCAAAGTCGCCATGCTCAGGTGCCCGAATCGGTTTGAAGGATGTACCCGAGTAAAACTGCGGATGCGGCGTGGCATACAGCCCGCCGTAAAAAGTGCCCTGGTCCGACTCGGCCTTGCCATGATCGGGAAACGGATGCCCGGGAATCTGGCGGCCCGCCAAACCACGACCGTAGGTGAAAGTCGTCAGGTACAGCGTGTCCACCGCCGCCCGTTCTTGCAGCAGGTCCAGCACCGGCTCGACCCCTTCGTCCACAAACGACACCGCGCCGATCTGGATGCCCACGGTCTTCTGAGCTGATGATTCAGGCGCCTGCAGCCCGCTCAGCGCAGAGACTGGACCCGTGGCAGCCACGGCTACACACCCGGCGGCCTGTTGAATGAACCGCCGGCGGCTCTGACCCTCGGATTGGCGCTGGAGCTGCATTGGAAGTCACTGGGTCTGGCCGAGCTGGGTGGGTGGCACATCGCCACGGCAGCCCTCAGGGCCGAACTGGTAAAGGCCGAATCTTGATGTTTCGGAACCACGCCTCATCGCCGTGATCGGTGAGGAGGATGCGCCCTTTAATTTTTGTGCCGAACCCGGGCACATTACGAAATTTGCTCTTGGCAATAGCGGCCATCAACTCTGGACTGCCCAGTTCGTACGCCAACACGAGGGCGCCATTGAGCCAATGTTCGACCCGCTGGCCGTGAACCACGATTTTGGAGTGGTTGATTTGGCCCGGGGGTTTGAGCGGCTTATCAGGCCGAGGCGGCAACACGTCATAGAAAGCCGCGGTGCTGCCTTTGGGGTTCTTGACCCGCGAATCATCGATCATCTGATATTCATGCCCGATAGCTTGGGTGCGCTGCTCGGTGATGAAATACTTCACGCCGTTGTTCGCTCCGGGTGGCAGGCGCCATTCCCAACTTAACTCGAAGTCCTCGAACTCATCCACCGTCACAATGTCCCCGCCCCGACCCCGAGCTAGGCATTTGAGCCAGCCATCTTCCACCACCCAGCCCCGATCCGGAAAACTGGGTTTACGAAACCCGCGCCACCCGGCGGTTGATTTGCCGTCAAATAGCAGGCGCCAACCCGCAGCCTGCTCTTCGGCACTGAGCTGATTTGGCGGCAAATTCGCTCCGGCCACCGACCACGCCACCAGACCGCAGATCCACGTGCTCCAGCAGACCTTCATGGGCAGCACTTGTGCACCAGGCGCCCACGCGGCGCAAGGGCAAAACCACAAGACGACCAGGTGATGCGCCTCTTCAGGTTCCGGCAGGCTGCAGGATCGGTGCCGACTCTGGGTGGCTCCAGGTCAACCTGCGAAAGCCTGGGGCTGCCCTGATGCCGCCCTGTTCGAGCGACCCACCATGGGGAGCGCCCGCCAGCGGCCGGGGCTTCCCCAGTGGATTCACCAGTTGGCAACCGGCACACGCCGAGCCCGCACGTGCAACGGACGATTAGCAGATTTCCAATCCCCGCCACCGTAGAGTAAGCTGTCTGCGCTAAACGCGACTGGCCCGGTAGGCCAGATGGAGGCCTGCCGGAGCTAAGCGCCAGCCACCTGCGGCGGCGTTTTTGAATTTTGCGGTTTTTTGGGCTTTGGAATTTGTTTCGGATCTCGGATTTGGTGCTTCAAATTTAGCGGCCGTTCGGCGGCAGTTCCGCAAACATGGTGCTGTCCCAGCCGGAAGCCTGGCGTCGGCTCGTTTGCCTATCCCCGGGGCGGATTGTCTTGTCCGGTCCGCAGGCTGAGCGCCCTGCCTTTGGAGGGACTGCGCGGGCGGGGCAGCTTGTTGAGGCTTGAATGCGGCGTCTGACTCGTATCAATGTTTCACCAGACCGAACGTGTTGGTGACCTTGGCAGCCGGAAGCCACATGAGCCCTGGTGTGGCAAGAGGCTGGCAAGCTGAGGTGGTGCACTGGCGTTGATGCGGAATGCGGACGCGGCAGCACGCTAGCGCAGCCGCGCCGTGGGTTGGTGAGGGATGAAGCACCCATTGGTGGCTGTAGCGCTCTGCTACGCGGCTGGGATAGTGCTGGCGGACCAGTTCGAGCTGCCCCTGGCTGCGATGGTGGTATGGGCGCTGGTGGTGGGTGGGGTGGCGCTGGCGTGGGAGCGCGGCAGTAGATGGTTGTTGGGGCTGTTGCTGGTGCTGGCCGGCGCAATCAATGGCACCCTGGCTACAGCGATACTCTCTCCGTTCGACCTGCGGGTGTTGATGGGAGACGAGCCCCGGTTAGCCACGGTCCGGGGTCGATTGTGCGAGACGCCGATCGAACGGGTTTACGAACAGGACGAGCGGGAATCCTGGCGCACCACGGCCTTTGTGGAGGTGAAGTGGGTGCAGTTCGGTCAGGGGTCTTGGGAGCGGGCTGTTGGGCGGATCATGGTCCGCACTCCGGATAAACTTGGCGACGAGTATTTCGGTGGCCAGGCAGTGCAGGTGTATGGGGTCCTGGGGCCGCCGCCACGGGCTTCGGCTCCGGGCCTGTTTGATTATCAGGCTTACCTGCGCCGCCGGGGTGTCTATTACCAACTGCAAACCCGGGGCTCGAACGATTGGCAGATCTTTGAATCTGGGCGCCGATTTCATCGGCCTTGGTCAGACCGGTTTACGCATTGGGCCCGAGAGACTTTGGCGCGTGGGTTGCCCGAACGGGACGAAACGTTTGAGCTGCTTTGTGCCATGACATTGGGGATGCGCACGGGTCTGAGTGGTGAGGTAGCGGTCCCGTTCATGCGTTCGGGCACCATGCACGTGTTTGCCATTAGCGGTCTGCATGTGGCGTTGGTGGCTGGGATTCTCATGGCGGTGCTGCGGCTGGTGCGGGTGCCCCGCACGGCGTGTAGCTTGGTGGTCATACCGCTGTTGTGGGGCTACACGGCAGCTACGGGTTCGCAGGCCTCGGCTGTCCGCGCCACGGTAATGATGAGCTTGGTGTTGGGAGGCTGGCTGCTCCAGCGGCCGACTGACCTGCTCAATTCGCTGGCTGCAGCAGCGTTGCTGATTCTGTTGTGGGATCCGCGTCAGCTCTTCCAAGCCGGGTTTCAACTCTCCTTTTGCGTGGTGCTAAGTCTAGCGGTGTTTGGGCCGGCGCTACGGCAGATTCAGCGCCGCCTGTTGGCGCCGGACCCACTGCTACCGCTGGAGTTGCGGCCTTGGTGGCAACGATGGTTGTTGGCTTGGGCAGACTGGCTGGCGCGGGGGTTGACCACGTCTTTAGCTGCGTGGGTCGGGTCAGCGCCGCTGATTGCAACCTACTTCCACCTGTTCACCCCGGTCAACTTGCTGGCCAACTTGGTGGTGGTACCGCTGGCTGGTGCGGCGCTTGCGTCCAGCTTAGGGAGTTTGGTCACAGGGACTTGGTGGCCGGGCTGCACCGAATTGTTCAACCACAGCGCCTGGCTTTGGATGAGCCTAGTCAAGTGGGCCAGCGAGTGGGCCGCTGAGCTACCGGGGGCGTGGTATTGGGTGCCCAGCCCGGGCCTGGTAGGTCTAGCGCTGTATTACGGGACGCTGGCCAGTGTGCTAGCTGGTTGGCTGCGCAGGCCCCGGGTGCGGGTCTGGACTTGGGCGGCATTGGGTGGGCTGGCAACGTTGTGGTTGGCTGAACAGTTGTGGCACCGGGCCGCCACGCGTCTAACGATCTTACCGCTGGATGGCGGCCAGGCACTGTTTCTGTCCGGCAAGGGCAGCCAGGGCGGCTGGTTGATTGACTGCGGTGACCAACGGAGTGTGGAGCGGGTGACCGGCCCGTTCTTGACAGCTTGGGGTGTAACCCGAGTGAGTGGCTTGGTTTTGACCCATGGCGATGCGCGACATGTCGGCGGTGCACAAACCCTGTTGAAGCGAATTGCCGTGGATCAAATCGTGATTAACCCGGTGCCGTTTCGGTCGGCCAGTTATCGGAGCTTTCTCGAGCGCTACGACAATCCCCCAAGCCGATTGCGCAGCGTCTGCCGCGGCCAGACAGCCGGGCCGTGGACGGTTCTGCATCCGGGTCTGGAAGAGCCGTTCAGGCGGGCTGACGACAACGCCACGGTGCTGTGGGGCCAATGGGCCGGGTTTGGGCTGTTGTTGATGTCCGACCTCGGCAAGGCCGGGCAAAACCGGCTGCTGGAACATCTCAAAGACCGGGAAATCGACATTGTAGTGAGTGGGTTACCGGACCAATCCGAGCCGCTCGATGAGACGCTGCTGGACAGGGTGAAGCCACAGCTCATTATCATTGTGGATTCGGCGCGACCTGCCCCAGCTCGGGCGGGTTGGCGCCTGCGGGCTCGGCTGGCTCGGCGAGCTGTGCCGGTGCTTTACACTTCAGACACCGGCGCCATGACCTTGGAACTGCGCCGAGGTGAGTGGCGATTGGAAGCGGTAAGCGGGCTGCGGTTGCGTGGCCCTTAACCGCCAGTCTGGGATTAGGCCGCTGGGGCTTGGGCCTGGTCGTCAACAATCGGCTTGTGCTCCATGGGGGCCGCAGCAGCACCGGCAGTAGGGCGCGTTTGGCCAAAGATAATCACACCCATACCGGTCTGATGGGTGGTTTGGACTTGGACCTGCACAGTCTGGCCGATCAGATGCTCGGCTTGATTGACCACCACCATGGTACCGTCGGCCAAGTAACCTACAGCCTGGCCTTTCTCGCGCCCGGCGCGTTTTAGTTGCACCGACAGCACATCGCCCGGCAGCACCACCGGCTTCAACACCACAGCCAGCCTGTGCAGGTTCAGATGCGCGATGCCTTGCAGGTCGGCGATCTCACCCAAGTTATAGTCGTTGGTCAACAGCTTGCCACCCAAGGTGCGGGTCAGGCGCAACAACTTGGCGTCGGTGTCGGGCTCGTCAGGAAAATCGGCTTCGTGAATGCGCACCTCGGTTTGGGGACATTGCTGGAGCCGGTGCAACATCTCCAAACCGCGCCGGCCCCGGGCGCGTCGGATGGGATCGGCTGAATCGGCAATGGTCTGCAGTTCTTTCAGAACGAAGCGCGGCACCACCGCCGTGCCTTCCAGGAACCCTGCCTCGATCAAGTCCACTACTCGCCCGTCAATGATGACGCTGGTGTCCAACACCAGCAACGTGTCGGTCCGGCTGTGGGGGCGAAACCGCACATACGGTATGATGAGCGAGAAATCTTCCTTGTTACTCCGCATGGCCAGCACCATGCCGATGTAGCCAAAGCCAAGAAATGTCCCCAGTCGAATCAGCCAGCGCACGTCCTCATCGGCCATGCGAAACAATTGGGACTGGTCCAGCAGCCAGGCGATGACGGTGCCCAGCAACAGACCAAACGTGGCGGCTGAAAAGGCACGTAGCGAGAAGCCCTTAAGCAGCTCGTCGATCGCCACCAACAGACCGCCGCAGCCAAATCCTGCCAGTGGCCCGTAGGGCGACTGGATAATGTCAGGCCGGAGCTCGCTGACGGCGTAGCCGGCCAGCGTGCACAGGCTCAAAAAGAAAATACGAATGACCCACAGCGACATGCTTCTCCTAATCAGCTTGAGCGTGCACTACCCACAATCTGGTGCTGGTGGACAGCAAATCCGATGCCTGGCTGAACCCTCAAGCTTCAGCCATGTCGGCGCCGAGTGTGCAGGTTTGGGCTAGGGCTGTGCCAGGACTCATTTTGGGCGTTGGCCGGCGTGGAGGCCGTTTCTAGCTTATCGGGCGCATGGATCCAACAGCAGACCGGCTAGTGGCGGCAGCTCGGGCCTTGGCCAAGGCTGTGGCCCGGTTGCGATTCGGGCCGCCCGTGGCCTACGTGTATAACCCGCTTTACTACGCCTGGCCCGTGCACGAAGCGTATCTGCGCCGGTTCGGCACTGGGCCAAAGCAGGTGCTGTTTGTGGGGATGAATCCTGGGCCGTTTGGCATGTTGCAGACCGGCGTGCCTTTTGGGGAAGTGACGGCAGTGCGCGACTGGCTGGGGCTGGAGGGACCCGTCGGCCAGCCCGCCCAGCTTCATCCTAAACGGCCGGTGCAAGGGTTTGCGTGTCGCCGCTCCGAGGTCAGTGGCCGGCGGTTGTGGGGCTTGTTTGCCCGGCGGTTCGGGACTGCTCAGGCCTTTTTTGCCGCGCATTTTGTGGTGAACTATTGTCCGCTGGGTTTTTTCGACTCGGCAGGACGGAACTTGACGCCGGACCGGTTACCGCAAGCGGCTGCCACGGCGGCTTTGATTCAGGCCTGCGACAGGCACCTGCGCCAGGTAGTGACGATTCTGCGGCCGCGTTGGGTCATTGGCATCGGCCAGTATGCGGCAGAACGCGCTCGACTGGCTTTGAACATGGCTGGGGTGCAGTTTGGGCAAATCCTTCATCCCAGCCCAGCCAATCCCGCAGCCAATCGCGCTTGGGAACGCACGGTCAGTCGGCAGCTTCAAACCTTAGGCGTTTGGCCCTTGGGCAAGGACACAAAACGGCCTGCCGTTGATTGACTCGATTGGCGTGCTGGAGAGCGCCGTGGCCAACCTTTTCAACTGACCGGGATCAAGGAGACCCGCTCGCCTTTGTCGTTGCGGGTGATGCCCTGGGCACGCGGATCTAAAGTCAGCACCCCATCCACCAAAAACGCGTACCGATGATGCCCATGGGGCAACTCCACTTGGATCAGCCAAGCTTTGTCGGGCATCTGTTTCATGGGATGGGCCTTGGGGTCCCACCCATTGAAGTCGCCCACCAGACTGACGCTGCGCGCCTGGGGTGCGTGACAGATGAAATTCACGGCACGCAGCGTTTTCTTGGGCGTGGGTCGATGCAGCTCAGTCGGAGAGTGTGGCTTCATGAACGTCATGGAAAAGCTGGTTGGACGATCCCATTGCGGGCTCGATCTGAGCGGTAGCGCATGGAGTCAGGGCCGGCCAAGCTCAGGCCGTGTAGCTGGCACCTCGGGTTTGGGCGGCTCGACAGGCCGGGGCAACGGCCCGATCGGCAGCAAATTCTGCAAGATCAAGAACGCTACTCGGCAGACCTGTTCAGATTGGGCTTCCAACACTCGGTACTGCTCGATCCAATCGGGCCTAGACTCGTTTTGCTGCCGCCACAGCGCCTTGAGCACTCGCTCGGCCCGCTCGATCTGGTGCATAGCCGAGCCGAGGGTCTCGCGGCCCTCGGGCAAGTCGGAGATATCCCCCACAAAGAACCGGCTGATCCGGCGGCCGGTGGCTACCGCTTTGAGCAGCAACACCACCGTTTGTTCGTAGGCATACCAGCGGTCTCGGAGCGCCTCGCCCAAAAACCCGTGGCGCAGGGCGAAAAACTCCGAGCGTGGTCGTTCGGTGTATTGACGGATCTCCCGAGCCTGGGCTGGGAACCAGTTATACAGCAACGCAAAGGTGCCGTAGGTATCGATCAGTTGCTTGGGATGGTTATGGTCGGTGGCAATCTCACCAATGCACAAGTCTTGGTCCAGCTCCACGCAAATTTCCGGCAGATCATGCAGCCGGTCCAGCACCTCGCGTCCGACCGGGCTGCCGTAGTTAAAGTCGCCTGGGATCAGCCAATAGACGTCTTCCGGGCCACCGCGTTCGTAGGCCATGCCCAAACCCACATACCACATTTGGCAGGTGTCAACGCACCAGGCATCCACAATGTCCGAATGTCGCGCCACGGTCCGTTCCCGAAACTGCAGATAGCGTCGGTCGGTTGCCTGAGCGTAATGGGTTTTGCGGTCAATGACCGTGATAGGTCGGGCATAGCGGCGGGGATCACCATCCAGCCGCGCCACCAATCGGTAAAGCTGTTCCAAATCCGCATAATCGGCCGGTTCGCGAAACGGGTAGATGATCACCGGATGGATCCGACCGGCTGGGCGGCTCTGAGCTGAAGGCGGCGCAGGTGGCTGTTGTGCTTTGGTCTGTGCATCTGAGCTGGCCGGTTTCATGGCTGAACAATTCCGCTTACTTCTGTCCAGCCCAACCATAGCCTGCGGATGGCGCTGTTCCAAAGCCAAATTTCGATGCAAACGCAGTCGCCGACCGTAGCCCCCGGCGCCGCGAACGCTCGCGGTCCTCAAGGCTGCTCCAGTGCACCGAGCCGGCTTCAAGGGGGTGTCGGCCAACTGGCCCTGGGGCGCATCTCAGTGGATTGCAGGTAGGTATGACTGGAGATCGAGACGGGTGCCGGGGACTGCACCCCGGCACCATCCCAAACCACCGGATGTGCAATGCGTAGCCGCCGGCGTGAGCCGGCGGACTGCTCCCCCGGGCTGCAGCGAGTCCGCCGCCTTACGGCGGCGGCTACCGGCGAACTGAAATGCGTAGCCGCCGGCGTGAGCCGGCGGATTGATCCGCCGGGGCCACCGACTCCGCCGCCTTACGGCGGCGGCTACGGGGTGGGGCGGCGGACGGCAAGAACATGAGATGCGCTCACCGGCCTGCCGGAGCCTGTTTTGCTCTTGGCCGTCAACCCAGTGTTGGCTGAGGGTGTCCTGCCGATGAACCCCGACTCCACCTCCATGTCACTGGAACGAGGGTCAAACAAAAGTTGTCCAACAGCAAATCGGCCCCGACTCACGATTCTAGCCGTCTGCTTAGGCACGGTGTGCGCCGCGTTTATGCCAGGCCAAGCCGCTGAAGTGCGGTTGCATCCGTTTCTGTTCCTGACCCGGGCCGATGCAGCGCGCCTGCGCCAGGAGGCACGGCGCAATCCGGTTTTTGCTCGATTAGCTGCTCAGTTGCTACAACAAGCCCAAACCAATCGGATCGAGGACTTACCACCCTTGGACCGAAGTTGGTGGGCCAGCGCCAAAACCAAGCCCTGGACTGAGATTTACCCGGAGGTGTTTCACCATACCTGGCTGGTGCCAAGTCGTTGGGCCGAGCTGGCTCGGGCCTGTGCCCGAGCCAGCCTGCTGTCAAGCTGGCCAGGCGCTGTGCCGGAGGCTAAGCGCCTGTTACCGGCGCTGGCGGATTACTCCTTCGAGTTCCAGCACTACGACGCAGGCATGAATTACACCATCTGGGCCATCCAAGCCCTCGAAGCTTACGACATCCTTTACGACCAGTTCAGGCCGGCAGAGCGGGCACGATTAGACGCCTTCTTTCACCGGTGGTTAGCGGCGGTGCAGACCAACGACGCTTGTTGGCGTGGAACACCGGCCGGGTGGCCCACTCAACAATCATTATGCCTGGCACAAGCTGTGTTTTGTGGCGATGGGCTTGTTCTACGACCAGCCCAGCTTAGTCGAAGAAGGCCTCCGCGGGCCCATGGGCGTCGAGTTCATGCTCCGGCATGGGTTCAAAGACCATGGCCTGTGGTTGGAAGGGGCGATCCCGTATCAATTCGCTGCCACAACACCCCTGCTGCAGATGGCGGAGTTACTCCACAACGCCGGTCTCCCGCACAACCTTTACCGGTGGCAAACCGATGATGGCCGCACGCTCAAACAGGCCTACGACGCGCTGTTTGCCCTGCTGTGGCCGGACCGCACGTTGCCCAGCATCGGCGACTGTTACGCACACCGACGGCATTTGGGGGAATATGCTGATTACGAGGTGTTGTTCCGCCGGTTCGGCGACCCGGCCTACGCCT